>FRDC01002646.1_pt1 | contig 109802 bp, 110 predicted proteins | sample 1106171 | NCBI WGS metagenome assembly FRDC01 (sample SAMEA3930566, study PRJEB13176) | freshwater metagenome | biome: Drinking water system; feature: drinking water; material: water | place: Singapore | collected 2014-12-20 | reverse complement strand
CGTCTGGACTCGCGAGCCCGCCGACATCATCAAGAAAGCCATCCGGATGACTCGTTAACATGACTTCTGCGACGGAACACTAGTCGAGTCCCTCATCGACTCAGTTTTTGATTTGGGCTATGCTCCGGTCCCGATGTGGGGAAGTTCGCTCCGACACATTCCTGTACGACAACCAGTCATGCCGGAGATGGCCGACTATCACTCCGATCATGCATAAGCACAAGGAGGTTTGTTAATGAACAGCTTACGCCCCATTGCGTTGATCCTCTGCATCCTCTTCGTCGCCGTGATGGGCTGCCGGGGCGGCGCACAGATCTATCAGGTCAAGGACGCGCCGGTTCAAACTGCGACAGGCAAACAGCCAAGCTTAGAAGATGTCCAGAAAGCCATCATCACCGCAGGCGTCGGGCTAAACTGGCAAATGGCAGTGGCCAAACCCGGTGAAATCATCGGGACCTTGAACATCCGGGGCCACCAGGCTGTCGTCTCGATTCCCTACACAACAAAAAACTACAGCATCATTTACAAAGATAGCACCAATCTGAAATACAACGCCGAGAAACAGACCATTCATGAAAACTACTCAGGCTGGATTCAACGGTTAGATGGGGCCATTCGCGCACGCTTAACCGCAGCAGGGATGTAGTTTTGGCCCTCTTCCCTGCCGCGCGATTCGGCAGGGAAGGGGGTGCAGGCCGGTCCCCTGCTCATCCGGACATCCATCGATTATTTGTGTATGTGTTCCGGCACTTCGTGGCGGTGATAGTGGCGGGCAGCTTGCGCAGATTCCGTCCGCTTGAAACAGATCCGATATAACCCTCTGAGATAGAGTCCTCGACTGATAAGCTTCCACGCCACCATCCTCACGATCCCGGCGATATCCGCCAGCGGACGGAAATGACTCGGACTTGGCCCTGACCGCGGTGTGACCGTGACAATGACGTGTTTGAGTTCAAACCCCTGCCTGGCTGCTTCGATCAGGATCTCGCTCTCATAGACGAAACTCGCATGCCGGCCATGGGGAACCGTCACCGTTCGCAACAGCCGCGCCGGATAGAGCCGGAATCCAGACTGGCTGTCTTCGATCGGGCTTCCCGCCGCCCAGCCGATCCAGAAATCGGCGATCCGGTTGGCGGTATAGCGCCAGAACGAAGCCTGCCGTTGATCGCGCCGGCGCGCGCCAATGATAAATGATGAGGGATACTCCGCCGCTTGCGCCAGAAACGAGGGAATCTCTTCCGGCGCATGCTGACCATCCGCATCCAGTGTCATGACGCCGGCTGCGCCATGAGCCAAGGCGTGATCGAATCCGCGCATGAGACTGCCGGCCTTGCCGCGGTTCTCGTCGTTGCGTAAGACCGTCACATCCAGGCCGGCCAATGCCTGCACCGTCCCATCAATGGACCCGTCGTCCACGACAATCACGTTTGGACAGTACCGGCGCGCGCGCGCAGCCACCTCGCGGACAGTCGCAGCCTCGTTATAGGACGGGATGACGACCCAATACGCCTCACTTTTCACATGTCACCTTTCACGTCCCCTCACCCCTTACGATCGGCTCGTCATTCGGTTTGGACACGTCAATCGGTTCGGATGCGTCATTCACTCTGAGCTACTCGCCACTCACTACTCGCCACTTGCCATTCCCGTCCCCTATGCCATGCCTCCATTCACCCCGATCACCTGTCCCGTAATATATCCAGCCTGCTCTGACAGCAGAAACGAGACCAGCGCCGCCACTTCTTCCGGAGTGCCGGCACGTTTCATCGGCACCATCGCTTCAACCTGCTCCGGCTTGAACGCATTTCTGGTGGAGGGTGACTCGATTAGGCCGGGCGCCACCACATTGACCGTGATGCCCCGTGACGCCAATTCAATCGCCAGCGACTTGCTTGCCCCATGCAGGCCGGCCTTGGCCGCGGCATAGTTCGTCTGACCGCGGTTGCCGACCACGCCGGCTAACGATGAGAGCGAAACGATCCGCCCCCAGCGTGTGCCGATCATCGGCAGCAACAGCGGTTGCGTGACATTGAAAAACCCGTTGAGCGAAAGATCGATGACCCTGCTCCACTGCTCGCCGGTCATTCCGGCCATCGGCGCATCCTCATGCAAACCGGCGTTGTTGACCACAATTTGAATCGGCCCATCCTTCAACAGTGTGTCGAGCATCCGGCGTGTCGTACCCGCGTCCGTGATGTCGAAGGACACGCTCACCGCAGTCCCGCCATGAGCCTTAATCTTCTCGGCCGTCCGTTGGGCCGACTCGGCATGCCGGTACGCATGCAGGATCACGGCATGTCCGTCGGCGGCCAGCCGTTCAGCAATCGCTGAGCCGATGACACCGCTCCCACCCGTAACCAATGCGCGTCTCTGCGTCATACCGGCGCCCGTTTCAAAAAAATCGAGGCCCGCCCGCTTATTACTTCACGGCCTCCGGATGAAATGGCGAATCGATACAGAAAACTGTCGTCTCCCATGAACAGGCGTGTTGCATCGATCGTCAGTTCATCCGGACAGTCATCGAGCCGGTCGATTCCGAACACGACATCACGCACAGCTCCGACATAGCCGATCGACCCGTCCGACGACAGCCCTCCATTGAGCAACCCCACATGGACTCCCATCGCTTGAGCGGCATATTCGATCCCCGTGACGGCATCCAGGCATGCGCCTCGGCGAAGCGGATTTCCAGGATCGTGATGGGTCTGTGTATGGCAGCGAATCGACGACTCGTCCCACGATGCCGCCCGGTCGAGCAGCCGCATAGACCCCGCATGGGGAAGAAAGGCGGCCAAGTCATCTTTGGTCAAATGCGGCATGGCTCAAGATCCACAATCAGCTGCTGGCTATCCGACAAGCTGAACCCGACGGTTCGCCCGCCGCCGGCAGCGACGGCACTCAGGAGAAGCAGCGAGCGGGCGGCAGGATTGTCTTGCCGAACCCGTTCTAATTCGGGATCTTCAAGACCGGCTGTTTCGCCTGTATGCGTTGTTTCGAGATGCACCCGCATGACGGGAGAGGAGCCGTCCGAGGGAGGTGTCAGCACGAGCGCCACGGCAAATCCCTCTGTAATAGGACGGGATTGGCTGAGCGGCTCCGGCACGACCAGATCGTAGGCCACCAGCAACACCGGCCGTTGCTCCACACACACCACTGTCGCCGCTTCCAGCAAACCGGCTGCAAACGAATCGTCGTAGCAGGACAGCGCCGTCGAGGACTGCTGCCCGGCCGTCGCAATGCCCCAATAGCCGGCGGCTGTGTTATGCACCGATTGATGAAACAGCGTCGGGGAAATCATCCGATCCGGCAAACAGAGGGCGCGACAGAGCTTGTCGAACACGCCCATTTCACCACCCGATGAGGCAAACACCGTCGGCACCTCACGGGGGTCCAGGCCCGATCGGCCGATAGCTTCTTGCGCGACCTGCATGGCCCACCGGACGCAGTCACTGCTCCGCCGCCGTTCATTCGGAGGCAGCAGTTCCGCTTCCGGATCGGGCACGGCTCCCGGTCGATAGGGGCGAATCCCGGCGAGCACTTCTCGACCGGCATCCCAACCGACGAGGCCCGAAGCCAAAAGACCGATGCCGCGGATCGAGACCTTCATGGCAATTTCCCTAAGACCAAGCTGCAGTTATTTCCGCCAAACCCAAATATGTTACTCACCGCGAAAGAAATGGAGCCGATCTGGTTCTCGCGAAGAATCCGGCTTTTCAACGAAGGGTCCACGCGCCGGCAATTGAGCGTCCCGGGCATCAGCCCCTGGGCAAGACAGAGGGCGGAAATCACCGCTTCCGTGATACCGGCAGCGCCCAACGTATGCCCGGTCCAGCCTTTGGTTGAACTGCATGCAGGCCGAGCCCCGAAAATACTATAGACAGCCTTGTCCTCGACCGAGTCGTTCGCCCTCGTTGCCGTCCCGTGCAAGTTGATATACTCAATGTCCTCAGCGCGAAGCGAGGCCCGAGCCAAGGAGTCTCGAATCGCGCGAACCGCCCCCGCCCCTTCGGGGTGCGGATGCGACATATGATAGCCGTCCGTGCTCTCACCATAGCCGAGAAGGGCAACGGTTCCTCGTCCGCCCACCCGTTCGCCGAACTCCAGTAATGCATAGCCGGCCGCCTCACCCAACGACAATCCGTCCCGATCCTCGTCGCAAGGCCTGCACGGATCGGCCGACAACAGTTGCAGCGCAGAAAATCCATACAACGTCGTGAGACAGAGGCTATCCACTCCGCCAACTACGGCGGCATCGCACAGGCCCGCTTGCATCAATCGGGCTGCAGTCGCAAAGACTTTTGCGCTCGAAGAACAGGCGGTTGAAATCACCATGGCCGGCCCCTGCAATCCAAGACAGGTCCTCACGAAATGCCCCAGAGAAAACATGTTATGCGTATATCGATACCGCGGCGTGTACCAGTCCGGAAGCCGATCAGTGAAAGAATCGCGCTCGCGGTAGGCATGTTCGGTTTCGAGAATTCCGGACGTGCTGGTGCCCATCACAACAGCGATCCGATGAGCGCCGTATCGCTGTTTTGCCTCCGCCGCCGCCACCATGAAACCGTCCTGCTGAAGGCCGAGCCAGGCCAGCCGGTTGTTGCGGCAGTCGAAGGCGCGCAGTTCGTGATCGAGTGAAAAATCCTCGAGGCCGGCTACTCGCCCGATCGATGTTTTCAACGTCACATCTTCGAAGTCGCACAACTTTAACCCGGATCGCCGCTCCTGGAGAGCCTGAAGAACGGGGCCAACCCCTCGGCCGTTCGCCGTCACGAGGGTATAGGCGGACAAGGCCAGCGAGGTCATCGGTTTTGGATCAGGCATCAGTCGCCTCCCGCTGCGCCATCAACCCTGAAAAGAGCAGGCAACACAACGACCCGCAGGCTGCGGTCAATCCGATCGCATGGAGCACAGGGATCTTCGAGAAGGCCAACAGGCCGAACACGAGAATCGTCGTCGTGCTACAAACCAGTAGACCAAAAACGGTCTTGGCTCGCTCGATTTCAGTCCCCTCCCGTCGATTGAAGAACAGAGAATAATCGAGCCCTAACCCGATCACAAGCAGAAAGGTTGCCACATGAAACAACGAGAGTGACTCGCCCGATCCTTTTAAAACAGCAACCACAACGATCAAGGCGCAGCCGATCGGAGCAAGTACCGGTCCGAGCCGAGTGATCGATCCCAATCCGACCGCCAGCGAAACCGTAATGGCAATTGTCCCCCACCCCACTAATTGCATCATCCGATTGCGATAGGCCCGCATCAGCCGGTTCGACTCTTCCTTCAGGTCCACATAACTCACCGAGATGTCTCCCCAGCTTGCCGCTGCCGTCGCAAGCTGGGTTCGATCAAGAACTCCACGGAGCGGAACAATGGCCAGCCATTCATCCTGATGGGAGAACAGCAAGGACTCCAATTTCATGCCCAACGTCGTCCCCCTGAATGTATCCCGATCGATAAACGGCAGACTCCGTGCCTCATCGACCGCCGTCACGAACGGAGCGAACAGCCCTGGCATAAACGGCAGCCCCTTCTGCGCTGCGTCGAGATTCCTTTTAAGCACCTCCCGCTCAGGCAACGCCTTCAGCCGTTCCTGCTGCACATGATGGCTCGGCAGATAGCGCGAGACAATGTCGTAGCCGGACAACACACGACCTTCTCGCAGCTGCTCCAGCCTCGGCATCATGGCTTCTGCCTTCATCAAGAGAGCCTCGACGCTCGTCCCCTCGACGACGAATAGATCCCGCACATCCGGCGCGCCCAGTTCCTGTCGCAGATGCTGATCCAGCTCCTTCTTCTCCGCCGACAGGGGACTCAGGCCTTCCAGATCTTCCTGCCAGAGCGGCGTATCAGACCATATCAGTACAATTGTCGCAAGAATGACCGCCACCGGCACCACAATCCTCGCTTTCGGCAGACCATCCACCAAGCGCCCCAAATCCGGCCGGATTTCCCGAGGAGCAAATCCGGCAGGGATACAGACAGGCAGCACCCAACGAGTCACCACCGCCGCCGTTCCCAGCCCGGCCACCGCAAAGAGCCCCAGCTGCGCCAAGGCAGGAAATCCGGCAAGCAGCAACGATGAAAATCCGATGGCCGTCGTCACAATCCCCAGCCGCATCGTCGGCCAGATCGCGCGCATCGTCGTCTGGGCAGACTCCTTCCTGGTCAGATGGCTGAACAAATGGATAGGGTAATCGTCCACGACGCCCAACAACGTGATGCCGAACCCCAACGTGATGCCATGAACGAATCCGAACCAACTATTCACCGCAACCAGACCGGCCAGGATTCCGCTGGTCAGCGGAATCAGACTCAAGACCATCAGCGTCACCGATCGATAGGTGACGCAGAGAAAGACAACGACCAGCAGGGACGCGGTTACCGAAAGCCACCAAATCTCCTGTTCGATCGTTTGCTGGATTTCCACCGCAAATACCCCGGGTCCGCTCAGAAGCAACCGGGCCAACGACGAGTCTTTGCGTACCTGTTGAAAGACTGCCTGGATATGCTGTTGAATGGCTGCCTGCGCCTCGGCATCGAACCCGGCAGCTTTGGTTTTCACCACGAGCAGAGCCCGCTGGAGATCCGCCGACATCCAAACTTCTCGATGCTTCGTCGGCGCCTCCCACTCGGACCAGGACTGGAGAATTCCCAGAAACTCTCCGGTGGGATCGGATGGGATATATTCTTTGATGAGGAGACCGAGTGGAGACCGGAGATCGTCCAGCCGTTTTTCAAGAGCCCCGCGCAGGGAGTCCGCCGAAAATGTATCCGCCTGTAGCGTGGAACTCAGAAGATACCGCAAGCGAAACAAGAGCTGCCGCTCATCGGAAGAGAGCACCTGCGCCCCATTCCCCACAAAATCGATCTGTGCATTTCCTTGCAACCCCTTGCTCAGGTCCCGGCTGAGCCTGGCTAATTCATCCGGTTCTGCACCCTCAATCGCCACAAGAATCAACCGGCCGGCCAGACCCGACCGCACTTGAGTCAGCAACAACCGTTGGGTATTGGTAGTTCCTTCCGGAAGGAGATCGCTGAGATCGCTATGGATCGATAATTCCGTTGCCGCAAGCCACAGCGCGCCGACGAAGCAAAAGCCCCAGATAAGAACCGGCCACCGAGAGGCTCTCATTTGGCCGCACCTCGGCGAAGCGTCATCACCGAGCGGTCGCCGTCCGCTGCATGGATGACGATGGAGTTGATCCTCCCCTCGGAGCCTGAGAATACGATATCTTCAATCATCGATCGCCCTGCCGGATCGCGGGGGCGCAACTGCAACGTCCACTTCAGCCTGGTCCCCTGTATGGCCGTGTCATATGACTCCATGAGCCGGCCTGCGTCTCCGGTAAAACCTGCCCGAAATGCCTCGACGAACCCGCGCAAGCCCGGATAGTCTCCCAGAGAAATACTTTTTTTTATTCGCTTTCGTTCGCTCTCGAAAGTCACGAGGCCTCCCTCGACGACATAGCGTTCGTGGTAGGGTTCCAGCACTTCTTTTTCCAGCCGAGACGGAGGCGTGAAGCGCAATATGCCGCGCACAATGAGGGGCGCACTCAGCAACGACGAATGCGTCGCCTCTTCGAAGAGCACCGCGGGTTCCCGCTCTTCCTTCAGCGACGCCACAACCTGCTCGACCGTCCAGGCGCCGGTCACGTCATCACCGCGAGAGGAGGCGTTCTCTGCAGCGGCTAGAGTTCCCAGCAGCAGACCGCCAAACAAAAAGAACGGGCTAATTCGAGCGATCCCACACATCATAGAAGTTGAACCAATTGTCCGGCGCAAGGCGGCACACCTCCTCGAGACGGCCGACATACCGTTGCACATCGCGAGTCAGATCTGCGCCCCGCCGATCATGAGACGGAAGCGCTTCATCGTCGAAAGATTCGAGACGCACTTCATAGCAGTTTCCTCCCCGATAGAGCCCGAAAAACAACACCACCGGCGCCTGAACCACATGAGCCATACGGATCGGCCCGGTCGGGAATCTGGCCTCACTGCCGAAAAACGAACATGCGACGGCCTGATCCTGCGGCGTCACACGATCACCCATCGCACCGACGATCCCGCCCCGTTCGAGACATTCCTTCACTTGCAGGAGTGCGTGAATCCCGCCCGTCTGAATCACCGTGTCAGCCATCATGGGGTTCAAGGTCTGGGTCAGCCCGCGAATCAACGGAGCATTCTGCTCATCCATGAGGATTCGGATGTCGAGCTGCCGCCCGAGGAGACCCATCGCCCGGACCGCCTCGAAACTTCCGAGATGCGCGCCTAATAGCACACAGCCCCGTCCCTTGGCCAGCTCCCGATCGAGCACATCCAGGCCATGGAACCGGATGTCGAAAAGGTCGAACTGTCCGCGGAGAAAATAGACCCGGTCAAGAATCGTGGAGGCAAATGCGTGATAATGGCGGAACAGTTCCCCCCATCCGGCAGGCCGGCCAAGTACCCGTTCACGGAATCGCGCAATGGCCCGGCGGGCAGACCCCGATCCCAGCAAGTAGTACACACAAATCGGATAGAGCAGCGCACGGGCGGCCGGACGGCCAAGAAATTGCGCGACCCAGGCCATGATCCGAATACCGGCGCGGCTGCCGCGCTCCGATTGTCGCCGCCACGCGAGGCTCACGCCCCTTCCATTTGCGCCGCCGTCCCGGATGCCAGCTCAATCACGCCGGACGCAATAAGCCTGGTCCCGACCCGGCAAGAAAACGAGGCCAGCGCAGCCTCATCCTGATCCACGCGAATGGTGACGGCCTCACCGGGCTTCAACGGAGAGGAGAATTTGACCATGGGCAATCCCCTCACCGACGGCGCCGCGCTATGACGCAACGTCTCGATCACTTCGCCAAGCAACACCACGCCCGGCACAACCGGGTGTCCGGGGAAATGTCCCGCGAGCGACGGATGGTCGTGGCCGATCGACACCGTTCGTTCATGCGCCATCGCCTTCCCTCTCCAGCCATTGCCGGGCCAACTCGCTCACGGATTCTCGTGGAAGCTTGCCGGTTGCATTCCGTGGCAAACTCGGCACACACACCAACGGACGGGGGATGAATACCGGATCAACATACGCGCGCAGCTTCTGTTGAATCTCTTCGCCGGTTTTGCCGGGAGCCACGACAAATGCCATGAGCCTCGTGACGAGGCCGGTCCCCTCCTCCGGCAGGAAAAAGACCCCATCTTGCACGCCATCGATTTTCAGCAAGAGCTGGTTCAGGTCGCCGAGGGATATCCGATGGCCCGCGACATTCACCTGATCCGCTTCGCGGCCATGCACGACGAATGTTCCATCCGTATCGACTGTCATGCGATCCGGCACAGGGACGGGCGTCGGAAGATACCATGCCTGCACCAGACATGAGGATGCGTCCTGCGCCACATGCACCCCTTCCAACGGCTGCCACCGGTCGCCGGCGATTGTGCGCCGCTCAGCGATGCTGCCGGCTTCGGCAAACCCGAAAATTTCATGGACTTCGGCTTGAAAATGCTCCTCAGCCTGCTGCGCCAGATTGCGGGGCAACGGGGCTGTCGCAGAAAGGATGAGTCCGCCCGGGGGCACGCTTATACCTTCTGCCACGCAGGCGCGAAGATGCAGAGGCGTCGTCACGAGCATCCATCCGCCCGCCGCATCGGCCAGCACGCTCCTGATGTCGGCAGGAAACAGCGGCCGCCCGGCATGCATCGCCAAACCATGCATGATCGGCAGCATCACAGACGCTTCCAGCCCGAACATATGCTGATGCGGAACGGTCGCCACCACCGAGAGACGATCCCCTGTCTTGATCCCGAGTCTCGCTCCGGTCGCCTGGGCCACAGCCGTCAAGGCTCCCCATGTCTTCTTATTAGGCACCGGCCGGCCGGTACTTCCGGAAGTGAATGCAACCGCCACAACTCGATCGGTCGGAATGCGTGGAATATCCATCGGCCACGAAACCTGGTCCCCTCTCAGCTGGATCGAGACGGAATGGATTCCCTCAATGACATCGCCTCGATCCGTCAGCGCATAGCTTCCGGGAAACTCTCCGGCGATCCGAAGCAGCGTCTGAGACGCCCGGCTTTGTGGAAGCAACGTCACCTGCCGCCGCATGATGGCGGCAGCGAATCCCACGAGAAAGTCATAGCGGTTGGTGGCAAGATTCAGCGCCGTAGGCCGATCAGGCAACGACTCCGCCAGGGAAGCCGCATCGGCCAAAAACCGGCGGACGGTGCGCGGCCCCTCCTGATCCCAGGCCAGCACATCGTCGAAATCGTAGGGGCCGATCAAAGGGGTCTCCCGCATGGTCCTATCGACCGTCACTTCGTGCGGTTCTTCTCAATAGCTGCCGCCAACGCCCGCAGAGATGAAAAGATCGTTTTGATCTGAGGATCGCTCGACTTGAGTTGATACCCGTAGGTTTGTGAAATCGCCAGCGAGAGCTCCAGCGCATCGATCGAGTCGAGCCCCAACCCTTCGCCGAACAACGCGGCCTCCGGTTCAATGGCAGCCGGATCGGTCTTCAACTTGAGCGTCTGCACAATGAGCTTGGCAAGATCTCGTTCAAGCAACGATGCGCCGGGCTGTTCCATATCTATACCGAGTCCTTCACCGCCCGATAGTCTCGCAAGAGCCCGCTGAACCATTCCTTCACCGTACAGGTTCCAAAACCTGATCCCTTCAATGCATCAACAATCGTTTCGGGGGGAACGCACTGTTCCGTCGTTTCCCACCAATAGGCCATCAGTTTCTTCATGTCCTGATTGCCGGTCCCGGTGGCGAACGCGGCCCCTAACAGGGTCTTGATATAAAACCGCGACAGGAGGAGGACAAGCGCCGATCGGGGCCGCGAGATCTCCAGTAACATGACGATCCCTCCCGGCTTGAGCACACGCCGATACTCGGCAAACGCGCCCCGAAGATCCGGCACATGCCGAAGCGCATACCCCATGCTGAGAAAATCGAAATGTCCGTCCGGGAACGGGAGCCGCTCGCCGACACCGCGCACCAGATTCCGGCACGGGCCTTTCTGCGCTTCGCGCAGCATGCCGATACTGGGATCGAGCCCGACGACCAAGCCGGACGGACCAACCAGACTCAGCGCGCATTGCGTCACCAGCCCCGGTCCACATGCGACGTCGAGCACCCGCATGCCTGGCTTCAATCCCGCCGACTCAAGCGCTTTTTTCCGATACCATAAGCCGGACCCGAACCCGGTGGCCTTGTCGATATTGCGATATTGATACGCGGTTCGGTTGAACAGCTCGTTGAGGAATCCCTGCCTGGCATCCAGCTCGTCATAGTACTGGTGTAACGGCGGATGGGGGGCAATCGGCTCAACGGCCGGATTTGGGCGCTGCTGGCTGGGCTGTTCAGTGGATCGGTTCATGGGAGAATCCTGAGTCTCCGGCTCCTACACTTGTAGCAGGACGCTCTATACACGGGCAAGAGAAAGTCCGCCAGGCTGATCAGAAAAACGCTTGGAGAGAAACCACCACATCATTGTCACGGTCGCGATGGTTGTAATCCATCCGCACCGCCCAGTTCTGGGCAAGGGTCACACGTGAACCGGCATACCAGCGGATGTCGTCCGATTTATCGCCGAACGGATACCGGCGATACGACCACGACAGCATCAGTTTCCAGCGATCGGTCACATCCGCCAACATCCCCACCGTGGCGCCGCCGCCGACACGATGCCGCTCCTCATAGGCCTTGCTGTAGTTCGCCTCGGCCTCAGCGAACGCAAAATAGACTTCCCGATTGAGCACATGGGATTCCATCGCCGCCCCCACTCCTCCATCGGCCACCACGTTATCGCAGAGTTGACAGCCCCGTCGGCGGAGGGTGTCCATCCCCACGTTCACCCTCCATGACGGCGCCCGAAACAGATCATCAATCGGCGAGAGAGACAGGATATTGATCAATGTCGCCCGTTCGACCCTGACGCGGTCCGCCTGATTGTAACGCCGCACCGTAACTGCGAATGCTTCAAGTTGCGCGTCCGGCGTGTAGCCTGGCTCAGGGTCAAGCAGATGGTGATAGACCGCGCGGAACGACGCCTCTTCGAACGTGTCATTATTGCGCCAGCCGCCTCCCAGCGTCACACGGGTTGTCCGGTGCCCCACATCCGGCTGTTTCGTAAAGGGACGAATGTCGATCTCAGCGGATGGGATCGACAGTTTGCTCCGCTCCGTCAATACACGCCGGTTGCGCTCCTTGTAGACCGTCACTTCCGGATCATCGCTCTCTCCTTTGTAGCGGAGATAGTCCGACGCGACATCCAGTACCAAGGCCCGCCTCAAAAGCGGCAACGCCGCAAACGAGGCGTTCCCGGCGATGTCCGGGTCACGCATGAGCCCTATCGACAGACTTCGTTCTTCATTGGTCAGCAGCGCCCGCTTTCGCTTGATGATGGTACTACGGGAAGGCCGGTACGTCGCAGCGCCCACCAATCCCGGAGAGTCAATAACGGCTCGAACTGTATCTGCAGGAATGGTCCATAGCGAAAACCGGTCTCTCAAGTGAAGAGACGGATTCGCGTACTCTAATAGAGAAAGGATGTGATACGAGCAATTTTCCTTGAAAAAAAAATAGTCGAAATATGCGTTTCCCATCTCCCAGGCATGCATGAGCAGCCGATCGATCTGATCGGGCGTCAAGTTCAGTTGATACTCCCACATGTCGCGATTCTCGATGTCGCGGTAGGCTTGAACCTTAAGGTAATAGGGAGGAGTGGAAAAGAACCCTTTGTATGCTCCGAAAATTCCTTTGTACGCATACTCGATCCCGGCGCCATCCGGCACATCTGCAGCATAATCGATTGTGTAGGCCAGAAGTCTGGTCTGTTCGGTTTGGCCTCGCTGATCGATCCGTAAGAATGTATGGCCGAACATCGAAGCGGGATTGTTCAGGAAAGCGGCAGGAAAGATCAGACTGACACCCTGTGGATTCATTTCGGTCCGCCACCGGTCGAACCGGCCACATGTCGCCGGCGCAAGCCGGTGTGGATCGAACTGCAACCGTTCCTTCAACCAGTGATACCGGGCGATGAAGGCGCATTGGGCCGGCTGCTTCGAGCGCCCGACCGGGTCAGCAACAAAGAACTGTGCGATCGTGGCATCAAGCTCAGCCTGCGGATCATACTTTCCACGAGGCGAAAGGAAGAACCCCTCATCGTCCTCTTCGCTGGCCGCTCTGCCAAATAGATCGACCCCATAGTGGAGCAGCAACTGCCATTCCCGTTCATCCGCCAAACGGGTCTGTCTGGCCCGTTCGATCAGCTCCGTTTGATAGTCTTGGATAACCGGCTCAGCCTGGCTCCGGCCTGGGCTGGCGAGAAGGACGCTAATGGCAAGGACGATGTGGATCACTGCATCATGAGGAAACACAAAGGGGCTTCCACCGTGGGGTGGAAGCCCCCAGGAACCAATGCGCTTAGTTCAGCGCAACCTTGACCAACGAAGAATCGGCGGAAATCCCTTCATTCAAAGCCTGAACCATCGCCGCCGGGGAAAGTTCACCCGCGCCGGAGAGGGCTGCATAGCGCTCTTGGGCCATCGCAAAGAAGGCCGCATGCTGCGGCTGCGCGACTCCCAGAAGCGTCGCCATTGAAGCCAGGTGCTCACCGCGCCCCTGCGCCATTTCCTGAGCCAATGCCTCAGAATTCAGCTCGGCAAACATGGTCGCCTTCTGTTCAGCCCACCACCGGCCATCATCCGTGCACCCCATCGTTCCGGTAGAGATGCCGAATGTCTGCGTGCCGAATGACCCATTGGTGGTCGCTATGAGGATTTGCGCCCCTTTGGTCTTCGCGTTCGGATAATTCTGCCACGCGATCTTGCCCAATCCGCAGCCTGGACCCGTGTCCGGCGTGCCGGCCGCCAAGGCAAACCCGCCTGGCATTGCGACGAACATCCCGACGATCGCCAACATGCTGAGCTTCTTCATGCATTCCTCCTTGATAGGTGAGTGAAAGCCCACAGCCCCTGAGACTGAACGTCTCAGAGAGTTATTATAGACAAATCGCGGCCGAGTGCCAGTACTTTTTATCCCCGTTCCATTACCGCCGATTCGTTCAAGATTGCATCCCGATTCTGAGTGATCGACCTCAGTTGGTCGCCTGTCCACCGCTGCACAACCCGACCATCGCGATCGAGAACCGTGACGGCGCCGTCGGCCCCGTACTCCGCCACCGCCAACACAATACCGCTCTCATCGATGAGGCGGTAACCTGAACTATTGCCGATAATCATCGCCCGGCGCTCGACGACTCCATGGCGCTCATAGGTGACCTGCGCGCCCTCATCTGCCTGCATCCATCGGATCGTCGTCTCGCCAAGAACTACTGTCTTGATTGTTCCATTACGATTCAAATCCGCCGCCTTAACCGGGTTATCTCCGCTCCAAAACTGAATCGAGTTGAAGATGAACCCGTCCAGCAGCGCCGAAAACATGTACACCGGCACAACGATCATGCCGAAGAACACAAATTCTTTCATCCATTTGTCGCTGACCTCACCGCTGCCTTTGATGCCGCTGTTCCAGTGATAGACATTCTTCGTAAGATTGAATGGACCGTAGCAGGCCGTGGTCGCCGTCATGAAACAGACCAACACCCCTGCAGCGACAAGTTTTCCGTGGAATCGACGCAACTTCATCTGGCCTCCTTTCAAGAAATTAAACAGCCTGCGGACCTCCGCTTTCATGAACAGTTCACCGTATAAGCGCGCGCTATGGTTTCGCCACCGGCTCTCCCCCAAGCGCTCCACGGACCTTGGTCCAGTCGAAACTGAAGGGGGCAGGAATCATCTTCGGCATGGCCGCCAGCTCAGCCTTCAGCCGTTCAGCCCTTGCGCCGCTCATCGGATGGGTCGAGAGCCACTCCGTGCGCCCTTCGTCTTTTTCCGACAACTGTTCAAAAAAACGAATCATGCCGGATGGATCGATTTTCGCCCGATGCAGCAGTTGCAGCCCGGTCAGGTCCGCTTCCGTTTCCTGCTCCCGGCCGAATTTCAAAGTCAGCAATTCGACCCCCAGCTGCTTCATCATCCCCGCCAAGCCCTGGTGATCCCCGAGCACGATGGACAGGACGGCCACAAGGCCGAGCTGCTTCACGATCCGTTCCAATCCATGCCGCTGCAACACATGGTTCAGCTCATGGCCCATCACACCCGCCACTTCTTCCCCGTTGTCCGCTTTTTTCATCAGGCCGGTGAATACGACAATATAGCCGCCGGGCAGGGCAAAGGCATTGACGACATCGCTTTTCACCACGGTCACTTGGAACTTATAGGGGTTGTTCGGAATCTGTTCCACGAGACGGTGCGTGATTTCCTCGACGGCTGACACCGCGAGTCCTTCTTTCATGACGTCCTGATGCGCGAGAAAATCCTTATACGCCGACTCGCCCAGTTTCTCTTCCCACTCCACCGGGATCCGATCGACGGCCATTTCAACCAGCAGATCGGACCCGAACCACAGCCCCAATGACAGAGCCAGCACGCCCCCCCCGATCATGCTCCATACTGTCCGGCGCCGGTGACGCGCCTGACGGACATGTTCCGCAGCACGATCGAGCGGAGCACGCAACTGATCCGGAGCCGCCTGGCGGAATGCGCGGATCACATCGGGATGCCTGAGATAGAGTGTCCGCTCCCCGGCTGCGCCAGCCCATCTCACAACAAGCTGGTCGTGATCGAATCCACCTGCAGCAACCGTTAACGCTGAAAATGAAGCCGATTCCGATCGACCCTCGGCAGCGCCGGACTGGAAAATGACCGTGATCCCGTGATCTTCGACCTGAACCAGGCAAGGCTCGCCGCTTGAGGGAAATTCCTGGCCGAAACAGAGGGCATTGGGTTCAGCCGACATAGGATTGGTCAAATGTCACTCGTCATTCTGAGACCGGGATGAACTGCCTGACCCAAGCGCCGAAGCTGCCGGGATTGCGGCTTTGGATATACACCACCCCCGGTCCTCGAAACCGGCAGACAAACCCTTCACCGGACGTGAAACTCGCCACCCAGCCTGAAGCGGCCTTTTCGATATTGTAGGAGGTCGTCGAGGACCACGCCACAAGGTGACTATTGTCGACGATGTATTCCTGATCCGGTTTCAATTCGACTTTATGAATGGCTCCGAAACTGTTCAAAATCAACGTCCCTTTGCCGCCGATTTTTAGAAGAAAGAAACCTTCCCCTCCCATAAGTCCACGGGTCAGGCTCTGCATCTTGCTCTCGATAGCCACGGAATCGGCGCCGGCCAGAAAGCCGTCCTTCTGAACCATGTACTCATTCACGCCGTCGAGCTCCAGCACGATGATTTCTCCTGGCACCGTCGGCGCCAACAAGACTTCTCCCGGACCGCGGCTCGCCCGCAACGTTTGAAAGAAAAACTTCTCCCCTGTGAGCAGCTTGCGTGAGAGGGCCCCGAGAAACCCGCCTTCCATCTTGCTTTCGATGTCGATCGTCGGAGAAGACGCCACCATGGCCCCGGATTCAGCCTTGATATGCTCTCCCGCCGCGAGTTCGACCCGCACCATCGGAAATGCCCCGGGATATAAAATTTCGCTTCTCATGTAGTTTCTCCTTCTTTCCTGTTCTCACATTACCAACAGGGCAGGGCAGGCCGATGTCTGGTTGCGCGCATACACCGAGCACCGCCCATTGCCTGGTCTTCAAATCAAACTTGCGTGCGCGGTGCGCGAGCAGCAGACACGACGTGCCCTGCCCCGTTCATCCCGCCACCCATCCGTACGCCCGAAAGCTCGGCTCCGGCCCTTCCTCCAGATAGCTCATTCTCAGCCGCCCCAGCACATCCATCGGCAACTCGTTCCGCTTCGCTGCCGCGTCGATGCCGAAAACCCGCGCCGCGTTCAGCCCGAAAATCTGCTCTTTCACCCGACGAGTAAGAGGCTGATAGCGATATGTCTCGATGAGTTGATCCGGGATTTGGAATCGCCGGAACGCTTCAATCTGCCATTGCGGCGTACCGTACCAAATGGAATCCGTCCCCCAAAGCACATGATCGGCGCCGAACCCCTCAATGATCTGCCCCAGCAAATGGGCGCACACCATCGGATAGGTCGTCACCAGTTGCGCGAACGTCGAACCGAGTTCCATGTAGATATTGGAGATACCCGACTCCTTCTGTTTCATGCGGCAGAATTCCGTGGTCCAGGGGATCTCACCGGTCTTCGCAAACACCTCATCCACCGATGCCGCACCTCTAAACCCCGAGTGATACACCAGAAAGTCGATATCAGGGAAATCTTTAGCGGCTTTGATCAAGTCTCTCGGATGGTTGTAGTCCGGCACCGGGCCGAGCGGCAATCCTTTGTGTACACACACGCGCTTTACCTGTAATTTCCCGGCCTGCGCCAGCATCGGATAGGCGATCACCTCATCATCCATTCGCCAGCCTCGGTCGAATCCTTTGGGACAGGAGCCGGTGTAGCACTTCCAAGCGTCGACGTTCAGGGTTTCAGCCTGCATCGCCATGAAGTCCAGATCCGCTGCGCCCAACTGCGGCGTCGCCAGCCCATGCGCCAGCATCCGCCGGGAGCCCGCCACACGGTTGATCTCGTCCCGGATATGGGCCATTTCCTTCGGCGGCACCACCGCTTCCTGCGGATACGGCCCGGGGGGCGTACTGATCAGGCCGATGGCGGTCTCGCTATCAAGAAACACCTCTTTCACAAAATTCTTCCACGACAGATCGTCGATCGTGCCCCGGTCGTCTCTCAGTTTCGGATTGAGACCGGCTTCTCGAATAAACCGCCTGAGCGACAGCAGCGCCTGCTTGGACACTGCGCCTTTTCGTTTGGATTCGGCATCGGCCGGATCGTACTGAGAGCCGACGTAGTGGGTCTGCACATCGAAGATGAAATAGGGAACGCCCTGCTGCTCGGCAAACGCCGCAGGTTCGAACAGTTCGACCTCGCCGACATTGAAGAAACGACCGAATACGGCATTCATCGCCAGTAATGCCCCGGCCATACCTCCCGTAGTCTTGAGAAAGTCTCGGCGCGTCAGCCCTCGGCGTGCCGCAGTCCGCCCCACGAGCGCGGCGGCCGCCTGTTCGACTCGGACTTGATCCGCTGTCTGCCTGATGGGTGTGAATTCTTCATTGGAAATGATCTGCGTTGGAATGGGAGTAGAGAACACCTTACCCTGTCTCATTGCAGAATCGTTGTGAAATGGAGTCGGTCGCGCCATGGCTCATTCCTATCCAGCGTCAGAGTGGAAACGATTGTGTGAAATACCACTACGAGTGTCAAGCCCGAATGGCTACGGACTATGCGAAGAGATCGACGCGAAGTTGGCGGGTTCGGGAAAGGACCTTGGTGAGACGTCTCTCTAACAGGTTGCGGAAAAACTCGTTTTAACCCCTGTGGTCATTATAGGCCTCGACGGTCGAGGCGACACCAATGTGTCATCAAGGATGCTCAAAATGGCCGTCCAGCAAGGCCGCAGCGAACGAAGAGGCGAAGCGTACGCTTCGGTACGTTGAGCCTCTGAGCGATGCGAGAACACCGCTGGCGGACTTTTTCAGCATCCTGCTAATTGACCGGGATCGCGACTACCACATCAGACTGCGAATCGCCATCCTGATCTTTGCCGTCATGTCCGACGCTATACAGCACATGTTTTTTCAGATTCACCAGCATCGGAAACCCAGTATATGGATCATAGAATTTCTGCCCGGCCTTGGCAATGCGAGGCAGCAGCTCGGCATCCTGAGGACCCCGACGTATCCACGCCTGCAAACTGGCAAGACGCAAATGCGCCTCCACATCGACGACCAACCCATTATAGAGATCCCAGGGCGCCAACGGTTCCAGCCCAATGACATTTTCGACCGGATTCACAAAATAGTCTTTCACTGAATCTGCCGGAAAGGAAATATAATTGCTCCATCTCGGCAGGGCGCCATACTGCCCCTCGGCCGACGCCTTGGAGGACGCTTCATAATAGTCTGCATAGTCGTTGAGCCGCCGCTGTTTCGGCAGTGGAAGAAATGACGCGACGGCCGCCGGCACCGTTTGTTTTTTCTCCTTCGCCACCTTCAATTGGGCATCGAAGCTCTTTGCCGCATGGACCAACTCACTCTGCATCGGCCAGCGAACCGACAGTTCGTCCCGATCGAGCGGGCGCAGCATCTTCGCGAGACGCCCCAGATATTTCCCGTCAAAATCCGGCGATACCAGAATCCCGGAGGCAACCGTGATGTCGTCATTCATAGCTTGGAGCGCCAGAGTTTTCACAGGAAGCGTCCTGGCCTGGCCCAACGCAATGCGCCAGGCTTCCAGATCCATTTCAAGCCGATCGATTCCGGTATCGGCCCCCTGAGCAAACCCTTCCGCCACATACAGGCGATGCGCAAAGTTGATCTCGGCGCAAGGGGGACTAATGCCCTGGCCATAGCCCCAATCTTCAAATGACAGCTTATGCCATTGTCCATACCGGCTCAGCATCGGCCCCGTCTGCCCCGCCAACTTACCGATAGAATCACGGTGCAATTTGAATCGGCCAGCAGGGTCCGGTCCTTTGAACCATCCGCTCAGGGCCTTCGCAGACACATCTGATTGCCCTGTTGGTGAGCCATCACTGGCGCCTCCAAGGCAGGCTAACGCCTTATCTGCATCATGCAAATCGGGCTTTCGTTCATATCCGGCTTGGATGGGGTCTTGCCCGCGAGGCGCGTCGAATCCCAGCAGGAGCAGATACCCGTTCTTATTGATGTCCGACACCCTTCGCTGCGGGCTGGTGGTCAAGTTGCTGAACGCGGAAGACGGAGGTTCTTCCATAATGGCCCATACCAATCCTAAGGCTCCAATTCCCAACACCACCAGCGTACATGAAAGCACCACCAGCGCAATGAGGGACATGACGATCGCGCGTGTCGTGGAGAAGCAGGATCGAATAAAACTGGATAGGGCGCTACCAAGACGAGTCAGCCTCGATGGCAGTTTGGGGCGCGGCTTTGATTGTGCCGTACGTTCTCGTGTATCCGTCTGCCTGTGCAGATCCGGTGATTCGGACAAAACACCGGCGGCACCCTGTGCAGAATAAATCGTACTCGGTTCTCCCCACACAGGCGCATTCGGCTCTGCCTCCAACATCGGAGAAGTCGGAGACTCTCCGGCGAACCGAATAGACTCACTGGTTTTGATCCATTCCTTCGGCCCTGGCACAGGCTCAAAAGGAGCTTTTTCTTCCGCCAATACCGGGTTTGGCTCCTCATGTTCGGCCTGACGATCAGGCATTTCATCGAGAATCGCCCACGAACCAGCCGTCTTTGGTATCGGCTCCACATGAGATCCCGACATGCCTCCCTGAGAAGCGAGCCCAGGTTCGACAGAATCTCCAGTTGGTGAGATGGCAACATTTTCAGATTGGAGATTGAGCGGAGCGACGTCCGCAGCCGGTAGCGGGTTCTCTTCGGAAGCCCACTGCGGATCGGACGCCCCCTGTTCCAAGGACTTTCGAGGCTCTCCGGCAAAGCCAAATGTGAAAGGCTGCTCGTCCACGGCTTCGCCGGCGGCTTGATACTCCGTGGGCGCAACGGCTGAAGAGACGTTTGCTGGAACATGGGCCGCTTCGGACAGAAACGGAGCAGGCAACGATTCCGTGATGGAAAGGGCGTCCACTCCCGACGCGCCATCGACGGTTGAAAGAACGGAGAGCGGGGGATCCTGAGCATAAACCGGTTCTGGGTGAACTGCCGGCGCCGGCTCGACCGGAGATTCAACGACCGACTCCTCCATCTGCTGATGAGGAATGGCGATAGCAGATTCCTGAACCTGATCCCAGGGCATTGGGGCAGCTTCAGACGGGGCCGCCGCCACACTCAGCGGCGATGTCGTGCGCGTAGCTTCCTGAATTTCAATCGTGCCGGGATCGACTTCCTGTCTGTACAAAGGCGGCGGCACAACAGGAGATGCAGCTCCGAGCTTCAATGTGTTCTGGAACACCGAGTCCCAGGACAACTCTCCTCCGTTCGGCCCTGCAACCCGGCTCAATGGACTCTGAGCCGGCTCAAGCGGGGATGGCAGCGTATCCGGCGATTCCGCAACCAGTTGATCCGGAATACTGACGGTCGTCTCCTGAACCTCTTCCCACGGCATCGGAGCCGGAACCGATTGCGGCACAGACTCCTGTTGAGTTTCCAGCGGCTGGCTGTCCAGCACTTGAACCGGCTCCATCGTGAACGCAGTAGCATCCTCCGGCTGCGATGGGGCTGCGTCGGGAGCAAGACCGGATGACAACTCACCGGGCAATTCCGCAATCAGTTGATCCGGAATACTGACTGTCGTTTCCTGAACCTCGTCCCACGGCATCGGTGTTGGGACCGATTGCGGCGCAGTCTCCTGCTGAATGTCCAGCGGCTGGCTGTCCCACGCTTGAACCGGCTCCGTTGCAAGAAGAGCAGGGTCTTCCGACTGTGATGAGACCGATCTGGGATCGAAATCGATCGAGCCATGCCCATTCATCGACGGATCATGAGGCAACGGCGCATCGACGAACCCTTGCTCTTCCCGTGGTAAGCCCGCGCTCACATCCTCCGGCGCACCTTGAAGATACGCAGAATTGGCAGACGCCTGATCTACTGACGAATTGTCCGTTCTCCCCCAGAGCGTCGATTCAGCAATGGATTCGGAGGTACTCGGCGCGGCGCCATCCTCGTCCATTGAAGGAGCATCCGGCGCGACTTCAGCCGGTGGACGAACGGCAAATTTCCCTGTTTGCGGATCGACACAGCCGGCCAACCGAACATCGACAGGGCTCCCCGGAGCAAGCTCTTTGATCTTCTCGTAGAGTTGTGAGGCTCGGTCAGGATGCTCAGGGTCGGGATCCTCAATCAGAATGTCGACGGCCTTGCCGTATTCGATGACGGCCTCAAGCACCTCCCCTTTATCCTGCAGAATAGACCCCAGCTTCTCCAGGTAGGGCACGCAGCGAGGGCCGGCCGCCAAATATTCTCGCAGTAAGGATTCTGCGAGCCAGTAATCCTGCCGGACGAATGCTTCGTCGATGAGCGAATCGAAGGCCTGCCTTGCCAGAATCAGACTTCCCACGCGGAGGTGCAACGTCGCAAAGAGGCGCCGCGCCTCCATATTATGTGGATCCAGCGCCAATAACTCCTTCAGCGCCGCTGAAGACCGGCCATACCGGCCCATATTCATTTGGGTTATGGCTTCTTCAAGCAGAACAGTCTTCTTGCCGTAGCCGACAGCGCTCTGCTTAAAACCGCTCCGTCCCGACTTCTTATCTGTTTTTTGAGTAGTTTTTTTATCGGTACGCACGGTACAACCTTAGCAGATCTCTGAATTGTTGGAATGCGCTCGAGCCGCCGACATCCAACTCGTCAAGCCTGCCGCCGAACATTAATTCATCGCCAGAGGGGAAACCTGGTAAGAGGCTGCAAGCCCAATGCCTATCGGCATTGAAACCATCAGGCTCAAACACTCTGAAAATTGAGGGGTTACCATAATCTCCCGGCCGGCCAGGTAGCGCATCGCTCCATTTTTGAACGGCTGATGACAAACAGAGGCAGTGAAAGATGTTCTTGCGGATCGGTGGGCGACCTGTCGCAGGATTCAGCGCCAAACCACAATAGGGCTACCTACAGACATCGAACTCGTCGAATTTCTCCGATGTAAACCGCGGGCCGATCTGATACACGTGCTCTGTTGCGAACGGGGCTCCTTGTCCATGGTCCTTGCGCGCCAGAACCGTCGCACAACGAAGGCAGTGTTGTACGCCCTCCCATGACACCTCCCCGGCTAGATGCTGAACAGGACGTCCCATTTCACTAGGATGCGACGGCATCAACGCTTGACGCACTTCGGCCACCAGCCGATGCGCATGCTCCGCCGACTCAATCTCCGCCCCGTCGAGAACCAGAACAAGCAGCCCCAGCGCCCGCACCGGATCCCCCTGTGCCTCCTGGAGCAGCCGCTGCGCAAATGCCTGCACTTTATCCTGTAGAATGCTGTGGTCCATTGTGCATCGACAGCCTCAGGTATGGTCTGCTCTTTATCGGCTTTTCTCTGATCAATACTGAGTGGACAGTAGGCCCATATCGGCCGCCGGCCGTGTGAATTCATTGTGAATCGTACGACTCACAATGAAAACATAGCTTTGATTGTGTCCCTTAATGCGCCTATGATACGGTCGGAATATCAGATAAAGACCAACACCTCATTTGGATGGGGAGAGATGGGTTTGTGATACGGCTCGATGCTTGCTTCGAACACGCGAGAACAGTGATCAGGAGATTGGGACCCAGTTTCAGCGCCCTGCTGCTGGTTGCCTCGCTGATCTGTCCGCAAACCCTCCGGGCCGAGGGCACGAACGCTCCGTCGGCCAAAATTGCGCTGGATTTCAACGATGTGGACATTCCTGTCCTTGTTCGCTTCATCAGCGAGATCACGGGGAAAAACTTTGTCCTGGATGAAACGATCAAGAAACAGGGGGGAAAGATTTCCGTCTATTCTCCAACGAAAGTCACACCGGATCAGGCCTACAGTATGTTTGTGGCAGCGCTGGAAGTCGCGCGCCTGGCCGTGGTCCCCAAAGGAAACACCCATCAGATCGTACAAATGGGCGACCTTCCCCCGGAACGCGGGGTGTATGTCTATAAACTCAAGAACGCCAATGCCACGGATCTCGCCGCCGTCTTAACCAACTTAGTTGCGCGCTCACAAACCGTCGCCCAGACGGCTCCTGGCGTCAGGCCTCCGATCAGGCCGCTGACGGAATTTGAGGCGCCTGTTCAGGTCTTTGCCGATAAGCCGACGAATTCCATTATCATCAGTGCCGCGAAATCCGCCTACAGCCGGCTTCAATCGGTCATTCGTGAGCTCGACGTCAAGCGGAAACAGGTATTCGTGGAAGCGGTCATTCTCGAAGTGCAAGTCGACCGGCTGAGACAAATTGGAACCGATCCCACACAAGTGCTCAGCGCGGGAAAAGAGGGGTTCCTTCAAGGCCTCATTGGATTCAACCGGGCGCCTGAAGATCTTGCGTCCGTGGCGCAGGCCATCAGCGGCATCGCCGCAGGCGGCGCCACAGGCGGCGCCACGACTGTGTTGAATACAGTCAATGTCCGGGCCTTCATGCAGTTCCTGATGAACATGACTGACACCAACATTCTCTCCACTCCGCAAGTACTGGCCGCCGACAATCAGAAAGCCAAAATCGTCGTCGGGGAAAATCGGCCGTTTCCAACCGGGCAAGCCCAGGGCATCACCGGAGGTACACTGGTCACCATCGAACGGAAAGACGTGGGCGTCACGTTGGAGCTGACGCCCCAGGTACTCGAGGACGACCTCATCCGCCTTGAAATCAAGCAAGAGATCACCGCCATCGCGGACAATGTGGCCCAAACCATCGGCTCCGGCACCGCCACCATCCCGGTCGGCCCCACCACGACAAAACGCTCCATGGAAACAACCACCATCGCGCACGATCAACAGACGCTGGTTGTGGGCGGATTGGTCCGTGACAACATCACGCTCAGTGAGCGAAAAGTGCCATTTTTTGGAGACATCCCCTGGCTGGGGTGGTTTTTCCGATCCCAGACCCGCACGGTGGAGAAACTCAATCTCCTCGTCTTTCTTACCCCACATCTCGTCCGTGATGACGCGGACATCATCGAACTCAATGCCAGAAAAGCAAGAGAAATCAATACGCTGCAACGCGATAACCGCATTGAAGAGCCCACGAGGCTCAAACAAGATATCCTGGAACGTCTTGAGCGCCCGATCACGCCGCCCAACAGCCCTCGTTGAACATCACACCCGGCTCAGCCTCATTGCTAAAACCCCACACGTATGCGGAAGCCCCCTCCTCCGAGGGATAGGACTGATCGGCCCACCGCGGTACACTGCCCCAACGGAGGAACCCAGCATGGCGCAGACCACACCGGACGCCCGTGCCTATCATCGATATCCCGTCATCTACCCGGTTATTTTTGGGGGGGCGCCCTTCGTGGGCGAAGGGACCGTCGCAGACCTCTCGCTTACCGGCTGTTCGATTGTCTGTGACCAGGCTGTCCTGGCTGTCCTGGCTGATAGCTATGTGAAATTGAGCGTCATCCTGCCGGACCCAACCATGTCGCTGTTCATCGAACTGGGAAAAATCCGGTGGGTGCGTGAGCAGACATTCGGGGTTGAATTCATTCGATTGCCGACGATCACTCGCGACCGATTGGACCGCGTCGTGTGGGAACAACTGACCGCTTTGCTGGAGACCCGAACCAATCCCACTTTGCCTGGCGAACCGTCCCAGGCCCATCACTTGTAGAATCCTGCCCGCTCAACAAGGCGAACCTCTCTCGTGAAACGCATTTCACAACGCGTGAGGAAATGCGCGTGTCGCTGATGGCGTCCAGCACAGAACTGAGCCGAACACTTGTGAGTTGAGAATTGAGGTGTATCTGAGAACTCTCAATTCAACACTGCTATCGGTTCCCTGCTCTGGATTTTCCACACCTCACCCCTTACTCCTCACGCCTCACGTCTGGATGCCATACGCTCTTTCGACCTACTACACGGCCCGCTTCACAAGAAGTGAGTAACGAAAAGCGGCACGCAGAAGCAGGCATGAATCAGAAAGACACGAGACTGCAGCGATGGAGTGGGGTAAAAAAACGGCGCGGCCAGAGATTGACCGCGCCGGGAAAAACAGGAGAGCTTGCTATTCCTTTACGACCCTACGGCCTGATGTCAAAGTGAATCGACAAGCCCGCGTGCACAAAGATGGTTCGGATATTGGCTGTGTAATCATTGATAACTTGATCTTGACCGCCAACTGTGGACGCCCCGTAGCGATCCGTCCCCAGCGCGTCATGATCAGCGATCACATACTTTGCCTCAGCAAACGCAGCTACGTACTTGAAGAGATGCGCCTTGACTCCTCCCACTGCCAGAAACCCGATCGTCGTATTCCGTTGGTCGGTGATGGCGTTCGAGAAACCAGCCCCCCGGAATCCACCCGGCCTAAACGACATCTGGTGCGCTCCCGCGCCGCCCCCGATGTACGGAAACCACCGCCCGTTAGGATAAGCCTCGGAAATCCCCATCGGGTAGCGAACCATAAGATTGGGGCCGATGTAGATGCCTTGCTTTTCAGTCGTGGTGCCCTCAAACGCTCCGCCTGGAAGAATCCTCCCATTCACATTTTCCTGACAGCAGGCTATGTCCGGATACCACACAAAGCCGGTGACTTCCAGGCCGACATCAAATCCCGCCAAGGCGTTTCTGGTGGGAAACCAGACGCCCGCGTTGCCCCCGATCGACTGTTTCGTCTGATAGTCGACATTCTCCACCTGATTGGGCTGCGTCCCGTCATTGAACGTGATAGTCGGGCTGTTCGGTATTGCCACACCCGCCATAAAAGACATATAGGGCTCGATCGTCCCCGATGAGATCGTGGGCAGCTCATCATTCGCGCGAACAGACTGAGAAAAACCGACTACGCACAGAAGAAAAATCATCGCCGAAATTCTCGTTTTCATTCATCACCCTCCCACGGTAAAGAAAACATGTTATTCGACGAGTTGTAATCGCAACGACTGGTGCGAGTCGGTATTTCTTGGAGAACCAAGGGAGCCGGGCAAGACCATCCTGCCTTCATCGCGCTCGAACTGCTCTCCGTTCCTGCTGTTGTGACCATCGGCATGAGAGCCCGAATAGTTGACACCAACATGACCACGAAGGAATACGCTTTTCCCATCGTGGAGGCGGACGGCGCCAACAGTAGCAATCCCCCCTTCAGTTTTGAAAATAGATAAAACAAATTAGAGCTATCGTTAAATCCAATGTCTCAGCGGGAGTATTCGAGAAGAGAAACATGACCCTGTTCGTCAAAATCAGGCCGCAATCCACAGCGGCTCATGTTTGTCAGCCTGACCGGTGTGAATCTGCTCACACTACGGCCGAATCGGCTAACGGGGGTGGAGTCCTGTACGCTTTTAGCGTTGAACGACCTGGTGCTCGTCAATCTGCAGCTCGGCCTGGAACAGATGGAGCGCCCGCAGGGAACAGCTCTCAGGAAATGGGAACGGAGGAGAGTGCTGCCAGAAGAGCCCGCGGTGGAAGATTTATCGTCCCAGCGCCTTCTTGACCGCGTTTCCGATTTCAGCCGGGTTCTTGACGACCGTTACGCCGGCTGTTTCGAGGGCCTTCATCTTCTCAGTCGCCGTGCCTTTGCCGCCTGAAATGATCGCGCCCGCATGGCCCATCCGCCGACCGGGAGGCGCGGTGATCCCAGCGATAAAGCTGACAACCGGCTTCTTGACATGTTTCTTGATGAATTCAGCTGCTTTCTCCTCAGCGTCGCCGCCGATTTCACCGATCATGACGATAGCGTGTGTCTCGGGATCCTTTTCAAACAGCGGCAGCACATCGACAAAACCGGTCCCGTTGACCGGATCACCGCCGATGCCCACGCAGGTCGTTTCGCCCAATCCGAGGGTCGAGAGTTGATGCACGGCCTCGTAGGTGAGGGTCCCGCTGCGGGAAACCACTCCCACCACACCCTTCTTATGGATAAATCCCGGCATGATGCCGATCTTAGCTTCGTCTACCGTGATGACGCCTGGGCAATTCGGGCCGATCAATCGCACATCCCGCCCGCTGAGCGCGCGCTTGACCCTCACCATGTCGTTCACCGGAATGCCTTCTGTGATACAGATGATCAGCTTTACGCCGGCATCTGCTGCTTCCAGAATCGCATCGGCACAAAATGGCGGCGGCACGAAAATCAGCGACGTGTCGCACTGCTCTTTCTTGACCGCATCACGGACGGTATTGAAGACAGGGATCCCTTCGACCTCCTGCCCCGCCTTTCCAGGCGTGACACCGGCGACGACCTTCGTTCCATAGGCTTTGCATTGAGTGGCATGGAACGAGCCTTCCTTGCCTGTAATCCCCTGCACCACCACCCGCGTATTCTTATTGACCAGAATGCTCACGATTAACCTCTTTTCCTGTTCTTCACTCTAGAAGAGTGCTGGGCCGGGTCTCATACTGCGCGCATCCACCGAGCACCGCCCGATTTCCGATAATCTCATCGATCTTGCGTGCGCGGTGGGCGAGCACTGAGACCCGGCCCGGCACTCTTCTTCTTACGCCGCCTTCCCCGTCAATCTCACAATCTTCTGCGCCGCGTCCCACAAATCGTTGGCCACTTCCAGCTTCAGGCCGGAGTCGGCCAGCAGTTTGCGGCCTTCTTCCGCATTCGTCCCTTGCAAACGAACGACCAAGGGCACATTGATCTTCACTTCTTTGGCCGCTTCGATCACCCCGTGCGCGATCCGTTCGCAACGCACAATGCCGCCGAAGATGTTAATGAAGATACCTTTGACGTTGGGGTCTTTCAGCAAAATGCGAAACCCGGCCGCCACCGTCTCCTTGGTCGCCCCGCCGCCGACATCCAGGAAATTGGCCGGCTCGCTGCCAGCCAGCTTGATGACATCCATCGTCGCCATGGCGAGGCCCGCACCGTTCACCATGCACCCGATATTGCCGTCGAGCTTGACATAGTTCAGATTGTTGGCTGTTGCCTCGATTTCCAGCGGCTCTTCCTCGTTCAGATCCCGCATCTTCTGGACGTCTTCATGCTTAAACAGCCCGTTGTCGTCGAACGACACCTTGCCGTCCAATGCCACAACGGTCTTTTCTTTCGTGATGATGAGCGGATTGATCTCGACGAGCGCGCAGTTCTTTTCCATGAACAGGCGATACAGGTTGCCCAGCATCTTGGTGAAGGGACCCATCACGGCTGGTTCGAGATTCTGCAAACCGAGCGCGAACGCGATGTTTCGTCCGTTGTAGCCCTGGAACCCCACGGCGGGATCGATCGGCTCCTTGATGATCTTTTCCGGCGTGTGGGCCGCGACTTCCTCGATCTCCATCCCGCCCTCAGTGCTGGCGATAAAAATCGGCCAGCCCGTGTCGCGATCGACGAGGATCGAGAGATACAGCTCCTTGGCGATGTTCGCGCCTTCCTCCATCAACAGACGATGGACCGTGCGGCCTTTGGGGCCGGTCTGGTGCGTGACCAGCGTTTTGCCGATGAGTTCCTTGGCAAAACCGGCGACGGCGCTCTTGTCTTTGGTGATCTTGACGCCGCCCGCCTTGCCGCGTCCGCCCGCATGGATCTGCGCCTTCACGACGAAGACCGGCGTGTTCAGCTCGTTGGCCCAGGCTGTCGCGGCTTCGGGAGAGGTGATCTCCTTTCCACGCGGAACCGGCACACCGAACTGGGCAAACAGAGACTTGGCCTGAAACTCATGCACATTCATTCTCGACCTCTTTATCCCTGAGGACGGCGATGGAGGCGTTTCTCACTGCGCGGGCTAATCTCACCCGCCCGCACTGAACGCGCCGAGACGCGTCCTTCACCCCTGCAAGCACCGACCTCTAGCTGTTATTCTGATTGATCTTGTGTGCGCGGTGGGCGAGCACAAGAACTGCCTCCGTCGCCGTCCTCTATCCCACTTTCCTGGTGTACGCCGGCAGGATCATCGGCGAGATGACACCGCTGACATTCCCGTGCTGCTTGGCTTCCGCCCGATATCGTTGCAAATGTTTGAGCGTCAACGCCCCTTGCTTCATCGATGCGGCGCGTGAGGCGGCAGTCAACCCGGACCGCTTTCCGAAGACCATCAAATCGAGCAACGAGTTTCCCATCAACCGATTGCGCCCGTGCAAGCCCCCTGACGCCTCGCCCGCCACGAAAAGATTCTTCACGTTCGTTTCCGAATTCGTATCGATCTTTACTCCGCCGTTCTGATAGTGCAGCGTGGGATAAATGAGCACCGGGTCTTTGCTGATGTCGATACCGAACCGCTCGAACTGAAGCATCATGGCCGGGAAATGTTTTTCGAGCGTGCCGGGCCCATGCTCCGCATCCAACAGCGGGGTGTCCAGCCAGACGCCGATGCGGCCCGACATGGTCCGGATGCCACGGCCTTCTTCACATTCGCGGATGATCGAGGACGACACCACATCGCGCGTATCGAGTTCGTTTACAAACCGGTCGCCCTTGGCATTGACGAGATGGCCGCCCTCGGACCTGATGCCTTCCGTGACCAGGGCGCCGATCAATTGTTCCGGATAGACCGCGCCTGAGGGGTGGTATTGGAACGTGTCGATATGGGCCAACTTGGCTCCCATCCGGTAGCTCAGACACAGGCCGTCGCCCGTCGCGCCATAGTGGTTGCTCGTCGGAAACCCTTGAATGTGGAGCCGGCCGATGCCGCCGGTCGCCAGAATGACCGACTTGGCCGCGACAATGACATGCTGATGATTGTCCAGATCCTTGAAGATCGCGCCGGTGCAACGCCCTTCGTCGTCGCTGAGCAGTTCGATCGCCGCGCAGAACTCCAACAACTGGATCTTCTGATTGAGGACTTCATCCTTGAGCACCCGCATGATTTCCAGACCGGTGTAGTCTGAGCAGGTCAGCAGGCGGGGTTTGGAGCTGCCGCCGCCCTTCTTCACGTGCAAATTGCCGTCGGCCTGCCGATCGAACAGTACACCGAGACTGATCAGCCACTTGGCAATCGAAGGCCCCTCTTCGACCATCACCTTGAGCAGCTCATGGTCGTTCTGCATATGGCCGCCCTTGAGGGTGTCGAGGAAATGGGTAACCGGTGAATCTTCGGGCGCGACGGAGATCTGCATTCCCCCTTGCGCCATCACGCTGTTGGAGTCGGCCAGCCGCAACTTGGTCGCCAAAATGACTTTGGCGCCTGCTCCATGCGCGTGCAATGCCGCCGCACAACCGGCCCCGCCTCCGCCGATGACCAGCACATCGGTGCGATGGTGGGGCGTGAGCTCGGCCCCATCCTGGATGGGACTGTCGCCCTCCAGCAAGGCCGCCAGCTCGACGACGGTCTTGTCCCCTTCATTGGGGCCGAATCGAATAGGCCGATAGGCGCTGGCGCGAAAGTCGGGATGATACTTGTGAATCAGTTGATCGCGCTCGGCGGGAGAGAACTTCGGAAATGTCTGTTTCCGTCTGGCATCTCGAGTCTTGTGTACGATTTGTTGGAGCGCGTGAATATCCATAGCTTACGACGTAAGGGGTGAGGGGTAAGGGGTAAGGGGTGATCCGTGCCTTTGGTGCATCATTTTACTGTGGCGCAGTGCTCGGCCAGCTCTTTCTCATTCATCGCGAGAACCCTGCTCCACTCGTCGCTGAAACGGCCGTCTTGGATTTCCTTGATACGCTGATCCAATCCAGCCGGTTTCTCGGTGAAATGCGCCCCTTGCGCGCGGCTGACGTAAAGGGCCACGAGATTCGGCGCAATGTCCGCGATGCAGACCGGCGCACACATGCCGCACATCACACAGTCCATGAACATTTCCGACACGTTCTGAAAATCGCCGAAGACCGCCTTCCAGACCCCTTCGCGCACATCGATCTTCTGCGGGCAGGCTTCCGTGCAGGCATTGCAATTCCGGCAGAGCGGGGCTTCGGGATACAGATTGAACAGATCCTGCTTCGGATCTTTGAGGGTTTGAATGTCGTAGAGCGCCTTGCGCGCGGGAAACGGCGGCATCATCGTAAACGACATGCCGTCCTGCACAGCAGTCTGGCAGGCCAGGCAGGTCCTCACCTTGGGATCGTCCTTGGTTCGATAATACGTGGCGCAGGCTCCGCAGAACCCGCCCAGGCATCCGATGCCACGGACGACTTCCTGACCGGCATACCACATGGCCTTCACCACCGTAATCCCCTCCGGCACCTCATACTGTTTGCCGGAAATTTCGATCGTCACCATCCGATGCGTGAGCACCTCAGGCTGGTCGATGATATTGGTGTCTTCTTGAGCCATTGTTCCTTCGTGAGGTGTGAAACGTAAGGCGCAAGGGGTCTTGATCAGAATCCCCTCACGCCTGACGCCTACCTCTAACGGACTTCAGACAAATGAGTCGATGATTGCATTCAGCGTTGCGCTCGGACGCATCGCCTTGGCAGCCTTAGCATCATCCGGGTGATAATACCCCCCGACGTCCTGTGGCTTGCCCTGCGCCGCAAGCAATTCTCCGTCGATCTTCTTTTCATTATCGCTCAGATCCTTGGCGATCTTCGTAAACTTCTCCGCGATCTTCTTATCCTGCGTCTGCGCCGCCAATGCCTGAGCCCAGTAGAGCGCCAGGTAGAAGTGGCTGCCGCGGTTGTCGATCTCCCCGACCTTCCGGGCCGGCGACTTATTGCTCTCCAGGAACTTCGCGTTGGCCTGGTCGAGCGCATCGGCCAATACTTTGGCGGCATGATTGTTCCCGACCTTTGCCAGATGCTCCAGCGAAGCGGCTAGGGCCAGGAACTCGCCGAGCGAATCCCACCGTAGATAGCCTTCTTCCTGAAACTGCTGCACGTGCTTCGGGGCCGAGCCCCCCGCGCCGGTCTCGAACAGACCGCCACCGTTCAAAAGCGGAACGATCGAGAGCATCTTGGCACTGGTCCCGATTTCGAGAATCGGGAACAGATCGGTCAGGTAATCGCGCAAGACGTTCCCCGTCACGGAAATCGTGTCTTTTCCCTCTCTGATCCGTTCGAGCGAAAGACGAATCGCCTCAGCCGGGGGCATGATCCGGATGTCGAGCCCCTTGGTATCATGATTCTTCAAATACCGTTCGACCTTGGTGATTAATTGCGCATCGTGCGCCCGATCCTTGTTCAGCCAGAAAATCGCCATGGCGCCGGTGGCTTTTGCGCGGTTCACCGCCAGTTTGACCCAGTCTTGAATCGGCGCATCCTTCACCTGGCACATCCGCCAGATATCGCCTTCTTCCACTTTGTGCTCCAACAAGGTCTTGCCCGTTGCATCGACAACCCGCATCGTGCCGTTACCCGTTGCTTTGAAGGTCTTGTCGTGTGATCCGTACTCTTCCGCCGCCTGAGCCATCAAGCCGACGTTGGGCACGCTTCCCATCGTCTTCGGATCAAGCGCTCCATGCTTCTTACAGGAATCGATGACTTCTTGATAGATCGGCGCATAGCTGGCATCGGGAATCACACACTTCGCGTCATACGCCTTGCCGTCAGGGCCCCACATCTTGCCTGAGTCCCGAATGACCGGGGGCATCGAGGCATCGATGATGATATCGCTGGGCACGTGCAGATTGGTAATGCCCTTGTCAGAATTCACCATCGCCATGGGCGGACGCTTCTTGTAGACCGCCTGGATATCGGCTTCAATGGCTTTGCGCTGATCTTCCGGCAGTGACTTGATCTTGCTATAGACATCGCCAAGGCCGTTATCGGGATCGACTCCCAGCTTCTGGAATGTGGCTCCATGCTTCTCGAACACGTCCTTGTAATAGACCGTCACAGCATGACCGAAGATCTTCGGGTCCGAGACCTTCATCATGGTGGCTTTCATATGAAGCGAAAACAATACTCCCTGCTTTTTGGCATCTTCGATCTGCTCTTCAAGGAATTGCCGTAGCGCCCGCTTGCTCATGAACGTGGCATCGATGACTTCCCCGGCTTGCAAGGCCACTTTCGGCTTGAGCACGGTCGTCTTGCCATCCTGGCCGACAAACTCGATCCGCGCATCGGTCGCCGCGTCCATCGTCATCGACTTTTCGTTCGACCGGAAATCCCCGCCCTTCATATGGGCGACGTGCGTTTTCGAATCCGGACTCCACGCCCCCATCTTATGCGGATGCTTTCTGGTATGGGCCTTCACAGAGAGCGGCGCGCGGCGATCAGAATTGCCCTCGCGCAGCACCGGGTTGACGGCGCTGCCCTTGACCTTGTCGTAACGGAACTTGATGTCCTTCTCTTTATCGTCTTTCGGATTTTCCGGATACTCGGGCAGCTTGTAGCCCTGGTTCTGCAATTCCTTGATCGTCTCTTGGAGTTGCGGCAGCGACGCGCTGATATTCGGGAGCTTGATGATGTTCGCTTCCGGTGTCTTGGCCAGTTCGCCCAACTCGGCCAAGGCATCATGCTGCTTCTGCGCCGGGGTCAGGTATTCCGGGAACACGGCGAGCACACGGCCCGCCAACGAGATGTCCCGCAATTCGACCGTCACACCAGCCGCCTTCGAAAATGCGTTGATGATCGGCAAGAACGAGTACGTCGCCAGCATCGGCGCTTCGTCGGTCTTGGTGTAAATAATCTTGTCCGCTTTCGTCGTCATGGTTGCTCCCCTTTCCGCATCGTGATTAGTTCAGCGCATTCAGCGCCGAGCCGGCCTTGAACCACGCAATCTGTTGCTCCGTCATGCTGTGATTCGCCTGGATGGTGAGCGCCTGGCCATCCGCCTTGTGAATGGTCACCTGCACCGATTTGCCGGGCGCCAGACTCCCTAGCCCCGTCACGCTGATGCGGTCCTGCTGCTCGATCTTCTCGTAATCCTTCGGTTCCGCGAAGGTCAACGCCAAGATCCCTTGTTTCTTGAGATTGGTTTCATGAATACGCGCGAAGCTCTTGGTGATCACGACGCGCACGTTCAAGAAGCGGGGCGACATCGCCGCATGTTCGCGGCTGCTGCCCTCACCGTAGTTTTCGTCACCGACCACGATCGAACCGATCCCCTTCGCCTTGTACGCTCGGGCGATCTGCGCGATGGTCAAATTTGACTCGCCGGTCAGCACATTGGTCCCCTTGCCCGGTTCGGAGGCAAAGGCGCTGTTGGCGCCGAGAAACATGTTGTCGCTGATCTTATCCAAGTGGCCACGGAACTTGAGCCAGGGACCGGCGGGGGAAATATGATCGGTCGTGGTTTTGCCCTTGGTCTTGATCAGAAGCGGAAGCTTCTCGAAGTCCTTCCCGTCCCAACGGGGGAACGGCTGCAAAAGCTGCAACCGCTCGCTGGTCGGAGGAATATCGACGGTCAAACCGTCGCCGTTTTCAGCCGGCGCCACAAAACCTTCTTCACCCGTGGCAAATCCCTTGGACGGCAATTCTTCACCCACCGGGGCTTGGAGCTTGAATTCCTTTCCGTCAGCGCCTTTGAGCGTCTGATTCACCGGATCGAAGCCAAGGTCGCCCGTAATCGCATAGGCCGTCACAACTTCCGGGCTCGCCAGGAACGAGAGTGTTTCGTTAATGCCGTCGTTCCGGCCTGGAAAGTTACGATTGAACGAGCTGACGATCGAATCCGCCTTGCCCTTCACGCCGTCGGCTCGTTTCCACTGCCCGATACAGGGGCCGCAGGAATTCGAGAGCACCGTGCCGCCCAGCTGCTCGAAGGTGTCCAGGAAGCCATCGCGCTTCATGGTGTGGTAGATGCGCTCGGAGCCCGGCGAGACCAGAAACGAGGCCTTCGCCTTCAAACCGGCCTTCAACGCCTGTTGGGCGATATGGGCCGACCGGCTGATATCTTCGTAAGATGAATTCGTACAGCTGCCGATCAAAGCCGCCTTTAATTCAACCGGATAGCCCTTCTCCTTGGCTTCCGCCTTCAACTTCGAAATTGGCCGGGCCAAATCCGGGGTGTGCGGCCCGACGACATGCGGCTCAAGCTTCGACAAATCGACTTCGACGATCTGATCGTAATACTTCTCCGGCGATTGAGTGACTTCCGGATCGGCGACGAGCAACGCCTTGTTTGCCGACGCAAGATTCGCCAGATCCGACCGGTCCGTAATGTTCATGTAGGCAACCATCTTCTGATCGAAGGGGAAGACGGAGGTCGTTGCGCCCAACTCCGCGCCCATATTACAGATGGTGCCCTTGCCGGTTGCGCTGATCGTCTCGGCGCCGGGACCGAAGTATTCGACGATCTTGTTCGTCCCGCCCTTGACCGTCAGCAGGCCGCAGAGATACAGGATCACGTCCTTGGCCGACGTCCAGCCACTCAACTTGCCGGTGAGGCGCACACCGATCAATTTCGGATGGAGGACTTCCCAGGGCAACCCCGCCATCACTTCACCCGCATCGGCCCCGCCGACGCCGATCGCCAAGCCCCCCAACCCGCCGCCGTTCGGCGTGTGCGAATCGGTGCCGATGATCAACGAGCCGGGAAACGCGTAATTTTCAAGCACGACTTGATGAATGATCCCGGCACCAGGCTTCCAGAATCCGATGCCGTACTTTTTTGCAGCAGAGGCAAGGAAGTTATAGACCTCCCGGTTCTCGTCCATCGCGCGAAGTAAGTCTTTCTCGGAGCCCATCTCGGCACGAATCAGATGGTCGCAGTGGATCGTGCTGGGCACGGCGGCCTGCTTCTTATTGGCCTGCATGAACTGCAACATGGCCATCTGCGCCGTGGCATCCTGCATCGCCACACGATCCGGCCGTAGAGCCAGCATCGCCTTGCCACGCTCCCAGGCCTGCGTGCCAAAATTGTCGGCGTGCGAAACGAGAATCTTTTCCGCCAGCGTCAGTGGACGGCCGAATTTCGCTCTGGCCTTGGCACAGGCATCAGGCATCTTCGCATACAGTTTCTTGGCTAGATCCATGGACATGATTGTTCTCCGTCTTCTTATGTTGATCGTCGTTCGTATCTCGTGAAGCCCGCTTCGCCCGCTCAGCGAGGCGAGCGCATCTCGCAGACTTTCCTGCGCTTCACGCTTCACATCATTTCAGCGGCGGCACTTCCCGCCACTATTTTAACGGCGGAACCTCCCGCCTTTTGGGTGCCGCGTAATTGACCAAGTAATCGAACAACCGGATCAGGCGGCTCTCCTGGCGCTTCTGATCGACCCAGTGGCCGATCAATCCGATCGTGCGCGACAGGATGAAAAACCCGTTCAAACTATCCACCGGGAAACCGAGATCCACCAGCACGGCGGCCATCGTGCCGTCCACGTTCAGGATCAGATTATCTTTTTTCGCCGCCGTCACCTGCTCGACTTGCAGCGCGAAGTCGAGGCAGGGCGTTTTCATATTCAAGCTCTTCACGTAGCCCACAAGTTCCTTCACCCGCTTATCCGGGTTGCGTAAACTCTTGACCCGATGGCCGATACCGGGCACCGGCCCATGATTCTTCTTCATATAGACTAAGAAGTCGTCCACCGACAGCTTATTGTCCACGGCATACTTGAAGAACCGTCCGGCATCGGTAACGGCGCCGCCGAAACGAGGACCGATCATAATCAGCCCTGCTGCGACCGATTGGGACATGCCGATTCCGGCGCAGGCTGCGATGATCGTCCCCAACGCACCGCTGACGCAAGGACCATGGTCGGCGGAGAGCATCATAATGCGCTTGATGATTTCCGCTTCCTGTTTGGAGATCAGCCGCTTGTCCCACAGCAGTCCCACCACATGGGGAATCTCATAGCCTTTATTGATAAGCTCGGAAGCCGGGTATCCGTCGTAACAGGGCTCGTCGCCACGGTCGTCGCTGATGGTGGTGCGAATCAGCGGCGCGACCATGACCTCATCGGCCTTCATCGCTTCTTCAACCGTCTTCGGCAACTTCGGCAGCGACACCGGCTCCACCGGCTCTTTTACCAGGCCGGACTTCAACATCTCTTGATAGGCTTCCCTGATCGCGGGGCCCAACGCGCCGAACGTCGCCGGCACAATCGCGCCGGACTTCTTGAGGGCATCCGCCTTCGCGCGGGCCGAGCCTTCACCCTTCATGCCTTCCTTCGCGCCTGCATGGCCGAACTTCATCCCCTTCGGCAAACTCTCCTGACAGAAACCGGAGACGACAGCCATCAACTTGACCCGCCGTTTCTTGGCGCCATACCACTCCGCGGCACGCTCTTCGAGATCGCCGCCCATTTCGCCGACGATGACCACCGCCTTCGTCTGCGGATCGTTCTCGAACATTTCGAGGTAGCTGACATAATCGGTGCCGGGAAAGGCATCGCCGCCGATGCCGATCGCCGTCGTGATCCCGTCGGCGAACTGCGAGCAGATCCAGATGATCTCGTTGGAGAGACCGCCGGATTTCGTAATGACACCAAAGGAACCTTCCCGATAGAGCTTGGAGAGAACCAGGTTGTCGAATGCGCCGCCGATCACACCCAGCCGGCACGCGCCGGCGGACACGATGCCGATGGACGACGGGCCGTTAAAGACTTTGCCGAGTTTGCGCGCATGAGCGCCGAGGATCTTGGCGTCCTTTTCCGGCACACCCTCGGTGATCATTGACACTACCTTAATGTGGGAATCGTCGAGGGCCTCCATCCCGCCCTTCATCGCTCGGTCTGCGCCGATATAGACAAGACTGGTATTGATGGCCGGATGATTCTTTGTGGCCTCGGCAATGGTCTTATAAATAGGTATGGCGATCAGCCCGCTGCCGTAGGGAACCTCGTTGGTCTTGCCTGCATCGGGCGGATAGACGAACGCTTCGACGTTAAGTGGACGCTTGATCAGGTAGCAGAATTCCGCCATGCGGCGCGCGGCATTGACACCGGCCTGCCCGCCCTGAATCACAACGCGGGTGTCTTTAGTGGCCAAAATACTCATCGGAATCTCCTCTTTCCCTTCAGGACTGAGCGCTGAGAACTACGGGCCGAGAGAAGCCCCTCTCACTCAGTCCCTAGTCCCGAGTGCTCGTTACTGTTTTTGAAGCGCTTTATCGACAATATCCGTCAGCGGCGTGTTGCGGTCGAAGACGTTGATATCGAAGCCCTCGTCCTTCAAGGCGCGCATCGCATCGAGCCCTTCCTTCTCACGAGGACCGCCGCGGCGCACCCAGATTTTCACATCCTTCATCTTGCCGTCGGCCTTGGCCTTGCGGAACCCGTTGATGATGCCGCCGAAGGTCTTCTTCACATCCGTAAAATTGGCGATGGCGCCGCCGACGATGATGTTCTTGATGCCGGGCAAGGAGCAGACTTTTTCAGTGAGGACCTCGACGGCCCAATCAGGCGGATCGCCGGAATACTCGGCATAATTCGCCAACTTGCCGCCGCGCGCGACCACGGCGTCAGAATAATACACGCTTGCCCCGCCGCCTGCCGGAAGCATGGCCGTATCGCCGCCCGGAATTTCGATGAACTTGACCGACCCCTTGATCTTGGAATCGACTGCCATTACTTCCATTTCGTTTTTCGAGTAGGCCCGGCCGAACTCCGCGGCAAACTGGAAATTCCAGTCCGGGTGGCGGAACTTGGCGTCGCCGTCAAGCAACGTCACGGCATCAAGAGCGACCAATTCGCCGTCGCTCTCGCGGGTGACGACCGGGTTCACCTCGAGATACTGCGCATCCTCGCTGTCAAAACAGGTGAACATCTTGCCGGCGAAGTCCGTCATCTTCTTGGCGAGCGGCCCGGTAAAGCCCGCCTCCTTCACTACCTTTTCCAAGGTTTCAGGCGACGGCTGCTGCCCGATCTCCAGCGTCAATCGCTTGACCCGATCCCAATTCGACTCCACTTCGATCCCGCCGCAATTGGCGACAAGGATTTCACTGCCCTCGCGGGTGGATTTCACCGCACAATAATATTCTTCTTTGTGGGCGATCATTTCGGAGATGATGACTTGCGTCACCGTGATACTGCCGACCTGGCGGCCGATCATCTCCTTCGTCGCGGCAATCGCACCGTTCAGATCCAACCCGACCTTGACCAGTCCGAGCTTGAATCGCGAACCCAACGCTTCGTGCGCTTTCGCCACAAGCTTGGACTGCTTCAACCACTCGTTGGCCTGCCCAAGTTTGGTGAGTTCATCTGCGGAGGTGACAACGACATAATTGGGAACGTGGATGCCCCACTTTTTCATCAGCCCCATTCCGGGACCTTCCAACACCTTAGCCATGACTCGCTCCTTCAAAAGTGTGAACGCTGCTGCAAGGGGAGCAGGATTGTAGCGAAATCATTCCCATGACTCAAGACGCCAGAGGAACTAAGACAAAACAGATCAAAAGGCCTACCGAATTCTCCGCCTTTGAATCAATGCGCATAAGTGATTGTAATCATGCATCTTTGGTCTGTTCGATCCCGTGCTGAGCCGGAAGTTATTTCCACTTCCTCGGATTCTGACAATGTGGACAGAAAAAGGAACTGCGTTCGTCGCTCACACGACGAATACGCCGGCCGCATGAGTTTGGACAAAGTTGCTCCTCCTTTCCATACACGACATGGCACTGTTTGTATCGCCCTTCTGTTCCATCCGGGGCAAAAAAATCCCGCACGCTCGAACCGCCGCAGGCAATCGCGCTGTGAAGCACCTCTCGAGTTACAAGGAAAAGCCTTTCAACTCTGGCGGCCGAAAGACGATCAGCTGGGACATTGGGGTGCAATCCTGCGCGAAAGAGAATCTCATTCGCATAGATGTTCCCAATCCCGGCAACAGCCTGCTGGTGCATGAGCAGTGGTTTCAACCGGCCCCGCCGACTCTTGATGAGCCGACAAAAATCTTCCAACGAGACCGTCAAGGGATCACAGCCGAACCGGCGGGCGACATATCGATCGAGCCCCTCCTGGTCCAGCAGAGACAGTCTTCCAAATCGTCGTGGATTCCAGTACCGCACCTCCGGTTCCCGGCCGCCGGAAAATGTCATGCGCACGTGCACGTGCTGTGGATGTCTGATCTGCACCGACGGAAACAACAACAGGCCCGTCATGCCCAATTCGGCGACAACATAGCGCACAGCCTGGTCCTTGACGAACCGAATGGCCACGCTCTTTCCGTGCCGCTGAACCTGCTGCACAACGGCCCCTGTGTACCACGAACGTGATGTGAGCCCCTCCCGGACAATATCCTTCCGGCCCACCCAACAATCAGTCAATCGGGCGCCGATAAGCGCGGTACGGATCTGACCGGCAACGACTTCGGCCTCAGGCAATTCCGGCATATCGGTCGCTCCTCATGGTGACCGATTAAGCCACGGAGATCATTGGAAAGGCAACGCCTGAAAGAAAGGATCGTGACGGGCCTGGAAACGGAATTGACGTGTTGCGGCACATACCAATGAAATCAGGCACGCTGACGCAGCAGCCGAACCTGTTCGATGCCAGATTCAAGCTTGGGAAGCGGCAGAGCGCCAGGGCGTTGGGCCAGCACCAGTTTCAGCACATCGGCATAGGCCATCCCTTCAACGCAACACAGATAGGCCATGGCCACGGACACAGACCGGCCCATCCCGGCCCGGCAACAGACCATGACCCGATGGTCTGCAATGTGCCGTTCAACCCAACCAACGGCATCAGCCAACACGTTTGGATCGGCTTCGCCAAAATCTCTGAATGGTATCCTGCCGGCAATCAGCCAACTCGGCGCTTCAAGCTGATACTCTTCGGCCACCAGCAACAACGCGCTAATCTGGGCCGGAGGCTGCGCGGAGTCGTAGATATTGCCGACAAACAATCGATCGGTGATCTGGTGCATCGGGCGTCAGTATACCGACATACCAACAAGCGTCAAGGCATTCCCCGGCGCTGTTGCGATTCCATTTCTCCGCCCGCTATACTTGTATCAATATGGTCACGATCAGTCAGCAAGAAGTGGAGCGGCGACTCGGCACGGTACCCTGCGCCATTTGCAAAGAGTCCAGCTTCGGGATCGATGAACGAGTCAAGGGGACGGACGGTGAATGGCGCGGCATCTGCAAAAAATGCTACTACACTTTCCCAGTCCATGCCGACATGGAGTTCTATCTGCGCACACAGCCTGACGTGCCCTATCGATTGAAAGAGATTTCCTGCACCGCCTGTGACCATCGGGGGGTCAGCCTGGATTTCCGAGCCACGATGTCCGTACGAGACGCCTATTATTTCGTGACGTGCCAGGCCTGTAAGCGGCAGTTCCCGGAGAAATCATCGCTGGAAGCCTTTGAATAACTCGGCAAACTCCAACGTTACCAGTGTATACTGACATTATGACTGACACACCCAAACAGCCCGATCAAACGACGCCGGAATCGAAACCCAAGGTGAGAAAAGAGCTCACCATCATCTCCGTCCCCGACGATCGCGATATGATCGCCGAGGAAATGGCCGAGCTATTCGAGGAAGACAAAGTCTCCCACCAGCACGGCAGCTCCGAGCCGGAAGCGGACTGACGGCTGTTGAAAAAGCCCGCCAGCTTCGTTCTCGCCCCCCTCAAACCCTCAACGCAACCCACAGAGTACGCCTCGGGTTTTCGCTCGCTACGGCCTCGCTGACAGGTCTTTTTGAACAGACTGCAGGACTATCAAGAAAAGACTCGCGACACCATTTTCTTTTTGGTGGTTTGCAGCAGCGTACTTGTTAGCCTGCAATCTACTTTTGGATTGAATCCAACAGAGTGGCTTCGGGACTCTCCCGGACGAAGTCATACGTCAATACTCGTAGCTCCATGTCAACATGTGCTGTGAGGTAGCCATCTCCTAGGCGATACGGTCCCTCGTCTCGAAGCATGAAGCCATCCAGCGTTCTGTCAGTAAGCGCATATCGTTTTGCCAGACCTGGTGGTAAAAAGTCTCGCGCGGTCCGCGTGACAAAGTGAACAACTTCTCCGGTTTGCCTGTTTCTGAAGATGAGGAGGTAAGACACGTTTTGTATTGCCCGCTTGTTGTTATTCAAGAGCGAAAAGGAAACATCGCCGTAAACGCCTTTCATATGTGGCGTGACGAGTTCGACGCCGGCACTACCCGTCTGAGGTGCGGGCATATCCCTTCCGACAACTGGCTCCCACTCTCTTCCCTTGTCGCGAAGGGTCAAGAGGAGGGCAGCTGGCACAGCAAAGTTGAGACTCTGAGAGTCTCTTAACGTAGCCGTGGTTACCCCTACCACCTCGCCAGCAGCTGAGAATAGAGGTCCGCCACTGCTCCCCGGAGAGATTGGCGCGGTTATTTGTAATACCTGAACGCCCTCCGTGCCACGAATCGCACTGATAATGCCCTCTGAGACTGAACCCTCCAACCCCCTTGGATTACCTATAGCAATGACCTTGTCTCCAACTCCCACCTTCTCGATAGAGACAATCTTTACTGGTTGCTGTGCCAGCCCCACCTCAAGAATTGCCAAGTCGAGCGCCTTCGACACGGATGCTACTCGCTTAACCTCGTGCATCTCCTTCGAGCCGATGACCCGAAAAACAATGCGCGAGGCTCCCTCAACAACATGGAAGTTGGATGCAATCTTGTTCGTTTCAAAGTAGAACCCGCTGCCAAGCGCAGAGGGCATGCCACGGGAGTCATACGCCAAAAGCAACACCATTGCGCCCTTGTTCTGCTCGTAAATGGTACGTGTTGTGGGCTGGGCGAACGCAACAGTTACGAGGAATAAAGCGAAGAATCCTGCCATCAACAATCGTGCGATCAAGGCTAGTACTCCCGCAGGCTAACGTTTGACATCAGGCGCAACTTGTTGGGCATCACCTCGATGCATTGGTCACCCCTGTTTTTGGATATAGGTGTTGATGACCTGCATCATCGTGTCCTTGAACTCTGGGTCGGTAGTGAGATCGGGAATCTCGATTGCTGCAATAATAACCATCGCATTCGAGAATGTGATCACCTCACTGACCTCCTCTACCGCGTAACTTGGACCGACGTATGTCGCAGCATTTCGGCGTGAAACCGACAAGTGGCCACCATGCACATAACTGCTGAGTGGTTTCCAGGCTTGACCATACATCCGTTGCAGCGTATCGGTATAGCTTCCATCGTCGCGAGACTTGAGTTGCGTAATGATTTTCTGTGGGCTAAGTGTATAGCGTCCGGCTTCAAACCGTTCAAGCAGTTCATCGGTTGCCAAGTAGGTCGCCCAAAGTCCAACGATGCAACCATCAAACATCGGACGAAGCAGCGCGAACGCAGAACCGTAGAGACAATTTTCCATCAGGAGATTGATTGAGCTGTGGTGCTCGCGTACCGCATCGAAGCTTCCTGCGGCGATGTTGCCGCGAAGGCCATTGGGCGCTCCGCGACCATTCATTGCGGACGTAATTCCCAATGCTAATTCTTTCGCTTGTTGCAGTGTCGCCATGTATTACGCAGGGCTAACTATACAGTATACTGACCGACACAGCGCGCAGATAGGCCCATGCCAACTCTGACGTAATTCTTGCGTGTGCTCAATCACATGTCAACGCTCTCCATCGTCGGCATCGATTCGGAGCAAGGGGTCAGCCTCCTTGGTTCATTGCGAAGACATTTCTCCATGCATCTTTTAAGGAGATTCTCCTCAAGATCTATGCATGGTAAGCCCGAAAAAAGCTCTCGACCCCTAATCGGCATTCCGAACCACATTCGTCATCTTGGCGGCAATGCAACGAGGTCAAGGCTCCCATCAGGCATAATGAAATGTGCGTGGGCACAGAAGTGAACCCCTCGCAGACCATCACCACTTTCTGAAAGGACACCAATCAAGGATGGAGGAGCGGATGCTGAAACTCTGAAGACCGGCGCCCCACTCATTCCACCTACATGATCTGGAAAACTCAAATTGTGCGGATTGATCAAGATTTCTCGTCTAGCGTTTTCATCGGCGATGGTAAACCTCCTATCACTCACATCAGTAACGTAGTCCAATATAGGCAATACTCTTGTATTAATCCTGCCCTTGCCCGCTTCTCTGTGTAATTTTGGGAAACCCATGATCAGTGCTTTGTCACCAACACAGGCTCGGATGGATTGGGTGCAATCGAGATCAAAACAATGCTTTTCTAGCCACTCGCATTCAGCTTCTTGAGGAATCTGGATTGTACAAATGTCGACGTGATTATCACGGGCGATAACAGGCCATGTGGTTATATCTGTGAATGAAGCGCCTGGCACACCAAGCAACGCTACAACATCTGAACCTTGAATAAGTTTGTCGATCTCAGTGACGAAATGATCAGCCGTAATCAAAAATCGATTCTGCCCTGTTCGAGCGAACAGGACTGTGCCCCCGGTTATCCAGCCATCAATCCCAGGGCTAACTCTTGGATAGACAAGAACCGGTGCGACATAAGGAAGTAACAATGGCACTAAGACATCAATCTGCCTTCTGACTTCCTCTCGGATGGGATCGGTCATTCTAAATAGGGCTTATGGTGCCAGACCCAATTTGCCTTAATTGTATTGAATCCATCAGCCCCTGCTGAACGGCCCGCTTTGCGTTCTCACGCCGACGCCGATTGCTCTCGTGTTTGGCCTCTGCCTTTCGCCCCCAGTAGGCGCCACGACCTCTTTTTGCTCCGGCATGTTCAGCCTTATGGGCTCTTCCAGCCATAACCAATTCATCTTCCTGCTTATGCCACACGCAGGACAAGCCGCTTACCGCAAGCCTTGACGTACTTTCGAAGCGTGGCCACGGACGGAGAATGCTTTCCTGTGGCCAGCGCACGCTCGATGCGCGCAATAGCAGGCGCCTGTGTCCCCATTCGCTTCGCCACCTGTGCCTGGGTCAGGCCGGCCTCGTGCCGGGCCTTCAACAACGTGTCAAGGAGTTCGGCCTCCTCCCGTTCAAGACGCCGAACCTCTGCGCGCACGCCTGGTCGCCGCATCAGACGCTTCACCAACTGGTCATGCGTTTTCATGTTTAACCTCTTTCATCCGCCTCTCAGCAATTTCTCGCTCACGAGCCGGTGTCTTTTCTGATTTCTTCAGGAAGCTGTGCAGCATGACAATCCGCCGACCGACAAGAGTGCAAAAGAACACACGGGCAATGCCTTCGGCTCCCTTGAGCCGCAATTCGAAGAGACCACCCCCAAACGCCTTGGTATGCGGCTCTCCAAGATTTGGTCCGAGGGACACCATTCGCCTGGTCAAGACGATATATCGCGCCGCAAGCGTGTCTGGAAGAGTGAAGATCTGTTCCTGAACCTCTTCACCGTAATACCCGATCGTATAATCCACCGCCCATGATAACAAATATGTTATGCTGCTGCAACGAGGACCGATCTGGATTGCGCGGTGCGCGAGCACGAGGGATCGCGCCACACCAGCCCATTCCCAGACAGTTCATGCTAGACGGACCATCTCAACCGCCGCATCTTGCTCAATTCGCCCCAGCGCCGATACTTTGCCGCCTTTTTCTTTTCTGACGATCCGCTCAATCTGCACGATGGCCCCGCGATGCCAGGCATCGAAGGCCTGATTCTGAGGAGAGGTCAGCCGATCCTGACGTCCCACTTCCTGCCGGCCCTGTTCGTTGCACAACCAGGCTCGCTTCTCCCCCTTCATCTCACGTAGTTCACTAACGACCCGATACACATCCGGTCTCCGCTCAACAATGGTCCTGCCGTCGTTGCGTAACAACAGATAGGAAAACTTCAACGCGTCTTTAATAAAACCGACCTCATCATCAATCTGCCGAATCACTGTCGGCGGATCCCAGGCCCGTTCTTCATGGCACCAATCGTAGGGGTTCACCAGGGCCGGACAACTGTTTTCATGCAGGCAGGGGCTAAAGACGGTGCAGCGTTTCTCCTGGAGCAATCGATCCCGCACGTGATGCAACGCCCGTGAAGTTTCCCGCAAGGCCGGTTCAAGAATCATCATCGTGCCGGATGGGGCGAGCAGCGACAGCGTGTCAGCGACAAACTTGGTCCGGGCGGCGATGGGATCGTTCGCTCCCACATAGAGCTCGTTCAGGCTATTGGCTAGGATAATGAGATCGAACGGAGCGCGTGGCCGGACCTGCGCCAACCAACCCGCCTGTTCGAGATTGCCTTCGTGGCGCTGGAAACCTGCGGTCGTGAGACCGGCCAAATGAGAGTATCCGATCCACAGCTGATTCGCTTGTCCAAGCGCAGCCGGTGAGCTGTCGACGGCGACGACGTTCAACTCGCCGACATGCTTTTGGTGATGCCACCAGTCGCGCACGGCTAAGGATCCAGTGCCTGGCCCGGAGCCCAAATCCAACACCGAGAATCGTTCTTGCGCTTGCTCTCTCGGCATTTCATCGAGCAGGGCTTGAATCTTCGACAGATTGACCGGCACGAAATAGCTGAGATACGCCATGACCGCAGTCGGGTCTTCGAGATAAGAACGACTGAGTTCAGTACGCTCCTTCGTGAAGAGCCGTGAGAGATCACTCACGACCTGTGCAAGCCGTGATTGCGGAAACCCCTCTTTCTCAATGAGTTGATGAATGGCGCCGAGCACTAACGGGGAAACCGTGGCGTTGTGACGTTGCATAGCCCTAGTGTATGCTCACGTCATCATGGAGGACAACTATGACGGATGATATCTTGAAGGCCTATAAAGAAGTCGAATTGGCCGTGGAACGCTATATCAATCTGCTGAACGAGCACGTCACGATGTTGCAGAACGTGGAACCGCCCGGTTCCGACAAGGTGGTGCGGATGTCTGCCGGATCAAAAGCCATGACGGACAGCGCATCGATCTATCTGTCCTATGCGAAATACGTGGCCTACGGCATGCCGGAGAGCGAGGAAATGGTCGAGGACGAGATTCAAGGATAACTGGTTGTTTGGTTGGCCTGGCTGCTTTGGTCTGTTTGGTTCATCAGAAAAACCAGACAAACGAAAGAAACGACACAAACTTAAAACGAAAGAGCCCGTCAGACTTATCCGTCTGACGGGCTCTTTCGTTTTCAAGCACTCAATCAGATACTGCGCATGAAGTGTGCGACTTCGTCAGGATTGACGGCGCCGCCCATGATCTGCGACATCGCCACGTTAGTAGATTTCTTGCCGCTCACTCCAGACTCGACTTCGTCCACAATCAACTCCACCGGCATGGACTGACCGCCGTACACTCGCGGACCGCCGATGATCTTTGCCTTGGAGAACCCGTAGATCGCAGTCGCCACTTCTTTCGCCAGCCAGCCGACATAGTTGAACTCCGGCACGACAATGAGCTTGGCCTTCGCGCAGAGTTCACGCAGTTCTTTCGTCGGGAACGGACGGAGGGAGCGCACCTTGATCAGTCCGACCTTCATACCCTTTTCTTTGCAGAGGCGCACCGCTTCACGCGATTGCGCGGCAGCGCTCCCGGAAGCGATGATGATCACTTCGGCATCATCAACGTTCTCCGCGGTGAGCAATCCGCCCATATACCGATCGATGTACTTGCGCGAACGCTCGACCGCAGCCCAGACTTCCTGCTGCCAAACTGCATGGATGTTGTACGCCATGAAATTCGACTTCTGAACCGGGGCGTCGCGGGACAGGCGCGCGGGAGGATTCTCCGCATCCAACACAGGCACGGCTCCACGCCACGCTTCACGCGGTGGAAGCTTAATGCCGCGATCCTGCATACGCACATAGCCTCGCGCATGGGTCACGAAGAAGCCGTCGCAGCACACGCCGACCGGCAAGGTCACGTCGTTCATTTCACTGATGGTAAAGCCGGCCATCGTGAAGTCGAACATGTCTTGCTGGTTTTCCGCGTGGAACACGATCATGCCGCAGTTGAGCAAGTAGGAGACTTCGATGTTGTCCGGCTGAATGGCGAGCGGCGCGTTGACCACGCGGCAGGTGAACATTGCGACAACCGGCAGCCGATGTCCCGGCCAAGAGGCGATGCCTTCGAGACCGCGCAACGTGCCGGGGCCTGCCGTGGCCGTGTAACAACGGACACCGGAACGGGAGCCACCCGCGATGGCCGCCATGACGCCCACTTCTTCTTCACCGCGATAATATTCTTTCACATAGCCTTCACCATAGAGCACCCCGACAAGCTGCATCGTTTCGCTCTGCGGGGTAATCGGATAGGCGATGGCCAAATCCACGTTCGAGCGGCGGATGGCCTCTTTTGCCGCTTCACTACCGGTGATGAATTCTTTTGTCCGCGGCGCTTCGTGGAACATGTATTCCGGCGTCACGATTTTTTGCCGCTTCGCCTCGGCATGCGGATCTTTCTTGGCTGCGCTCGATGGAGCCGCCACGCTGGTAATCGGATCGCCTTGTGGATTGGTTTTGACTTCAGTTTCGCTCATGATTGCACCCCTTGGCTCGCTTAGGCCTGTCCACGGCCAGTCTTATCCTTCGCGTTTCATCTGTTCGGCGCTGTGCCCGAACATCGCCGCGCTGCCGGCTCCCCCCGGTGTCGGCGCAAATTCCATTGGATTCGCATGCGTCTTACCGCCATGAACTTTCGATTGCGTTCCGGTAAACCGGACGTTCTCACCGTTTTCCGGCAGCTTGATCCCCATCTCCTCACGGACCTTCTTGAAGATCTGTGCAACACGCTTGATCTTGAGGGTATCGGAATCTCGGATGGTAAGCATGGCATCTTCGTGGCCTTGTTCGGCGCAAATAGCCATCGTGCAGCAATTCGTTCCTGCCCGGATCATCTTGAGCGTTAAGTTCGCATAGTGGCAATGCACCCCGATGAAAATGCAGGCCTCGATCTTGTTGCCCCAGATAGTCAGATTCGGATGGTTGGGGTTGATGACTTCTTCTGGGTCGATTTTCGGATACTTCGGCCGGTAGTCCGGCATCGGGATGATCATGACCTGCGGAATCTGCGCCGCGATTTCTAATGTGGCTTTGGCCTTTTCAACCGCGTGATCATTCCAGGCCCAGAGCAATAGCGGTCCCGGGAAGATGGTGGCATTCGGGCTGGTCAGCATCTTACGCGCCATCTCTTCGATGACTTTTTCTTCATTCGGTTCGAGCAATCCGTAAAACAATCCCTGGCCCGGGTCCGGGAGCGATACGCCCAACTGCGCCGCGGACGGAGGATGAAACCCGGCCGGCCCCGGAACAATGATCCGCTCTCTGGTGTCCTGTGTTGTTGCCACGCCCATTCCCCTTTCCTGCACTTATCCGACGACTGGACTTGCCAAAACGGCCGTCGTGCTCTTTTCACCGTAGGTGATATTGTCAGTCAACGCCGCCATCGGCAATTGATCGATCATGATCATCTTGATGGCATTGTTCTTAGCCATGTTGTCGCATACCCACACACATTGCGCGCATCCCTTGCAGCGGTCCACCGCCACATAGGCCGAGCCGTACTTGAACCCTCGATCCTTGCCCATTTCATCGCTGTACTGAATGGTGTTGGCTTCGGGACAATACTGTGTGCAGAGCTTGCAACTCTTGGCTGCGCAGATCTCGACACTGATATCGGCTACAAGGTACATGGAAACTCCTTCTCTCCCGGCTACGCAGTGGCTGCGGCGGCCGGCTCTTCTACACGCTTCACATCGGGGGAGGCCCAGCCGTGGTCCACGGCGTAGTTCCATCCGGCCCGCATGACCGCGACATTTTTATCGATCAGCTCCTGCTTTTTCTTGAATTTCCGTTCGACCACACTGTCCAGAGCCGCCGTTCCACCGGACACGACAAACCCTTTGCCGAGGAACCGGTCTTTCACGGCCTGCTCCAGGCCAAGCATATTTGTCAGCCCCGTGATCGCGCCGATGCAACCCATCAATGCCATATTCGTGGCCAAATCCATCCCCGCCACTTCCAACGATATCTTCGTCGCAGGGAAATAATACAGCTTCGCGCGGCGCTCCGCCAATTCAGCCGTCTGATCCCGATGCAGTTTCATCGGTCCATCGTTATTGATCAGCGCAATCCCGTCTTCCTTCAGACCGAAGTAAAACGGCATCGTGTACGACTTGCCATGGGTGATCACTTGGGGATGGAAAATGATGATGATGTGCGGGAATGTAATTTCACCGATTTCATAGATGGCTTCATCCGATACACGAACGTAACTCTCAACCGGCGCCATTCGCTTTTCTGATCCGTAGAACGGAACGATCGTGCTCTCGCCCCCGGCATTAATGACGGCCGTGCTGAGAATGTGCGAGCCGGTGACGACGCCCTGCCCACCGACACCTGCCATCCGAATGTTGAATCGCTTCGCCATGATTGACCTCCTCGTGAGTACTTAGGCTTTGCCTGGAATCGCAGCGGCCGGAGCAGCCGGCTTCGCAAGAAATTCCTTATAGCCATAGCGCTCTGTGAGGTACTGCTTGGCTTCCTCGCTGACATATTCCGTAAACTGATACCGATCGTTCTCGACCGTCTTTGCATCTTCCATGACCTTGTCAGTCGGAATCGCATACTCGATATTGCAGGAAGTGTAGGCCTGGATGTACGTCGACCCGACCTCACGCGCGATCAGCACCGCTTTCTTGATGACACTTTCCACGCGGCGCGGATTATTCGGAACCACCGTGGCCACATAGGCGCACCCGGCGACCTTCGCCATTTGCAGCATGTCCATCTTCTCAAACTTCTTGCCGAGCGGCGCCATCTTCAACACCGCGCCCCGGTTAGTCATACCGCTCTCCTGACCGCCGGTATTCCCGTAGACTTCGTTATCCAGCATGATCGTCGTAAACCGTTCTTTGCGGAACCAGGAATGGAGCACCTGCTGGAAACCGATGTCCGCCGTACCTCCATCCCCCGCCATCACGACCACATCCTTCGGCTTGTCGCCGAACCGGAGACGAAGACCGCGGGACAACCCGCTCGCCACACCGTTTTGGTCGCCGTAGTTACCGTAGACGAAGGGAATCGCCGCTTGAGAAATTGCCAGACGTCCGCAACCGGCCGTCCCGACCGTGATCGTATCTTCTGGATTGGGGAACGCAATAATAGCGAGGCGAATGAAAAGCGTCATGGCGCAGCCGGCGCACATGGGGTGCTCTTCCAACACTTCCTTAAAGCTTCCCATCTGCGAGACGGAGACCTTCTTGCCAAATGGGCCATGTTCAACCATGTCCCGGTATTCTTTCGGCATGAACTTCTCGAAACCGTTTGAAAACTTCACATAATCGAGACTCATCAGGCACCTCCTATGTCACTTCAGGGGCAGTCATTATCCAATTTCAACGCAACCGCATGAAACGAAGAAAACCAGGAAACGATGAGGATGGATGATGTGGACCGAATCAATCCGCCACTTGCATCTTGTCCATCCTAGCAAAGCTGAAAAAAGACTGTCAATCTTATATATCTTCCCCCAGATTGGACCACTACAGACCTAATAGACATGTTGATACTATAACGTCCTGAAATTCAACACAACTTTTCAGAAGGCCCAGGATATCCGAAAGAAGGCCTAGGGCGGGTCAGACGAATAGGCCATTCGCCCCAAGCCGATTCTTGATGAGGGGATCGATCGAGAAGCCGCCTGAAACTCTGTGCGATAAATTTCGGGAGAGTAATTGCCGATCCATCTCAATCCGTTTACACTGTCCCTCTATGCCTCTTCGTGTACTCATACCGGGTGAAGATGACACAGGCACTCATGTCGGCGGCGTGCATAAGCGGCCACCGATCCCTGACGACTCGCTCAAGGCCGAATGCCCGAAGTTTATGGCGCACGGTCCTTGCGGCGGCGTTCGGAAAGGCGGGTTCTGCGAAGTCTACCCGGAGATGAAATGCCCCTGGATCACTCTGTACATCGAACTAGAAAAAATCGGCCAGACCGAGTGGATGAAACAAGTGTGATTGGGCCGGTGGGGACACCTCCCGTGCTCGCGCACCGCGGCACACAAGATTGATTGGACTTTTAGATCAGGGGCGGTGCTCGGTGCATGCGCGCAGTCAGGAGGCGTCCCCGCCGACCCAGAGTGGAGAAGTGAAATGAAGAATAAGCGAAAGACGACAACCCTGGGCTACAACGAGCGACATGCGAAGAGTGGCATAACTTCGCCCCTGCCCGGCATTGAAACATTTCCCAATCAGTTCAAAGGCTACGAGATCACCATCGAGATTCCCGAATACACGGCGATCTGCCCGAAAACCAACCTGCCGGACTTCGGCACAATTACACTGCACTATATGCCTGACAAGGAATGCCTCGAATTGAAGGCTCTCAAGATGTACATCCACGCCTACCGCAATCTTGGCATCTTTTACGAAAATGCCGTCAACCGTATTTTGCAGGACGTGGTCACAGCTTGCCGACCGGTCTGGGCCAAAGTCACCGGCACCTTTGCCGCCCGCGGCGGCTTACGCAGCGTCATCGAAGCTCGATACCCTTGAAGAATCAGTAGTCGCCATGCGTTGGTCTCTCTATAGACATAACCGGTTGATAGATAGCGATCAACCAATAACATTCCTCCCCTATGGCCACCTACGCAATCGGTGATGTCCAAGGGTGCTTAACCCCTCTGCGCCATCTGCTTGATCGTATCTCCTTTCAGTCTGACACCGACCGGATCTGGCTCGTCGGCGACTTAGTCAACCGGGGCCCGGACTCATTGGCCACCTTGCGGTTTCTCAAGCATCTCGGCGCCGCAGCCCAGCCCATCCTCGGCAATCACGACCTCTTCCTGCTGGCCGCCGCAGAAGGCATCGTGTCGCTCCGCCCCAAAGATACGATTCAGGATATCCTCACCGCAGATGATCGCGCTGACCTGATCGAATGGCTGAGACGCATCCCGCTCCATCATCGTGAGGGTACGTTCTTTATGATCCATGCCGGCCTCCTCCCTCAATGGACGGTTGATGAAGCCACACAGTACGCACGGGACGTCGAAACAATATTGTCCGGGCCGGACTATCGAACCTTTCTCCAGCAACTGTTTCACGGACCGACAACGCCGTGGAACTCCTCATTGAATGGGATGCCACGCTTGGCAAGCATCGCGCGCGTGTTGACCAGGATCAGGACCTGCACCCCGTCCGGTGAACTATCGAGCTTCTCCGGACCGCCCGAAAACGCCCCGGCAGGGTACATGCCCTGGTTTCATGTTCCAGACCGCCGCAGCGCCGATGCCATGATCATTACCGGTCATTGGGCAGCACTCGGCCTTCGGCTGGAACCCAACCATCTCGCCATCGATAGCGGCTGCGTGTGGGGGAGACAGCTGACTGCGGTGCGGCTGGAAGATCGAGCGGTGTTTCAGGTCGACTATGCTGATTGCCGAAGCTGACCGGGACTTTCCGGAGCTCGTTCAGTGATAGCTCTCGGCATCAGACGGAAATTTCCCCTGCTCGACTTCTTCCTTGTAACGCCGGAGCGCCTGGAGCGCATCGGCTTTCAGATGCGCGTAAGGCTTGACGAACTTGGGCACGAATTCGTCGAACATCCCGAGCAGATCGTAGAGCACCAATACTTGCCCGTCACAATGCAGACCTGCACCGATGCCGATGGTAGGAATCGACAACTGTGCCGTGATCGCCTGGGCCAGCTTCGCAGGAATTGCTTCGAGCACCACCGCGACGGCGCCGGCCTCTTCGATCGCTTTGGAGTCGTCCAAAAGAACCTGGGCGCGATCACTTTCTTTGCCCTGCACCTTATACCCGCCATATTGATTGACTGATTGCGGGGTCATCCCAAGATGGCCGATCACAGGAATGCCGACCTGCGTCATGGCCTGGATACGATCGACCATGACCGCGCCGCCTTCAAGTTTGACCGCATGGGCGCCAGCCTGCAGAAACCGGCCTGCGTTGCGCACCGCTTCTTCTTTGCCGGCCTGATAGGACATGAACGGCATGTCGCCGATGATCAGCGATTTCTGCGCCGCTCCGGCCACTAGCCTGGTGTGATACAGCATGTCGTCCATCGTGACTGACAAGGTGTTCGCCTTACCCTGAACCACGATACCCAATGAATCGCCGACCAGAATCACATCGAGACCGGCCTGCTCCACGATGCGCGTGAACAACGCATCATAGGCGGTCACGACGATCACCTTCTTCTGCTCGCGCTTATAGCGGTAGAGATCCGGAACGGTCATCATCCGAGTTCCGCCTTCGTGATAATTTCCCGAAGCCGATGAATCCCTTTAATAGCCATGATATGCACCCCGTCGCAATGGGAACGCACGGCCTTGATCGCGCGCACGGCGATTTCCACCCCGGCATCTTCCGACTTGTCACCGGCGGCGCGCAGTTCATCAATCATCTCCTGCGGCACCGACATACCGGGGATATTGGCATTCATGAACTCCGCCATTTTGGCGTTGCGCAGCAACAGAATCCCGGCCAACACCTTCACCTTGAACGGACGCACAGCTTTCATGAAGCTTGCGAAGATATCGGGCTGATAGACCGCCTGCGTCTGAAAAAACTGCGCGCCCGCTTTCACCTTCACTTCGAATTTCGCCAGCACCGGCCCCACCAGGTCGGCCTCCGGCGTTGCCGCCGCGGCGATTGTAAAAGCCGTCGGCCCATCCAGCTTATGGCCTGCCATGTCCCGGCCTTCGTTCAACCCCTGCACCAGCTTCATGACTTGCACGGAATCGAGATCATAGACCGGCTTGGCTTCTTTATGGTCGCCGACCGTCGGATAATCGCCCGTCAAACAGAGCACATTGCGAATTCCCAGCATATGGGCGCCCATCAAATCGGACTGCATGGCGATACGGTTCCGGTCGCGGCAGGTCAACTGCATGACCGGATCATGCCCCAACTCGTAGAGCAGCCGGCAGACAGGCAAGGAACCGGCGCGCACCACCGCCGCCGTGTTGTCGGTCACATTCACACCATGGACGAGCCCGATCAAATCCTTGGCATTGTCCAAAATCCCGGCGATGTTCGTGCCTTTCGGCGGATTGTACTCAATCGTCACCGCAAACTGCCCCTGATCCAGTACGTCCTTCAGTCTCCTCGGCTCCCGACTCATGCTGTTTTCCTTTAGCCTCGTTTCATTCCGGCATTCCTCATCGCGGACTCCACCGTGTTGTCCAGCAACATGGCAATAGTCATGGGACCAACTCCGCCCGGCACTGGACTGATCCATCCGGCCTTCTGGCTGACCGGCTCAAAATCGACATCTCCGCACAGTTTGCCGTCCGGCAACTTGTTCGTTCCCACGTCGATCACGACCGCGCCCTCCCGCACCATGTCGGCCGTCACAAATCTGGCCTTCCCGATCGCCACCAGCAGCAACTCGGCTTCGCGGCAGACCGCCGGAAGATCTTTCGTCTTCGAATGGCAAATCGTGACGGTTGCGTTGCGCTGCAAAAGCATGAGGGCCAACGGCTTGCCCACAATATTACTGCGCCCCAACACGACAGCGCGCTTGCCTTCGATCGCCACGCCCGTCGATTCGATCATCTTCATGACACCCTTTGGAGTGCAGGCCTCGAATACAGGATGCCCTTCGACCAACCGGCCGAAGTTATAGGGATGAAACCCGTCGGCATCCTTGTTCGGAGACACGGCCTCGAGCACCACTCGACTGTCAATCTGCTTCGGCAATGGAAGCTGGACAAGAATGCCGTGAATCTTCGAATCGGCATTCTTCTTTTCAATCAATGCCAATAGCTCCGCCTGCGTGGTCGAAGCCGGCAGCTTGTGATCATCCACATAGATACCGGCCAACTCACAGGCCTTTTGTTTGTTCTTCACATACACATGCGACGCAGGATCATCCCCGACCAGGATCGTCGCCAAACCAGGCTTGACCCCTGTCTTGGCTAAAACTGCCGCTGAGTCAATGGCCAAACGATCCCTGACTTGCTGCGCCAACGCTTTTCCATCGATCAATTTCGCCGCCACAATTTCCTCCCGATCTTTAGTTTAGATTGAGGTCAAGGTTGAGACTGAAAACACCACCGGCCGAGACATACGCTCAGCCTGAGTCTAAACCCAATCCTGGCTGAAAATTACGGCACCTTAGCAGGGCAATTTTACCCAAGTCAACGCTGTGGATCGGTACGGGGACACAAGCGTTTCTGCTCACCCCTAACCCCTCACTCCGTACCCCTTGCCGCACTTCCCATACCCGTTCCTTGACAGCATCTCGATCCGTTGGCTACGATGGCAGACTATCATGCAAAGCCGCCTATATTGATGTCCTTACCATTGTCGTCGATGCCGTTCGTTTCGTTGTGCGGCCGCCTCTTGCTCTTCTCCATACTGCTGTTTGGTTTCGCTTCACCCGGCGGCGCCGCCCAGATCACCGGCTTGGAATCACCTAATAGCTTTGTCGGCGACCAACTTGGCAGCGATTATTTCATTTCGAATATCAATGGTGAACCGGAGGACCGAGACAACAACGGATTCATCACAAAATTGGACTCCACAGGGAAAGTCACGAGCCTCAAGTTCATCCAAGGCGGTGTTGGAAATATCCTGCTGCATGCGCCAAAGGGATTGGCCCTCATGGGACAAACCCTCTACGTCGCAGACCTCGACCAACTTAAAGGATTCGATAAGACGACCGGCAAACTGCTCGTGGCCGTCTCGTTTCCCGCGGCATCTTCTCAAAAGAGTGTGTCCTTACGAGATGTGACAGCCGGACCGACCGGCCTACTATACGCATCTGACCAAGTCGCGAACTCCATTTACCGTATCGATCCCGCAGCTGATCATCGCGTGGATCTTCTGATCCACGATGACCGGCTGGCTGGACCGTCTGGAATCGCCGTCCACCCTAACACAGGCCATCTCATCGCCGTAAGTTGGGACAAAGGCAAGATTCTGGATATTTCACCGGAAGGGGAATTCACCGAATTGGAGTCGAATGGATTCTTCACAGGACGATTCCAAAACTTAAGCGGAGTCGATTTCGATCGCTGGGGCAATATGTACCTATCGGACTTCACAAAAGGAAAAATCTGGCGGATGACCAGAGATCATCGCTTCCACGTGATCGCCGAGTATCTGCTCGCCCCGGCCGATATCAGCATCGATCGCGCAAACAATCTGATCCTCGTCCCCTATTACTATGCCCATGCGGCCGAGATGAATGGATTGGAAACTCCCTCCGACGGCAAACCTAAGGTGGAAAAACGAACGTTGGCGGATTACGGGTTTATTCCACCTCCGCCGAAAGCAGCGACGGAAGGAGCGGCAAAGAAATGAGCGCCTGCCCCTATTGCACACAGCGAAAAGGAAAACGCCCCTGCCCGGCACTGGGTGGTTTGATTTGCAGCTCCTGCTGCGGAGAACATCGGCTGGTCCGAATCTCCTGCCCCAGCGACTGCACGTATTTAGACAGCGGCAGCGACTATCAGCAAAAGCGGCTCGGCGAGCAATTCATGCCGATCCGGAGGGATTTCTACCGAGAGCTGAGCGAACTCGGCGGTGAAAAGGCCGTCGCCCTATTCAACCTGATCGAGATCGTGACGTTCGGCTATTTCGAGGGACGACGAGACGGACAGGATGCCGAAGTCGTCGCCTCCATTCAAGCTCTTCGCCGCACCCTCAGCCCGTTGCATGTGCCATCGGCGCCCATGTCGGTCTTTGCGGAGCATCTCAAGAAAGAATACGAGACCTTCAAGAAACAAAACCCGGAGCAAATCACCGACACGTCGAGCGCACCCGAGGTGCTCGACCGCGTAATCACATTCGTCTCGGAGTTTTCAGGGAAGGACTTTCAGTCCCGTCGGTTTCTCGGCGGGCTCGTCGGCTACGTGAAGACCTACCATCCGCACATTGCCGAACATCTCGTGAAAAGACAGGAACCGGGGCACATCATCCTACCCGGCCAATCCTTCATGCCGCCGCCGGAGCCGGAACCGCACACCCACGGTCCCGGTTGCAAACATCACCATTAGCGTATCCGTTCAACAGGCAAGATCGAACGCAGTCTGTTGCAGCCGATGCTCCACGTGCCTGGCTAGACGGAGGTCCGCTTCGTTCGAGATTGAGACAATCTGGACACCGAATTCCCGTTCGGTCCTCCATCGCACCACGGCCTTATCGATATCGACCGTGCCCTCTCCATTCGGGAGGCAGAGCTGAATCTTCACGATGGTATCGCATGGAAGAGTGGATTGCCCTTCAACTCGAAATCCGTTCAAAGAAATATCACGCACCACGGCGTGACGAACGGAGTGAAACGCCAGATAACAGCCTGGATACTCCGCTGATATTCTCCGGTACATGCGTCGTGTGGAAGGAAGACTCAAGTAACGGCCTCCTTGGCTCAGAATGATGGGCCAAGGATACCGGTTACGGGAGAGCTAGAAAATCCTACGAAAGGCCCCCCTCAAAAGTAGGGAGATCGTTCAAGAACAGAGCCTGTTTCAAAAGGCGATGGATCGGCAATCCATCGATATACTAAAAACAATACAATGACTTGTGTGTTCTACCCATAGAAGCCCGTCGATACTATTCAGAAATTGTCACGGTCATCTCAACACGCTCTTTGGGATTGTCTCGTTCATCACGCGGCAAGTTGACGATCTTATCTGTCACGCCAATGCCCCTGACGACTTCACCGAATACGGAATACTTGTTATCGAGAAACCGGGAATCCTCAACCACAATAAAAAACTGCGAGCCGGCTGTGTCCGGGTCGTTGGCCCGTGCCATCGAGACAGTCCCTCTTTTATGCGGCATATCGCTGAACTCTGCTTTGATGGAGTATCCTGGACCACCCTGTCCATAGGTATCTTTCTTGAGCGAGTCCTTGGTATTCGGGTCACCACCCTGGATCATGAAACCGGGAATCACACGATGAAAAATTGTTCCGTTATAGAAGCCATCCTTTGCCAGCTTGATAAAATTCGCGACATGTTTGGGCGCCACATCGGGAAGGAACTTCACTTCGATATCGCCGAATTTCGTCTTGATGATTGCCCGAGGTCCTTTGGAGGTTTCCGCTTTCGGCGCCGTTGATTTATCCGCCGCCATAGCCAACCCGGCGCTCAAAAAGAGGATCGCACTCCCGATCAGTACTGCTACCGGCATCATCGGCCCAATTCGCTTCCACATTGTCAGCCTCCCCTTTCTCACAAATCTGAAATCCGTTGCAGACCGTCGCACAAGCCAGTCGCCTTAGCGGTCCGACTGCTCCAGGGCCAGTTTCGCCGCTGCCTGCTCCGCCTCTTTCTTACTGTGTCCCTGTCCACAACCCACAACCTGCTCTCCCACCAATACTTCGACGCGGAACAGCTTCTGATGATCCGGCCCGGTTTCGCGCACAGTGACATACCTCGGCAACAACTCATATTGTCTCTGACACCACTCCTGAAACCGCGTCTTATAGTCATCATCTCCCGGCTTCGTCTGTAAGGATTCGATGTGCCCCAACTCCTCCGACAACGCATCAAGCGTAAAGATCCGGCCGGCTTCAAGCCCTCCGTCGAGATAGACTGCGGCAATCACCGCCTCCAGCCCATCGGCCAGCAGTGATGTTTTCTCTCTCCCCTTTGACAGCTCTTCACCCCGACCGAGCCGCAGCCGGACACCAAGATCAAGCCGCCTGGCGGCTGCAGCGAGTGACGGTTCACTGACAAGCTTGGCTTTGAGTTTCGACAGAGCGCCTTCACTGAGTCGGGGATACCGCGTCGCCAGATAGTCGCTCACGATGAGCGACAGGACCGCATCCCCCAGAAACTCGAGCCGCTCATTATGGTTTTGGCTCGACCCCTTACGCTCGTTCACGTAGGACTTGTGCGTCAGCGCTTCGTCCAGAAGAGTCGAGTCGTTGAATCGATACTTAAACGGAGCGGAAGAAGAGTCGGCTGAAGACGCCGGCATCATGGTCGGAATAGACTAACCATCCACGCGTTTAAAGATCAAACAGGCATTCACGCCACCGAATCCAAAGGAATTGGACAAGGCTGCCTTGATCGCCGCCGGTCTGGCCTTGTTGGGCACATAATCCAAATCACACGCCGGGTCAGGATTCTCAAGGTTGATCGTGGGCGGGAGGATCCCGTGAAACAACGCCAGAATACTGAACACCGCTTCAATTCCACCCGCCGCACCCAGCAAATGTCCGGTCATGGACTTCGTCGAGCTGACAGGAATCCCATACGCACGCTCGCCGAACACTGTCTTGATGGCATGCGTCTCGATCGCGTCCGCCATCGTGGACGTCCCGTGTGCGTTGATATAGCCGATCTGCTCTTTGCCGATGCCGGCATCCTTGAGGGCCAACTCCATGCAGCGGACTGCGCCCTCTCCTCCTTCGGGCGGCGCGGTAATGTGATAGGCATCACTGTTCATGCCGTATCCGGCCACTTCGCCGTAAATCCGCGCGCCGCGCCTGCGCGCATGTTCCAGTTCCTCGATCACGACCACGCCGGCCCCTTCGCCCAGCACAAACCCATCCCGGTCCTTATCGAACGGACGGCTGGCCCTCGTCGGCTCGTCGTTTCTAAACGATAGCGCCTTCGCTGACGCAAATCCTGCGACTCCGAGTGGTGTCACGGCGGCTTCGGCGCCACCCGCAACCATGACATCCGCATCGCCTCGCTGAATAAGCCGGTACGCATCTCCGATACAATGGTTGCCTGTCGCGCAAGCCGTCACAGCACACGCGTTCGGTCCTTTGGCTCCGATTCGAATCGCCACCTGGCCGGAAGCCAGATTGATGATCGTCATCGGAATAAAGAATGGGGACACTCGTCCCGGCCCCTTTTCCTTAAGGACATCGTGATAGTGTTCGATCGATCCGAGACCGCCGATCCCCGAACCGATATAGACACCTACCTTGGTCGCTTCTTCCGGAGCGACTTTCAGTCCTGCATCCTCCACGGCCAATTGGGCGGCGCCCACGGCGTAGTGGATGAAGGTGTCCATCTTCTTGATTTCTTTTTTCTCAATGAACCGGGCCGGATCAAAATCGGTGACTTCCCCGGCAATCTGCGCATCATACCCGGTCGGATCAAAGCGACTGATCCGGCGGATCCCCGACTCTCCAGCACAGAGAGCGTTCCATGTTTTTTCGACACCCGTACCGAGGGGAGTCACTAATCCGAGGCCGGTCACAACAACTCGGCGTGTAGGTCGATCAGGCATCACAGAGACGGGCCTTATGATTTTTCCTTGATGTAATCCAGGGCCTTTCCAACCGTGAGAATCTTCTCCGCATCCTCATCCGGAATCTCGATCGAGAACTCCTCTTCAAGCGCCATCACCAGCTCGACCGTGTCGAGCGAATCGGCGCCGAGGTCTTCAACGAAGGACGCCTCAGGGGTCACTTCATCCTCCTCCACACCAAGCTGCTCGGCAATAATCTTTTTTACACGTTCCTCAACGGTTGCCATTGCTCTCCCTACCTCCTTCCCCGATAGGACTCACTCGTCGCCGTCACATGGGGATCTGTCACGGCCATACATTGAAATCAGCTCCGATGCCTCACGCCATCAACATTCCACCGTTTACATGTAACACATGGCCGGTAATATAGGCCGCGTCTTCGGACACGAGAAACCGCACAGCCGCCGCAATGTCCCCCGGTGTACCAAGCCGGCCCAACGGAATCTGCTTCTGCAGCGTCTCTTTCACATCCGCCGGCAACCCATGGGTCATCGCAGTATCGATAAAGCCCGGAGCCACGGCATTGACCGTAACATTGCGGCTGGCATATTCCCGTCCAACCGTTTTGGTAAAGCCGATGACGGCCGCTTTCGACGCTGCGTAATTGGCCTGCCCCGCGTTGCCCATTACTCCCACGATCGATGCAATATTCACGATACGACCATACCGCTGCTTAGTCATCGCCTGCAAGACCGCCTTCGTGCAATTGAAGGTGCCATTGAGATTGACCTGAAGCACCAGGTTCCAATCCTCTTCTTTCATGCGCAGCAAAAGGCCATCACGGGTAATACCGGCATTGTTGACCAGGATATCGACTTTCCCCCATGCCTTGAGCACCTGTTCAACCATCGCTTTGGTGTCATCGGCCTCCGCGACGTTCACTTTGACATTCAACGCCCTCCGCCCCAGCTTCTCAACTGCGTTCACGGTTTCGAGGGAACGGCCCGGATCAATATCACCAACCACAATATCTGCTCCTGCTTGCGCAAGAGTTTCAGCAATGGCCCGACCGATTCCCTGCGCGGCACCAGTAACAATTGCAACCCTTCCCTGCAAAGACATAACCAACTCCTGATCGAAGCTTGAAAATTAGACGTGCACGTATCGATGCACGCTACTCACTTGCCGACTTTCACCTATTCACGTTGTTCAAGGTGGCTTCCAACGACTTAGGATCGTTCACATTCATCAGACGCGCCTCGGGAAGAATACGCTTGATTAAGCCGGTCAGCACCGCCCCCGGCCCTACCTCCACGAACGTCGTCACCCCCATCGTGCCCATGGTCCTGACCGTGTCTTCCCATAGCACCGAAGACGGCAATTGCTTGACCAGCGACGCGTGGATTTCGTTCGCTCGGCTGATCGCCCGCGCCTCAGCATTATTGATGAGGGGCGCCCGAAGATCCGACCAGCGGATTGCCGCCAGGTCCGTGGCCAATCGATCGGCCGCGCGTTGCATCAATGGCGTATGTACCGGCACACTCACCGGCAAAGGAATCGCCTTCTTGCAGCCTTTTTCCTTGGCCAACTCGATAGCCCGTTCCACCGCCGCCTTTTCACCGGCAATCACGACCTGGCCCGGCGAATTAAAATTGGCGGCAGCCACAACTCCAACCACTGATGCCTCTCGACAAACATCTTTGACGACATCCGGCGTCAACCCCAACAACGCGGCAACAAGACCTGTACCCGGGGCCACGGCTTCTGACATATAGCGGCCGCGCTTTTGGACTAATCCGACTGCATCTCGAAACGACACACCACCTACCGCCACGAGCGCCGAATACTCACCCAAACTGTGACCTGCCACTGCAATTGGTTGTATCCCGGCTGATTCCAATGTTTTCAACGCAGCGATACTGCTCACCAACAGAGCCGGCTGCGTATACTCCGTTAAATTGAGCCTCTCTGCCGGGCCCTCAAAACAGAGCGCAGCACTGTCGTACCCTAGCACCGCCGAGGCTTCCTCGTAGACTTGCTTAATTGCCGGATGAGCCTCGCACAGCGATTTGCCCATCCCCACAGATTGCGAACCTTGGCCTGGGAATACCAGACCGATGCCGGATGCCATAGGCTGTTAGATATCTTAGAATTGCCCTGGAATGTCAACGGGAAAAAGTTTTGAGCATGCCGACGGCAGCACGATTACCACCGGATCATGGCAGAGGCCCACGTCAGCCCGGCCCCAAACGCGCCAAGCATGACCAGCGATCCGTCCCTGATACGCCCCGCGCGCACCGCTTCATCCAACGCAATGGGAATCGACGCGGCCGACGTATTGCCATACCGGTCGAGATTGAGCATCACTTTTTCTGCTGGAAGACCGAGGCGCTCCATGACCGCGGTGAGAATCCTGAGATTGGCCTGGTGGGGCACATATAAATCAAGGTCTTCCACACGAAGATGATTCGCAGCCAAGGTTTCCCTGGCGATCTCTTCCAGGTTCCGCACCGCGACCTTGAAGGTTTCATGCCCCTTCATCTTGATACACTGCATCCGTTCCGCAATGGTTTTCTCAGACGGCGGCATCCGAGAACCGCCCCCCGGTACGGCGATCAGTTCGTTCAAATTTCCATCGGAGCGAAGGTGTGTAGACAAAATGCCCCGCTCTCCATCACCCGCACTGACAACCGCCGCCCCAGCCCCGTCTCCAAATAGGACACAGGTATTTCGGTCCGTCCAATCTGTAATAGCGGACATGACTTCCGACCCGATCACCAGGACATGACGCATCCCGGCCTTCACATACGCATCAGCCACCGACAGCGCATAGACAAAGCCGCAACATGCGGCCGCAATGTCACAGGCCGCTGCCTTGGTCGCGCCGAGTTGATGCTGCACCAAACAGGCCGTCGATGGAAGCGGATAGTCTCCCGTACAGGTGGCGACCAAGACCATATCGAGCTCAGTGGCGGGAAGACCTGCCGCCGCCAGTGCGCGCCTTCCAGCTTGGACGGCCAGATCCGAGCATGCCTCTCCGGCCGCTGCGATATGCCGCTCTCGGATGCCCGTCCGTTCACGAATCCACTCGTCCGAAGTCGCCACCATGCGTTCGAGATCCGCATTCGTCAGCACTTTGGCAGGCGCGTACGAGCCTGTGCCAGTAATACGCGACTTCATGTTTCCTGCTCCACCGAAGGACCAGCAAGGCTGCCTTCGATATTTCGCTGAATAAGTTCTTGTACCCGTCCTTCAGCCATGCCTTTAGCCCGGCGAATGGCGTTCTTGATGGCTTTTGCTGACGACCGGCCATGGCAAATGATTGTAATGCCGTTGACTCCAAGCAACGGTGCACCGCCGAACTCGGCATAATCGATCCGCCGCTTGAGTTTCTTCAGGGGAGCGGCAATCAGGGGATAGGCCAGCCGTCCGAGCAGGGAGCCTGAAATCTCCTTGAGCAACAATTTGCTGATCGTCTCGGCAACGCCTTCGGATATCTTCAACGCAACGTTTCCAATGAACCCGTCGCACACCACCACATCCGCATTTCCGCTGTATACCTCACGCCCCTCGACATTGCCGACGAAATTCAACGAACTCGCCTTTAACAGCTTAAAGGCTTCCTTGGTGACCTCATTGCCTTTACTGTCCTCTTCGCCAATACTCAGCAGGCCGACACGGGGATTGGGCTTGCCGAATAAGTACTTCCCGTACTCATTCCCCATCACTGCAAATTGATGAAGATCCTTCGCGCCACAATCGACATTCGCCCCCACATCAAGAATGATCGCTTCACCGGTCACCGTCGGCAAACTGGTGGCAATCGCCGGCCGTTCCACGCCTTTCGTCAGCCCCAATACAAAAAATGAGGCGACCATGCTGGCTCCCGTGTTGCCTGGACTCACGACGGCATCGGCTTCACCGTTCTTCACCATTCCGGTTGCAACCCAAATCGACGAGTCCCGCTTCTTTCGGACCATGGCCGCAGGAGATTCCTCCATGGTAACAACTTGGGACGCATGACGAATGGACACGCGGGCATCGTTATAGCCGAGACGGCCGCATTCTTGTTTCAGCGTCGTCTCGTCGCCGACGAGAATGACCTCGACATCCGACTCACTGATGGCCTGGAAAGCGCCTTCGATGCAGGGAGCCGGGCCATGGTCGCCTCCCACCGCGTCAAGTGCGATCTTCATGCGGGATGAGGTGGTCACGGCTGGTGTCGGATCGACCGGCTGTCCATGTGCAGTGTTTCTGATTCGACGGACACGGCAGAGCGTTGAGGCTCATGGGAGGATTCGCCCGACAAAGAGGAAGCAGAACCTGGCGCACGGCTCTCCCGTCTACGTCCCGTGACAAATTGGGGACCAGCAGATGTGCGCCAGTGTGCTGCCGAATAGAAGCGGCCTACGACAGTCGCGCCACCCGCCGGAGTCAGGCCGATGTCACAGAGCACAGTGCACCTTCCGTTACGCTTCTTCGACTTGAATGACAGCCTTGCCCTTGTATGTCCCGCAGTTCAAACACGTATAGTGCGGCAGTTTCAACTCATGGCACTGGGGACAGACAGACATCCCCGGAGGCGTCATACGCAGCTTTTGCGTCCGGCGCTTATCTCGTCTCGCTCGTGAGTGTTTATGTTTCGGATTGGGCATGGCAACTCCTTCTTCGAGCCACTGCCGGGCCTTTCACTGACCAGCAGGCTCTTGCAACTTTTCTTTCATGCCGCGCAGAACTTGAAACGGGCTTCCCGTCGGTTCCGCGGCGCAGTGACACGGCCCCTCATTTAAATTTTTCCCGCATTGGGCGCAGAGCCCAAGACATTCCTCGACACACAGCGGATGCATGGGAGAAGCGAGAATCAACTGCTCACGAAGCATCGGCGCCAGATCGAGCTGATCACCCGTGTAATAGTACAAATCATCGTCCGGCTCTTCCAGCTTGGGTTCAACTGCCGGCGCTGTTTTCTTCTTCCATCCAGCATCTTGCTTTGCTACGGGTGCCGCAGCCTTGGTTTCCCGTTCATAGGCAGCGCGTACAGAGAAGGCGATGGGACTCTCAAAATCCTTCAGACAGCGTACACATTGATGAACTGCCGTTCCTTCCACCACTCCCGTCAGGCAGATCGTGCGTTCGACCGATCGAAGATCCAGCCCCACCGACAATGTTCCACGAATAGACACGTCTGTATCGGTGAGTCCCAGCTCTTCAGCCGTCAGATCTCCTGAGAGCGAAACGCCGTCCGCCGTGATATCTGCAATCTTGGGTGTGAGTAGATCCATCCCGATCCCCAGCGACTCGACGCCGCCCCGCTCCAATACGCTGCAATCACCGGTCACGCTTGTTATCGCTCCTCTGCGAAACTGATGATGGCAATATGGCGAGCCCGCTTGACGGCGACGGTCAACTCACGTTGATGGCGCATGCAGTTTCCAGAAATACGCCGCGGGACGATCCGCCCCCGCTCAGTCAGGAAATTTCTCAACAACCCAGCGTCCTTGAAATCGATCGGAGCCTTCTCCAGGCAAAAGCGGCACGGCCGCCTCCGTTGAAACAATCTGCCTCCGCCCCCGCCACGCTCACTGTCGTTACTCCGTTCCATCACTGCCTCCTCATTCCTACGCGCTCAACCTTGTTCATCCATGTCATAGCCGGGCTCATCGTGAGCCGGAGGCTCCGCACCGGCAGTCCCACCCTCTTGACGTTTGGGCATAAACGTCACAGCCTGCGCGACGACTTCGTGCTTGCTGCGCTTTTGACCGTCTTCGGTTTCCCATCGTCGCTGCTGTAGCCGTCCCTCAACGATTGCGCCGTTGCCCTTACTGAGATACTGCCCGCAATGTTCCGCTTGCTTGCCGAACACCACGATATCGACGAAACAAACTTCTTCCTTCAGATCCTCGCCCTGTTTGAACCGTCGGCTCACGGCAAGGCCAAAACTCGCTACCGGCGTCCCGCTCGGTGTGTACCGCAGCTCGGGATTCCGCGTGAGATTCCCCATGAGAATGACTTTATTAAATCCGGCCACCGTCGGACTCCTGTGCCGAGACTTCTAATGGACGGCGCTCCACCAATGGCTTCTCATGATGAACCGTCAGAAACTTGATAATGTTGTCTTCCAATCGATAGGCCCGCTCGAGTTCACCGACCGTGTTATTCGGCGCCTTGAAGTAGAAATAGGCATACGTGCCCTTCCGTTCCCGACGCACTTCATAGGCAAGTTTCTTTTTGCCTAAATTTTCAGCCTTAATGAACTGCGCACCGGTTTTATCGGCAACGCCTTTCATCTTCTCGATAAGGGTTTTGGTCTCCTCGTCGGAGACGGACGGACGGATAATGAACAGAGACTCGTAGAGCTCCATGAAAGAATCCTCCTGGACAAAGGCCCCCGAACCGGTCGGGAGCGAGGTGTAAGACGCCTCTCCGGCGCAACGACCGTGGAAAGGTAACACAGGGATAGCAAAACAGTCAATTTATAGCGGCGCACCTCGGTACAGGCCGGGGAGAGATCAATCTCATGGATGCACGTCGTTCGTGTGGTGCGAAACTACGGGCAGGTCAAGTGGTATCTATCCGGATGCCGGAAACTGATAGTTCCCTCCACCGGCTTCCTGAACGGCATTCAATGCGCCCTGAGTTCGCTGCATCAATTCATCAGCCTGACGGCCATCGATCGGATAGACAGCCACCCCGATACTCACCGTGACCATAACTGGTTCTTCCTTCACCTGAAACGGCTGAGCCATAGAATCCAGCACTCGCTTTGCAACGATGTCCATATCGGACCGGGAATTGATCCCCTCCAACAGGCAGGTAAACTCATCGCCTTCGAGTCGCGCTACGGTATCGACCTCTCTCATACATCTCTTGAGGCGCTCCGCCGCCGCTTGGAGCAGCAGGTCGCACCCATCGGGGCCGAGCGTTTCAGCCAGAGATGGAAACTGGTCAAGCGCCAGCAAAACCAGGCCGACTTCTTGTTTCTTCCGCTTGGCCAGCGCCAGCGCATGGATCAGCCGATCGTGAAACAAGGCTCGATTGGCCAGCGCGGTCAACGGATCGTACTGCGCCAGATACGACAGGTGCTGTTCGGCTTGTTTGCGATCGACCGAGTGTCGGACCGCCCGCACCAGTTGTTCCGCCGTCCACTGCTGCTTGACGATGACGTCCTGAATACCTCGCTGAATTGCCTGCCGCTCTTTCCTGGCATCTTTGTGATCCGTCAACATCACAATCGGCATCCGAGCCAGGGCGGCCTGTAGCAAGTCCAGAACATTCAAGCCATGCGTATCGATCAACTCTCCGTAGAGTAAAATGACATCGAACGACTCACGGCTCAGCAGGCGCAAGGCCGCGCTCAGATTCCCGACATGAGTAACCTGAATGTCCCCTTCGCCCGCCTCAGCGAGCATGTCACGCGCCCGACGGGCGTCGATTTCACTGGCTTCGACTAGGAGGACCTTAATCACTGAACCCGACCTCACTGCTTCAACGATCAGACATTGAACCGAAAATACACGATGTCCGCTTCTTTAACCACGTAGTCTTTCCCCTCGAGACGAAAGAGCCCCTTTTCCTTTACCTTGGCCTCTGAACCACATGCCAGCAAGTCGTTGTAGTGGTAGACCTCGGCCCGGATGAAGCCGCGCTCCATGTCCGAATGGATCTTGCCCGCCGCCTGCGGTGCTTTGGTCCCTCGCGCGATAGGCCACGCCCGCGATTCGATTTCCCCGGCAGTAAAGAAGGTAACGAGATTCAACAGCATGTAGGCTTCGCGCGTCAGACGCACAAGGCCGGATTCTGTCAACTCCAATTCTTTGAGAAAGTCGGCTCGTTCGGTTTCTGGCAGCGACGACAGCTCTGCTTCGAGCTGACCGCAGATGGTCACGACACCCGCGCCTCGTTTGCCGGCAAAGTCACGCACGGCCTGTACCATCGTTTCATCGGCATGCTTGCCCTCCGACACGTTCGCCACGAACAGCACCGGCTTGGCGGCCAGCAGTTGGCACTCATCAAGAATTGCCCGCTCCTCCGGCGTGTAGCTGAGATTGCCCAACCACTCGCCCTTATCGAGCAGGCCGATCAACCGTCCGATAAACTCCAACTCAAACGCTGCCTTTTTGTCCCCTGCCCGGACCTTTTTCTCGGTTTTTTGCTTGCGCCGGTCGAGCGTTTCAAGATCGGACAGCATTAATTCCGTTTCGATAACACCGATGTCGCGAAGCGGGTTCACGCCGCCGCTGACATGCACCACATCGGTTCCCTGGAAACAACGCACGACGTGGAGCAACGCGTCGACTTCCCGGATATGGCCCAAAAACTGGTTGCCGAGTCCCTCTCCCTTGCTGGCGCCCTCGACCAAGCCGGCGATGTCCCGGACTTCAAGTGTGCTATAGGTCGTTTTCTTTGACTTAAACAGATCAGTAAGTGTGACGAGGCGCGGATCGGGCACCAGTGCAATGCCTGTATTCGGGTCGACTGTGGCGAAGGGATAGTTGGCTGCCAGCGCTCCGCTACCAGTTAAGGCATTGAATACCGTTGTCTTACCGACATTCGGAAGCCCGATCATCCCGCAACAAAGCCCCATGTTTTAAGAAGCGCTGAGCCTTAAGTTCTGAGTGCTGAGTTAGTTCCTCTACTCAACACTCACCACTTACAACTCACCACTTTCCTTTCCTTCCCGCACATTGAACTGATTCATCGCCGTCTCCACACCACGGTGTATCAGGCACTCCAGGGCATCAACAGCCCGTTCGACACAGGGGTCGAATACTTCCATCTCGTCGCTCGTTACCATTTCCAGCACATAGTCCGCTGAATCCTGCCTCTGCGCAGGCCGTCCAACCCCGATCTTGAGCCGAACGAAGCGGGAAGTGCCTAATGCCTCAATGACGGACTTGATGCCATTATGACCTCCATGCCCGCCTGCTTGCTTGATCCTAATACGCCCCGGTTCGAGGTCGAGATCATCATGAATGAGAATGAGATTGTCTGTGGTAAGCGTCAGGTCGCGAAGCAGCCCCTTGAGCGGAGGGCCTGTCACGTTCATGAAGTCGAGCGTCCCGGCCAACTCGACCAACTCCGACCCCAACCGCCCGGAGCCTCGTTGCGCCATGCCGCGCGGGGAAAGATGGATTGCCCATCGAGTAGCAGCCCGCTCGATGATCCACACACCGATATTGTGGCGAGTCTTGGCGTAGGCCTTGCCGGGATTGCCCAATCCGACGAGGAGATGCACCGTTACTTCTTCTTTTCAGCTTCCTTCTTGTCACCTTTGGAGGCAGCTGCTTCCTTGCCGCCTTCCTTTTTCTCGCCGGCTTTCGCTTCACCAGCGGGCGCTGCAGCACCAGCTTTCGCCGGTTCCGCGCCAGCCGCACCTTCGCTACCTGCCACGGCTTCCTTACCCTTGACCAGGACCTCCGGTTCTCCCGCCGCACCTGCCGCACTCGTCAAGAGCGCTTCGAGCTTGGCATCAGACATAGGCGCCGCTACGCTGACAACCATTTGCTCGGAATCATCCAAAAAGCGGACCCCTTCCCGCACCGCAATATCTTTGACATGGATGCCGCCGCCGATATTCAAGGCCGACGCATCAATCTCGATATGGTCAGGCAAGATCGACGGCAGACATTCGACATGCATATCGCGCATGTTATGGTGCAACACTCCGCCTTCCTTGACACCGGCGGGGATTCCTCCAATAACCTGGATCGGAACTTTGACCCGAATGGGCTTGCTCATGGACACTTCAAAGAGATCTGCGTGCAGCACCGCACCGCTCACGGGATCAACCTGATAATCGCGCAGAAGCGCAGTGCGGCTCGGATTGGATTTTGCCCCGGCAATGGTCAACGAAATCAAGGCGGAACTGCCTGCTTGAGACTTCAAAATCCTGATCAACTCGTCCGGGTTAACAGTGAGCATGAGACACTCGCCCTGTCCGTAGAGCACGGCAGGAACTTTGCCCGCGCGCCGCATGGACCGCGCGGCACCCTTGCCGGCCTGCTCTCTTACCGTCGCTGCTAAATCGAACTTCATGATACTCCTCCATCTCCCCTGCGTGCGGCCAAAGGCCCGGTGCGTGGGAACCTAGGCAAATAGTGAACTGACTGACTCATCTTCGTGAATGCGTCTGATGGCCTCTCCCAGAAGAGGAGCCACCGACAGTTGGTACAATTTAGGGCACACCTGCTCTTTCCCCCGCAGAGGAATCGTATTGGTTGCAACAACCTGTGTAAGACAGGATTCTTGAAGCCGTTCCAATGCAGGGCCAGAGAGCACCGCATGCGTGCAGGCAGTCCAGACTTCGCGCGCGCCTTGATCGGCGCAGGCCTGCGCGCCCTGGACGATCGTACCGGCTGTATCGATCATATCGTCAAGCAACAGCACACTCTTGCCTTTGATATCACCAATAATGTTCATCACCTGGGCTTGATTCGGCCCCTCACGCCGCTTGTCGATGATCGCCAGATTGGCCTGAATCCGCTTGGCCAAGGCACGGGCACGCTCCACGCCGCCGGCGTCAGGCGACACGACAACGAGATCGTTGATCTTCTTTTTCGTGATGTAATCCAACAGCACCGGCATCGCATAGAGATGGTCTACCGGCACATTGAAAAAGCCCTGGATCTGCCCCGCATGGAGGTCCATCGTCAGCACCCGGTCTGTTCCGGCCGTTGTAATCAAATCGGCGACCAGCTTCGCGGTAATAGGCACACGCGGTTGGTCTTTTCGGTCTTGGCGGGCATACCCAAAATACGGGATGACTGCGGTAATGCGATTCGCCGACGACCGCTTGAGCGCATCAATCACGATCAGCAACTCCATCAATGAATCGTTCACCGGCTGGCAACAAGACTGGACCACAAATACGTCTGCGCCACGCACGTTTTCGTCGATCCGTACCCGAATCTCACCGTCACTGAACGATGAGACTGTGGCCTCCCCCAGCTTCTGCCCTAGGTACGCAGCGATTTCTTGGGCGAGCGCAAGGTTGGCGTTGCCAGAGAAAAGTTTCAATTCCCGGTTCATCGGATTTTCTCTATGTGTCCTAGTCGTCGTCGTAAGACTCTGAATTCTCTAGTGGTTCTTCTTCGGTGAGCGCAGGCGGACCCTTAGGGGCCATGCCCCCTCGTCCGCTGCACGCGCAGAGAAAGGGAACCAAGGGGCGGAACTGTATCGGAAATATACGGCTTCTGTCAACCGAACCTGCTGCGCCACGCCCAGCTATGATTTAACGATCAGTGGACCGGACGATGCAACGACTACAAAAACCTTGAGACGAGGTTGAATTTGAAAATGAACCTGCGCTTTCCGGGCCTCTCCTTCGTTGCGAAAAATCCCGAAGACGGTCGCCCCACTACCCGACAACAGCGCGGCCTCTGCGCCCTGCGCCATAAGTGCCTGCTTGATTTCCTGAAGGCTCGGATGGGCCCCGAAAACCGGCGCCTCAAAGTCGTTTTCCGCCACTTCAAGAGCCTGTTCCCACGAAATTCCTGATTCCCGCCCTAGTGCTGCATGAATATCCGAAAGCGGCCGTACCTGGTTCCGGCTGGAAGAAAGCTCTTGATAAGCCCACTTAGTTTCAACTGAAAATCCAGGATTGACAAGCACAACCCATCGGTTCTCAGCCATTCGAACAGAGTGCACCTGTTCGCCTCGCCCCGTTACCACGGCGGATGGAGCAAAAAAGAAGAACGGCACATCGCTGCCCAGCGCCTGACCGACTTGCGCCATGTCCGCCGACGACCATCCCAGACTCAATGCTCGGTCGAGTCCGACGATCGTAGCTGCTGCATCGCTGCTTCCCCCGCCTAAGCCTGCGCCCATCGGAATTCGCTTGATCAAAACAATCTCCACCCCGACCCTTCGCTCACAACGGCGCAGCACCGCCTCCGCAGCACGATAGACAAGGTTTGTATGGTCCACGCTTAATGAGGGCACATCACATCGCAGCCTGATGTCGGTATGCTCTTGATTGATCCGAATGACGACTTCATCCTCTAATCTGACGGTCTGCATCAGAGACCAGAGATTGTGAAACCCGTCGGTGCGGCGGTCGAGGATACGAAGGACAAGATTAATTTTGGCGGGAGCAAAAACGGTAACGGGGGACGCCGAGACGGCAAGTGATTCTGAAGAGTCTTTAGTCACGACCCCCTTTTATAGCATACTTCTCCAGCCGATACCGAAACGATCGCGTGTTCAGCCGAAGCAACCGAGCGGCTTTCTTCTTGACCCATTTTGATCGCTCAAGCGCCTTGAGCAACAGATCTTTCTCGATACCGTTGACAAGCCCCTCAAGGTCCACTCCGTCGTCCGTCAATTCCAGGGGAACGCCCTGTTGCGGCTGTGCTGAAACCGACCGATGCAGCCACCCCTGAACATCCGTATCGGTCACCGTCCCTCCGACTGAAAATGCGACAACGCGTTCGATCAAATTCTCCAATTCCCGAACATTGCCCCGCCATTCATGTCCCAACAATACACACATGGCTTCGGGGCTCAACACTGGAAGCGGCTTCCCGCTCTCTCTTGAGAAACGCTCCAAGAAATGGTTGACCAATAACGGAATGTCACCGCTCCGCATCCGCAGCGGAGGCAGTCGAATCGGAATGACATCCAGCCGATAGTAGAGGTCTTCGCGGAACGACCCGTCAGCAACCGCCTTTTCAAGATCCTTATTTGTCGCAGCCACGATGCGCACATCGACTTTGACGTCCTGATTACCGCCCACGCGGCGGAACTCACGCTCCTGAATCACCCGCAAGAGCTTTACTTGAATCGTCGGCGTGGTATCGCCAATCTCGTCGAGAAACACAGTCCCGCCATTCGCCACCTCGAACAACCCGGCCTTGTTCGAAATCGCGCCGGTGAATGATCCTTTCATGTGGCCAAACAGCTCACTTTCCAAAAGTGTCTCAGGCACCGCGCTGCAGTTCACGGCTACAAACGGCATGGCATTCCTGCTGCTGTTGTAATGGATCGCACGTGCCACCAGTTCTTTTCCTGTTCCGCTTTCGCCGCAGATCAAGACATTGCTCTTCGAGTCAGCCACCTTCCGCACGACATCAAACACCTTTTGCATCGCGTCGCTCTGGCCTACCAGCTGTGAAAAGGACGACTGGCTCGCCATCTCGCGTTTGAGCAAAATATTTTCGGTCGTCAGGCGCCGCTTTTCCAGCGCATTGCGGATGATCAACTGAACTTCGTCCACCTGAAACGGCTTCGTCAAATAATCGTAGGCCCCCTGTTTCATCGCTTCGACCGCCGAATCAGCGGAGGCGAACGCCGTAATAATCAACACAACCGTTTCGGGGGAAGCCGACTTCGCAGCTTTGAGCACTTCCATGCCGTCGATCTTCGGCATCCGCAAGTCAGTGATGACCAGATCGAAAATATCTTTATTCAGAAGCTCGATAGCTTCTTCGCCATCGGCCACACTGGTCACGGCATACCCGGTCCGCTTGAGCATAATGCTCAAGACTTCCCGCAAGCTTTGTTCATCATCAACAACTAGGATCTTTTCCACGGTTCCCTACCTTCATGCCATAACCGCACCCCGGCATCCGCCGATTGCGGCAGGCACACGACAAATCGCGTGCCCTGGTTTTCCTCACTCTCAACCTTAATCCACCCCCCATGCAAATCGACGATCCGATGCACAGCCGCGAGCCCCAATCCAGATCCATGCGCTTTAGTGGTGAAGAACGGCAGAAAGATCTTATCGAGGTTCTGCTTGGGAATGCCTTCCCCCGTATCATGAAACGAGATTTCAACCACATCCGCCTTGCGCCCAGCGACATCGACACGCCGACAACCCGTTGCAATTGTGAGCCGCCCGCCACGCGGCATGGCATCAAACGCGTTAGCCGCCAAGTTCCAGAACACTTGCTTCATTTGATCCTGATCGATCTGCCCCGGCAAAGCCCCTTCGGCCAACGCTGTTTCGATGGCGATCTTTGTTCTTGTTCGTGCTTCATGTTGTACCAGATCAAGCGTCTCGGCAAGGACTTTGTTCAAATCAGACTCTTTCACATTCAGCGCGGGAGGGCGGGCATATTGGAGAAACTCCGTGATGATATCGTCCAGTCTTGTCGCTTCGCGAATTGCGATGTCCATCAACCGCTGGCTGGTTTCATCTGCCTGAAGATCCTTTCGAAGCATCTGCATCGCTCCGGCGAGTGCTCCGAGAGGATTTCGTATTTCATGCGCCATTCCCGCCGACATCTCTCCGAGATTGGCCAGCCACTCCTTCCGCCTCATCTCCTCTTCCAGGTCCCGAATTTGCGTGAGATCCTTGAACACTCCGACGAATCCTGTTTCGGTTCCCTGTTCATGCAGCGGCGCGAGCGTCATCCCAAGAATCAGCCGATTGCCGTCGGCCCGTTTGCATTCCACCTCGAATCTGCTATGGGCAAACCTATCGAGCAGACCTTCCTCATCCGGCTGAGCAGGATGCCAGTTAAACACTTCCTGCCAGCGGCGTCCCTGTACTTGCTCGACACTGTACCCCGTCGTCTCTTGCGCCGCAGGGTTGAACGAGGTAATACACCCGCGCTCATCGGTCGTGAAGACCCCGCTGCTGATGCTATGGACGATATTTTCATGGAAGGCCCGAAGGCGACTGAGCCCTTGCTCTTTTTCACGAAGTGACTGATCGGCGTGTTGCAGCTGATCTGCAAGCGCCCCACTAAGAAGCCCAACGACCAGAAAAGCCAGGCTATAGACACCGACTGCCTGAAGAGACTCGGCGGCGCCAAGCCGAGCCTGCGGCAACCATCCCCACACTTCAGCCAGCCCATACAGTTGAATGTTGGTGAGAATTCCGAAAAGAATGATGCAGCAACTGGCGGTCAGAAGTCCCGCACGGCGCCGAGGAACGAGACTCGCCACCGTCACACTGATGACGTAGAGCACCGCAAACGGGCTTTCAATGCCTCCCGTCCTTGCGATTAATACCGTTTCAAGTAACAAGTCGACGGCGACTTGAACCCAAGCGAATTGAGCGAGCGCCTCAGAGCTTGACAGCCTTCGAAGTATGACTGCGTAGAGAATCGTCACCGCATAGGTGAATATGATCAGCGCATAAAAGGTTTCGACTCGTTCTCCCTTAGTCAGCTGGAAAGTGAGGGAGAGCCCCAGCAGCAGCGTGACAACGACGATGCGCAACCCCATTAACCAGTAAATTCTGGTCTTGATATCGTCCATAATTCCAATCCCCGACAAGGCAGGGGAACCCCGCAGCGATCCTACCGCCTACCCTTCAAGAGCAGACGGTAGGGAGATCCACGAACGATCAAAGATCACATGAAATTGGAGAGCGCCGCTGTACGCGTCCGGGACTTGAGTGAGCCGGCCTCACTCGCTGGACCTGGCTTAAGCCATGTCGAGTGAGAAAGAATGCTGCCCAACTTCTGTCGCTTACCCGATAGCTTGCGCCATTGTAAAGATCGGCAAGTACATTGCCACCACAATAAACCCTACCGTGGTGCCAAGAAACACCATCATCATAGGTTCCAAGAGCGCAGTGAGGTTTGTCACCGCTTCGTCCACCTCATCCTCGTAGAAGTCCGCAATTTTCCCCAGCATGCTATCCAACGCGCCTGTCGACTCCCCGACCGAAATCATGTGAGTCACCATCTTAGGAAACGTCCCGCTCTTGGCCAATGGCTCAGAGATCGTTTTTCCGCCACTGATACTGACCTTTGCCTCCAATAGCGAATTTTCAACGACTTTATTTCCCGAGGTCTTTGCGCAAATCGTCAATGCTTCCAGCAACGGCACGCCGCTGGCCAGCAAAGTGCCAAGAGTACGGGTAAACTTTGCCACGGACGCCTTTCTGATCAAGTCTCCGAACACCGGCAGCTTCAATACAAACTTATCGATCGCCAGCCTCCCTTGGGTCGTGGCATAGTACTTCTTCAGTGCAACCACGCTTCCTATAATCACTGCCAATATGATGTACCAATATGCCTGCGCGAAATTGCTCATATCGATCACGAGTTGGGTCGGCCCCGGAAGAGCCATTTTCCCCCCGGACAATTCCTTGAACATCTTCTCGAAGACAGGAATGACCCAGATCATGAGTACGGAGATCACGATGGTGGCGATCCCGACGATGGCGGCCGGATACACCATCGCGCTCTTGATCTGCCCCTTCAACTTCATGGCTTTTTCAATATGCTTGGACAAACGGCTGAGAATCGTATCCAGCAACCCGCCGACTTCTCCTGCATGAACCATATTGATGTACAGATCGTCAAAAATTTTGGGATGCTTGCGAAGCGCATCGGAAAAAGTTGACCCTCCCTCGACCTGCGCTCTGACGTCACCGATCGCCTTCCGCAATACCGCATTCTCAGACTGTGTCGAGAGAATTTCGAGACACTGGATCAAGGGCAATCCGGCATTGATCATGGTGCCGAATTGACGAGTAAACACAACGAGATCCTTCTCGCCCACCCCGCTGCCAAAACTCAATGAAAAACCTTGCCTGGCGGCTTTCTCTTCCAGACTTGTCACAACAACACTTTGTTTACGCAGTTGCTCAACCGCTTCATCGCGCGATTTGGCAACAAGCTCGCCCTTTTTAACTGCCCCTGACTTGCTCCGCCCGACGTATGCAAACGTAGCCATAGGTCTACTCGTCCTGTTACGGCTCTATCAGCCGGTTAGTGAGATAATCGTGACTATGAGGCGAGTCTACTGGGAGGTCGAAAACCTGTCAAAACAATTGCATTATTTGCCTGTTGCCGGCGGACTATCCCTGCGTAGGCATCGTCATGAAGCAGGAGGAGCTGCGCTGGAGCACCTATAACCTCGATAGACATAGTGCAATCCTGAGGTAAGCGTAAACCCGACTGTCGCCGCTAGCAGCGGCGTGAGCAGCGAGAGCCCGAGATCCAGCCACGTTAGTAAGATAACCAGGAGCACGTAGCCCAATTGCAGCGCGGTCGTTCCTTTACCCCAAAACGTCGGCGTCACGTCAATGGGAGTCCCGGTGACATGCGCGACAGCCGTGCCTAACAAGAGAATCACATCACGGCTCACGACTAATATGACCAGCCACGACGGAATAAGATGGAGTATCGACAACGTGATGAACCCCGATGTCAGAAGCAGCTTGTCTGCAAGAGGATCCAAGACCGCACCCAACCGCGTTTGCTGATTCCACCTGCGCGCGAGGAGACCGTCGATTGCATCGGTGAGCCCGGCCACAAGCAACACAAGGAGCGCAACTCCATATACCCCATACGTCATGAACCCGATGAATACGGGAACCAGCAGAATACGGAGCAGTGTCAGGCTGTTAGGGATATTCATGGGGCTGGAGTTCGAACAGAACCTCCAAACATGGAAGAAGGGGAGGCATCATAGTAATCGACGTCCATCTTGTCAACGCGGTTGCAGTCGCCGAAGAAGCACCCTATAATTTGCACTTCGTTTGTATCTCTTATGGAATTTTCGGAGGAGTGAATGAGCACATTGCCCCTGATGTTCAGAAAAGAAGGGCTGGTTGAGAAACACCAGGTCGAAGGTATTGATCCGAGCGACCGCTATTTCAATCGCGCCATCCTTGTAAACCGAACCGCATCAGGATACGCGGCAAAGGTCATGTACGAAGCCCTCACCGTCGAAAGCGGGTCCCATTCCACCATCGCAGCGACAGTCAAAGAGCTGGTGGACAAACTTCAGGCGTTTGGATTCACTCGAATGAGAACCAGAGCGAACTTCAAAGGAACACGCTACCTGGCAGAAAAAGAAACCTGGGTCGAATACGCCGACCTGCCCTAAAAGGCTTGCGCGCATTCCTGATAGACAAGATCGTGAATCATCGGGCGATAGGTCCTAATCCCCTCATTCTTCCTGGTCGGGTGTACCCGATTCGAGAGCAGTACCACTTCTAGTTCACAAGCTGGATCGATCCAGACCGATGTTCCCGTATAACCCAGATGGCCGAATGACTCGGGTGAAAAGTATCGCCCTGATGAAGAGGGCGGAGACGGCGTATCCCATCCTATTGCCCAGCTGGATCCAGGTATATTCGACTGTCTTTTCGAAAAATCCGACACAATCTCTGGATTGAGAAGCGAAGGTTTGCGGTGATACGCAGCCAGCCAGGCCCCCGTTAACGCAAGTACGGCCTCAGCAGTCCCAAAGAGTCCCGCATGCCCGGCGACTCCACCAAGCGCCGCCGCATTTTCATCATGGACCTCGCCACAGAGAAGATGCCCTCTCCAGGAATCCCGTTCAGTGGGAGCGATCAAGCCGATCATCGAATTCTTCCGAGATTCCCCCTCACTGTCGGTCGGAAAAAAACAGAGCGGCTGCGCGTTCAAGGGCTGGACGATCTGTTCACGCACAAATCGGTCTAATGGGGCGCCGCTCAGCCGTTCAATTATCAGACCCAGCAGCATGAATCCGAGATCACTATAGAGACTCCTCTTACCCCTTCCATGGATGAGCCCCTCTTCTGCAATCATGTGTAGAATCTGTCGGCTAACTTCTGCTCTGGCCTCCGGGGAAGTCGGCAGAGACGCATTCGGGCTCAACCGTTCATAGAACCCACGCCAACCCGGCAGGCCGGAACTATGGGTCAACAACTGCCGAAGCGTCGCAGGTCCGGTAGCAGTCCCCTGCAATTCGTGCAGCACTGAATCGGCACGATCATCAAGCCGGCATTGACCATGTTGAACCAATACGGCCATAGCCGTCACCGTCGCCAACGGCTTCGTCAAAGATGCTAAGTCGTAGATCGTCGATGACGTGACTGCACTGCCTGGAGGATCAGTTGAGAGACGCCCGGCTGGTATGACACAGACTCGCTCTCCGCCCTGCCGAATGGCAAGCACGGCCCCGGGGAAAACTCCACTGACAACAGCGTGATCCAGTGCCGAGCGGAGTGAGGGAGGAACCAGCATAATCGCAATACGCTCGATCGAGTAAGGCCCCTCATACAAGAAACGAACGCCGCTATTGTTCAGCGGGCGGGACTTGACTCCCCCTGCATCTTTTCTTCAGACACCATTCCGCTATCCTGGTAGGCTTCGCTTGTTTCGACATCCAACATCCGCTCGAAGGTATGAAGCGTCGCCCGCATCCGTTCAACCATCAGCAGCCGTTGCTTGTGCAGCATTGAGAGATCCCGCTGCGTATCGCCCAACTCAACCCGTGCCTGCCGAAACAACTCACCGGCCTTCAATTCCGCTTCCTTGACGATCAACTCGGCGTCACGCTGGGCGCTTCGCTTCACGTCTTCCGCCAGCGACTGCGCTGAAACCAACGTGTTGGACAACGTCAGTTCCGTCCGCTTCAGGTCTGCCACTTGATGCTCCAACGAAGCGATGCGCTCACGCAACCCCGCATTGTCGCGATTCAATGACTCCACGGTTTGCGCCACTTCCTCCAAAAATCGGTTGACCTCTTCCTGATCATACCCCCGAAGCTTGACGCGAAAAACCATCTGCTGAATGTCGAGTGGCGTGATTTTCATGGTATCCCCCCTGTACTGGTTCCCGACCCAATCGTCGCAGCCATCTGAGCGAGCGACGGTACAATAAATTTCTGCAGAAATATCAAGATGAGAATCAGGACCATAGGCGAAAAGTCGATACCCAATCGCCAACCAATGAGTCTCCTGATCGGAGCCAATACTGGTTCTGTCACCCTGTCCAGAAACTGCACGATCGGGTTCCAGGGATCAGGATTGACCCAGGAAATTAGTGCACGGGCCACTACCACATAGATATACAACTCCAGGACGTAGTAGACCACCGCGGCCAACGCAGTGAAAAAATTTCCCACCACAAACATCAGCGTCCAAGCTCCTGTGATCGTTTCGTCGCCGCTTCGACCGCATCGATGAACGTCGCCCGTAACCCGCCCTGTTCCAGCCGATGCAATCCTGCGATTGTCGTCCCTCCTGGAGAAGCGACCTGATCCTTGAGTCGTGCGGGATGCTGGCCGGTTTTCAGCACCATCTGCGCTGCCCCCAGCACGGTCTGTGCGGCAAGTACTGCGGCGATGTCTCTCGGCACGCCCATTTTCACTCCGCCATCAGTCAAGGCTTCGATGGCAAGAAACACATAGGCAGGTCCGCTTCCACTAAGCCCGGTCACGGCATCCATCAACCGTTCTTCAACCGGCACGACCTTGCCGACTGATTCAAAGATGCACCGTGCCGTAGCCACATCCTGTTCGTGCGCGCAGGAACCGATAGCCAATGCCGTCATTCCTTCATGTACCATCGCCGGCATATTAGGCATGGCCCGAATGACGCGCGTCTGTCCTCCACAGATCCCTACAATTCGGCTGATCGGAACCCCGGCAGCGATCGAAACGATCAGGGCGTTGGCCAGCTCACCACCGATTTCCTTGAGCACCCCGTCGAATACCTGCGGCTTCACCGCCAGCATCACCACATCACCCCAAGCCGCAGCTTCGCGATTTGACCCGCCGACCTGGATCCCGAACGTCTTCTTCAGATGATCGAGTCGGACTGCAGCCGGATCGGTGGCCCAAATTCGATCGGGCACACAGAGCTTGGCGGCCAGTATCCCCCCGATCAATGCTTCGGCCATCTGACCGCCGCCCACGAAAGCAATCTTGTGCGAGAGTGCGGCGCTAGGCATGACGCGCTCCAAAAATAGCGGAGCCGACACGGACCAATGTTGCCCCTTCTTGAACGGCAATTTCGTACTCGTTCGACATCCCCATTGAGAGTTCATCCATAACCACACCAGGAATCCTCTGTGCAGCGATGGCTTCCGCCAATTCTCGAAGCCGGATAAAATGCGTTCTGGCCGACTCGGGCTCAGCTGTCGGAGGCGGAATCGCCATCAACCCCTTAATATGAATATGCGAAAGTGCCGCCATCGTCGATACCAATTGGACAAGCCCGTCCGAATGAAAACCGCCCTTCGTCGTCTCCCCTCCGATATTCACCTCAAGCAAAATATCTTGAGACTGCCCGGCTTCTCCGGCGCGCCGATCAATTTCTTGCGCAAGCTCCAGGCTGTCGACAGAATGAATCAGCTCGAACATGCCGACAACCGATCGAACTTTCCGCCGCTGCAGATGTCCGATAAAGTGCCACCGAACCGGCGCCTGTGCGAGCGCCTCAATCTTCGGAAGCGCTTCCTGCACTCGATTTTCTCCGAGGATCGACAACCCTGCGGCAATCCCCTCCCGAATACCATCAACCGTGACGGTTTTCGTCGCAGCGACGAGCCGGATGCTCTCCGGGCGCCTCCCGGCCTTCTCTGCGGCCGACCGAATTGCTGATAGCACCGATTGAACCCGCTGGGCAATCGTTTCTCTCGCGAGTGGCTCCATTGTACAAATCTGGCCTCAGGAAGCGCGGTCGGCTAGCTAGCCGTATCGCTCCTATTCTAACGGAAGGATCGGATAATTGGCAGAGATTCTGCCTTCCCTTATAACGGGCCCAGACCGATCGCGCTGATCATCGTGCCGATCACTTTTCCCTCCCGCCGATAGGAGAAAAACAGATCCTCATGACAGATCGTGCATACATTGACGGACGTGATAAATTCCGGGCACACTCCAGCGGCCATCGCTTGCTGCCTGATAAGCAGCTTTAGGTCAAGATGAGCCTTGCTGCCCCGACGGCTTCGCACCACCTGTTCAGAATCAGGACAGGCTTGGCGCAGCTTCTCCAATACCGGTTCATCCACCTCATAACAACAGACCCCGGCGGATGGCCCGATACTGAGCCGCAGATGTTCCGGAATCGAGCCGAACCGGGACTTCATCACTGTCATGGTTTTCCGCACAATACCAGCAACCGCGCCACGCCATCCGGCATGCACTGCGGCGACCACTCTCCGCTGGGGATCGTGGATCAACACAGGAACACAGTCCGCCGTTCGTACCGCCACCATGATTCCTGGTTGATTCGTAACCACTGCATCCCAGCCGTCCAGAAACCGGTCGGATTTCGTCAGGGCGCGATCCACCACAAGCGCATCGGTGCCGTGCACCTGTTTCACGGAGAGCATCCATGAGGAGCGCGTGGCACCTTCGGCACTCTTGACAGGGAGGGGAGCCCCCACTTCAATGTTGAGACTTCCCGAATGCCGGCGGGTCCCAAAAAAGTGGCGCACCCCGCTCCGCGGAGGCGCAAAAGCCGGAACGGTAATGACCGCTGCGTTTACCATGCACCCACCCATCGAAAATGAAGAGTTATGACATTCCGCTGGTCAATCTGCTTGCTTACGGAGAAATGTGGGCACATCCCATTCATCTTCCGCCGCAAGAGCAGCCCGATCTATGGACTCCCGGACATCGTTCATCCGCCGAAGGAACGTCGGACGGTCAAGATCCTTGATCGCCCGGTCGGCCGCAGGAACCGCCCCCACCCCAGCCATGACCGGCTGTGAGGGTTTCATCGTGCGAGCCATCGTGCGTTCTCCCCCAATGGCCACCGCGGCCTCGGCCTCCCGCTCAAACCCAGTGGCAATGACCGTGATAATCAGATCCTCACCCATGTCAGGATTGATCACCTGGCCCACAATGATATTAGCTTCGGCATCGGCCGTCTGCTGAATGATGGAAGCGGCTTCCTCGACTTCATGCAGCGACATGGTGGGGCCGCCCGTAATGTTCAACAGAACCCCACGCGCGCCTTCCACACTGCCTTCCTCAAGCAGCGGACTGCAGATGGCCTTTTGGGCCGCCTCAATCGCGCGATTCGGCCCACGTGACACGCCCATGCCCATTACGGCCCGTCCCGTATGAGACATCACGGTCTTGACGTCGGCAAAATCAACGTTCACATGGCCCGTCGTGGTGATGACATCGGCGATGCCTTGAATGGCCTGCCGGAGCACGTCATCCGCTACCTTGAAGGCTTCGAGAAGGGGCGTTGACTTATCGACAATCCCCAGCAGCCGCTGGTTCGGAATCACGAGCAGGGTATCGACATGTCTACGCAGGTCGCGAATGCCCTCTTCCGCATGTTTGTGCCGCCGCTGCCCTTCATATTGGAAGGGCTTCGTCACCACACCCACCGTGAGAATCCCCATCTCACGGGCGATACTGGCAACGATCGGCGCAGCACCGGTGCCGGTCCCGCCCCCCATGCCCGCCGTCACAAAGACCATATCCGAGCCTTCGAGGCATTCGCGGATGTGCTCTTTGCTTTCCAACGCCGCTTCCTTGCCGATTTCCGGCTTCGCGCCTGCGCCCAGCCCGCGAGTCCGCTCCGGTCCCAGTTGAATCTTATAGGGAGCCAGTGAGCGATCCAGCGCTTGGAGATCCGTATTACTCGCGATAAAATCGACTCGCGCCAGTCCGGATGAGATCATGGTATTGACGGCATTGCATCCGGCGCCGCCGATTCCGATCACTTTAATACGGACCGGCAGAAGCACATCTTCTTGAAATGAAAACATCAGGACACCTCCTCATTCTCCCCGCGTGACAACGGCCTGTCGACACGAGGAACCTTCGTTAAAAAACTTCCAATACTCGCTTCGTCCACCCCACCATTTTTGACCAGGGCCCCCCATTGCGAAGCCCGGCGGTCTCCAATTCATCGGCATGCCGTCGGGCATGCAGCAACAATCCCACCCCCGTTGCATAACTGGGATGCCCGACGATGTCTCGAAGCCCTCCGACTCCGGAAGGCATCCCCCGGCGAGCCGGAAGGTTCAGCACCTTTTCAGCCGCATCCGGCATCCCCTCCAGCAGCGACGTTCCACCGGTAATCACCACCCCGGCGCCCAACATGCCTTCATAACCGGCGCGCGCGATCTCCCTACGCACAAGCTCAAACATTTCTTCTACGCGCGGTTCGAGAATCTCGGCAATGTCCCGGCGCGAGAAGGTTCGGGCTGGCCGATCTCCGACAGACGGCACATCGACAATCTGATGACCGGTGACCAATTCGGTACGCGCGGTGCCGTGATGGGTCTTGATTTTTTCCGCTTCGGTTTGTGAGGTGAGAAGACCGATCGCCAAATCCTTCGTCAGATTCAGCCCCCCAATAGGCAACACAGCGGAATGCCGGATACTGCTGTCGAGAAAGATAGCCAGATCGGTGGTGCCGCCGCCCATGTCCACCATCACCACACCCAGATCCCGTTCTTCCTGACTCAATACTGCTTCGCTGGACGCCAGCGGCTGAAGAATGATGTCCACCACATCAAGCCCCGCCCGATTGACGCTCTTGATGATGTTTTGCGCAGAAGTCACGGCCCCCGTGATCACATGCACATTTACTTCCAGACGGTTCCCCGACAAACCCAGCGGTTCACGCACACCTTCCTGCCCGTCCACCATGAACTCCCGCGGCAGCACGTGCAAAATACGGCGTTCGTGCGGGATGACAGCCACTGTTCGCGCACTCTCAATCGCCCGATGGATATCCTCACGCGTGACTTCCGCGCGCTTCAGCGCCACGACCCCCTTGCAGTTCTCCGCAGAAATATGGCTTCCGGCGATGCCGGTGTAGACTGAGTTAATCTGCACCGCCGCCATTAATTCGGCCTCTTCAACGGCCTTCTTGATCGATTCAACCGTACTCTCGATATCAACAACGACTCCCTTGCGTAATCCGCGAGAAGGACTCGATCCGACGCCAATGACACTCAATGCTCCTGCATCGGTAATCTCTGCGACGATCGCACAAATCTTGGTTGTTCCAATATCCAGCCCGACAAGGATTTGATCTCGCTTCGGCATGGCGATCACCCCCTTTCCCGTACAACGATCCGATTCTCGTACCGGAGATCTACATCGTTGACTCCGTCGCCATACCCATCGAAACTCAGCGTCTTCACCACCGGCTTGACTTGCTGAAACCGCTCCCACTGATCGCCGATGACACCCTCGCCGAAATGGAACTGAACGCCTCGGACGGACGCCACCAGGTCGGCGGGATTCGCCGCATTCACTTGCAAACGCCCCCCGTAGACCTGTCCCATGAGTTTCGTCAGCTCGATGCCTGACACAACTGCCTGCCGCACTTCTTCATCGCCTCGCAGGAACTTCTTGAGATCGATACCCGTCACCATCGGCAATGACACATCGTCCTTCTGAGCAAGGCGGCCAAGCACATGACCTTCGGTATCGCTGAGCACGTTTTCTGAGCCGGTCCGAATGACCGCAGCGGGCGTTCGTTCCCTTACGGATATGCGCAATTCATGAAACGGCACACGCTCCACCGTCGCTTCCTTAATCCATGGATGAGACTCCACCCGCTCCTTAATCGCCGATGTCACAATGTGGTGAAGTGGCGTACCGGACTTCAGATTGACAAGCTCGATCACTTCCTGCCTGTCAAGATGGCGGACACCGTCCACAGTCACCTGCTTGATTTCGAGCAACTGTCGAAAGAACGGCCCGGACTGTTGCATGCCTATGACGATGGCCCAACCGATCAAGACCACACCGACAATCACTCCGCTCCACCGCATGAAAGCGATCCGTTTGGCGAGAGCTCTGGCCCGTTTGGCTTCTGCCTGCCGGCTCATTCCTTCCCCCGTGCGCGAACCCTTCCACTGATTCTGTCTTGGCCCGGCTGGAGAAGCTGGCTTCCGCTTCCGAAACAAACCCTTCATACCGACTCGCTTTCTGCCGCCTGCGCAGATCGTCCAGCACGATCGAGCGCCGACTGCAAAATCCATTCGACCAACTGGTCATAGTCGATCCCCGCTTGCGCCGCCGCCATTGGCAATAAACTCGTTTCCGTCATACCGGGAACCGTGTTGATTTCCAGGACGTATGGGCGGCCCTTCGGCGTAATTCGAAAATCCACGCGTGCCGCGCCTTCGCATCCCAAGGCTTGGAACGTTCGGCGCCCTAGGTCTCCGATCTGCTTAAGAGTCTTGGCCGGTAATGGGGCCGGACACAGATACTGTGTTTTGCCTTTTTGGTATTTCGCAGTAAAATCATAAAAACCGTCAGGCGCAACAATTTCGACGGCCGGCAGAACTTTCGGCTCCCCGGACGCAATTCCCAGAACGGCAACTGTGACCTCATGCCCTGGGATAAAAGCCTCGACCATGGCCTCCGGATCGTAGCGATGCGCGAGAGCCAGGGCGTCTTTCCACTGTGATGCCCGGCGCACGATCGTGACCCCGATTGTGGAACCTTGTGAGGCCGGCTTCACGACCACCGGCAACGTCAGCTTCGCTCCCTTCAGAATCCGGGCCAACGACGGCGTATCGCCTCGCTGAACGACCGTCCCAGAAGGAACCGGAATACCCTGTGCAGCCAGCAATGTCTTGGTCACAACCTTATGCATGCCGACTGCGCTCGCTTGCACACCTGATCCGGTGTACGGCATACCGATCGTCTCCAGAAATCCCTGGATGGTCCCATCTTCGCCGCCCGGTCCATGCAGCGCGAGAAAGGCGACGGCAACCTTCTGGTTCTGTAGATCGTACGGCAGCTGTGCGCTCACATCGATCGACACAGCGTCATACCCCAGCCGGACCAACGACTGATGCACGGCCTGTCCGGTGCGAAGCGACACATCCCGCTCGGAAGATCGGCCTCCCATCAATACGCCGATTCGCTTGTCCGTCAATCTTTCTACTTGCTGTCCCATCGACTCCTCACCTATCACCCTCCACCCCTTACACTCAGCTAAGCTTGCCCCACCAATTTCAGTTCCAATTCCAATTTGACGCCGGTCTTGCGAGCAACCTGCGCCCGCACCTTCTTGATAAGCGCCAGTACGTCTCTGGCGCTCGCATGGCCCTGGTTCACAATGAAATTGGCATGCTTGTCGGAAATTTCCGCATCCCCGACATGCGCGCCTTTTAGTCCTGCGGCCTCCACCACCCGACCCGCCGAATCGTTCGGCGGATTCTTGAACACACAGCCGGCGCTCGGCAGCGCCAATGGCTGCGTATCGCGGCGATACCGCAAATAGTCTTTCACAACCTTCTCGATATCAGATCTTACGCCCGGTTTGAGTTGAAGCCAAACCCCGGCCACGATCCCGGCCGGAAGTTGTGCCCGTCGATAACTGAAAGCAATATCATGCGCAGGACAATCGATCACGGCACCGCTCGGCGTCACAATACGAACCGCTTTGACCGTATCCTTCATCTCTCCAAGCCTGGTGCCGGCATTCATCACCACGCACCCCGCCACCGTACCGGGAATCCCCGCCGCCCATTCCAATCCTGCCAGCGATCGGCGGATGGCGTAACCGATGAGTGTCGGCATCCCTACACCCCCTTCGGCATAGAGCACCGATCCCGGTTCTTCTTTGATCGCCCGTAACTTCGCCAAATTGACCACCACGCCTCGGATGCCCTTGTCTCGAACCAAGACATTTGTACCGCCCAGTACAAAGATCGGAAGTTTCTGCGCATGCGCCTGCATGACCAGTTGAACGATGTCCTCCGTATCGACCGGCTCCACGAGTACATCGGCGGGACCACCGATGTGAAACGACGTGTACTCCTTGAGGGGCGCGTTGAAACGGGCCACTCCTTTGATCCCGGCCACTGCCGACCGCAATCGATCCCGCCGGTCTTTCCCGCGACGCGCTGTGGCATTCGTCTTCTTTCTACGGACCATGGACTATGCTGTCGGCTCAAGCCGCGCCAAGATGCCTGTGCCTGCCTTCCAGATATCCCCCGCGCCGAGCGTCAATACCAGATCTCCCGGTTTCAGATGCGGCAAAACTTGATCCGGCATCGACTCTTTCCGTTCGATAAACGTGACCGACGAATGGCCTGCAGCCCTGATTGTCTCGACAAGTTTCTCCCCTGACACACCCGGGATCGGCTGCTCTCCAGCCGCGTAAATTTCCGTGATAAACAGCTGGTCGGCATGATCGAATGCATGTGCAAAATCTTCAACGCAATCCCGCGTACGGGTGTAGCGGTGCGGCTGGAACAACACGACAAGCCGCCGATCCCAGCCCTGTTTCGCAGCGGCCAGAGTGGCCCGTACCTCCGTGGGATGGTGGCCATAGTCGTCAACGACCATAATGCCGCCGGTTTCGCCGCGCAGATGAAACCGCCGCTCGACTCCGGTGAAAGCGGCAAGGCCCTTGCGGATGAGATCGACGGGAATTTCCAATTCAACGCCGATCGCAATTGCCGCCAACGCATTCGAGACATTGTGGATACCCGGTACGGCCAGCCGGAACGGACCGAGACTCTTTCCCCGAAAGTGCGCGCGAAACTCCCCTCCCCATTGTTTGAGGCTGATATCCGTTGCCTTGAAGTCCGGCGAAACGCCTTCCCGTTCATGAAGCCCATACGTATGGTAGCGCTTGACGATATGAGGAAAGAGCGCACGGAGTCGCTCGTCATCGGCACACAACACCGCCAACCCGTAGAATGGAATCTTGTTGATGAACTCAAGAAAACTTTCATTGATCCGTTCCATCGACCCATAATGATCGAGATGCTCGCGATCGAGGTTGGTGACGGCCACAATGGTCGGAGAAAGACGAAGAAATGACCCGTCGCTCTCGTCCGCTTCCGCTACCAGCAATTCGCCTCGCCCCAATCGCGCATGGCTGCCCAGCGCGTTGACTTTTCCACCGATCACCATCGTGGGATCGAGCCCGCCCTGCGCCAACACGTTCGCCACCATCGACGTGGTCGTGGTTTTCCCATGCGCCCCCGCAATGGCGACGCCGAATTTCAAACGCATAAGCTCCGCTAGCATTTCGGCACGAGGGATTACCGGGATCTGCCGGGTCTTTGCCGCCACAACCTCGGGGTTTACTGCCGCCACAGCGGAGGAAATCACCACAACCTGCGCTTCACCTACATTCGACTCCTGATGGCCGATAAAGATTTTCCCGCCAAGCTCCTCCAACCGCCTCGTGGTATCAGATGTCTGCAAATCCGAGCCGGTCACTTTGTATCCCATCGTCAGCAGAACCTCGGCAATACCGCTCATACCTGCACCGCCGATCCCGACGAGATGAATCTGCTGGGTCTTACGAAACATCGCCATACGCCTTACCCCTTGTACTCCGGCTGATCCACGCAACCTATAATCCCGTACATCTGTCGCATTAGGCTCCTGCCGCTCCAACAGACTTGTCGATGTCATGTGTCACCCCCATGAGCGCATAACATTCACGGACAATCACCTCGCCGGCATCAATGCGCCTCATCGCACGACTCTTGGCACTCATTGCTTGAAGCCGCTGAGGATTCAGCATAATGGCGCCGACCGACTCACTCAGCCTCGCGCCGGTCAGATCCGCTTGTGGCAAAACCATGGCTCCGCCAGCCGCTTCCATCGCCCGCGCATTTTTCATCTGATGGTCATAAATCGCCGTCGGCAGCGGAATCAGAATGGCCGGCTTCCCGCAAGCCGTCAGCTCTGCGATCGTCATTGCCCCCGCTCGCGCCACGACGAGATCAGCCGTCCGCAGAACGTTCGGCATGTCGTAGAGAAAGGGAACAACCTCCGCCTCCACGCCTGCCCTTCCATATGCCTCACGCACTCGCTGACAATCCGCTTCGCCTGTCTGATGCGTGACCGCCAGGCCGGGAAGGCGCTCCTTGAGCGAGGCCAGTGCGTCTAACATCGCGCTATTGATCGCCTTGGCCCCTTGGCTTCCGCCGAACACGAGCAGATGCCGGCGGACTGCAACCGGCGGCGACTCGACCTGCCCAACCTGCGCCAAGAACTCCCGCCGGACCGGTGTCCCGACCACCCGTACTTTTTGCCGATCGAACGCCGGCGCCGCCGATTCGAATGCCAGAAAAATCCGTTGCGCAAGCGGAGCCACTGCCTTATTGGCCATGCCGGGATAGGCATTGGGTTCCACAATCACTCGTGCCGTTCCCCGCATCGCCGCCGCTGCAATCATCGTCGGACTCGTATAGCCTCCCACACCGATCACAACATCCGCCCGGCGTTGCCGGAGAATCCTCAATGACTGCCAGAGTCCCGCTGGGAGTGAAAGCAGGCCCTGCATCACAGCGAGTAACCCTTTCCCCATGACAGGCTTGGCGGTGATGAACTCCAGCTCAAACCCTTCATGCGCAAGCACCTTCGATTCGATCCCTCGCCTGGTCCCGACAAAAAGAACCTTGGCAGACGGATCGCGGCTCAGAAATTCTCGGGCCAGAGCCACCGCCGGATAAAGATGTCCACCGGTTCCTCCTGCGGCAATCACGATCGTCATCGTCGACTCGACCCTTCGCCCCGGCGCCCCGCGTCTTCCCGTCCTGTCTGCCGATCTCGAGAGATATTCAGCAAGATCCCCACCCCAAACATGCAGGTCACTAACGAGGAGCCGCCATAGCTCACAAATGGCAAGGTCAATCCTTTGGTCGGCAGCAACCCCGTTACGACACAGGCATTGATCAGCGCCTGAACACCGATAAGCAGCGTGATCCCCATACCGAGATACCGACCGAACGGCATCCTCGCCCTCGCGGCGACCTGAAATCCTCTGATGGCGAATAGCGCGAAGAGCAGGATGATGACCCCCGTCCCCACCAATCCAAGCTCTTCCCCCACCAGCGCCAACACAAAGTCGGTATGCGCCTCCGGCAGGAAAAACAGTTTTTGTTTGCCTTCGCCCAACCCAACTCCGAACAAACCACCGCTGCCGAAAGCCAGGAATGATTGCGTAATCTGAAAGCCCGCATCCGAGGCATCTTTCCACGGAGCCAAAAACGTCATCAGCCGCTGGCGCCGATAACTTGAGCTGAGGACGAGCACCAACACAGCCGGCACCGCACACAACCCCAGCGAGAGCAGATGGGAAAGCCGCGCGCCGCCCAGAAACAAGAGGCCGATCGCGACCGATCCCATCACCACGACTGTGCCCAAATCGGGCTCCAAGAGCACTAGCCCACCGAGCACTCCGATGACGAGCAGCGCCGGCGCCAGGCCGCTCAAGAAACCTGTCAGGCGGTCTTCCTTCTTTGCCAGATATGCCGCGAGATACATGACGGCAACCAACTTTGCAATCTCCGCCGGTTGAACTGATATCGGGCCTAGCCGCAGCCACCGCCTGGCACCCTTTGCCGACACCCCCAACGACGGTATCAACACCATAACCAGTAGGACCACTGTCAGGCCGAGAAGAGGGATCGACAACCGTTTCCACCAGACATAGTCGATGTGGGATGCCAGATGCAGAAGGAGGAAACCGAACGCCAGCCAGGCCAGCTGCCGCTTGAGGAAATATCCCGGATCGTGGAATCGATTGCCCGCCACAACCGCGCTCGCGCTGAAGACCATCACTAACCCGACGAGCGCTAGAACGATCGTGATGATCAGCAATGAATGATCCATCGCGACCCGTTTTGTCGCGCGCGGACTGGCTGTGGTCCAGGGCAGCGTCAGCGTCCCTGCGGATCTCTGAGACATCGTTCAGTGCCACATCTCCTCTGGCTAACCGGCCTTACGCCGGCAAGGATTGCACCAAGGCTTTAAACTGGCGGCCCCGGTCCTGGTAATCGGCAAACATGTCAAAGCTCGCGCAGGCCGGCGACATCAGAACGACTTCGCCGGCCGTGGCCCCCGCCGCAGCACGTTCGATCGCCTCACGTAGCGTCCCGGCTCGATCAATCGCATCATATCCTTGCACCGCATGTGCAATCAGCGGCGCGGCCTCACCGATCAACAGCAGCCGTTTCACACGCTGGCGAATGAGGGGGGCCAGCCGGGAAAAATCACCACCCTTGTCCCGCCCGCCGGCGATGAGCCAAATCGGCTGGTCGATACTTTCCAGCGCCTTGAGGGTCGCATCCACATTGGTCCCCTTCGAGTCATTGACGAATCGCACGCCGCGCCGATCCCGCACGATTTCCAATGCATGCTCAAGCCCGGGAAACTCTGCGAGGACTCGACGAACGACGTCGAGCGAACAGCCGCATAACAACGCATAGGTCGCCGCCGCCATCGCGTTCTCAACATTGTGATCCCCAATGATTTTGATCTCGCTGCGCCGACAGACTTCCTGGAGCTTGCCGGTGACGGTGGTCATGATGCGTCCACCCTCGAGATACGTTCCTCCCGCCACATCCGGCGGCAATGTCGGAGTCCTTGTAAAACCCAGAATACGGGCCTTCACGTTCCCCCTGAGTGCTGCCACCCGCACATCATCCAGGTTAAAGAGGGCGTAATCAGATGGGAGCTGATTTTCGAAAATCCGGTATTTGGCCGCGACATATTCCTCAATCGAGTCATACCGATCCTGATGGTCGACCGTGACGTTGAGGATCCCGGCAATCCACGGATGAAACCGCTCTACCGTCTCAAGTTGAAAACTGGAGACTTCTACCACCAAGGCGTCGAACGGACCGGGCCGGCCCAACTTGGACGCCTGTAGGGCCTGACCCGCTCCCTCACTGAGTGCCGTGCCCAGATTCCCTCCCACAAACACCCGTTTGCCGCTCTGCTGCAACATTTTCCCAATCAATGTCACCGTTGTGCTCTTCCCGTTGGTGCCGGTGATGGCCAGAATCGGAGCGGAGAGAAATCGGGAAGCCAACTCAAGCTCGCTGATGACCTTCACTCCCCGATGACGCGCGCGGTTCAGCGCCTCCAAGCGATAGGGAACACCCGGACTGATGACCACGAGATCGGCGGTTTCGATTGCCGATTCATACCTGGCTCCCAGCGTCATGGTGACAGCAGACTGATCCAGCTGCTCGAAGACATGGCCCAATGCTGCTCTGTCTTTTTGATCCGCCACGGTGACAGCGGCTCCGGCTTCTTGCAATAAGCGAGCGGCGGCAACTCCGCTTCTGGCAAGTCCCACCACCGTGACCTTCTTGCCTGCCACATCCATGATGTCTTCGCTCACCATCCCATCACCGCAACTTGAGCGTGCTCAAGCTCAACAACGCCAGCAAAATGGCAATAATCCACAGACGTACCACCACCTTGGGTTCTTCCCATCCCTTCATCTCGAAGTGGTGATGAATCGGCGCCATCAAGAAAATCCGTTTCCCCCTCGACTTGAACGACACCACCTGAAAAATGACCGACACGGCTTCGATTACGAACACTCCTCCGACCAGCAACAACAGCAACTCGTGCTTACTGATAACCGCCACCGTCCCGAGCGCCGCGCCGAGCGGAAGCGACCCCACATCCCCCATAAACACGGAAGCCGGATAGGTATTGAACCAGAGAAATCCCAAGCTTGACCCCAGGATCGACGCCGTGAAGACCGCTAACTCTCCCGCCCCATCGATATGGGGAATCAGCAGGTACTCCGACATCAGCCGATGACCCGTCACATAGGCCACCACCGTATAGGCCAGTGCGGCAATCATGACCGGCCCGACCGCCAGCCCATCAAGACCGTCGGTGAGGTTGACAGCATTAGAACTGCCGACGATGACAAGGACCGCAAACACGACATAGAACCATCCGAGGTCCGGCATGAAATTCTTGAAGAACGGCACGCTGAGTTTCGTGCTGTAACCGGGCAAGAAATACAGTGTGAGCGCAATGGCCAGAGCGACGGCGACCTGCGCCGTAAATTTCTGCCCCGCCGACAGCCCTTTTGATTGGGCTTTGACGAACTTAAGATAGTCGTCCGCAAACCCAATGGCGAAGAAGCCCAGCGTGGCCGCCAGGACCAGCCAAATGATGGGCCGTGAGATATCGGCCCATAACAGCGTCGACAGCGTGACAGCGAAAATGATCAAGATCCCGCCCATCGTCGGCGTGCCGCTCTTGGCCAGATGCCGTTTGGGCCCGTCGTCGCGCACTTGCTGGCCTAGCTTGATTGCCTGGAGCTTCCGAATCACATACGGCGCCAGAACGAACGCAATTAGAAACGCGGTGACGGCGGCATAAATGATGCGGAAGCTTTGATAGCGGAATACGTTCAGGAACGAGAAGTCCGTATGCAGCGGATACAACCAGTTATACAGCATAGTCTGTTGTCTGCCTCAGTGCATCGGCGCGTTCTGTGCCGATACTGCCAACCATCCGATTACGAGGCCTTTCGCGCCGTTCGCTTTGTCCCTTGAAGCGCCTGAGCTACTTGTTCCAACTTCATGCCGCGCGACGCTTTCACCAGGACGACATCGCCGGGCTTCACGATGGCTTTGACCGCGGTGGCTGCCACAGCCGCATCCGGGGCCAAGATAATATTCCTTCGGTCGAGCCCGGCCCGCCCTGCCCCTTCAGCCAAACTCCGACCCAGAGTCCCACACGCGACAAGCTGATCGATGCCTCGTTGTGCCACAAACGTACCGACTTCCTCATGCAGTGGAACGGCATTCGAACCCAGCTCCAACATATCTCCCAGCACGGCGATCTTCTTCCGACCTGCCCCTCGTTGGACCAACAGTTGTACGGCCGCTTTCATCGACGCCGGGTTCGCGTTGTAACAGTCGTTGATGACGGTCACTCCGTGACTCACGAAAACTTGCGACCGCATTGCGGCGGGCCGGAAACGGGAGAGTCCTTGGGCAATGACCGCTCCGGGCAGGCCGAGCACAGCTCCGACCGCTGCCGCAGCCAACGCATTGGTCACATTGTGGTCTCCTTGCACATGCATGCGGACGATGGTGTGGCGAACTTTCCCCGGCAGGAGCAGACGAAAGATCGTCCCGTTTCGTCCATCAGATTTCACATCTGTCGCACGCACATCGGCTTTGGAGGAAAACCCGAACGACACCACCCGGCAGATGGCTCTCGCCGCCAGGTAGTCGTAGTAAGGATCATCAGCATTGAGCACCGCCGTGCCGTCGGAAGGCAGCAAATCCAACAACTCGGCTTTCGATTGGGCGGACCCTTCCATACTCCCAAAGAACTCCAAATGGTCCGGGCCGATATTGGTAATCACTCCGAGCGTCGGTCTGACTATTTCACAGAGCCTGGTCGTCTGACCGACGTGATCGACGCCCATCTCGATCACGGCTCCTTCATGCCGCCCGTTGAGCCGGAACAGAGTCTGAGGAACTCCGATACGGTTGTTGAGATTGCCCTCGGTCTTCAGCACTCTCCACCGATGCGCCATCACGCTGGCGACCATCTCCTTGGTGGTAGTCTTGCCATTGCTCCCCGTCACCGCCACAACCGGAATGTCAAACCGGCTTCGATGGTGGGTCGCAAGCTGCTGATACGCAAATAACGGATCACGGACGCCCAAGATGAACGGGGCTAGTCGCTTCGGATTGGGTTTTATTGCAAGTGGTCCTACATTATACGAGTCATCAACGATCGCCCCCGCAGCCCCTCGTGACAACGCAGCCCCCACGAAATCGTGCCCGTCAAAGCGCTCTCCCTTCATGGCCAGGAAGAGATCTCCGGAGCGGATCGACCGGCTATCGAGACTAATCTGCCGAACCGGCTGTTTCATCCAGCCGGCTCCAGCACCGGCCAAGATCTTGGTGCTGATCACTTCCCGAAGCTCTTCAACGGTTAACAGCGGCATAGGCCTTCTTCTCCGCATAAAGGAGTCCTATCCTTGGTCATGCACAAGACTTACGCCGTTCAATGGCTTCACGTGCCACCTCACGGTCGTCGAAATGATATTTCTTTGTGCCGATAATCTGATAATCCTCATGCCCTTTCCCGGCGATCAATACCATGTCGCCGGAACGGGCCTCTCGCACCGCCTCACCGATAGCCTCCCGCCGATCAGCGACCTTCCGATAAAGTACCTGTGATCGCTGCTTCAAGGCTTCAACCACACCGGCCTCGACGTCCTGAAGGATCGAGAGTGGGTCTTCGGTCCGCGGGTTGTCGGAGGTCAGTATCACAACGTCGCTGTACCGCACGGCTGCCATTCCCATTTTGGGTCTCTTCCCGCGATCACGATCGCCCCCGCAGCCGAATACGGTGATGATACGTCCCGCCTTGAGCGTCTGCGCAGCAGTCAACAGCCGGACGAGCGCATCCTCCGTGTGGGCATAATCGACAACGACGGTAAATTCCTGTCCTGCCATGACGCGCTCGAACCGTCCCGGCACATTCGTGACATGCGCAACCGCCTGACGAACCTGATCCGGCGTGGCCCCCTCATGAAGTGCGACTCCGATCGCAGCCAACAAATTATAGACGTTGTGCTCACCCACCAACTGGCTCTCAACCAAAAAGGACCCGGCCGGCGTCGCCGCCGTAAAGGTCGTACCTCCGAGCGATAGCCGGACATGCTCGGCTCGCAGATCCGCTTTCGCTTTCAATCCATAACTCCACACCGGAGCCGGACAAAGCTGTTTGATCCGGTCTCCCGCAGGATCGTCTACGTTTACAATGGCGCGCTTGTTCGGCTTGCTGGTTCCGGTGAGTCCGGTGAACAGGCGTAACTTCGCCAGAAAATACTCTTCCATAGTGCGATGAAAATCGAGATGATCCTGCGTTAAATTTGAAAACACGGCAACGTCATACTCGCATCCGCTAACACGGTCCTGCGCAAGGGCGTGGGACGACACCTCCATCACTGCCGTCGTGCAGCCGCCTGCCACCATCTTGGCGAGCAACTGTTGTAACTCCAATGCACCCGGTGTCGTATGCGAGGCCGGGATCGTTTCACTGCCGATCTGATAGGCCACGGTTCCGATCAAGCCAACTCGTCGACCCAACGCTTCCAGCAATGTCTTGCACACATAGGTCGTGGTGGTCTTTCCATTTGTCCCGGTGACGCCGATCATCCGAATCTTCGATGATGGCTCTCCATAAAAATGATTTGCGAGCAGACCAAGCGCTTTTCGTGAATCCGCCACCCGGGCGAATGGAATCGCCAAATCCATTGCAGGCTCTTGCAAAACGACAGCGGCCACGCCGCCTTTCACCACAACCGGGATGAATGTGTGTCCATCCGTCTGCTCGCCTTTGACAGCCACAAAAACGCTCCCCGCCCGAACAGTTCGAGAATCGTCGGTAATTGCACTCACGGAGACATCGAGATTTCCGCGACGATCGATCGTCTCGACCTGTCCCTTAAGCGCCTGAAGCATTGCAGCAAACGTCATCATCGTCTCGCTAGAAATCGATCACTGTTTTCCGGATGCCATCGCCAGCTTGACCGGCACATCCGATGACACGCCCAGGTAATTCAACACCTGTTCACCGACACGATTGAACACGGGCGCCGCCACGGTCCCGCCCCAAGACTCGCCTTGCGGCTCATCGATCACGACGATCATAGCCAACCGAGGATTGTTTGCCGGAACATAGCCCACGAATGAGCTGACAAACTGGGATGCCGAATACCTTCCCGTACGTGAATCGATCTTTTGCGCAGTCCCGGTCTTCCCTGCCACCCGGAACCCGGCAATTGCCGCCTTTCCTCCCGTACCGTCAGTGACAACACCTTCAAGAATCGTGGTGACTGTACGCGCAGTCTCCGGCGAGATAACCCGCCGCTTCACATGAGGCTGAACCTCTTTCAAAGTCTGCCCCTGGGCATCGCGGATTTCCGAAACGACATAGGGCCTCATCAGCACTCCGCCGTTTGCAATGGCGGCCACAGCGGATACCATTTGCATCGGAGTGACGCCGATTTCTTGGCCCATCGAAATCGACGCAAGGGTTCGCCCTCCCCATTCCCGCGGATGCTTGAGCAGTCCTGCCGCTTCTCCGGGAAGATCAATCTCAGTACGCTCCCCGAATCCGAAGGATTGGAGATAGCGATAGAACCGCTGCTCACCCAGAGCCATCCCGGCCTTCGCCGCGCCGACATTACTGGACTTTTGAATCACCTGGGCAAACGATAGCCATCCAAGCTTTTCGTGATCGTGGATCATGGTGTTTCCAATAGCCATGCGCCCCTGCTCTCCAAATACCAGCGTATCCGCTTTCATCACTCGCTCCTCAATAGCCGCAGCAGCGAGAACTGCCTTCATGGTGGACCCTGGCTCATAGGCGTCCGTCAAGGCGCGGTTCCGCCAGCGATCAGGCCTCAGAGCTGAGACCGTGTTGGGATCGAACCGGGGGCTGACGGCCGATGCCAGGAGCGCGCCGGTGCTCGGATCCAACACGATCATCGTGCCCGACTTCGCCTCCGCGCGAGCAACCGCTTCTTCCAATTCCTTTTCCACGATGTATTGAATGACTTCGTCGATCGTGAGTACCAGTTGATGACCAGGCGCGGGGCTTTGCTCGTTTGACATTTTTTTAGGAAACACCGTACGACCCAACGCATCACGCTGCAGCACCGTCACGCGCTTCTCACCATGTAAATGCGATTCATACCGACGCTCGATGCCTTCCAACCCCTCGCCGTCCATTCCCGCAAAGCCCAAGACATGAGACAGAAGCGGTCCCTTGGGATAAAACCGACGGCCTTCCAACACGATGCCGATACCCTCCATAGGCATACGTTCCAGCCGGCGCCCCTGCTCAGGGTCTAGTTTTCTCGCCAACCAGACAAATCCTCGATCCTGGCGAAGCTTCCGCTCCAACTCATCGGCCCGCACATGAAGGACGGGCGAAAGAGAGCGCGCTGTTTTTGCCGGACTGTCGAGCGCAGTCGGAACGCCAAAGACAGACGGCACTTCTAAATTCATCGCCAGCATCTTTCCATGACGATCGACGATCGTACCGCGCACCCCTTCAAGCGAGACAGTTTTTTGATGTTGCCGATCTGCCTTGACCGTCAGCTCCGCAGCCTGCAAAACCTGAAGCGTGGCCAGCCGGAACAACACCACTCCAAACCCGCACAAGAGCAGCAGCAATGTAATGTATCGCCGTCCTCGCCCAAGAGGGGCCGCCACTATCTCCTCCAGTCCGACAAATCATTGCGTGCGATGCGTACTTCAGCCGGAGCCGGACGAAAGTGTGGATCTCCAGCAGGCTTGGCTTGCACCATAATCACCTGCCCCTTCTGTGGCGGAACCATACCGAGCTGCTCCGTTGCCATTTTGGCGATTCGGTCTGGGGCACTGAGCGCAGAGAATTTGACCTGAAGCTGATCGCGCTCTCGCTCAAGTCTCGACTTCTCGACTTTGAGCCGTTCGACTTGATATCCGACCCGCACAATGTCCACTCGTTCCCACACGAAGAGGAAAACCAGGCACAACCCGATAAGCACAGCTAGAGTCTTCATAAGGTCATCTCCTCAGACGCACGCTCCGCAACACGCAGCTTGGCGCTTCGCGCCCTGGGATTCACCTCGCACTCCTGTTCAGAGGAAAGAATAGGTTTCTTTGTCAGAAGCGACAGGCGCGCCTCGGCTCCCTGCGCAAGAGATCGGAACGTATGCTTCACGATACGATCCTCAAGAGAGTGAAACGAAATCGCACAGATTCTCCCCCCCGGGGCCAATATGTCGGCAGCGTCCCGAAGCGCCGGTTCCATGCATTCAAGCTCACTATTTACGGCTATGCGAAGCGCCTGAAACGTTCTCGTTGCACAGTGAATCCGCCCATGCCGATAGACAGACGGAACCGCCCCGGCGATCACAGACGCGAGAGCACTCGTGGTCTCAATCGGCCGGCGTTCCCTCTCTCGCACGATTGCGCGAGCGATTCTCCGTGAGTATCGCTCCTCTCCATATTGGAAAATGATGTCCGCAAGTTCATCTTCCCGGACACTATTGACCAGTACGGCTGCGGTCGGGCCGGTCGTTTGGTCCATGCGCATATCAAGCGGGCCGTCTTGCTGAAAACTGAAACCACGCGCCGGATCGTCGAGCTGAGGAGACGACACGCCGAAATCAAACAACACTCCCTCCACTTTGACAATTCCCATGTCTGCAAGATGCCGCTTGAGATCCCGATAATTTCCCTTTCTCAACGCGACACGCTCCGCAAATCTCACCAACCGCTCTTGAGAAAATGCAATTGCCTGGGAATCCCGATCCAATCCAACCAGCCGGGTAGCTCGATCGGAGCGATCCAGCAGCAGTTCTGCATGCCCACCATATCCCACCGTACAATCCAAAATCGTGACTGGCCGCTTAAAGTCGAGCCAAAAAGAGACTTCATTTCCAAGGACTTGAACGTGTCTTGAGTTTCCTAAAGTAGTGTTTCCCACTATCCTCCACTTCAACCCACAGAGCGGGAGTATACTCCGGCAAATTCGGTTGTCAATGGGGAATTTGATGCTGACTGCAGATTCATACTGTCCAAGGATCATGCGCGTGAAGAGGGGCTAAACTCTGGTCTCATTTCATTATTCCTCCATCGACTGACGTACGGCTGGATACTTACAGAGGCGGCGTATATGCATTCGAAGATTCCAACTCTTGCGGTTTCGTTGACATCTCAGGGAATGAGACGGAGAATGTGACCATGCCTACTCTGCACTCGCCATCACAGCACACGGCTGTCCCGTTCTCCCTCGCCGTCCTTCTCTGGACCTTCCTTACTCCTGGCGAGCTGCCGGCAAAAGACTTCAATCCCGACAATCCGCTGAATCCTCCAGCCCCCATTTTTTGGTGCCCTGGGAAAACGCGAGATCAGCAGATCGCGACCAAGCAAAGTTCCGGCTGTCAACCGCTGCACGACACACGGACCGAGGAGTCCTTTCGAGAGAATGCACGAAAACAGGGCCACGACCTTCCGGATCGCGATCCCATAAAAATCGTAGAATTGCAGAACGAGGCCTCGAAGTTTTCCGATCGATACCGGAACTTTCTGTCCTGCTGTGTGCTCTCCGATGACGCACCAATCGAAATCATTGACTTGATCGACGAAGCAAACCACATCCTGAAGGCCGTTCAGCAAAAAGGCATTTACAATTCGGCGGGATTCGGAATCGGAAGCCGCGCAGACGGTACCCCAGGCACGAGCCCCGGCAACGGAACAGGAAATGGCGGCTTGGGAGGCGGCCCCGGCGCAGCCCCAAAGCTGGGGACGTTCGCCCGTCAATTCACCCTCAGCGAGATCGTCGGCACAGTGGCGCGAGCGAGGAATGACTTATTTTCACTCAAAGAACGGCTCGATAACTTGCGCGAGGCTCAACAAAGCATAGACAAAGTAGAATATGAGCAAAGCGGCCGGATGCACCAGCAGATAGAAGACGAACGGGAAGCGATCAAGAAAGAATTTAACGCAAAGAAGCCGCCATCATCGGCGCCAACTGGCATGGATATTCAGGACACCACATTGAGACCCAAGATAGGCGGAGACATCGAAGACACCAAGCTGAATGCAAACTTCGGAGCGGATATCGGTGCATCAGTCTCTCCATATAGCAATGTCGGGGAATCATTGCGGCCACGAAGAGGCGATGACATTCATGACAGCCAATTACCCCATCGGCCAGGAGCAGACCTTCAAGACACCACCATTCCCAACAGCACCGGATTCGAAGTCGACAACGCGCAAAATCGCGACGGATCGTCGACCATTCCACGCCGCGGAGTCGGCCCTTCCATCGGAGATTCCAATCTCAACAGCAACCGCCGATAACTTCACCACCGATTATTTCTCCACCACCATCGGCATCGGCTCCCACGTTTCACCTGCATCGCGGCTGCGGTACAATCCGCTGCCGTTTGTGCCCGCGTAGAAGAGCCTGGAGTCGGTCTCACTCTGGGCGATCGACCGAATGTTTGTCGTCGAAAATCCGTTGTTGAGCGTGTGCCAAGTACCGCCGCCATCCTCACTCCGATGCACACCGTCCCGCCCGGCAAGATAGATTACGCCTCTCTTAGTACGATCCAGAACCATCCCCATCAACATTTGATCTGCGAGTGATTCCGCCGCCCGCGCCCAGGATTTCGCTCCGTCGGTTGTCTTATAAAACCCCGCCAACGTCGCAGCATAGACAGTGTCCGGTTGGTAAGGATCGACATGGATCGACGTCACATTGAGCGCGCGAGACGTCTTGACCATGCCTGGCGGCACCAGCCCGTTATTGACCTTCTCCCAATGGCCTGCGCCATCAACAGATTTGTACACGCCACCGCTGGTTCCCGCATAGAGAACGGCAGGCCGGGTCGGGTCCATTCCTATTGTCACCACCATCAAGACTTCTTTCATCCCTTCCATTCGCTTCATCCATTGCTCGCCACCGTTCTTGGTTTCAAACACTCCCATCGTCGTGGCAATGAAAATATGCTGACTATCGGCAGGGTCGAACAAAAACTGATTGACGACTGACGTAATCGTGGCATCGTCCAGCCCCGCGCGCATCGACACCCAACGCTGTCCACCATCATGGCTCTTGTAGACTGCATCACCCTTCGTACCTGCGTAGACCGTGGCCGGATAGGCCGGATCGATCGCCATGGCAATCACACGGGAATAGCTCATCCCCCTGGAAAGATTGCCCCACGTCTGGCCGCCGTCACGGGTCTTGTAAATATAGTCGTTCGTCGCGACGTATATGATATCCGGATTCTTGGGATGAAGCTGAATGACGACGATCGGATCGCTGCGATTGCAGCCCGCCAAAGGCAATCCAATCAGAAACAACAGGAGGCCGACGAGCCTTTTCATAAAGTCCGGCGGAGCGACAAATAGAAAGTCCGATGAATGAGCGCGTTCCCGGCCGTCGAATCTTATCGATAGTTGATAAATTGCAGATCGATACCGAAATCTTTGCCTTTAAGAAAGGCGATCGCCCCCTGCAAATCGTCCTTGCTCTTACTCAACACCCGTACCTGTTCGCCCTGAATTTGCCCCTGCACCTTCAATTTTGATTCCTTGATCGCCTTCGTAATCTCTTTGGCCTTTTCTACCGCGAGTCCGCTCTGAATCTTTGCCGTCTGCCGCACAGTTCCACTTAACGCTGGTTCCACAGCACCGTAGTCGAACGCCTTCAGCGACACCCCGCGCTTGATGCATTTGTTCTTGATGATATCCAGCACCGCGTTCAGCTTATAGTCGTCATCCGACACCACCACCAGCTCCTTCTCTTTTTCCTTGAGCGTGATCTCCGTCTTCGTGTCCTTGAAGTCGAAGCGCTGTTTGATCTCCTTCGTCGCTTGATCCAACGCATTCTTCAGCTCCTGCATGTTCACTTCCGAGACGACATCGAACGAAAACTGATCAGCCACGACTTCCTCCTTCTTCTCCCATGCCTAAGCAGGACAGCATGATTGATCTCCCTTGCGCGATTTTCCCCTCACTGGAATGACACCCGTGATTGGTTCCACTGCGCAGGTCGAGGGAGCACCGCCAGAAATATAGAAGTACGGTCATTCCTGCGTGCGCACTCGGTGAGCAAGGAACCAACACGGGTGTCGTTCCACTCCCAATCCCCCTTAGCAACACCCTGTCCCGTGCGGCAATTTAAATCCCTTCTCCTCATCGAGCCGAATTGCCGTTTGCACCCGCCCCGCCGATCCACCTCCAGCCGTCACCACCACTTCACTGCTCGCAAACGGCTTCTTCAGCACCAGATAGCCATACCACTGTCTCATACTGTCGCTCAAGACGAGTATTCCCAAAATCGCCACGGCTGCCACCAATACCGCATCCAGATAGAGCGGGAATGACTGCCCTGCCGCCAATGTCCCGGCCTTCTTCAGGAACATCCAGAACATCTCGTAGGACCCGGTCAGTGTGATCGTTCCCACAAAAAACATCGGCACCACTGTCACCCACAAATAGGACGACTTCCACATCTTGATCAATACGGTCGTCCCGATGCAGAGCGCCAAAGTCCCCAGCAACTGGTTCGCCGCGCCGAACATCGGCCAGATCGTCGAAATATTCCCCGTCCCTATCAAATAGGCCCACGCCCCGACCACCAGGCCGCTGCTCAGGAGCACTCCCGGCCACCAGTTCATCTGGCGAAATGGCGCATAGACCCGCCCCGCCATTTCTTGAATAAGATAGCGCGCCACGCGAGTGCCAGTATCGATTGTCGTGAGAATGAAGAGGGCCTCGAATACCAGGGCGAATTGGTACCAATAGGCCATCAGTCCGGCCATGCCGGGCAGCGCCGCGAAGATCGACGCCATGCCGACAGCCAAGGACACAGCGCCGCCAGGTCTCCCGGCCACATCCACCTCAACCATTTGTGATAATTCGGCAATTCGCGCCGGTGCAAAGCCCATCGCGGTCAATGCATCGGCGCCTAACGTAGTATTAATCGCCAAATAGTCGCCGGGAATCAGCACCGAAGCTGCAATCAACGCCATCACGCCGACGAAACTTTCCAACAGCATCGCCGCATAGCCCACCACCGCCTGAGACTCCTGCTCGATCATCTTCGGCGTCGTGCCGGAAGACACCAGCGAGTGAAAGCCCGAGACCGCTCCGCAGGCGATCGTGATGAAGAGAAACGGAAAGAGCGTGCCCGGAATGATCGGCCCGCCTCCATTGGCAAAGGCCGTGACCCGTGGCATTTCAATCGTCGGCGCCATGAGGATCACACCGAATCCGAGCAGAAACACCACGCCAAGTTTCATAAAGGTGCTGAGATATCCGCGCGGCACCAGCAACATCCAACCGGGCAGCACCGAGGCGAGAAAGCCGTACCCGGCCAGCAACCACACCAACGCCGGCTTGTCGAACTCGAAAAGTCCGCCATAGGATGACTGCGCGACGACACGACCAAACAGCACCGCGGCAATCAGCAAGACCACGCCAAGAATCGACACTTCCATCACCGCGCCGGGACGAAACTTCTGGAGATAGAATCCCATCATAAAGCCGATGGGGATCGTCATTGCGATCGTGAACGTACCCCAGGCATTGTGAAAGAGCGCATTCACCACCGCGAAGCCCAGTCCCGCCAGTGCCACCACCACGATAAAGAGCACCGCCACCGCGGTCGCCGTGCCGGTGACAGACCCAAGTTCATCATGCGCAATTTCAGGCAACGATCGCCCGTTACGCCGCATCGAAGCCACAAGGATAATGAAATCCTGGACCGCCCCCGCCAGCACCGCGCCGATCACCAGCCAGAGGAACCCAGGCAAAAATCCGAACTGCGCCGCCAGCACCGGCCCTAATAGCGGACCAGCCCCGGCAATCGCGGCAAAATGATGGCCAAACAGAACCACTTTGTTGGTGGGGTGAAAATTCACGCCGTCATTCAGCCGCACCGCGGGAGTGACATGCTGGTTATTGAGTTCGACAACCTGCCTGGCGAGCCACCGGCCATAGAACCGATAGGCCAGGACATAGATACACCCCGCCGCCACGACGAGCCAGAGGCCGTTTACTTTCTCAGTTGGATTGACGACCCCAACCACGTGGGCAAGCGCGAGCGCACCGACGAGGGAAAGCAAGATCCAGAGCACATTCACAGCCGCTTTCATGCGGCGCATCCTAACAACCTGCCGGATGCTTGTAAATCAACTCTCGCCTCGTTATCCTTGTGAATCATGGCGACCACAATACCCCTCATCACCTCCTCACCAGACGTGCTTGGAGGCACCCCCGTCTTTACAGGAACCCGTGTTCCCGTCCAGACGTTGATCGAATACTTGGAGGGAGGCGAAACCATCGACGACTTCCTTCAAGGCTTCCCAACCGTCAGCCGAGATCATGTCATTGCCTTCCTCGAAGAGGCCAAGACCCGCATGCTCGCTAAAGCTTCGTGAGAATACTCCTCGACGAATGCATCGACCGCCGATTCGCAAGAGAGATTGAGGGGCATGAAGTTCAGACTGTCCCTCAAGCGGGGTGGGCGGGAATCAAGAACGGTGAGCTACTGACCAAAGCCCAGGCACGATTCGACGCCTTCGTGACCGTCGACCGTAACCTCGCCTTTCAACAAAACATCCCTCAGTTCACCATCGCAGTCATCGTCCTTCAGGCTCCAACCAATCGCCTGAAAGACCTTCGTCCGCTGCTACCGAAACTACTTCAGGCCCTCCCCAATGCACCGAAAGGACAAGTCAGCCGAGTCAGCTAGTAGCATCCCGCCGCCGCAACAAGCCAGAGGCCATTTACCTTCTCAGTTGGGTTGATGGAGCCGGTCACGAAGGCAAGTGCGATAGCGCCGAGGATGGCAATCAGTACCCAGCGCAGATTCACAGCCGCTTTTATGCGCGGCATCTTGCCATAAAAATACGCAAGGATACTTCTTCAACTCTCCCGTTTAAGCAATCGAGTGTGGTATTCAATTCCCATGTCCAGAACTCCGATGCTTGGAACATACATTTCCTACAGGGATGTCACGGGCAAACCTTGCACCATTGATTCACTGAAAGAGTTCTTGTCCAAATACAAGAGATCTGAAGTCTTACATCTAAGCAGCTTTCTAAACGCTGCGTTGGAGTCCTGGAGTGGTACCGGCCGTGAGGAAGTGCATGTAAGATTGATTGAATTCGCCTTCCCGCCAGAACACGCTACCATTCTGAAGCAACTAATCTCATCATCCTCCCACCCCCGACTAGTCTTTCATCGCGCGCAACTTCTATTTGTAGCAAAACAAGCTCTCTGCTCTTGTAGAGAGGACGAGGAAACCGTCTTGGATATGTTCAGACAGCCATATTGGGGTGGCTTCGGCCTCGCCTTTCTAATGGCGAACGACCTGCTTCACTTTGAGTTTCCGAATCGAGACGGGACGGCTGAACAGCAGGCCTTGATAAGGATGGCTCACTCCATTCCCCTCTTGGAGAGTGGGCCAACTAACATTCCAAATAAAATTGGCAGAGCCTGGCTAATGTTGAAAACCTTCGGGCCCCCTGCAGAAAGTAAGAACTACTTCAAGATCGAGGAGGCATTCCAACTAACTACAGGCTTGTCCACTGATGATTACCTGGCATTTTGCGTCGGCATGATTTCACACTACCTGGGGATCACTTTCGAGCAGCTCGAAAAGAGAAAGGAGAGTATCGGACTATCCAAAGATTGGTTTAAGAGACCTCATATTGACTTTGCATTAATAGATGCCTTTCTCAAAGATGTGTCAGCTCCCCCCGCAACCTTAGCCGACAATTTCTCATCCAGAGACTGGGGCCCTCTGGACATGACTTGGTTCCGCGACAAGCCTGTTTGCATGCTCAAAGGATCTATTCTTGTCGCAATGGATGCAAGACTACTATCGGAAAAGTTGGAATCGGGGGTCTTTTGGCGCGTACACAGTTCACTGGATAAAGCGAAAGACAAAGAGCGTCTTCATATCCATTGGGGAATTACGTTTGAGAACTACATGAATTGGCTGTTAGGTCAGGCCTGCAGAAATAGCCGAAACATTTTTCATGCCTCACCAAAGTATCCAAATGGTGAGGAGGTGTGTGACGCCATTATTGTCTGTGGCGATTGTGCAGTATTACTCGAGTATAAGGGAAGCACTTTCACTGCCGAATCAAAGTACAGAGGCGATCTGAATGAACTAGCCATAGAAATCAACGATAACCTTGTTGGCAGCGAAACTAGGCGGAAAGGAATCAGACAGCTGGCAAAATCAATACTAACTGTATTTGACAAAGAAACGCCCGCCGAGATCACAGGTATCGATCTCTCAAGAATCACCACTATCTTTCCCGTGATCGTAACACGAGATGACATTGGAGGATGCTGGGGTATCTCGAGCTATCTCCAGATGCAGGCAGACAAGTTCTTCAACCGGCGAAAGTTAAGACCCAGAACGGTTACACCGATATTCTGCCTATCGAGCGAGGGAATCGAAACACTTTCTGGAGAGCTGCAGAACAAACGCATGACTGATTTGCTCGAGGGTTGGTACAAGAACGATAGAAGAATTTCCTGGTCATTCCAAACTATAGACAATTCAGCCATTAGATCGGGGAGTTTCGAGAAAAATACAGAACTCAATACCGCCTTCCTGGCAGTCTTTGAGAATGCCGCGCACGTGCTTTTCCCCGGCACTAAGTCAGATCACCATGAGGCTGAACAATCGACATAATACGTGATGGCCAATTCGGGTCGCCGCCGCTATTAGTACCTCTACTAAACTTCCTGGACTTTCCTAAATGTCTCCCACAGCTGATGCTGAAGGCAATGGTGTCAGCAACTGTTCCCCTAGCGCTTCTCGCTAGTCTGAATCAATTCCCTGGCCTTCAAATAGAAAATACTTCCAACATGCGCTAGCCGATTCGGATCGCCGGCGGATTCAGACACCTCCAAGCTTACCGATGTCTCTCTCTTAATCGCGCCTGCACCTACTACTGCGCATATCGGCAAACCAGCAGACGCCGACGAATGGAGCGCGGACGCCTCACCCATTTTTTGCTATACTCCCGCCACTATGTCATCTGATTCGCCGGCTGCACAGCCGTCCGCTCCCAATCGCCGCGAGTACTATCGCATCACCGTCACCCTGCCCATCAGCCTTCAGTCCGAGACAGACACCACGGAAGTCGAACTGATCGAGAAATCCGTCAACATCAGCGGCGGAGGCATCGGCTTGACGGTCAACCGGCACTACCAGCCCAACGAGATCCTCTCCCTGACCCTACGCCTTCCCGACCAAGATCTCTTCAAAGCTTTCATCGAAATCTTGCGGCTTGACCCCATTCCATATCCGGCCGGTACCTACCGCCTCCATGCCCGCTTCATCAGAATGACCTCACAAAACCGGGAACTGTTGATCAGACATATCCTGGGCTTTCAGCGCGACCACCTCAATAAACACTATCTGGCATAACCGTAAGCTCCCCCTCAACTGAGACGGTCCAT
>FRDC01002537.1_pt2 | contig 109884 bp, 111 predicted proteins | sample 1106171 | NCBI WGS metagenome assembly FRDC01 (sample SAMEA3930566, study PRJEB13176) | freshwater metagenome | biome: Drinking water system; feature: drinking water; material: water | place: Singapore | collected 2014-12-20 | reverse complement strand
GCGGCGGACGAAGAAAAAGCCGCGCCGGGAGCAAATCCACGGACGCGGCTTGGGTAGTCGTGTTCGTCGCAGCCTTACGCCGCTTTCGCTTTGGCGCGCTTCGCCCGCTTTTTCTTCGCGGCCGGCTTTGCAGCCTTCTTGGCGGTCTTCTTCGCCGCGCGCTTGGCCGCGGGTTTGGCGGCTTTTCTTTTGGCCTTAGCCATGCACGTCTCCATGAAAAAGGCTGACTTGTTTCAGCCGTCATGAAACAAGTTGCTGCTCCGCGGATTCTGGCAAGCGAAAAATGACAAACACGAAAAATTTTTTGGGCGGCCTGTTCGGAAAAAAGCACGCCGACGACGGCGCTGCGAATGACGGCGCGCCGTCGCGCGAAGCCCCGCCTACGGATGGTTCGCCGCCGCCGGCGCCGGAAAAGCCGGGTTTCTTTCAGCGTCTCGCCGCAGGACTCTCACGCTCGTCGCAGCAGCTGACAGACGGCGTCGCCGCGATCTTCACGAAGAAGAAGCTCGACGCGCAAACGCTCGCAGAGCTTGAGGAACTGCTCATCGCCGCCGACCTCGGCGTCGCTGGCGCGGCGGCGGCGACGGCCGCGCTCGCGAAGGACCGCTTCGATCGCGAAATAACTGACGCCGAAGTCCGCGAAGCGCTTGCGGCGCATGTTTCGGGCGTTCTCAAGGATCACGAAAAGCCGCTGGTGATCGACCCGTCGCGGCGCCCGCACGTCATCCTCGTCGTCGGTGTAAACGGCGGCGGCAAGACGACGACGATCGGCAAGCTCGCAGCGCGTTTTCGTAATGAGGGGCTGAAGGTCGCAATCGCGGCGGGCGATACCTTCCGCGCGGCGGCGATCGAACAGCTGAAGGTCTGGGCCGAACGCTCCGGCGCCGAATTTTTCGCAAAGAGCGCGGGCGCCGACGCCGCTGCGATCGCCTATGAGGCGCTGACGGCGGCGAAGGCCGGCGGCGCCGACGTTCTCCTCATCGACACCGCGGGCCGGCTCCAGAATCGCAAGGAGCTTATGGACGAGCTTGCGAAGATCGTGCGGGTGACGGCCAAGCTGGACCCGACAGCCCCGCATGACGTTCTGCTCGTCCTCGATGCGACGGTCGGCCAGAATGCGCTGTCGCAGGCCGACGCCTTCCGCGAGATCGCCGGCGTGACGGGGCTCATCATGACCAAGCTCGACGGGACGGCGCGGGGCGGCGTCCTGGTCGCGCTTGCGGCGCGCCATGCGCTGCCGATTCATTTCATCGGGGTCGGCGAGGGGGTCGCCGACCTGCAGCCCTTCAATGCGGCGGCCTTCGGGCGCGCGCTGATGGGGCTGACGCGGTTTTAGGATTTCGCATTTCGGTGTTAGGGGAAGGACCCGTTCATCGCCGTCCAGAGCCGAGCCGCAAAAACGTCGCCATGCCTCCCGTTCGCCTCTCCGGCCGCGCCAAGTTCCTCGTCGATTTCGGGCCGCTGCTCGTCTTTTTCGTCGCCTATTTCTTCGGCGTGCGCCTTGCGCCCTTCTTCGGCCGGACGATCGCGCCGGGCGAGGAGCTTTTTCTCGCCGTGCAGCTTTTCCTGCCCGCTTTCGCTGTCGCCTTCCTTTACAGCGTCTGGCGCGAACGACGGATCGCACCCATGCTGCTCGTCTCGGGCCTCGCGGTCGGCGTGCTCGGCGGCCTGACGCTGATCTTTCACAACAAGGCCTTCTTCTACATGAAGCCGACGATCGTTTACGCGCTCTTCGCGCTGACGCTCGCCGGCGGGCTGAGGACCGGGCGCAATTTCCTGAAGACGCTGTTCGACGGAGCGCTGCACCTGCCCGATGACGCCTGGCGCACGCTGACGCGGCGCTATGCCGGATTCTTCGCCGCGCTCGCGCTCGCCAACGAAATCGCCTGGCGGTGGCTTGCCCGCGATTGCGATCTCACGTCGATCGGCGCGGCGTGCGGCGGCGAGGCCGCGTGGGTCAATCTGAAGATCTGGGGCTTCACTGCGATCAACCTCGTCTTCGCGCTTGCGCAGGCACCCTATCTCGCCAAACACGTGAAGGAAGGGGAGGGGGAAGGCGGCGGGCAATAGGCTACAGCCAATCGCGCGACCGCCTGCCGTTCTCAGAGCCCCTCGACCGGATTTGAAAAGACGGCGAAGTCGGCGCGTCCCTCGACCTCTTTCCACTGCCTGAGCGCCCAGCCGACGGTCGGGAACGCGATATCGGCCCAGGGAATGTCGCCCCAGTCAAAGAGGCCAACCTCAAGGCTTTCCGGGCCGGCGGCGCAATCGGGCGTCTCGAGCCCGGCGCGAAACATGATTTGCACCTGCGAGATGCGCGGCACGCTGTAGACCGCGAGCATCCGCTCGAGGACGATCCGGGCGCGCGCTTCCTCATAGGCTTCGCGCCGGGCCCCGTCCTCCACGGTCTCGCCGAGTTCGAGATAGCCCGCAGGAAGCGTCCAGAAGCCGCGGCGCGGGTCGATCGCGCGCCGGCAAAGGAGGATCCGCCCTTGATGCGACGCGACCGTGCCAACGACGATCTTCGGGTTCTGGTAATCGACGAAGCCGCAATGGACGCAGACATCGCGCGTCCGGTCGTCGCCGGCGGGCACGGACTTCACGAAACGCTGGGGAAAAGCGGGAAGGTCGGCCATCGTCCGCATCCTTACAATCGCGATCTTCAGATTATCCCGTCCGCGGATAATCCGTAGGAAGCGCTTTTTCCGGCGCGCCGTCGGCGGGCCGCATTGAAATTCGCGCGAGCGATCACGATAATCCTTGACCGGAGGCCTGATCCAGTCAAAACGGGCCTTGCTTGCCCGCGCCGCGAGCGTGCGCCACGCGCGCCGGCGGCGTGAAATCAAAGACCATAACAGCGTCCGGCTGACCGGGCGCGGACCTTCAGGGAGCATTCACCGCATGGCTTACGATCTAAAGAAATCCCCCGGGCACCTCCTGCGCCGCGCCCAGCAATATGCGCATGACCTGCATGCTAACGCGGTCGGCGCCGACGGCCCGACGCCGCGCCAGTTCGAGGTCCTCCATGTCGTCTCGAAGAATGACGGCCTCAGCCAGACCGATCTCGTCAATGCGACCGGCATCGACCGCTCGACGCTCGCCGACATGATCGCGCGGATGCTCAAGAAGGGCCTTCTGTCGCGCTCGCGCACCAAGGAGGACGCGCGCGCCAACGCGGTCAGCATCACTGCGTCCGGCAAGCGCGTCCTTGCGGGGGCGATGGCGGGCGTTGCGAAGGCGGACGCCGGCGCGCTCTCCGTTCTGCCGAAATCGCAGCAGGGCGCCTTCGTCAAGGCGCTTGCGGCCTATGCCGATGCGCTCGACCAGATGAACGCGCCCGCGCCGGCGAAAAAACCCGCCAAGGCTAAGAAAAAAGCCACGCGCAAGAAGGCCAAGCGCCGCTGACCTTGCGCCGATCAGCGTTTCGATGGTGAAAGCTGCCCCGGCGACGGGGCGGCTTTTTCGTGCGCGCCTGAGCGCTCATAGCCGCCGAGAGTCAGCATCCGGTCATACATGACAAGCGCGGCCGCCACCGACAGGTTGACGCAAAATCGCATCGGGATCTTCACAAGATGCGCGCAGGCCGCCTTCGCTTCGTCGGACAGGTCGCCCTTTTCGGGGCCGAGGAGATAGGCCGCCTTCAAGGGATGGCGAAAGGCCGGGAGGTCGACGGCCCGCTCGTCAAGCTCGACGCCAACCAGAACGCATTCCTTCGGCAGAACCATCTCCCCGACGCTCGCCCACTGATAGAATGGCATGTGGCCGGCGCTTTTCGAGGTGTCGGCGAGCTCGGCCGCCCGCCGGTCGAGCGGGGAGCCGATGGTGAAGGCGAAGCTCGCCCCGAAGGCGTGCCCGGTCCTCAGGACCGCGCCGAGGTTCATCGGTTTTGAAATCCGCTCCGACCCGACGCCGAAATAGCCGCGCATGACGATCCTGTCTTTAAGACGGCGCCATGGTGGCGGAGCGCCCGTCGGCGATCAACCGGCGGGCGATTGATCCCCGGCGCGGCGCGCTTATTAGAGGCTGCATGCACGACTATCTCGGAACCGCGGCGGCGCTTTTGACGACAGCGTCGTTCCTGCCGCAGGCGATCCGCGTCATTCGCACCGGGGACACGCGCGCAATCTCGCTTGTCATGTACGTCATGTTCACGACCGGCGTCGGGCTCTGGTTCCTCTACGGCCTTGCGCTCGGCAGCACGCCGATCATCGCCGCCAACGCCGTCACTTTCGTCCTCGCCGCCGTCATCCTGACGCAGAAGATCCGGCACTCGCTGAAGGACCGGAGAAAGGGCGCGCCATGACCTCCGCCGGGTTTTCAAAGCCGGAGCACCCCTATTTTCTCTCGCATTCCGTCGGGCTGCTGCCCTTGTCGGCGGAAGCGGGGCTCAGCCGCGATTTTTTCAATCCGTGGGCGGACGGGCGGAGCGATCTGTGGCCGCATTGGCTCGAACGGATCGAGGCGTGGCGCCGGGCGCTCGCCCCGGTCATCGGCGCGGCGCCGGAGACCATCTGTCCGCAGACGAACATTTCCTCGGCGCTGACGAAGATCCTTTTCTCGCTGCCGGAACGGCGGGGCCGGAAGAAGATCGTCCTCACCGAGGACGACTTCCCGACCGCGGGCTTCGTGTTCGAGCAGGCGCGCCGGATCGGCCTCGAGCCCGTGTTCCTCAAGGGCGGCCCGCATCTCGCCGACCCCGACGCCTGGGCCCCGGCGTTCGCGGATGACGTCGCGCTTCTTCACGTCACGCATGTCTTTTCGAACCGCGGCGTCAGGGCGCCCGTCGCCGAGATCGTCCGGCGCGCGCGCGAAAGAGGCGCCGTCGTCATCGTCGACGTGGCGCAGTCGGCCGGCGCAATTGCCGTTGAAGCGGCGCGATGGAGCGCGGACTTCGTCGTCGGGACTTCGATCAAATATCTCTGCGGCGGGCCTGGCGCGGCGTTCCTTGTCGCCGATCCCTCCAGCGCCGGCGCGGCCGCGCCTGCCGATGTCGGCTGGTTCAGCCATGAAAACCCGTTCGAGTTCGACATCCGAAATTTCCGGTATGCGAGCGGCGCTGCGCGCTTCTGGGGCGGCACGCCTTCGGTCGCGCCCTATATCGTCGCGCGCGCCGGCGCCGAGGCGATCGGCGCGGCCGGCGTCGCGGCGATCGAAAGGCGCACGCAAGGTTTGCTCGACCGGCTTCTCGCCCGTCTGCCGGCGGAAGTCGTGCTGTCGCATGCGAGAGCCGGCGAGCGCGGCGCGTCTGTCATCATCGCCCCGCGCCGTCCCGACAAGGCGCGCGCCGCCCTCGCCGCGGAGAAGGCCGCGTACGACGAGCGCATGGGCGGCCTGCGGTTCTCCGTTCATCTTTACACGGAGGAAGCAGAGGTCGATCGGCTCGCAGGCGCGTTGGCGCCGCATTGCTGAGGCGCGGTTCAGAGCGCGAGCGTCAGCGTCACCGGGACATGATCGGAAGGCCGGTCCCAGCCGCGGCAGCGGTCATGGATCCGGATGGCGCCGGCGCCGCCGGCGAGCGCCGCCTTCTCCAGCGTCGGCGACGCCCAGATGTGATCGAGGCGCCGGCCGCGGTTCGACTGGCGCCAGTCGGCGGCGCGGTAAGACCACCAGGTGTAGAGCTTTTCGGGCTCCGGGATGAGCGCGCGCGCGACATCGGTCCAGCCTCCCGCCTCGGCGGCCTCATCGAGAAGCCCGACCTCGAGGGGCGTGTGCGAGACGACGTCGAGAAGCTGCCTGTGCGACCAGACGTCGTGCTCGCGCGGGGCGACGTTCAGGTCGCCGACCAGCACTTCCTTCTTTTTCGATTTGCCGCGGCCTGAGAAGCGAGACCGCAGATCCTTCAGGAAGGCTAGTTTGTGCGCGAACTTCTCGTTTTCGTCAGGGTCCGGAATATCGCCTCCGGCCGGCACGTAGAAATTGTGGATGCGGACGCCGGCGACCGTCGCGGCGACGTGGCGGGCGTCGTCCTTGCCGCAGAACTGTTCGGCCTCGACATCCTTCAGCGGCGTCCTCGAAAGGATGGCGACGCCGTGATAGCCGGCCTGTCCGGAGACCGCCTGATGCGCGTAGCCAGCCTGCGCGAACGCCTTGCCCGGAAACTGGTCGTTGCGGCACTTGATCTCCTGGAGGCAGAGAACGTCCGGCTCCTCCTCGCCGAGAAAGCGCACGGCCTGATCAAGCCGTAGGCGCACCGAATTGATGTTCCATGTCGCGATTTTCATGCAGCCGCCATTTTCGAGGCGGGGACCATACCGGCGGCGCGGGCCGGCGCAACCCGATTGATCGCCGCGGGCGAACGCGCGAAGGCGGGGTCCGATGCCCGATTTCGCCGAACTTCTCCCTGACGGCGTCGGCCCGCTCGCCGCGGTCGCCGTCATCGTCGCGAGTTTCTTCACATCGGCGCTCACCGCCGCATTCGGGCTTGGCGGAGGCCTCGCTCTCCTCGGAATCATGGGGGCGATCTTTCCGCCGGCCGCCGTCATTCCGGTCCACGGTCTTGCCCAGCTCGGCTCCAACGCCGGGCGGTTCCTCCTCCAGCGCGCGTCGGTTGTCTGGCCGGTGGCGCTGTGGTTCGCCGCCGGATCGTTGGCCGGGACCCTTCTCGGCGCCCGGCTTTACGTCGAGGCCCCCGAACGCGTGCTGCAGTTCCTCATTGGCGTTTTCGTCCTTGTTACGGTTTACGGACCGAAGCCGAAGGGATTCTCGCCCGGCGTCAGGACCTTCGCGCTGACCGGGATGGCGAGCGCGGTCCTCTCGATGTTCGTCGGCGCGACGGGACCGATCGCCGCCGCGATGGTCGGCGCGGCAAGGCTCGACAAGCTGAAGACGGCGGCGACGCACGCCGCCGCGATGAGCGCGCAGCACTTGCTGAAGGCGATCGCTTTCGGATTCGTCGGCTTCGCCTATGCCGACTGGGCGTTCCTGCTCGTCGCCATCGTCGCCGCCGGTTTCGCGGGCACGGCGTTCGGCACGAAGGCGCTTCTGGAAATGCCGGAGGAGCGCTTTCGCAAGGGCTTCACGCTGATCCTGACGTTTTTCGGCGTCTATCTGATTGCGCGGGCGGCGCTCGGCTGAGCGGCGAAAAAGCGCCGAGCCTTGAGTCGGCGTTCGCCGTTCACGCCCTCAAAACACATTCAACGAAGAGCCGGTCACGCCGACCGGCCAGCGCCCGAATTCAAAAAGCTGGAATTTCGCCGTGAACGGATGATTGTCGGCGTCGAAGTCCGGATCGCAGGCGGCGATGAGGATGAGCATCGCCTGATGCGCGGCCTGCACGGCGGCGCCGACGGCGAGCTGCTGCTGGGCTTCGTCCTCGACGTCCCAGATATTGCTCGCCTGTTCCATCGCCTCGCGCGCGGGCTCGGCGACGCGCTCGGCGATCATCGCCATGGCGATCTTCAGCGCTTCTTCGGAAAGGACGTCCAGCGCGCGGGCCGTCAGGTCGGCGCGCAGCGATTCCTCCGCCTCCCAGGCCGGGCTGTTCCAGTCGTGGTGCTCGCTCGCGGCGGCGGCGTCGTCCCAATCGACAAGGATCGCAACCTCGGCGTCCGGAAAGCCCAGACCGTCGGCGTAGGTGCGCGCCGCGGCGCGCGCGCCCCGCGACATCGGCTCGCCGAGATTGGCGAACCAGGGCAGCCCTTCGAGCGAGTGGGCGAAGCGGCGAACACGAGCGAGCGCCGGTAATTCGCGTTCGAGACCTTCAAGATCGGGATCGTCCATGGCGGTGATGTAATACCAATCCGCCACGATCTCGACTCTTGGCTCCTCTGGGAAGCGCGTCTGCGTTGAAACGAGGATGCCTGTCGGGGATCGGCTTTATGCGCCAGAAAGCCCGAAAAGGGCTCCCCGCGCGGGAATAAGAAAAAGCGCCCGATGCTGGGACACAGCACCGGGCGCCAAGCTGCGCTGTTGCGCCTGCGCCGGGAGGGGATATTCCGGCGGCTCAGGCGGCGACCGAACCTGCTAGCGGGGGGGCAACGCCGGTCCGGGTGAATGCCGCCTAAGCACTGTTACTCTAACGCTGCAACCGCCGAATATTCAATACCCGGATTCAAAAAAAGCTTGCGTGTGACACCCTGACCAACGGGTTTGTGATCGAATCCGGGACGGTTTCGGGCTCTATTGCTAGTTTCTAATGAAAGCGCCGCCGGCGTCCGGCGCACGGAAGAGCCGGTTGTCAAATTTTTCCCCAAGTTTCGGATCGAGGAGTTCGACGAGTGTCACGCCGCCTTGAGCGTCTATGACCGCCCACTGGCGAACGGCGAGATCGGGCGCCGAGAGATAGAGCGTCAGCGCGCCTTCGGTTTTTTCATCGGTCGACACCCAGGTGACCGCGACGCCGTCCTCGAACCGCTCCACGCCCGCGAGTTTCGCGTCGCCGATGTCGATGCGCTTGGAGAGCAGGAATTTGAGCGGCGTCTTGCCGAGCGGATAGCTGTCCGTCGTTTCAAGGTCCTTGTTCTCGACATAGACCATGCCGCCGGAGCCGACGATCGTGATGGGCGAGGGGGCGTCATAGTCGAAGCGCACCTGGCCCGGACGGCGCAACTTCACATCGCCGGTGACGACCGCGCCCGAGGGAGCCGTCTGGCGGAATTTCGCCGACAGCGTCGTGATCGCCTCGACCGATTTCAGCGCCGCATCGGCGACGGCCGCATCGGCAAGATCGGCGAAGGCAAGACGCGAAGCGGGTTTCGAGACCGGAATGTCGGCGGCTGCAGCGGCCGGCGCCGCGGCGACGGCGACCGGCCTTGCCGGCGCGGCCGCCGCAACAACAGGCGCGGCGATCGCGAAGCTCGCCTCGGCGCAGAACAGCGCGGCGGATGTGAATAGCCCGGCGATCATCTGGTCCTCCAGCCGTTTGAAGCCCGCTTATCCTCTCCGGAGCGATGGCGAAAGCGCGGGAGGAGGCGGGCGAAATTGCGGCGGCGGGCGTTCCCGCCGTCACAAGCCTGTCAGGCGAGCGCGTTCGCTTCCTCGTCGCTCAGCGCGCGGGCTTCATCGATCAGCATGATCGGGATGCCGTCGCGGATCGGGAACGCAAGGCGCGCCCTTTTCGAGAGAAGCTCGTTCGCTTCCCTGCGGTAGACGAGGGGGCCTTTGGTCTGCGGGCACACGAGTATCTCGAGGAGTTTCGGGTCGAGATCGGCGGAGATTTGGGGGTTGGTTGTCATCGGCGGCGTTCCGGTCATTGCAGGATGGGATCTTCGGGCGGCTCGCCGCCGCTCATGCGCATCAGCGCGACAAGGCAGTCGGCGCGATCGGCGACGGCGCCCGCTTCAAGGAGCGCCTGTTTTTCGTTCGGGGCAAAAGGGCAGCCCATGGCGAGCGAATTGACGAGCGCTTCGGTCGGCGCGCCCGCAGCTTCCTTCCAGTCGGTCGACAATCCTTCAGCCGCGAAATAGTCGCGCATCGCCTCGAACAGGCGCTCGCGATCGATGTGCGCCGCGCTGGCGTCCTCGAGGATATCGTTGGCGAACGCACTGTAGTCGGCGCGGACCTGGCGATAGGGCGTCGTGACGCCAAGCTCCTCGACGACGCGAAAGCGCATCACGCCGCTCAGCGTGATGAGATAGCGCCCGTCGCCCGTTTCCTGAAAGCCGGTGATGCGCCCGGCGCAGCCGACGTCATAGACCGGCGGCTTTGCGGCCGGTTCGCTTTCGCGCGGCTGGATCATGCCGATGAGGCGCTGGCCGGCGAGCGCGTCATCGACCATGCGCAGATAGCGCGGTTCGAAGATATTCAGCGGCAAGAGGCCTTTCGGCAGCAGGATCGCGCCGGTGAGCGGAAAGACGGGGATCACCGCGGGCAATTCGCGCGGGCTGCGCCGCGAGGTGTCGCGCGCGGGCGCGGTCATGAAAAAAGCGCCGAGGAAAGGCGCCGGCGCCCTGACAGCGTGTCGGGGTGCTTGGGCCCCAGCGCTTCGAAGATCTGCAGAAGCTTCTTGCGCGCCGCTTCCTCGTTCCACATGCGGTTGGCGATCACGATGGCGATGAGTTCGTCGATTGCGCCGGCCATGTCGCCCGAGGCGGCGAGCGCCTCGGCAAGTTCGAAACGCGCCGCGAAATCCATCGGGTTCGCCTCGGCCTTGCGCTTCAGGCCCGCGATGTCGCCGCCGCTTTTGTCGGCAAGGTCGATCTGCGCGCGGACGGCGGTGAAGGCCGCATCGTTCTGCTTGGCTGGCGGCGCGAGCATCAGCGCCTCGCGCGCGCCGGCGACATCGCCCGTCGCAAGCCGGCAGCGGGCAAGACCTGCAAGCGCGCGGAGGAAGTTTTCATCGCCTGCTTCCTCGGCGATCTGCGCGACCTCGGCGAAGGCCTGCGCCGCGGAAGCGGCGTCACCCGCGGCGAGCGCTTCGTCGGCGGCGTCGAGCACGGCCTTGAGGTCGAGCGCATCATCGTCGGCGCCGCCCATCGCGAGCTGGCCCGCCGCCTTCACGAGGCGGTCGATGAAGGCCTTCACCTGGCTCTCCGGAATTGCGCCCTGGAAGCCGTCCACGGGGCGGCCCTGGATGAAGGCGTAAACCGTCGGCACCGACTGGATGCGCATCTGCGAGGCGAGCATCTTGTTCTTGTCGATGTCGATCTTGACGAGGCGCACGGCGCCCCTGGCGGCGGTGACGGCCTTTTCCAGCGCCGGCGTCAGCTGGCGGCAGGGCCCGCACCATTCGGCCCAGAAATCGACGATCACCGGAATGCTCATCGACGCTTCGAGCACGTCGCGCTCGAAGGTTTCGATCGTCGCGTCCCTGATGAGATCTTTGGCGGCGGGCGCTGCGGGGTTCGGGCCGGCGGCCGGCGGGCGTAAGCTCATGGGTCTCTCCTTCGGGGCGTTAGATGAGCGTCGAAAGGCCCGAACGCAACCGCTGGCCGGCGATTTTGACCGGCTCAGGCGGCTGGATTCTGCAGGTTCACAAGGCGCGGCGCGAAGCCGCAGGCGCTGATGAAGGCAAGGAGCCCGTCGGGCGTGACGGCGGTCGAGGCGGTGTTTTCGAGCGGGTGGAACCACACTGGGTCATGGCGCATCAGCGCCTCGTCGACGGCGACCTCGGCGAGCGCTCGCGCTGTCTCGTTGATGAGCGCAAAGGGCGTCACCGCGCCCGGAATGACGCCGAGCGTCGCCGTCATCAGTTCCGGCCGGCCGAAGGAGAGGCGCCCCTTCGCCCCCGCGACCTTGCCATAGCCGACGAGATCGACGGCGGTGTCGGCATGACAGACGGCGAGGAAAAGCCGGTCCTTCTTGTCCTTGAGGAAGAGGTTCTTCGAATGCCCGCCCGGCATCGAGGTTTTCATGTCGCGCCCTTCCTCGACGGTGAAGACCGCCGGGTGTTCGACCGTGCGGTGGGCGATCCCCAGCGCATTGAGGCGGGCGAAGAGGTCGGCGCGGGTCGCTGGCATGAGCGGGATCAGGGATGAAGGATTGGGAAGCGGCGGCGTTTACCTAATCCCCAATCCCCGGTCCCCGCAAAGCCTTGCCAATCCGCGCCCCCTCGGGCATACACCCGGCCTTCCAAACGCCGAGCGGGCGTAGCTCAGGGGTAGAGCATCACCTTGCCAAGGTGAGGGTCGGGCGTTCGAATCGCCTCGCCCGCTCCAGTTTTCTCCATCAAGACCTTTTATTTTATCCGTACCCGGAACTGCGCCGTGAAGGACGAGCCGGGGCCTGCCGCCATCGCGCCTTTCGGGTTCAGGCAGACGTGGCGGACGTTGGCGTCGTAGCCCGCCGCGGGCGTGTAGGAACACGCCGCGAAAGTCGTCGGCCTTGTCGCCGAATTCGAATAGCGGACGTCGCTCGCGAGGCTGAAGGTGAGGCCGGCCCCGCTTTGCGTGAAATAGACCGCCCCGGTCGCCGGGCCCGCCCCGTCCATGTCGCCGTTGAAGAACGTCACCTGCGCGGGCAGCGTGTCGATGATCAGAACCGTGTCGGCGTCGACCGCGCCGGAGCCTGAATTCTGCACGGTGAGCGCATAGACGACGTCGTTGCCGGGGATCGCGAAGGGCGTCGCGCCGCCCGGATTGTAAACCGAGACGGATTTTGTCGCGGCGAGCGTCGGCGAGGCGAGGCAGACCTGACTGTACTGAACGCCGTCGATGAAGATGTCGTCGTTGTCGACCGTCCGGAAGCGGATGTAGCGCACGCCGCCGGCGGGCACGATCACGTTGTTGCGCTCCAGCACATCCTGAACGGTCGAGACATAGGTCGCCGGGCTGGTCCCGTAGCTGACCGCCGTCGAGTACGTGACGTTGTCGGTCGAGAACTCGATGGTGACGCGCGCGGTGTTGCCCTGATTGCCGCCGTCGCGCGCGGCGGAGAGAAGGATCGTTCCGTTCTGCGGCACCCGAACGCCAAGATCGAGAATGAGCGTGTCGGAGCTGTCGTCGATTTCGGCGGAGCTGGCGTCGGGCGGCGTGGTTCCCGCGGCGCTGAGCGCACCGAGGGCGTTGACTGAATTGACGACACCGGTTCCCGTGGTGACGGCGACCGCATTCCCGACGCTGTTGATGAGGAGCTGGCCGGCCGGACAGGAGGGCGCGCCGCTGACAGGGTTGATGTTGACGGCGTAGTCCTCGACCTCGCCGTTCGTCGCGGCGGTCGATGTCGCGGTGAGGCCGGCGACCGTCGACCATCGGAACCGGGCATAAGTCTGGCTGGTCGTCGCGGTGAGCGGAACAGTGACCGCAAAGGTGATCGCCCCGGTCGCTGGATTGGTATCGCCAGCGCCGTTGTCCTGAAGGTTCGTCGCCACCTGTTCGCCGGCGTCGGCGAAGTCCCCGTCGCCGTTCCAGTCGAACCAGGCCTGCAGGCGCCCGCCGGCGCCTGCGACAGTCGCGGTGACCGCGCCGGTCGCGCCCTGCGTCAGCGTGCCGATGGTGACGCCGTTCTCATCGTCTGTACCCACCGTATCGTCGCCATTGGCGGCGATCGTCGGCAGCGCAGCGATTTCAGCGTCGGGCGCGCCCGCGCCCATCGCGATTCCGGCGACGATCTTGTGCGAGGGCGCGCCATAGCTCGCCGGCGCGTCGGAATAATCGGTGTTCGCCGGGCAGAAGCTGATGTCATGAAGCGCCATGCCCTGCTGCAGGGGGTCGGCGATCGAGTTCGGCCCCGCGGCGTAGACGATGACAATGCGGTCGACCGGCGTTGCGAACTTGATGGTCAGGTTGCCGTCGGCGGACGTGTTCGCCGACGCGTTCGCGCCCGTCGCCTGATTGCCTGACGCGGTATTGGCGCCCGAGGTCGTGAAGGTCGGGTTGCCGACGCTGACGCCGCCGAGCGTCCCCGTGACGGTGATGCGGTCCTGAAAGCCGAAGGGCGGCGTTGCGACATCGGTGTCGAGGTCGAAGAGCGTGAATTCGATCTCGCCGACGCCGACGCCGGTCGTTCCGGCCGTGATGGTCAGCGTGACAGTTTCGCTGGTGTTCGCATAGTTGACGACGAAAAGCAGGTTCTGCTGCGTCGGCGAGAGCCCGCCCGTGAGGTCGGTCGATTTGAACGGCGCCTGCTGGCCGAAAATGTTGATGAAGCGGTTGGTCGAGCCGGTGAAGGCGACGCCGATCGGTTCGCCGTCGACGGTGTAGCTGTTCGACAGCGAGCCCGCCGTCCACGCGACGCCGGCGGAATCCCAGTCTAGAACAGAGGCGCTCGTGGAGCAGGAAAGGACCGCGTGCGCAGGCGCCGGCGCCAGCGCGGCGGCGGCGAGCAACGCGGCGATCAGCCTACGGATCATTGCGCGCCCCCGCGCGGCGAGATCGCGTCGAGGAGGCCCTTTGCCGTGTGCTGGTCGAACTTGATGCGGAGCTTGAGGTACGGCCCGCTGGCGGAATATTCGGCGGCGGCGAAATCGCGATCCTCGAAGCCGGCGAAATTCCATCCGAGCGACAACCAGACGTTTTTCGCCGGGCTGAGGCCCACAGAGGGGCCGTAGGAATATTGGAGCGCGCCCGAGTTCCACGAATAGAGCGCCTCGCCGTGAACGCCGATGTCGATCTTGTCCGTCACGTCATAGCGCGCCTCGGCGCCTGCAAGCTGCGTGACGCCGGAGAGGTCCGCGCCGTCCGCCGAAAAGGCCGAATATTTGATGCCATGGTTAACGGAGAGTTGCAGGCGTCCGGTCGCCTGCGCATTGACCGCGAAATTGTGGACGGCCTTCCAGCTCTTCGCTTCGAGGTCGACGGACTGCTGCTTGAGGTCGAGGCGGTTGAAGATGACGACGCCGTCGTCATGCGGGCGCCAGGAGGCGCCGAGGCGCGCCTCGAAGCGGCGTTCGTCGGGCGCAAGGGCGTTGTTGCTCTGCTCGAACCGCCCGGCGGCGCCGAAGGAAAGCTGCTCGGAAAGTTCGCGCGCGGCCGCCGTAGCGACCATGTAGCGCTCGCCTTCCGCCGACTTCCGGATTTCGAACCGGCCCGAACCGGTCGTCGCCTTGTCGCGGAAGCCGGCGCCGACATAGAGGGAGGTGAAGGCGCCGTTCGCCTGTTCAAAGGGCGAGCGCGGCCCATCGGGCACGATGTCGTCGATGCGGTCGACGCCGCCTTTCGTTTTCAGATCCTCGCGCCGCGACAGGCCGAGCGAACCGGTCCATTTGTCGGTCAGCTTGACCTGCTGGTCGAGCCCGAAGGTCGCGCCGATGCGCTCACCCGTGTCTTGCGTGAGGCGGTCGCCGGCGAGCGTCAGCGCCGCGCCGGACCAGGGTTCCGCCTTCACCCCGACAGTCGTGTTCGACTGCGAAACAGCATCGCCAGACAGCACTTCATGGGTGGCCGAAAGCGTGAAGCCGTCGAACAGGCGCTGGTCGAAGCCGACGCTCGTCCGGGTGGGGAAAAGCGCCGAGGCGTCATCGCCCGCAACCGCCTGCTCGCGCGCGGCGCGCAAGGAGAGGCCGAGCTTTTCAAAGCGTTGACGAAGCTGCGCCGTTACGAACAGCCCTTCGCGTTCCGGTCCCGTCTCCGGCGCCTCGCGCACGCCGCGCAGGCCGACCGCGCCGGACGTTTCAGCGCCATCCTGCCTGAGCGCTACCTCGGCGATGTCGCGCGCGGCGCCGGTGTTTAGGTTTTCTTCGCGGTAGGCCTTCGCCTCGACCGAGCGCGTCGCCGCCTGTGTCGTCAGGCCGCCGTCGAATTCGTCGATCCGCACCCTGACTTCCGCGCCATACCGCCGGACGCCGACCGTCGCCGATGTCTGCTGGCCGATACCGAATCCCGGATCGACTTCGGTGTAATAGGCCCTCGCCTCGAGGCGCTCGCCGGTATGGCTCGCCTCGACGAGGATCGCCTCGGCCTCGGCGCCGCTGTCCTTGAAGGTGCGGGCGTATTCGGCGCGCAGCTCTGTCGCGTCGGTGAGATTGACGACGAGGTCGGCGCCCGCGAGGTCGGTCGTTTCGGGCGCGGCGCCGGTTCCTTCCTCATGGATGAAGGTGGCGCCGGCCTCGCCGCGGCCGTCGAGGAATTTCACCGCGCCGCGCCCGCCGGCGGACAGCGCGCGCTCGACCGGCGCGGAGGTCTCGTAGTCGACAAGGATGACCACGGGGTTGAACGCCGCGTCGCTCGCCGGAACCGGGAGGCGGAACACGATCTCGCCGGTCGCGTAGTCGATCTCGTAATCGGCGTAGCGGGCAAGCGTCACGCTCGACACGATCACGTCCGGGCGGAACCGGTCGCGCGTTTCGAGGGTGATCGTTTCGGAATTGCGGATGAGGGGCGCCGCCTTCAGCCGGTAGCGCCCCGACGTGCCGTCAGCGGCGATCTCGTCGCGCACGAAGGCCTGGTTGGTGTCGGTCGCAAAGCCGGAGAACTCGAAGCGCTCGCCCTGATAGTCGACGCCGAGGCCGGAGAGGCGGCGCGAGTAGCGCGAGAGCTTCGACTCTGAAAGGCCGGTGTCGAAATCGCCAAAGACGCCGCGGAAGGCGTCCTTCTCCGCCTTGAGGTAGACCGGATAGCGGCTCTGCGCCTCGTAATCCTGCGTCGAGCGGTCGCCGAAGAGCGGGTAGCGCTCATCCGGATTGACGTCGAGGAAGAGGTCGCCGTCCTGCCGTCCCCGCTTCTTCGCGGTGTCGCCGGCGAGCGTGACGAGCCAGCCGCCCTTGACCGTGCCTTTGGCGAAGCCTGCAATCCGCCCGTCGCCGACGAGATCGGCGGCGGAGGGGGCCGCGCCGTCGCGGTCCTCGATCCCGCCTTGCCCTTCGGCGAGGCCGACGACGATCCAGCCCCGCGGCGCCGGCTTCACATAGGTCTGGAACGCGCGCCGGCGCCCGTCCTCTAGCGCCACCTCAATGCGCAAGGGCCCGGTTTCGACCGTCGGCTCCAGCTCGACGAACGCGACGCCGCCCTGCCCGACCGGCACGGAAGAAAGCGCCGACAGGGGTGCGTCGAGCGCGTTGCGCTCTTCCGCGCGCCCGCGCTCGACTGTGCGGTAAGGCGCGGACACCTCAACAGCCAGAAGCCGGCCGGCCCTTACTGGCCGCCCGGCGCCGTCCGTCACCCTGATGGCGATCACGGGACGCGAACTCCCGTCGGCGAAGAGCGAACTTCGCTCCTCAAGAAGGGCGGCGCGCTCGGCGCGGCTGATGAAGGGGACGACGCGCTCGACGCGGGCGACCTCGACCCCGGCTTCATTGCGGAGCCGGGCGACGAAATGGTTGTCGCCTTCCTTGAGGTCAACGCCCTTCCAGCGTGTCAGCGCCGCGGACCGCACCAGATTGACTTCGCGGCCGTCGAAATTCTCCGGCGGGACTTCGCGGCCGTTGAGATAAAGCGCCGGGCGGAGCGCGGGGTCGTGCAGGACGCCGAGATTGGCGCTCGCCGACGAGGGTGTCGCCCCTTCCGCCGGATAGGCGAAGGCGTTTTCCGGCGTCTGGAGGTTGAGCCACGCCTTGTCGAAGCGGCGATAGTCCGTGTCGGGATTGAGGGTCTCTGGCGCCGCCACTGCCTTCGCCGCCGGTTCGCGGAGCTTTTTCACATGGAAGTTCGCGCGCCAGACCGCGCCGCCGCGCGCATCCACGAATTGCGATCCGGCGCTGCCGGCATACCGGGTGTTGTCCCGGCAAAGGACGAGGCCATACCCGTCGGGCAGGCTCTCCTCATCGACCTGCACGACATGGGTGCGCGGGCTGACCCCTTCAAAGTGGTAGAGCCCGTTCTTGTCCGTAACCGTCGTGAAGCCGTTTTCGAGGTAGAGCCGGACGCCTTCAACGCCCTTGGCCGCAGCCGGGTCCTCGCAGCCGTCCTCAATCAGGCGGCCGATGATGGTGAGCGAGGAGCGGAGAAAATCATCGACGATGTCGACGACCGCTTCGGCGCGGTTTGAGACCGGCGCGCCGGCTGCGGTGACGCTCTGCGCAGTGTTGACCGCGGGACCCAGCGGCGCGCCGGCGGTGACCTCGGCGATATAGGTTACCGTGACCCTGCCGCCCGCCGGAACAAGGCCGGCGTCGAGCGTCAGCGTGCGGCCGTCCGATGAAATCGCCGGGTCGGGTATGGCCACGCCGTCCGCCCGCGCCGACCCTTTCTGATAGCGAAAGCCCGCTGGAAGCGTGTCGGCGATCCGCGCGGGCGTCGGCGTCGCGCCGCGGTTCTCGATCGTGAGGCGGTAGCGCACGAAGTCGCCCGCCGACGCGGTCGCAGCGCCGGCGGACTTGGTGAGCAGAACCTCCGTTGACGGATCGAGCGGATAGTCGAGTTCGAGATCGCCGGCGCCAGTCAGCGTGAAGGGCGCGCCGTAAGATCCCGGAATGATGGTGAAGGGCGCGTTGGCGAGCGCGTCGAAGGCGGGCGGCAGGACCGAGGAGGGCCCGCTATAGCCGGCGGGCGGGGCCACCACGAGCCGGTAGGCCCCCTGGGCCATGATCGGGAAGACGAACTGGCCGGGATTGAGCGCGTAGACCATGCCGCCGGCGTCAGTGACGGTGGAGCCGGTGACGATCGTCGAGGGGTATGCCGACACGCCGTCGATGCCGAAGACGCTGGCGGGCAGGCCGGTAGCGTCATCGACGATTGTGACGACGACGCCGTCGAGAAGCGCGCCGGTAAGACTGTCGAACACCCGGCCGAACGGATCGACGCCGGCGGTCGCGGTCGAAATCTCCGTCGCATCGAACGGATCCTGGTAGCGCGCGGTGAGGCCAAGCCCATGCGCGAGCGACAAGGTCGCATCATCGGTTACGGGCGACCCGCTGGCGGAAGCAATCCAGGCGAAGAACTCGCCGGTGTCGGGTCCGCTTTCGTAAAGCCTCAGCGTGACGAAATCGCCATTGGCGGTGGCGATCGTCGCGATGACAGTCTCGATGGCGGCGGGGTCGCCGTTCTGGCCGGGATCGCTGACGCGGACGATGACGGGCTCGCCGATGAAATAGGCGTCGGCGACAGCAAGCGGCACCGGCGCGGCCGTGTTGATCGGCGTTCCACCCGCCGAAGCGAGCGGACCCGTCGGCTGAAACGGTCCGCCCGCGCCGTTCTGGAAAAAGGATCCGTTGAGCGCTGTCGGAACGGCGCCTGGCAAGGTCGGGGCGTAACGGAAGAAAGTGATCGACGACGGCGTGCGGTGCGCTTCGATCGTGAACACCGCATCAGGGGTCGTCAGCATGGTCGTCACGCCGCCAAGCGTGAATTCGACATGCGCGCGGTTGACGACCGCGGTCCCGACCGGCGCCGCGCTCGACGCAAGCGGCGCGAGCGCGAGGAGCGTCGCGGCGAGCGCGCGCCGCAGTACCTTCCCTATCAACCCCCGCCCGATCACGACGCCCGCGGACCCCTTTCGGCCCTGTTACTCAACCGCCCTCTAAGACGACGCCGCCGCACCGGGATTTCCGGGCGGCGGCGCTGAGGAATTCGCTTTTTCCGCGCGTCGCCTAACGAACGAGTGCGCGAATGGTGACGGTGCCCGTCGCGCCCGGCGCCAGCGAGGCGCCGGTGAGCGAAACCGTGCACGAGGTCGTGCAGCCCGAGCCGCCGGCCGGGTTCGCCAGCGTGCCCGCCGCCGTGAAGCCGGCCTGCGCCGACGAAATCCACTGCACTTCGTTCGGCAGGACGTCGCTGATCGCGATGTTGGTCGCGGTCGCCGAGGCGCCGGCGTCGTTCGAGGCGGTGATGACATATTCGACGCACGCGCCCGGCGCGGCGAAGCCCCCGGTGATCGTGTCGGTCGCGCAGTTCGTCGGATTGGTGCGGACGACCGCGACCGTCTTGTTCGCGCTGATCGTCGCGGCCGCGACGGTGTAGCGCGCGGTCGACGAATGGGCGCCGTCATTGGCGATGTCGTCCGGCGCGCCGGCCGTTCCGGTGCCGTCGGCGAGGACGTCCTGCGCCGCGCCCGTCAGCGTGTTGACGGCGGCGGCGGTGATTTCCGTGCCTGGCGTTGAGGCGTAGGCCGGGTCGAGCGAGGCGGTCGGATAGAATGAGTTGGCGACCAGCGCGACGTCGTCGAACTGGCCGTTGGTCGCGCCGGCCGGGATGTTGCCGGTGATGACGACCCAGAGCCGCGCGTCCGGCGCGACGTTCGGCGTGACGCCGGCGCCGAGTGTGTAGGATGTCCCGGCGCCCGCGTCATCGACGCCCGGCGTGAAGACGCCGTCATTGCCGGCGTCGGTGTAGTAGACAGCGGAGTAAGACGCGATATCAAAACTGTCGCCGGCGACGTCCTTCACCGACAGGCGCCAGGCGGCGTTGTCGTTACCGCTGTTGAGGACGCCGTAAACGACGCGCGCGCCGGTCTGGCCGGGCGAGACGCTCGCGCCCGAGACCGTCGTCACGGTGAGGTCCACCTTGCGGTCGACCGTGAACAGCGTCGGCGCGCCCGACGTGTCGATCTGCGTCTGCGACACGCCGCCGACCTGATAATCGAGGGTGAACGAGTTCGAGACGCTCGTGCCGGCGCTGGTGCCGGCGGCGAACGCGGGCGCAGAGCCCAGAACCGCGGCGAGGGCCGCACCGATAAACGCAGCGCTCCGCACGCTGCGGCCGAAACTCTTCATGCGCAATTCCCCATGCACCAAGACGCATTGGTTTCGCACAGCCATCTAAAGAAAGAGATAAAGGTGATATGATGAATACGTCCCCGTGCATTACAAATAACAACCGATTGCAGTGCAGTAATAATAAAACGGCAGTGAACAAAAATCATAAAAGTGGAGCGCCGCCGTTAGGGCTGCGTTTACCGCGTTGTCCTAAAGGGTCTCCGGTCTCCGGATGAAAGGTTTCCTCGATGCGCAAGGTTCTCGCCCTTCTCGCCGCCGCACCGCTGGCGTTCGGCGCCGCGGAGGCCTCGATGTCGGCGCGCCAGGTCGTGGAGAAGGAAACGGTCGTCGTCGCGGCGAACGGCGAACGCACGGTCAAGCGCCTGCCCGCCGACAAGGTGACGCCCGGAGAAACAGTCGTCTATTCGATCCGCTACAAGAATGACGGGGCGGGCCCCGCCGGCGACATCGTGCTCGTGATGCCGGTGCCGAAAGAAGTCGCCTATGTCGAAGGGTCGGTTGCGGGCGTCGATGGCGCCAGCGTCTCGTTCTCCGCCGACGGCGGCGAGACCTATGTGGCGCGCGGGCGCCTGACCGTCGTCGAGGGCGGCGAGCCTCGCCCGGCGCGCGGCGACGAGATCACCCATATCAAATGGACCCTGACGGCGCCGGTCGCGCCCAAGGCCGAGGGCGAAGTTTCCTACAAGGCCGTGCTGCGCTGAAAGCCTGACACCCGGGGGCGATGATCTTCACCATCGCGCCCGGGCAAGCGCGACTGCGCGCCCGCAGCGAAGCGAGGAGACGTTTCAGTGATCGGTTTCGATCACTGAACCCACGTAAAACGGAACCGCCGGCGCGCCGTCAGCGTAGACGGAGCATGACCCCGTTCCCGCGCAATGCGCTTGTCATCGGCGCCTCCGGCGGCATCGGCGCGGCGTTCGCCGAGCGACTTGACGCATCATCACGCGTCATCCGCCTGTCGCGCCGCGATGACGGCGTCGACATCACGGACGAAGCCGCTGTCGCTGCGGCCGCTGCACGCCTTGAAGCCGAGCGCTTTGACCTCATCCTCGTCGCCAGCGGCGTTCTGGAGAGCGAGGGCGCGGGCCCCGAGAAGTCCTTTGCGGCGATTGATCCTGCCGCGATGGCGCGCCTTTACGCGGTCAACGCGATCGGCCCGGCGCTGATCGTCAAGCATTTTGCGCCGCTGCTGCCCGCCAGGGGGCGCAGCGTCATCGCGTTTCTGTCCGCGCGCGTCGGCTCGATCGGCGACAATCGTCTGGGCGGATGGATGGGTTATCGCGCCTCCAAGGCGGCCTTGAACCAGATCGTGCGTTGCGCCGGCGTTGAACTGTCCCGCACCCGGCCCGACGCGATCGCGCTCGCCCTTCACCCCGGCACGATCGACACCGCGCTGACGCGGAAATTCGCCGGCGGGCGCTTCACGGCGACCCCCGAAGAATGCGCCGAGAACCTTCTGCGTCGGTGCGTTCACGCAACCCCAGAAATGTCAGGCCGCTTTTTCGCTTATGACGGCGCGGCGGTCCCGTGGTGACGCGGAGTCTCGTCGTCATTCTTGGCGATCAGTTGTCATCTGGGATCGCGGCCCTAAGGGGCGGCGATCCTGCGCGCGACATCATCGTGATGGGCGAGCCCGGCGGCGACATAACCCACGCGAAGCATCACAAGAAGTCGATCATCCTGATCCTCTCCGCGATGCGCCATTTCGCGGAGGAGTTGCGCATGCGCGGCTGGACGGTCGATTACGCCCGCCTTGAAGAGCCGGGAGCGCCGCAAAGCTTCACCGACATGGTCGGCGGCGCAGTCAGACGCTTCGAACCGCAAGGGATCGTCCTGACGGAGCCCGGCGACTGGGCCGTACTGGAAGAAGCAAAAGGCTGGGCCGACCGTTTCCGCCTGCCGGTCGAGATCAGGGACGATGACCGCTTCATCGCCGGCCACGCCGAGTTCGACGCCTGGGCGATGGGCCGGAAGTCGCTGAGGATGGAGTTCTTCTACCGCGAGATGCGCCGGAAAACCGGCCTTTTGATGGACGGCGAGGAGCCCGCCGGCGGGCAATGGAACTTCGACCATGACAACCGCAAGCCGGCGAAGGGCGGCGCGCGCTTCGCGGGGCCGCTGCGGTTCGCGCCGGATGCGACGACGCAGAGCCTCATCGCGCTCGTCAAAGATCGGTTTGCGGATCATTTCGGCGACGCCGAACCGTTCTGGTTCGCCGTCACCGCGAAGGACGCGGAGAAGGCGCTCGACCATTTCATCCGCACGGGGCTCGCCGGCTTCGGCGCGACGCAGGACGCGATGCTGGAGGGCGAGCGCTTTCTCAATCACTCGGTCCTGTCGATCTACCTGAATATCGGGTTGCTGCACCCGCTCGATGTTTGTCAGCGTGCGGAGGAAGCCTGGCGCACGGGAAAGGCGCCCTTGAATGCGGTCGAAGGCTTCATCCGGCAAATCATCGGCTGGCGCGAGTTCATCCGCGGCGTTTATTGGCGCGAGGGCCCGGGCTATGTCCGCGCGAATGCGCTTGGCGCAACGCGCGCGCTGCCATGGTTCTACTGGTCGGGCGAGACGAAGATGGCCTGCGTGAAAGCGGTCGTCGACCAGACGCGCGCGGAGGCCTACGCCCATCATATCCAGCGCCTGATGGTGACGGGGACCTTCGCCCTCATCTCCGGGGTCGACCCCTATGAGGTTCACCGCTGGTATCAGGCCGTTTACGCCGACGCCTTCGACTGGGTCGAGGTTCCAAACGTCATCGGCATGGCGCAGTTCGCCGATGGCGGACTGCTCGCGTCAAAGCCCTACGCGGCGAGCGGCGCCTACATCAACCGCATGTCGGACCATTGCGGCGCCTGTCATTACAGGGTCGCGAAGAAGACCGAAGAAGACGCCTGCCCGTTCAACGCGCTCTATTGGGATTTCATCGCGCGCCACGAGACGCGCTTTCAATCCAATCCGCGCATGGCGACGATCTACGCCTCATGGCGCAAGATGGCGCCGGCGCAGCGGGCCGCGCTGCGCAAGAAGGCGTCCGCGCTGCTGGAGGCGTTGGAGACGCTCTGAAACGCCTTCCGAAAAGCCCAAGGCGGTTTTCAGGCCAAGAGGCGCGTCACTCAATCCAACTCCCAGGCCACGGTCGTCGACTTGTGCTTCGGAGAACGTGGTCCGAGAGGCCCTTTACATCGCGAGGCGATAGCCGCCGGCTTCGGTCAGGAGAATTGTCGCCGACGCGGGGTCCGGCTCGATCTTCTGGCGCAGGCGGTAGACATGCGTTTCGAGCGTGTGCGTCGTCACGCCTGAATTGTAGCCCCAGACTTCGTCGAGGAGGACGTCGCGCGTCACCGGCTTGCCGCCGGCGCGATAGAGAAACTTGAGGATCGAGGCTTCCTTCTCGGTGAGCTTGATCTTCCGGTCGGCGTTTGAGACCAGCATCTTCACAGCCGGACGGAATTCGTAAGGCCCGATCTTGAAGACGGCGTCTTCGCTCTGCTCGTGGCTTCGCAGGTGCGCGCGGATTCGCGCGAGCAGCACCGCGAATTTGAACGGCTTCGTCACATAATCGTTCGCGCCGGAATTGAGGCCGAGAACCTCGTCGGCGTCGGTGTCGGCGCCCGTCAGCATGATGATCGGCGATTTGAAGCCGTTCTTGCGCATCACCTGGCAGGCTTCCCGGCCGTCCATGTCGGGAAGGCCGATGTCAAGGAGAACGAGATCGATATGCGCCTCATCCTTCGTGCGCTGGATCGCCGCCTGCGCGGTCGCGATCGCCTCGACCGCGAATTCCTCGTGATGGGCGAACTGGTCGAGCAGCGTCTCGCGGAGGAGATCGTCGTCATCGACGAGCAGGATTTTTCTGGCGCGCGCCATACGGTTGTTCTTTCGCTCTTCAAACTGGAGGCGGGGGATAGACCTAATGCCGTCCACGCCGGAAATCAAAACCGGATCACGCCGCCGTGATTATCGTTTTCATGCATTTCGTGCACCGAAGAGCGCGGTTCCGATGCGCACATGCGTCGCCCCGAGCGACGCTGCGACGTCATAATCGGCGCTCATTCCCATGGACAGGACGGGCAATTGATTGCGCCGGGCGATTTTCGCCAGCAGCGCGAAATGCGGCGCCGGGGGGGCGTCGGCGGGCGGGATGCACATCAGCCCCTCGACGGCAAGGCCGTGTCCGGAACGGCACTCGGCAAGAAACCCATCGGTTTCCTCGGGGCTGACGCCCGCCTTCTGCGGTTCGGCGCCGGTGTTGACCTGAACAAGGAGGCGGGGGTGTTTTCCTTGACGCGCGCTCTCGGCCGCGACCGCTGCGGCGATTTTCGGTCGGTCGATCGTCTCGATGACGTCGAACAGGGCGACGGCCTCGGCGGCCTTGTTCGATTGCAGGGCGCCGATGAGACGAAGCTCGACCCCCGGGTGATCGGCGCGGATCGCCGGCCATTTCGCTTTTGCCTCCTGCACGCGGTTCTCGCCGAAAACCGTGAGCCCCAGCGCAATCGCGCGCCTGATCGCCGCCTCGTCCTGGCCTTTCGACACGGCGACGATGACGGGCGCTGACTTGCGCCCGGCCTCGGCGAGCGCCCGCGCGAGGCGCTGATTGATCGCGGCGAGATTGGCGGCGATATCGTCTTTGGAATGATTGACTGGCGTCATGAGGAAGGCTTGCGGGATCGGGCCGCGAAACTAGCAGCGGCGGCGCGCGCGCTGAAAGAGGCGTCGGGCGCGGCCGCCCCCTTTTCTCTTGCTTTCCTGACCGACGCCCGGCGCATTGCGAACCCCGAGCCGATCCTGCGCGCGCTGGCGCCGGGGAGCGCGGTCATTTTTCGCGACTATGACGCGCCCCGGCGCGAGACGCTGGCGCGGCGCTATCGCGCGATCTGCGAGGGCCGCGGGGTGCTGTTTCTCGTCGCGGGCGATCCGGCGCTCGCCATGCGTATCGGCGCGGACGGCGTTCACCATCCCGCGTGGTCGCGGGCGCCGGCGCGGAACGCGGGCCTGCGCCTTGTCACCGCTGCGGCGCATGGCGCGGACGATCTCGCTCGCGCGTCGGCGCTCGGCGCTGATCTCGCATTGCTCTCGCCGGTCTTCCCGACGCGCAGCCATCCGGACACGGAGCATCTCGGCCTTGCGCGGTTCAGGTCGCTCGTCGCGGCCTCGCCGGTCCCGGTGCTTGCGCTCGGCGGCGTCGATGCGACGAACGCCGGATTGCTCAAAGGGCGCAATGTCGCGGGCCTCGCCGCGATCGGCGCGTTCGTCACCGGCCCGCCATCGCCGCGATCCTGAACAGCGCGCGCTCGGCGATTTCAAGGTCGGGGAGCCCGGTTGATTTCGCGCCAAGTTCGGCCTCGAGGAGCGCGTCGAGCGCGGCGTCGATCTTCTGCAACGGCCAGCGGCGAAGGCGCGCTTCGAAGCTGCGCTTTTCCATGAAGAAGACCGGCGGGCGAAGGCGGCCCATCGCAGCCTCGGCGCTAAGCCCCTCTGCGATCATCGCTTGCGCGGCGCGGAGCCGTGTCATCTCCCGCTGGGCGAGGCGCAGCGTGCCGATGGGCCCGGCGCCCGCGCCCTGAAGGCGGTGGAGCGCTGTCGCGAGCCGCTCCGGCGCGCCGTCGGCGGCCGCGCCCGTGGCCTCGTCCGCCGCATCGGAAATGGTGTCGACGAGGCTCGCCTTGACGTCATCGAGGCTGATCGTCGCCGGCCCGCTGCGGACGGCCTTCGGCCCCTTGTAGAGGATGAGCTTGTCGATCTCGGCGCGCGACAGGCCGCGATCCTCGCCGAGGAGGGAGACGAGCAGCGACAGCGCTTCGTCCTCAAATCGGAGATCCTCGGCGCGCGCGGCATCGATGGCGAGCGCGCGGACGTCGGCGGGCGTGTCGGCGTAGCAGGGCAGGGCGACGGCGGTTCTGGCCGCCTCGAATGCTTTGCGCAGCCCCGAGGATTTGGCGAGGTCGCCCGCCTCGACGATCAGCACTCCGTTCGCCTTGAGATTCCCCTTCTCGAGGCCGTCGAGCGCGATCTTCGCCGCCTCCGCCGCCGCTTCGCCCGCCGTCCGGATACGGATGACCCGCTCGCCCCCCATCAGCGAGAGCGCGCAAAGCTCGTCGGCGAGGCGCGAGGGGTCGCCCTTGATGTCGCCGTCCTGGAGCTCGAGATAGTTGAAAGGATCCTTGAAATCCGGCGTCACCAGCGCGGCGATCTTGTCGGCGCGCTCGCGCACGAGGCCGAGATCGGGGCCGTAGACGAGGACCGCGCCGACGGCGCCGTCGCGCCGGGCAAGAAAGGCGTCGATCGCCTTTCCCTTGAGCGCGGTCATCGCCCGTCCTGGGCCGCGGCGATCTTGAGGAGCACGTCGCGCTCGATGTCTTCGACGAGCTGGGCGGCGGCCTTCTCTTTCGCCTGCTCCTCCGCATAGAGAGTCGAATATTGCGAGTTGACGACGTTGAAGGACGCGATCGAGACGACATTGCCGACATAGCGCTTGCCGGAGCTGCGCTCGACGAGCGTGTAGTCGCCGACGAGGCGGTAATTGTAGCGCGTGACTGAGGCGTCGAGCTGCACGGCGAGGCGCTCGGCCTGCTCGCTCGCCTTCACCGACAGGTCGTATTGCGCGCCCTCGCCCCCGCGCATCCGCCGTTCGAAGGCGCGCGTGACGACCGGCCCGATCGCGTCCGGCGCGTCGACGCTGACAAGCGCCATCTGCGTGAGGCCGGACCCGCCGCCGTCTGCGGTCGCGTAGAGCGGGCGAAAGCCGCAGGCCGAGAGCAGGAGGGCGGCGGCAGCGATCAGCAGACGGAGCATTCGGCCCTCAATTCGCGACGATGTTGACGATCCGGCCCGGCACGACGACGACTTTGCGCACGGTGAGCCCTTCCGTGTAGCGCTTCACCTCGGCTTGCGCGAGGGCGAGCGCCTCGACTTCCCTTGCGTCGAGGGATGGAGCGACGGCGATTTCCGCGCGGCGCTTGCCGTTGACCTGGATCGGCAGGACGATTTCGTCCTTCACGAGCAGGGCGGGGTCCGCGGCTGGCCAATCGGCGTTGCAGACAAGGCCCTTCCCGCCCAACATCTCCCAGCATTCCTCCGCAAGGTGCGGGGTGAAGGGCGCGATGAGCCGGACGAGCGCGGAGAGCGCCTCGGCGCGGGCCCATCCTTCTGCTCCCCCGCCTGCGGGGGAGCTGTCGCGCGCAGCGTGACTGAGGGGGCGCGCGCTCGGCGAACGCTCGGCGCCGCCCCCCTCCGTCGCCTTCGGCGGCACCTCCCCCGCAGGCGGGGGAGGAGATGCGCGCCTCACCTCGGTCAGAAACTCGTAAAGCCGCGCGACCGCCTTGTTGAAGCGGAAATTCTCGATGTCGTCGGTGACGCCGGCGATGGTCGCGTGCGTGGCGCGGCGGAGCGCGCGCGCTTCATCGGGAAGGCTCGCGGGCGCGTGCGTCAGATCGTGCGCCGTGAGCGCGCCAGTCGCGGCCTCGACCGTTTCGTAAACGCGGTTCACGAATTTCCACGCGCCGGTGACGCCGCTTTCAGTCCATTCGACGTCGCGTTCGGGCGGGGAATCGGAGAGGAGGAAGAACCGCGCCGCGTCCGCGCCGTATGTGTCGGCGATCGCTTCGGGCGCGACGACGTTCTTCTTCGACTTCGACATTTTTTCGATTGAACCAATAAGAACGTAGTTTAGGCGCTTGTTCAGCCCAATCGGCGATCTTTCGGTTGACCTAAAGTAATATTGGCCAAGACGCTTAGTTTGCTCGCGGTACCGCGCACCAAAGTCCCCTTCAAGTGAGTTCACTTCGCCCATTATTGCTTCTAGCTGAGTGTCGGAAAATTGGTTCCCGGAACCCGGTAGCGCCGGACAAGAAAGTATTTCTTCTGGAAGCGCCCACTGATTGTCCAAGTCTCGGTAAGTTGCATGCGTCACCATCCCCTGCGTGAAGAGGTTGGCGAAGGGCTCGGTCGCGGAGAGATGGCCCGTCGCCTTCATCGCGCGGGTGAACCAGCGGGCGTAGAGAAGATGGAGGATCGCGTGCTCGATGCCGCCGATATACTGATCGACGGGCAGCCAGTAATCAGCGTCCGCCTTGTCGACGGGCTTGTCCGGCCGCCCCGCCGCGAAGCGCGCGAAATACCACGAGGAATCGACGAAGGTGTCCATCGTGTCGGTTTCGCGATAAGCGGGGCGCCCACAGTCAGGGCACGGAACGTTCCGCCATGACGGCGTTCGGTCCAAGGGGTTGCCGGGCGTCCTGAAGGCTTCGGCCGGAACCTCCGGCAGCAGGACGGGGAGGTCGGCCGCCTTCACCGGCACGACGCCGCAGGCGCCGCAATGAACGGCGGGGATGGGGCAGCCCCAATAACGCTGGCGGGAGACGCCCCAGTCGCGCAGGCGCCAGTTGACGGTCGCCTTGCCTTTCCCGAGCGCGGCGAGCCTTGCGATCGCCGCGTCGATGGCCGCGTCTTTCGACAGGCCGTCGAGGAAGCCGGAATTGTAGAGAACGCCATCTTCCGTATACGGCTTATCGCCGATCGCGAACGTCTCCGGGTCCGCGTCCGGCGGCAGCACGACCGGCGACACCGAAAGCCCGTATTTCCGGGCGAATTCGAGGTCGCGCTGGTCATGCGCCGGGCAGCCGAAAATCGCGCCCGCGCCGTAGCCCATCAGGATGAAATTCGCCGACCAGACAGGCAGCGTGCGCGACGGGTCAAAGGGGTGCGTGACGGTGAGGCCGAGATCGACGCCGATTTTCTCGGCTTTTTCGATGTCGGCCTCCGACGTGCCGCCTTGCGCCGCGCGCTTCACGAACGCCGCAACCCGGGGGTCATGCTCAGCGACGGCCTGCGTCAGCGGATGGTCGGGGGCCATGGCGACAAAGCTCGCCCCGAACAGCGTGTCGGGGCGCGTCGTGAAGACCTCTATCGGGTCCCTGGCGTGGCCGCCGGTGAGGAACGCCGGCGCCGAGGCGATGTCGAACCACAGGGTTGCGCCTTTCGATTTGCCGATCCAGTTGCGCTGCATGGTGCGGACATTGTCCGGCCAGCCGGCGAGGCGCCCGTCATCGAGCGCGGCGAGGAGATCGTCCGCCTCGTCGGTGATTTTGAGGAACCATTGCGAGAGTTTCTTGCGCTCGACGGGCGCGCCCGAGCGCCAGCCCTTGCCGTCGATCACCTGCTCGTTCGCGAGCACCGTCATGTCGACGGGGTCCCAGTTCACATAGGACTCGCGGCGCTCGACGAAGCCCGCCTTCCAGAAGTCGAGGAAGAGCTGCTGCTGCCAGCGGTAATAATCGGGTTCGCAGGTGGCGAGTTCGCGGCTCCAGTCGATCGAAAGGCCCATCGCTTTCAGCTGGCCGCGCATCGTCTCGATATTGGCCCGCGTCCAAACGCCCGGATGGCTGCCCGTCGCGGCGGCGGCGTTTTCGGCCGGCAGCCCGAACGCGTCCCAGCCCATCGGGTGGAGAACGTTGAAGCCGCGCGCGCGCTTGTAGCGGGCGACGAGGTCGCCCATCGCGTAATTGCGGACATGCCCGATATGGATGCGCCCGGAAGGGTAGGGGAACATCTCGAGGACGTAGTATTTCGGCCGCGAGCGGTCAGCGCCGGTCTCGAACGCCTTTGCCGCGTCCCAGCGCGCGCGCCACTTCGGTTCGACGTCTTTCGGATTGTAGCGGGCCATGGAGGTCTCTGCGAAAATCAAAAACGGCGCGTTTCGGCGCGCCGTTCTTGTTCAATAAAATTACGGACGGCGCCAGCCGCTGTTTATTTGTCGATTTGGTTCAGGCGGAGCTGCCGGGCGCGGGTGAGGATCGAGTTTTCGAGCTCGCGGCCTGTGGCCGGATTGACGCTCGCCTCGACCCACTCGCCAGCGGCGCTTTTCTCCTGCCGGAAAACCGAAACGCGGAGCGCATCGGCCCGCAGCGCGGTGTCGAGGATGTAGACCGAGACTTTGAAGCGTTCGTTCGGGGTTTCGGGGTTCGAGTACCAATCGGTGAGGAGAAGGCCGGAAATCGGGTCCGCCCGAAGGACGGGGAGGAAGTCGAGCGTTTCGAGCGAGGCCGCCCACAAATAGCGGTTGACGGTGGTCGTTCCCTTGGCCCCGATCAGGGTCGCGTTGCGGACCGGATCGCCCTTGTCGCCGCCGCCGCAGGCGGCAAGGAGGCCGGCGGCCACGGCGAGGACTAGCGCCTTGATCGCGCGTCGTTTTTCGAGACTCATCGGGGGAACTGTTCCATATTGGGGCGGGCGTCGCGCCCGGGACGTGGCTTTCCTATCACAAACCGCCCGAGAAACAACCGGCAGGGGGTCCGTAGGCCCCTGGTTCCTTGACGCTTGTCGCGCCGCCGCCTTAACTCGACAAACCAGAGTTGCGTCGCACGCTCCACCCCGCGGGGATGGGGCCGTTTGGCGTCGCCATGGCGAGTGAAGGGAAGCGAGGCGCGGTGCGCGGACGCGTGAAGGCATGGGCGATGGGCGCTGGCGGGATGACCGCCGCGGCGCTGTTGCTCGCCGGCGCGCCCGCCCATGCGGCCGATCCCGTCAAGGTCGATGTCTCCGGCAAGGCGAGCCTCGCCGCCGGTGTCTCGGACGGCGATGCGAAGGTCGACGCCGACGCTGAAATCAACCTGCGCGCCTCGACCGTGTTCGCAAACGGGGTCGAACTTGGCGCGGCGATCGGCGGACGCTTCGACCGCCAGCAGCCGAACCAGCTGTTCGCCGCCGGGCGCTATTCCGGGCCCCTCCTCGGCGGTCCGCGCGGGGTCGCTCCCCTGAATTCCGACGCCTATCTCCAGAGCGCCTACGGGTATCTGCGGGGGCCGTTCGGGCAGCTCATCGTCGGGCGCGACCAGGGCGTTGCGCGCACCTTCGCGGTGACGGCGCCGACGATCTTCCAGTCGGTCAATGTCAATGACTGGCGCACGGATCTTTCCGGGCTCAACGACGTCCACACGGTCAACGATTTTTCCGGTTACGCGACGAAATTCAGCTATCTGCCTCCGGCGAATTTCCTCGGCGGCGCGCTGGGCGGCTTGCAGCTCGGCGTCTCCTACAGCCCGGTCGCGGCCCATTGCGGGCAGGACCTGTGCGCGCCGGCGGACCGGCTTTTCATCACGCCGGCGGGGGCGCTGCTGACGGAAACCTCGCGCTGGGAGGATGTCGTCGAGGCGGCGGCCTATTACCAGAAGGAGCTGAAACTCGGCGGTGCGAGGGGCGGGCTTCTGCTCGGGGTAGGGGCGAGCTATGTCGCCGCGAGCGAGGACGCGCGGGTCGCGAGCCCGGTTTTCGACGACTATCGCGCTTATTCGCTCGGCCTCAATCTGGGCTTTCGCGGTCTGACGCTTGGCGGCTCCGTGAAGTCGACGAATTCCGGTCTCGCCAATGTCGATGATCAGGGCTACCTCGCTTTCGACGCCGGGATCACCTTCAAGACCGGCGAGGACAGGGGCGACTGGGGCCTGATGCTCGGCTACGGCCAGGCGGAAGCCAATGTCGCCGCCCCGCCGACGCCCGCCGCGCCGCTGATTTTCCGTGACACGCGCACCACGCAGGCCGGCGTCACCTATTTCGTCAGCCGGGGCATCACCGTCGGCGCGGCGGCGCAATATGTCGAATCGAAGAAGCCGGCGACGGCGGGCGGGCCGGAGGAGGCCGCGACCGTCGTCATCGAAAGCTCGATCAGGTTCTAGCGCAAGGCCAACTCTGGCGAGGCAGGGGGCGGGGGCGCCAATCGTTGCCGGAGGGGATAGAAGGGCGGCGCCGAAGGCGCCGCCCTTTCTTTTTCCGGATGGCGACCGCAGCCCTTGCGGCCGGGCTTTGCGCGACGCTTACTGGCGCGATGACCCTTCGTATCGACTATGTGGAATTCGCGAGCGCCGACATTGCGGCGTTCAAGCGCTTTTACGCCGAGGCCTTCGGCTGGACGTTTGAAGACTGGGGCCCCGATTATGCGAGTTTTTCCGGCGCGGGCGTCGAGGGCGGCGTGCGCGGCGGGGAGGCGGCGCGCGCCGGATCGACTCTCGTCATTCTTTATACGGACAATCTTGCGGACGCGGAAGCCCGCGTCTTGAAAGCGGGCGGGACGATCGGCGAGCGCCATGAGTTCCCGGGCGGCCGGCGCTTCCATTTCACTGATCCGTCCGGCAACGCGCTCGCCGTCTGGACGAAGACCGGATGAGTTATCGTCCGCCTGCGGAGGAACGCCGGAATCGCCTGTTTGGGGCGCCCGCCGGCGCGGATTCCCCTGACGCGGGATTAACCATCTAACCCGTTGATTTCATTCGGAAAAAAAATTCCGTCCCACCCCAATTGCGTCCGCTTAGGGTGGACGGATGATCATTTTGGCGTCCATCGTTCCGACCTGCGCGCCGCGCGGCGCGAGAGCCCCCGCGCCCGTCGCGCAAAAGGCGCCTTTTCGGCGCCACGAAAGGCGCCTTTTCCGGCTGGATCGCACAGAAGCCGCCGCTTTTTCAGACCCTTGCGAGACCGGAAAGCCGTCTTTTCGGCGCGCCGCCTCAGACGCCCTGGCCCATCAGCCTTTTGCAGACATCGTCAAGCTGGTCGAGGCTGCGATAGGCGATGGTGATAACGCCGGAGCCCTTCGGCTTGTGGTCGATCGCAACCTCGAGCCCGAGCGCGGCTGCGAGGTCCGCTTCGAGCGCGCGGGTGTCCGCGTCCTTCTTTCCGGGTACGGAGGATCTGGCGGGCTCGCGCGGGAGGGCCGGCGCCGGCGGCGCCGCTTCCTCCTTCACCAGCCGCTCGGTGTCGCGAACATTGAGCCCGCGCCGGATCACGGTTTCGAGCGCGGCGAGCGGGTCGCGCGCGGCAAGAAGCGCGCGGGCGTGGCCGGCGCTGATCTTTCCCTCTTCGAGCGCCGTGCGCACGCGCTCGGGCAGGCCCATCAGCCGGATCAGGTTCGCGACATGGCTGCGCGACTTGCCGACTGCGCCCGCTATCTCCTCCTGGGTGCGGCCATGGACCTCGATGAGGCGCTGGTAGGCGGCGGCCTCCTCGATCGGATTGAGGTCGACGCGCTGCACGTTCTCGATGAGCGCGATTTCGGCTGCGGCCTCGTCCGAGAGCTGGCGGATGATGACCGGAATGTCCGGAACAAGCGCCATCTGCGCGGCGCGCCAGCGCCGTTCGCCGGCGACAATCTCGTAATGCTCGTACGCGACCGGGCGGACGAGGATCGGCTGGAGCACGCCGCGCGCCTTGATCGACTCGGCGAGGTCCTCGAGCTCGGCCTTGGCGAAATGCCGGCGCGGCTGGTTGGGGTTCGGCTTGCAGAACTCGATCGGCAGGGTCTGAAGGCGCCGGCTTGTCGCAACGCCCAGCGCATTGTCGGCCTGGCCTTCGAAGGGCGCCTTCGCCGCGCCGGCGGCGGGCTGGAGCCCGACATCGCCAAGCAGGGCGTCAAGGCCGCGGCCGAGGCCGCGCGGGGGTTTGGCGGGCGTCATCGGGCGTTCCTCACCTCAGGCCGCCTTGCGCGCATCGCGCTCGCGCTGGATGACCTCGCTCGCGAGCCGGATATAGGCCTGGCTGCCGGCGCATTTGAGATCGTAGAGCAGCGCTGGCTTGCCGTGGCTCGGGGCTTCGGAAATGCGCACGTTGCGGGGGATGACGGTCTCGTAGACCTTGTCGCCGAGGTGGGCGCGAACATCTTTTTCGACCGCGCTTGCAAGGTTGTTGCGCCCGTCGACCATGGTGAGGACGACGCCCTGCAGGGTGAGGCGCGGGTTGATCCGTCCACGGACGGTCTCGATCGTCTTCAGGATCTGGCTCAATCCCTCGAGCGCGAAGAACTCCGCCTGCAAGGGGATGATGACGGCGTCGGCCGCGGCGAGCGCGTTCAGGGTGAGGAGCGAGAGCGAGGGCGGGCAGTCGATGAGGACGTAGCTCGTCTCCGGCCGCGCGCCGAGATAATCGGCGAGCGCGTCGGCGAGGCGGAAATGGCGCCGTTCGGCGTCGATGAGCTCGACCTCCGCGCCGGCGAGGTCGATGCCGGCGGGCGCAAGGCGCAATCCGGGGATGTCGCTGTCGATGACCGCAGCCTCGAGCCGGTATTCTCCCATCAGCGCGTCATAGGTCGTGACGGCGCGCGAAGGGGCGTCGGAGCCAAGGCCGGTCGAGGCGTTGCCCTGTGGGTCGAGGTCGATGAGAAGGACCTTTTCGCCAACGGCGGCGAGCGCGGTCGACAGGTTGATCGCTGTCGTCGTCTTGCCGACGCCGCCCTTCTGGTTGGCGATCGCGAGAATCCGCGGTGGGGCAGCGCTCGTCACAGGGATAGCCGGGCCTCGGCGTCAGGGTCGCGGCCGCTTCGGCCGCAGGGTGTCGATCATCAGAACGGTAGAGCCGGGGCTCGTCAGGCTGGCCCGCCGCTCGATCCTCATATGCCAATATTTAGAGGCTTCGGTCAATTCAGCCTCAACATCTTGTCCCTTGGGAAATATGCACAGGGCGGTTTCACCGCCGATTTCAAAGGCGTACCCGCAGAGCTTTGCAAGGCTCGCAAGCGCCCGGGCGGTGATGACGTCGGGCGCCTTCACCGTTAGCGATTCGATCCGGGCGGGGATTATCCGAATATTCCGGAGACCCATCGCCTCTGCGGCGCTGGCGAGAAACGCGGCCTTCTTTCCGGTCGACTCGACCAGGCTGACTTCGAGCCTCGGCGCGCCCATGGCGGCCAGGACGAGCCCCGGAAAGCCGGCGCCGCTGCCAAGATCAACGAGTGTGCGCGCCGCCGGCGGGATCAGTGCGAAAAGCTGCGCCGAGTCCCGGAAATGCCGGTCCCACCGGTCCTCGATGGTCGAGCGTGCAATGAGGTTATGCCGGGCCGACCAATCGAGGAGCGTGGCGTCATAAGCCTCAAGGCGCGCCATGGTTTCCGGGGATACCCCGAACTCGGCGGCGAAATCGGCAGGACCGTAGGACGCCATCGTTTCGCCGGGTCAGACGGCCGCGCGGTCGTTCTTGCGCAGCCAGGCGAGAAGGACGGCGAGCGCCGCCGGCGTCACCCCCTCGATGCGGCCGGCCGCGCCAAGCGTCGCGGGCCGCGCCTCGGCAAGCTTGAGGCGGACCTCATGGCTGAGGGCCGGGATTTCGGCATAGGGGAGGTCGGCGGGCAGGCGCAGCGACTCATCCTTGCGGAAAGCGAGGATGTCCGCCTCCTGGCGGCCCAGATAGCCGGCATAGAGCGCCTCGATCTCGAGCTGTTCGGCGATGTCGTGCCGGAAGGCGCCGGCCTCTGGCCAGACCGAAGCGAGGGAGCGCAGGCCAACGCCGGGGAGGGCGAGGAGGTCAAGCGCCGAGCGCCGCCGGCCGTCCTGGTTCACGGCGAGCCCCAGACCGGCGGCCTCCTTCGGGGTGAGGCTGCGGCTCATCGCCCAGGCTCTTGCCTCCGCAAGCAGGGATTGTTTCACGTGAAACACTTCCCCCCGCTCCGGCCCGACAAGGCCAAGGGCGCCGCCGCGGCCGGTAAGGCGCAGGTCTGCATTGTCTGCGCGGAGCGACAGCCGGTACTCCGCCCGGCTGGTGAACATGCGATAGGGCTCGGTGACGCCGCGCGTCACGAGATCATCGATGAGGACGCCGATATAGGCCTCGGCCCGGTCAAACAGGACCGGCCCGCCGCCTGCGACGGCGGCGGCGGCGTTCGCCCCGGCGACGAGCCCTTGCGCGCCCGCTTCCTCATAGCCGGTGGTGCCATTGATCTGGCCGGCCAGGAAAAGCCCCTTGAGGCGCTTTGTCTCCAGCGCCGGCGACAGCTCGCGCGGATCGACGTAGTCATACTCGATCGCATAAGCATGGCGGATGACTCGCGCATTCTCGAGACCGGGGATGGTCTTCAGGAAGGCGTCCTGCACGTCTTCCGGGAGCGAGGTCGAAATCCCGTTCGGATAAACGGTCGGGTCGTCGAGCCCCTCGGGCTCGAGGAAGATCTGGTGGCTCTGCTTTTCGGCGAAGCGAACGACCTTGTCTTCGATCGACGGGCAGTAGCGCGGGCCCCGGCCCGCAATGGAGCCGGAATAGACCGCGGATTTGGAGAGGTTCTCCTCGATGATCGCGTGGGTCGCCCGCGTGGTGTGGGTGATGCCGCAGGCGATCTGCGGAACGGTGATGCGGCCGGTGAGGAAGGAAAAGGGGATCGGGTCGGCGTCCGCCGGCTGCATCTCGAGGCTCGCCCAGTCGATCGTCCGGCCGTCGAGGCGCGCCGGCGTCCCGGTCTTGAGCCGGCCCATCCGGAAGCCGAGGCCGTAGAGCCGGTCGGACAGGCCGATCGCGGGCGCCTCTCCGATCCGGCCCGCCGGGATGCGCTTTTCGCCGACATGAATGACACCCTTGAGGAAGGTGCCGGTCGTCAGCACGACCGCCGGGGCGCGTACTTCCGTCCCGTCCGCGGCCCTGATGCCTGCGACTCTGGGTTCCCCACCCTCGCCGTGTTCTACGATCAGGTCCTCGACGGCCATTTCAAGGACGGTGAGGTTCGCCGCTTCGGCGATCAGGCGCTGCATGGCCTCGCGGTAAAGCTTGCGGTCCGCCTGCGCCCGCGGGCCCCGCACCGCCGGGCCTTTCGACCGGTTCAGCATTCGGAACTGAATGCCGGCCGCGTCGATCGCCCTGCCCATGAGACCGTCGAGGGCGTCGATCTCGCGCACGAGATGGCCCTTCCCGAGACCGCCAATGGCGGGATTGCACGACATTTCGCCGATCGTCGCAGTCTTGTGGGTGGCGAGCAGCGTGGCCGCGCCCATGCGCGCGGCCGCCGCCGCGGCTTCGCAGCCGGCGTGCCCGCCCCCGATGACGATGACGTCAAAGCCTTGCATGCGCGCTCATATAGACCGCGCGCCGGAAATGGAAAGCGCAAGGAAGCGCGCTATTTGCCGATGCAGAAGCTTGAAAAGATCGCACCCAGCACGTCCTCGACGCCGACCGCGCCGGTGATCGCGCCGAGCGAACGGGCCGCGAGCCTGATGTCTTCCGCGGCGAGCTCGGGCGCGACGGCGAGCCTTTCGAGGGCGGCGTTGAGATGGCCGATCGCCTGCGTCACCGCGTCGGCATGGCGGGCGCGCGAAAGGCCGGCGTCGGGGCCTGCATCGGCGAGGCCGGCGGCGATCGCGGCCAGTCTTTCGAGCAGCGGCGCGACCCCCTCGCCGGTCTTCGCCGAGACGCGGAATGTTTCACGTGAAACATCGCGCGCTTCGAAGGCGGGATTGAGATCGATCTTGTTCAGGATGACGAGATCGCCATCGCTGAGGTCATACCCTAAGTCATACCGGCCCTTCTCGGGCGGCGCTTTCTCGCTTGCAGCGTCGACGACGAGGAGCCGCAGGTCAGCCTGTCCCATTTTGATCCGTGTACGGCGTATTCCCTCGGCCTCCACGGGATCGGCGTGGTCATCCCTGAGGCCGGCCGTGTCGAAAAGGGTCGCGAGCGTCCCTGCGAGGTCGAGCCGCGCCTCGATGACGTCGCGCGTCGTGCCGGGCGTTTCCGAGACGATCGCGCGGTCCGAACCGGCGAGCGCATTGAGGAGGGATGACTTGCCGGCGTTCGGCGCGCCGATGATGGCGATCCGGACGCCTTCGCGCGCCGCGCGCGCCTTCGCCGACCCCGCAAGCGAATCTTCAAGCTCGGCGAAAAGCGTCCTGATCCCCTCCCGNGCGGGCCGCGACCCCTGCCGGCACGCCCTCCTCGTCAGGGAAATCGATCTCCGCCTCAAGGGGCGCCATGATCCCGACGAGCCTGTCGCGCCAGCCCTCGGCGCGGGCGGAAAGGCGGCCGCCCAGTTGACCCAATGCGCTTTTTCTTTGAAGGGCCGTTTCGGCATCGAGAAGATCGGCGAGGCCCTCGACCTCGGCCAGATCGAGCTTGCCGTTGAGAAGCGCGCGTCGCGTGAACTCGCCCGGCCCGGCGGGGCGCGCACCACGCGCCCGAAGGGCGTCGTAAAGCGCGTCCTCGACCGCGACGGAACCATGGAGATGGAACTCAGCGACGTCCTCGCCGGTGAAACTACGGGGCGCGGGGAAGAGGAGAAGGAGGCCTTCGTCGATGGTGTCGCCTTGCGGGTCGCAAAACCTCCGAAGGGCCGCGCGTCGCACCGGCGGCAGCGGCCCGCTTAGCGCGCCGGCGATGGCGAACGCCTCCGGGCCCGAGAGGCGGAACACCGCGACGCCAGCCTTTCCGGCGCCGGAGGCGCGCGCGAAGATCGTCCGCCGGTCGCCCGACGCGCCCGACTTCGTCACTTTTTCTTCGCCGGCGCAGCCGCGGCGGTCATCGCAGCGCCGATGAGCCCCTGGAAAGCGTCGAGCCCCTTGCCGCTCATCTCCATCCACCGCGCGACGAAGCGCTCGGGGTCGGCGAGCGTATCCATCTGGTCTTTCGCGCGGGTCATCATTTCGGCGACGACCATCTCGTTCAGCGGCTCGACGTCGGGCATGCCGAAAAACGCGCGCGCTTCCTGGGGCGTCAGGTCGACATTGATGGTGAGGCGCATGGCATGGTCTCCGTTTTCGAGCCATATAGGCGGAGCGCCGCCAGGCGCGCAAATGATCGCCCGCCCGGAGCATCTCGCATGAAGGAACTCGTCCTCGCCGCCATCGGCGGACCCGAGAATTTCGAGCTTCAAGACATTGGGAAACGCACGCCGGCGGCGAACGAGATCCGCGTCAGGAACGCGGCCATCGGCGTCAATTTCATCGACATCTACCAGCGCAAGGGGCTCTATCCGGTTTTCACCCCTGCGACGCTAGGCCAGGAAGGCGCCGGCGTCGTCGTCGAGGCGGGCGCTGACACCTCGTTCCGCGTCGGCGAGCGCGTCGCCTATCTATCGGGCGGCGGCGCCTACGCCGAAGAGATCGTTCTCGACGCCGGGCGCGCGGCGCGCATTCCGCACGGGCTTTCCGACGAGGCGGCGGCCGCCTCGTTTCTGAAGGGGCTTACTGCGGAAATGCTGCTCCGGCAGGTCTTTCCGCTGCAGGCGGGCCAAACCGCGCTCGTCACCGCGGCGGCGGGCGGCGTCGGCCTCCTCCTCTGCCAATGGGCGGTCCATCTGAAAGCGCGGGTCATCGCGGTCGTCGGAGACGCGGCCAAGGACGCGGCCGTTAAGGCCCTCGGCGTCAAGGACGTCATTGACCGATCGAAGACGCCAGACATCGCCGGCGCCGTCCGTACCCTGACGAATGGCCGCGGCGCAGACGTAGCGTATGACTCCGTCGGCAAGGCGACGTTCGAGGCCTCGCTCGACAGCCTCGCGCTGCGCGGCATGATGGTGAGCTACGGCAACGCTTCGGGCCCGGCGCCGCCGGTCGCGCCCCTCGAGCTGACGCGGCGCGGATCGCTGACGCTCGCGCGCCCATCGCTCTTTCACTATGCAACGCCCGACCGCTTGCCCGCCATGGCGGCGGCGCTGTTCGACCTTATCGCGTCGGGCGCCCTGAAACCGACCATCGCCGCCGCCTTCCCGCTCGCGAAGGGGGCTGACGCCCACCGCCTTCTCGAGGCGGGCCGGACCATCGGCTCCATCATCCTGAAACCGTAGAGATCTCCCTTGCGATCTGCTTTGTTCCTGCTGCCCTTCCTTTTCGCCGCCTGCGCCGACAGCGGCGCCGGAAAGCCCGCCCCGGCAGCGGTCGCCGAAGGCTGGCGGATCGCCCCCGAGGGCGATCTCAACAGCTTCTTCGAATGCCTTGAGGAGGCGGGCGCGGCGCTCGTTTCCGCCCATCGCGGCGGGCCGGGAAAGGGCCTTCCCGAAAACGCGGTCGAGACCTTCGCCGCGACGCTTCGCGCGATCCCGGCCATCATCGAGGCCGACGTCGCGACCTCGTCGGACGGCGTCCTGTTCCTCCTCCATGACGACACGCTCGAACGCACGACGACGGGCGAGGGCCTTGCGAGCGAGACGCCCTGGTCCGTCATCAAGGGGCTGAAGCTGCGCGACAAGGACGGGGCCGTCACGCGCTATTCCCCGCCCGCTTTCGCCGACGCGCTCGCCTTCCTCAAGGAGCGCAGCATCCTGCAGGTCGATTTCAAGAAGTCGACGCGCTACGAGGACGTCATCGCGGAAATAAAACGTCAGGATGCGGAGGATCGCGTCATCCTCATCGCCTACACGATGGCGCAGGCCGAGCGGCTCCATCGCCTGGCGCCGGAAATGATGATCTCGCTCTCGGTCTCGACGCAGTCCGACCTCAATCGCGCGGTGGCGGCGGGGGTGCCGGCGGACCGCCTCCTCGGCTTCACCGGGATCGACGACCCGAAGCCGCGGCTCTTCTCGATCCTCAATGGCGAGGACGTCGAGGTGATCTTCGGCACGCTCGGCGGCAAGGACTCGATCGACCGCCAGATAGAGGCTTCGGGCGACGACAGCCTTTACGCCCGCATCGCCGCCATGGGCGCTGACATCCTCGCGACCGACCGGCCGATCGCGGCGCAGGGCGCGCTCGACGCTGCGGGGCGAGGGGCGACGGCGGGCGCATGCGGAATCGGCCGCTAAGTCAAGCACATTATTGCAACGGTGAAGGGAGTTCGTCCGCGGCTGCGCTCCCGCCGGTTGTATTTATTGGGTTTTTCCGCACCAAATCCACGGATTTAATCTTCCACATCACAGCTTTGTGTTGATTTCCGGGGCGCGGAGGATTACCAAACCGTTACCGGCGAGGTGCTTTTTGCGCTGATCGCCGTCGGGAGAGTACCTGCTGCCCGCTCTGTCGCGGCAGCTTTTTTGGAACAGGGGGTTCCGCATGAAAACCATGAAGACAATCGCGGCGGCGTTTGCCGGCGTCGCGGCCTTGGGCCTCGCCGCCAGCGCGTCAGCGGCCGCCATCATCACCAACGGGACCGTCACGCTCGGCGTCGACGACCTCGGACAGCTCAACGTACCAGGCGGCGCTCCCTCGCCAGTGACAGGCACCAGCCTCGTCGGCCTGCGGTTCAACGCGACCGGCAATGAAGCCACCTCGCATGGCTGCCTTTGCGAAGGCTGGGGCGTCGGCATCGGCGGCTCAGGAACCGGCGGCTTCGCCAACAACGCGTTAGGTACAGGCGGATTGTCGCTCATCAGCTTCTCGTCCGACGCCACGACAGCGACCAGCGTCGTCTCGGCCGGCATGGGCGCCCTTGAGGTCACCCACGCCTTCGCGCCGGCGGCGGAAACGCCGAACCTCTACCGCGTGACGGTGACGATCAAGAACACCTCGGGGTCGGATATCGCCAACCTCCTCTATCGCCGCACCTTCGACTGGGACGTCGAACCGACGACCTTCTCGGAATTCGTAACGATCGGCGGCACCGCCGGCGCGACCGCGGTTCTCGCCGCCGTCGATAACGGCTTCTGCAATTCCAACGTGTTCACCGCCTGCTCTCCCATTCTGGGCGGGGGGTCCGGCGACTTCGTCGATCTCGGACCGGCGGACCACGGCGCCAATTTCGACTTCGATTTCGGCATGCTGAAGGCCGGCGAAAGCTTCACCTTCGAAATCTTCTACGGCGCGGCGCTGACGGAAGCCGGCGCGCTCTCGGCGCTTGCGGCGGTCGGCGCGGAAGTCTTCTCGCTCGGCCAGTGCGCTTCGGATCCGCGCGGCGTCGGCACGGCGGGCTGCAACACCTTCGCGTTCGGCTTCAAGGGCGTCGGCGGCACGCCGATTGATCCGGTGATCCCGGTGCCGGCGGCGTTGCCGCTGTTCCTTGCCGGCCTCGCGGGCTTCGGCGCGCTCCGCCGCCGCAAGGCGCTGGCTTCGGCCTAAGGCCCGGCCCTCGAATGAATAAAAGGCGGCCGGGCCACGCGCCCGGCCGTTTTTTTGTCCGCTTTGGCGCGTCTCTTGCGGCGCGACCGCCGGACCGGAAGAGTGGAACAACCGGCGGGCTGACAATTTGCCCCGACCCACAGGAGTTGACGTCATGAAGATTTTCGCCCCGATGGTCGCCGTCGCGACGGCGCTGGTCGGGACCGCATTCGCCGCCCCGAAGGACGGCGAGACCTTCGGCAGCTGGCAAGTCGTCTGCGAGGGCGCCAATCCCTGCCAGGCGTTCCTCGGCCTCAAGGACGAAAAGACCGGCCGGCTTGTGCTCTCGGCCTCCGCGCACAAGGCGCCGGCGGACAAGAATCCCACCATGGTCATTTCCCTTCCCCTTGGCCTCGCGTTGAAGGAAGGCGTTGCGCTCCTCTCCGGGGCGCCCGGCAAGGACCCCGTGCCAGCCGCGGTCGACGTGTGCTTCCCGGATGGATGCCGCGCCGTGATCGAGCTGACGCCGGCAGCGCTCGACGCGTTGACCGCAACGGAAAGCTTCGAGGTGCGCTTCATCGCCTTCGGCGCGAAAGACCGCGTCGAAAGCGTGAAGGTGCCGGCGAACGGCCTTTCGCAGGCGCTCGCCCGCCTGTCGAAGAAGTAGGCATTCACGCCCATTGACCTCATGGCGCGCCGCAGTCGTCCGTTCGCGGACGACTGCGAACGAGGCCGCCCGTCCTGCGCACGTCGCCCTCAGGCGTAGCGCTCGCTCTTTCGCCTGCGCTCCGCATGCTGACAAAGCATACGACGGCGCGGCGGCGACAGAGATCGCGTCGGTTGATACGTCGGCGCCTGCCGTCAAGAATGTTGTATTCAGCCCGCCGCCTCGAGCCTTCCTTCGGCCCAGTCCCAGAACAGCGCGGAAATATCGGGTCCGCCGAACCGGCGCACTTCCTGAACGCCCGTCGGCGAGGTGACGTTGATTTCGGTGAGGTAGTCGCCGATCACGTCGATGCCGACGAGGATGAGGCCGCGCGCGGAGAGCGCCGGCCCGATGCGGTCGCAGATCTCCTGGTCGCGCGCCGTCATTGCGACAGGCTCGGCCTTGCCCCCGACATGAAGGTTCGAGCGTGTTTCGCCGGCAGCCGGCACGCGGTTGATGGCGCCGACCGCCTCGCCGTCGAGGAGAATGATGCGCTTGTCGCCTTTTCTGACCGCGGGAATGTATTTCTGCGCGATGAACGGCTCAGCGTAGGCCTGCATGAAGAGCTCGGTCAGCGCGTTGAAATTCGTATCGTCCGTTGTCAGACGAAAAACCCCCGCGCCGCCGTTGCCGTAAAGCGGTTTCAGGATGATATCGCCGTGCTCGGCGCGGAAGGAGCGGATTTCGTTGAGGTCGCGCGTGATGAGCGTCGGCGGCGTCAGGTCGGGAAATTCAGTGACGAAGAGCTTTTCCGGCGCATCGCGGATGGCGCGCGGATCGTTGACGACGAGCACCTTGGGCTGCAGCCGTTCAAGGATCTGCGCCGCCGTGATGTACGCCATGTTGAAAGGCGGGTCCTGCCGGACGAGCACGATATCGACGCCATGAAGGTCGAGCCGCTCGGACGCGGCGAGGCTCGCGTGCTTTCCTTGCTCGCGCTTCAGCGCTGTCACCTTGCGCGCCGAAGCGCTGACGCGGCCGTCCCTCAAGGCGAGCGCGGCCGGCTGATAGATCCATATTTCGTGTCCGCGCCCGTGCGCCTCAAGCGCGAGGTCAAAGCTGGTGTCGGCGCCGACATTGACCCCCTCGATGGGGTCCATCTGGATCGCGATCTTCATGGCCGACGCCATAGCAGGGCGCGGCTCCGCCGTCAGGGCGCCTTGATGAGGACGTGGCTGACGACCTTTTCGACGCCGCCGGTGGTGCGCGCGAGTTCGATCGCCTCGCTGAGCGAGCGCTCGGATATTGTCGCGCCGAGAAGGTAGACGACGCCCTTGCTGACCGCGATCTTGAAATTGCCGCTCCTGACGCCGCCGTCGAAAACGAGCTTGGTGCGCAGAGAAGCCTCAATGCGCGAATCCTCGAAACCCTGGCCGATGGAGGTCCGTCCGCCGACGACAACCTCGTCGATCACCTGTTTGACGCCGCCCGCCTTCCAGGCGTTCTCGACAAGGCGCTGGCGCCCATCTTCCGAGCGCATGGTGCCGGTGAGGAGAAGGCGCCCCTCGAACACGGTCAGATCGACGTCGCTGTAATCGTGCTTGCGGTCGGCGAAAAGCACGGCCTTCAGCTCGGAATCCGCGCCGATGTCGCTGACGCTGGAATCAAGATTCCGGCTCGACGCGCAGGCGGATGCAAGGGCGAGCAGCAGAGCGACCAAAAGGCGGGGGGCAGATTGTTTGAGCATCGGAACGGAACCTGTCGGCGGCGTTCCGGTGATGGGGTGTGTTGGCGGCAGGATCAAGGCGGAGGGGGGGGCGGGCGCTTATTCTCCTTCGCGCCAGGCGGCCTCGGAGATCTCGACCTTCCAGCCCGCGACCGCGGCGATGTCGAAGCGCACGTCCGCCTGCGCCAGGCGCGGATGGCGGGCAAGCCAGCTTCTCACCGCGCTCTCCATGCGCCGGCGGTTCCTGTAAGTGACGGCGAAAATCGCAGCGTCGATGTCGGCGCGGCGTTTGACTTCGACGAAGACGAGGAGGGGCCCTTTGCGCGCGACGAGGTCGATTTCCCCGCCGGCGGCCCGGAAGCGCCGGTCGAGGATTTCAAAGCCCCTGATGCGATAGGCAAGGCCGGCGAGAGTCTCGGCGAAGCGGCCCCGGCGCTCGGCGCGCAGGCGCTTTTCGGAAGGCGCGGTCACGGCTTTTGCTTCAACGCCAGCGCGCGGGCGTAGGCTTCCTTGCGCGGCAGGCCGAAGGCGTCGGCGGCGGCGGACGCCGCCTCCTTCAGCGACTGGCTTTCGAGCGCGCGGGCGAGAAAGGCGTCGATGTCTTCCGGCGCGGCCGCCGTTTCCTCCGCGGGCGGATCAACGATGACGACGATCTCGCCCTTGGGCGGCGCGGTTTGATAACGCGCGGCGAGCGCGGAGAGATCGTCCTCGATAAATTCCTCGTGGATCTTCGTCAGCTCTCGCGCGACGACCGCCCGGCGGGGGCCGAACGCCGCCGCCATAGCAGCAAGGCTGTCGCCAAGGCGCTGCGGGCTTTCATAGAAGATCAGGCTCGCTTTCACAGGCGCCAGTTCCACGAAGAATTTCCTCCGCGCCTCCGCCTTGGGCGGGGGAAAGCCTGCGAACAGGAACCGGTCGGTAAGGGCGCCGGCGGCCGAAAGCGCGGCGACGAAGGCCGACGGGCCGGGCAGGGGATGGACCGGAACGCCCACGCGTCGCGCCTCGCGCACCAGCTTGGCGCCGGGGTCGGAGATCAGCGGCGTGCCGGCGTCGGAGACGAGGACGAAACGCGCGCCGTCTTTCAGCGCGTCAATGATGCCTGGGCGAACGCGGTCCGCGTTGTGGTCGTGATAGGGGCTCATCGGCGCCGTCACTCCATAGGCGGCAAGCAGCTTGGCCGTCTGGCGCGTGTCCTCGCAGAGGATGCGGTCGGCGCCCCTTAGCGCCTCAACAACCCGAAAGGTGACATCGCCCAGATTGCCGATCGGCGTCGCCGCCACATAAAGGCCGGGTTCAAGAGGTTTTTCCGCGCGAGGCATGGGGAAGAGCGTGTCGTCGGTCGAAGGCGTGCGTCAACGGGGGGCGGGGGAGCTGGCGCGCCTAGACCCGAGGCGGCTCTATCCCGAAGTGGACGAAGAGCCCAAACAGCTTATGAGGTCCGAAACTTTATAATTACAGCAACTACAGAATTCAGCACAAGCCCAGCTTTCTCATTGATTTGGTTTGAAAGCGTTGAAAATAGTGCCATCAACTTGGCGCGAGCACACGAAGCGCTCCAAATGTTCTTGGTTCTCGGATTTAAGCGCTGCAAGAGGCTTTGCAAATGATGTTCGGATCAACTTCACTTGTTAGGGCGGAGCTTGAGCGCTTCCTTACCGATCGGACCGCCGACGCCTTAGCCCTTATCGGCGATTGGGGGAGCGGAAAGACCTACGTCTGGAATGAAGCGCTGGAGAAAGTCAAAAAGTCGGGAAACGCGGCGCGTCCCGGCTATGCCTATGTCTCGCTTTTCGGCATCAACAGCCTCCCACAATTGAACGTCTCAATCTTTCAGCACAGCGAGGGAATGAAGACCGGTGCGAAGTCTCCGCTTGAAGCAAGCGGGCTTGCCAAGCTGGGGCGGTTTGCCACGCGTTTCAAATCCATAACGGGTCTTAAGGACTGGGCCGACGCCGCCGAACAGCTTATGGCGTTCGAAATCCGCGACCGAATTGTTTGCTTCGATGACCTCGAAAGAATGTCGCCCGGATTGTCTGTCACTGAGTTGATGGGGTTAGCCTCATTTCTCAAGGAACGACGAAACTGCAAGATCATCTTCATCGCGCATACTGACAGGCTCGAACAAAAGAATGAGTTTGAGAAGCTTTCTGAGAAAGTAGTGGACATCACGCTCCGATTTTTGCGGTTACCGTCAGAGGCGGGCGCCATTGCGATCACCGAGGGCACGACCCTTGCGAATCTCACCCGTGAGAAGTGCAATGATCTCGGCATAGCTAACATTCGCGTCATTCGCCAAATTTGGCGTTTCGTCCGTGCGATTGACCCCATGTTGCGTAACTTCGAACCGGAGATTCTCAATCAGGCAGTTCATTCGCTTGCGCTTTTTGGTTGGTGCCGTTTGCAGCCAAACTTTGCCCCGAATGAGCAATTCGTCATGAAACGTGGTGGTTACGAAGGAATACTGCAAGGCCCGACGCGCGAACTCACACCTGATGAAAAATCATGGACTTCGGTTCTGGATCGTTACGGCTTCCACTCAGTGGATGAATTTGACAAGATTCTAGCAAAAGGCGTCGCCGACGGGTTCTTCCAGCCCGACGCCGTGCAAACCGCCGCAGGCCAGAAGAACGCGCTGATTATCTCTGAAAAAATGGGCAATTCCGTCACCGAAGCCTGGGCCACGTTCCACCACGGCTTCCAAGGCACCGAAGAAAGCGTTGCGAACGCCATATTCGAAGCCGTCAAGCGACATGCCAAATTTGTCAGTCCGATGAATCTGGACAGCTCAGTTCGGATGTTGAAGGAGCTTCGCTTTACCGACATGGCGATAAGGCTCCTAACGCACTATATCGAAGTACATTCAGATCAGCCGAGCATGTTCAACTTGGACGAGTATACGTTTGCTGAAGAGGTGCGCGACCCCGACGTGAGAGAAGCGTTCGGTGCAAAGGCCAATTCTGTTCCCGACGAACGTGATCCATTGGATGTCTTTATCCATATATCGAAGCATGGCGTGTCATCTGCCGACCGAAAGCTCCTAGAGTCCCTTCCAACCGGGCAGTTGATCGAGATCTTCAAACGCACCGGCGTAAACACAAATCGGGTGGTGAAGGCTGCGCTTGAGTTTCCGCCCGGTAGGCCGGGTGAGGATAACCTGGTTAACAATCGGGCCAAGGAAGCCTTGATCTCGATTGGCCGCGAATCGTTACTGAATCGGATTCGGGTAAAGCGCTTCGGGATCACTGACGCTGAGCTAGACGGCACCCCCACGTCAACGGCCGGCTAGCGAAATTGATCTCCGAGTAGCGCCGGCGGACCGACTGTCCGTTTTCACCTCCATCCTCCCCTTCTGAAATCCAGGGACCGGCGCCGAGTTCGCCCTCGGCACCAGCGCTCACGACCTTTCGCGATTAGGCGCTCTTGCGCTTCTCCCATCGCCCCCCTCCGGTTTACGGGCCGGGCGGCGGGCGATAGGGTGCGCGCCGAGAAATTTCAGGGTGTGATCGCATGAAGGGTTCGATGGTCGTCCGGCTCGTTCTCGGGGCCGGCGCGCTCCTTGTCTCGGCGTGTTCCTCAACGACCGACACGCGGCCCTCAGGGCCCGTCGTCGTCGGCGAGCAGGACGCCGGGCCCATCGACCCGCGCGCGGTTCCCCCGGACGGGCGCGAGCGCTCGCGCTATGACGAGCGCCGCTTCGTCAGCCCGCTGCACCTCCAGAACACCGAGCCGGTTCGCGTCGGCCTTCTCCTGCCGTTCTCCGGCGCCACGGAGGCCGTGCAGCAGGTCGCGTCCTCGATGTTTGACGCCGCCCAGCTTGCCGCCTTCGAGGCGGGCGATGATCGTTTCGTCATCATCCCCAAAGATACGCGCGGCACGCCCGAGGGCGCCGCGGCGGCGGCGCGCTCGGCGCTCGCCGACGGGGCGGAGATCATCCTCGGCCCCCTCTTTTCGGAGGAAGCCGCGGCCGCAGCGCCGGTTGCGCGCGCCGCGCGGGCGCCGATGATCGCTTTTTCCTCCGATGTGCGCACGGCCGGCGACGGCGTCTTCCTTCTCTCCTTCCCGCCTGAGATCGAGGTTGCGCGCGTCACCGACTACGCGATGAAGAACGGCAAGGAACGCTTCGGTCTCATCGCGCCGGCGAATGAGTATGGCCAGCGTGTCTCGGCGGCGTTTTCGAAGGAGCTTTCGGTCAGGGGCGGCGTCCTCGTGCATGAGGAGCGCTATGAGCAGAGCCCCGATGCGATGCTGGCGCCGGCGAAGCGTCTCGCCGCCTATTCGAAGGCGGTGATCCCGCCGGAACTGCGCCACCGCTTCGACCCGAACAAGCCGGGCGGCGGCGCAGCGGTCGGCAATGCGCAGGGATATCAGGCCGTGCTGATGCCGGAACAGGGAACGCTGTTGCGCGCGCTCGCGCCGCTCCTTCCCTATTACAACGTCAACATCAACGAGGTGAAACTGCTCGGCGTTTCCGCGTGGAACAATCCTCGCCTCACGCGCGAGCCGGCGCTTCGGGGCGGCTGGTTCGCGGCGCCCGATCCGACGATCACCAAGGATTTCGAAGACCGTTTCCGCGCCGCTTTCGGCGAAACGCCGCCGCGGCTCGCCTCGCTCGCCTATGACGCGACGCTGCTTGCTGCGCGGCTCGGCCAGGCGCCGCGCCGGCGCGACCGCTTCGACGAGCGGCTCATCATTTCGCGCTCCGGCTATTTCGGCGCCGACGGGTTGTTCCGCTTCACGCCCGAAGGAACGATCGAGCGCGGCCTTGCGATCCTCGAAATCCAGCCCGGCGGCATCCGCGTCGTCGATCCGGCGCCGAAGTCCTTCATAGCAGGCAGCTAGGGTGTTGCGCGGACATGCTGCGGCTGCAGCTCTCTTTCTGGGCGGCATTGCGCAAGCCGACGAGGGCCCGTTCGCGGAATTCCGCGCCGCAGTCGCAATTGCCGAGACGCATGGCGCGGAGCGCTACGCCTTCACGCTCGACTTCCGCGATCTCGGCGACAAGGACCAGCGCCATTTCCGCGTCCGCTTCGATCCGCGCCGGGCGCCGGGCGCGCGCTGGACGCCGATCGATCCGCCTGCGGATAAATACGGCAAGGCGGAGAAGGCAGCGTTCGAGCGCATGACGAAGAACGACGACGCCGACGACGCGCTGGTTTACGAGGGGCTCGCAAAATCCATCGAAGACGCGCGGCTGATCTCGGCCGATGCGGAAAGGGCCGTCTTTTTGATCCCGATCAGCGATCCCGACACGCCGGCCGCGGTGAAGGAAGCGCTCGCTGCGACCGCAACGCTTGATCGCCGCACGGGCCACGTCGCTGCGGTCGAGATCCGTTCGACAAAGCCCTTCAAGCCGGCGGCGGTCGCCAAGATCAACGCGATGCGCCAGTTGCAGCGCTACGAGGTCTTGACGCCTGGCGGGCCGGCGCTGCTTGTCGCCTCGGAATCGGACGCCGAGGGAAGCGCGATGTTCAAGGCCTTCTCCTCTAAGGCGCGGCTCTCCTATTCAGAGATCGAGAAGGTCGATGCGCCGCCGCGCGCAGGATCGAAATAAAAAGCCCTTGTCAGGCGAACAGCCGCTCCAGGACCGCATTGAGGAGCCGGCGCCCGTTGGGACTTGCCCTGAGGCGAGCTACCTCCTGAACAAGAAAGCCGTCCGCTTCGAGCGCTGCGATCGCCGGCGCGAGCGCGGCAAGATCGGCGGACGTCACAACAACACCGTCCGTTGTCCTGAGGCCCATAGCGAATTTTTCGATCCGCGCCTCGTCGACCGTCAGCGAGGCGTCGAGCGTGAGCGCGTGGCCGTCGCGTCCGGCCCGCGCCAGGTAGTCGCCCGGCGCGCGCGCGGTCTCGGTGGCGCGGCGCGCGCCATTGATGGTGACACGGCCATGCGCGCCGGGACCGATCCCAAGATAGTCGCCCTGACGCCAGTAGGTTTCATTGTGGCGGGAGCGATGGCCCCGCCGCGCGTGATTTGAAATCTCATAGGCGGGAAGGCCGGCGGCCGCGGTCATTTCCTGTGCGGCGTCGAACATGTCGGCCGAGACGGCGTCATCGGCGGGCGTCCATCTTCCCTTCGCGACCTGCACGCCGAAGGCCGTGCCGGGCTCCACGGTGAGCTGGTAAAGCGAAAGATGCGACAATCCCGTCGCCAGCGCGGCGCGAAGTTCATCCGTCCACCGATCAAGCGTCTGGCCGGGCAGCGCGTAGATGAAATCGGCGCTGACCCGAGGAAAACCGGCGAGCGCCGCCTCGACGCTCGCGCGCGCGGCGGGCCCGTCATGGTCGCGTCCGAGGAATTTGAGCGCCGCGCCGTCGAACGATTGCACGCCGAGCGACAGCCGGTTGACGCCCGCCGCGCGGAAGGCGTCGAAGCGTGCGACGTCGGCGGGGCTAGCTTCGAGCGTGATTTCAGGATCGTCTGCAAAGCCCCAGAGCCGCGCCGCCGTCTCAATGACGCCTGCGATCACAGTCGGCGGGGCAAGACTCGGCGTGCCGCCGCCGAAGTAGAGCGTACCGATTCGTCGCCCCGGAGTCTGTCCGGCCCAATGGCGAAGCTCGGCGGTCAGGGCCGAACGCCAGACTTCAGCATCAGCGCCGCGGTCCCGGTACACGTTGAAGTCACAATAGGGACAGATCGAAGAGCAGAACGGCCAATGCACGTAGATCGCCAGCGACGCGGGATCGGGTTCTGCAGCAAGCACGGCGACGCCTCCGTCATGGCCGGACTCTGATGCCCGGGATCAGCGCCTTAAGCACGCCGCCACCAATTGGCGGAAGGCGTCGGCCCGGTGGGAGATCGTGTGTTTCGTCGCCGGATCGAGTTCGGCGAAGGTCTTTTCATACCCCTCCGGCACGAAAACAGGGTCAAAGCCGAAGCCCATCGCGCCGCGCGGCGGCCAGGTAAGCGCCCCCTCGACCTTGCCGATAAAGGTCTCGAAATGTCCGTCCGGCCAGGCAAGGGCGAGGCAGCAGACAAAGCGCGCCGCGCGGTCGGTCGCCCCCACGGCCTCAAGGTCCTGCTCCACCCGCGCCATCGCACGGTGGAAATCCCGGCCCGACGGCGTTTCCGCCCAGTCGGCGGTGTGAACGCCCGGGCGCCCATCGAGAGCCCGCACCTCAAGCCCTGAATCATCGGCGAGCGCGGGCAGGCCCGACCCCCTCGCCGCCGCCAGCGCCTTCAGCGCCGCGTTCCCCGCGAAGGTAGTTTCGGTTTCCGCCGGCACGGGCAGGCCGAGGCTGCCAGCAGATACCGCCTCGATCCCGAAGGGCCTTACGAGATCATTGATTTCGTGGACTTTTCCGGGGTTGTGGCTGGCGATGACCAGCTTTTCCGCAATCAGTTTCCTCGCGCTCATTCAAAGGCCCTTATCGCTCTTCGAAAAAAAATTATCGTTTTTCGACGAAAACCCCTTGCATCGTTTTTCGATAAGTGTATATCGTTATTCAACAAGACGGGGTGACGCCCCGCCAGCGGCGCCAAGACCGACAAGAAAGAGAAGACAGCCAGAGACGTGCCTAAAACAAAAAAAGAGCGGCGGGGTTTCCCACGCCGCTCAGGAAAAAACAGCCAAAACGCGTTCGCGCACCAACGAAAGGAAATTCAGATGTTACGCAATCACGCCACTTTCAACATCGGCAATGCCGGCCGGTTTGTCAACGCCCTTATGACGACGGCGATGGTCGTCCTGATCGGGGCGTCGTATTTCGCAGCGCTCGGGCGCATCGTTCTCGTCTAGCTTCGGTTGCCGCTTTCCCGGCGAAACCGGGCGGGCGGCGGAAGGAAGTCGCCATGACCAAAGCCCTTTCCCTCCTCGTCGCCGCGGCGATCGCCGGCGCTGCGCTCCTCGTCGCCGCCGCCCTCGCCGGCAGCGGCGATGCGGAACGCGCAGCGAAGCGGCTCTGCAACGAGACGTTGTGCGGCGTCGTTTTCTTCTGAGAAGACGCGCGCCGCGCGCGAATTCGAGGAGTCTCTCATGATCAAAGCCATCGGCAAAGGCTCGCTCGCCTCGATCCTAGCGGTTTGCCTGCATGTCGTGCGCGTGATCGTGTGGATCTCGTTCGCCGGACTGTCCGCTGCCGTCGTCGCAATTCCATTCATACCTGCGATCGCCCGGCTCGTCGCCGGCGCCGACGCCGACATCGACCTCGACGCCGCCGACTTCGTGAAAGTGCTGAAGCACTTCATCACCTTCGGGGTTCTTCTTTATGTCGTGGAGCGCCTTCTCGAAATCCTGAAGACGCTGCGCTTCGGCACGCCCTTCGTGAAGGAAAACGCCGACCGCTTCAGGAAGCTCGGCTGGGCGCTCCTCATCGGCGAAGGCTCTAAGATCGTCATCGGCGTGATGTCGGCGATCGCTGACGCCGATGTCGAGGTTGGTCTCGACGGCATCACCCTTATCGCGGTCGTCGCCGTGTTCGTGCTCTCGGAAGTGTTCCGCGAAGGCGCGCGCATGAAAGAGGAACAGGACCTCACCGTCTGATGTCGATTTCCGTCAAACTCGACCGGGTGCTGCTCGACCGCGGGATGAGCCTGACGGAGCTCTCCGACCGCGTCGGCGTGACGATCGCGAACCTATCCATCCTCAAAACCGGCAAAGCGAAGGCGATCCGCTTCTCGACGCTAGAGGCGATCTGCAAGGAATTGAAATGCCAGCCGGGCGATATCCTTTTCTTTGAGGATGACGGCAAACCAATAAGGCATGAGGATTAGCGAGCGCTTCACCACACCGGCGGCTTCTCGCCCTCACGGCGGCGGGGCCGGCGTTCCTCGGGGTCAAGAGCGAGCTCGGCGAGGATGTCGGCGCGCGCCTCGTCCAGATTGGGAGCGGGCGGGCGCGTCGAGGGTTGCGGATAGCCGGAGATCTTGAAGGCGCTGCCAGTCATCGTCAGCGCGCCCATTTCGGGATCGTCGACGGTGACGAACATGCCGCGCGCCTTCAGTTGCTCGTCCTTCACGACGTCCGCCATCGTATGGATGGGCGCGGCCGGCACGCCCGCTGCGCGGAACGCAGCGACCAACTCGTCGACGCTTCTGTTGCCGAGCGCTTTTTCAATCTCGGCCTTAAGCGCGCCATGGTTCGCAAAGCGCGCGAACAAAGTGTCGTAGCGTTGGTCTCGGACAAGATCCTCGCGCGCGATCACCGCGCAGAGCGAAGCGAACAGCGTATCGTTCGCGCAGGCGATCGCAACCGGGCCGTCTTTTGCGGTAAAGACGTCGAAGGGCGTTATGACCGGATGGCGCGATCCCGTTGGCGCTTGCGTCTCGCCGGTCGCCAGCTGGCGGACGAGCGCGCTCTCGAGCAGCATGGTCTGCACGTCGAGCATTGCAATGTCGATGAAGTGGCCTTTGCCGCTCGCCCGCCGCTCATAAAGCGCCGATGAAATCGCCAGCGCCGCGAAGGCCCCGGCGGCGAGATCGCCAAGCGAAATGCCGAGCCGGACGCCGGGCCCTCCCTCGGGCCCGTTGATCGAGATCATGCCGCCCAAGGCCTGCACGATGAGGTCATAGGCCGGGAGGTCCTTGTAGGGGCCCGTGTGCCCAAAGCCCGAAATCGACGCGTAGAGAAGCGTCGGAAACCGGTCCTTCAACGCATCATAATCGAGCCCGAGCGCGGCCATCGTGCCGGGGCGGAAATTCTCGACGAGCACATCCGCGCGCGCGAGCAGCTTTTCAAAAACCGCGCGGTCGCCTGGGTCCTTGAGGTTGAGCGCCAGCGAACGCTTGCCGCGATTGATTGAGGCGAAATAGACGCTTTCCCCGTTCTGGAACGGCGGAAAGGCGCGGGTGTCATCGCCATGCCCCGGCATCTCGATCTTGAGGACCTCGGCGCCGAGCTCATAGAGGAGCGTCGTGCAATAGGGCCCTGCGAGCACGCGGGAGAGATCGAGAATGCGCACGCCGGCGAGCGGACCGCGGGGCGTTTCGGACATCGGACTCTCCCTCGGGGATACGCCGGCACTGTGCGGAAAAACCTGGGCCGCTGACAACCCGCAAATCGGTCTAAAGCGCCTTGCATGGATTTTTCGCTGCCGCTTCTGCTCGCCGACCGGGTCGGGGTCTTCGTGTTCGCGGTCTCGGGCGGCATCGCGGCCGTCCGCAAGAAAATGGACCTCTTCGGCGTCCTTGTCCTGGCGTTTCTTACGGCGGTCGGCGGCGGCACCTTGCGTGATCTCATCCTCGATGCGCCGGTTTTCTGGCTTGAAGACATAGCCGCGCTGGGCCTTTGCGCGGCGGGCGGCGTCACCGCGTTCTTCCTGTCAAAGCCGATCGACGCCTTCCGCCCCTTGCGGTGGGCGGATGCGGCGGGCCTTGCGCTCTTTTCGGTCGCAGGCGCGGCGAAAGCCGCAGGGCTAGGCTACGGGTTCGTCATTGTGCTGATCATGGGCGTGATGACGGCTTCAGCGGGCGGGCTCCTGCGCGACATTTGCGCCAACCGCGTGCCGGTGCTCCTTCTGCCGGGCGAGCTTTACGCGACCGCGGCGCTCGTCGGCGCGGGCGTTTACGGCGCCCTTCATATCGCGGGCGCCGGCGACGGCGTCGCCTTCGGCTGCGGCATGGCGGCGGCCTTCGCCCTTCGGGCCGCGGCGATCGTCTTCAACCTCTCGCTGCCCAAGGCGAAGGGCTAGGGCGCGGGTTTGCCGCCCTCCGTTTTCCCGATTATATCCGCGCACAAATGGCGGCGCTCGATCTAACCTTGAAACCGGCGGCGGAAACGGGCCCCGTGTCCGTCTTCGGCCTGTCGCGCGCGGAGATCGCCGGCAGGATCGCCGAGGGGCTCGGCCTCGATGCGAAAAAGTCGCGAATGCGCGCGAACCAGCTCTGGCGCTGGACTTATCATTACGGGCTCACGGACTTCGACGCGATGACCGACATCGCGAAAGAAACGCGCGGCGAGCTTGCGCGGCTCTTCTCGCTTGCGCGCCCGCGCATCGTCGAGCGCCAGATTTCTACCGACGGCACGCGGAAATACCTGATCGAGGTGTCGAAGGGCGCCGAGATCGAGTGCGTCTTCATTCCCGATGTCGGCCGGGCCGGCGCCTTGTGCGTCTCTAGCCAGGTCGGCTGCACGCTCACCTGCACCTTCTGCCATACGGGCACGCAGGCGCTCGTCAGGAACCTCACCGCCGGCGAAATCGTCGCGCAGGTGATGGCGGTCAAGGACGACCTCGAGGAGTGGCCCTCTGGCGGGGACGACCGGCGCCTTTCCAACATCGTCTTTATGGGGATGGGCGAGCCGCTGCTCAATTTCGACAATGTCGCTCGCGCGATCGAGGTGATCGCCGACGGCGACGGCGTCGGCATCTCGCGCCGGCGCATCACCGTGTCGACGTCAGGCGTCGTGCCGGAAATCGTGCGGCTCGGCGAGATCACGGGCGCGATGCTTGCGATTTCGCTGCACGCGACGAATGACTCGTTGCGCGACGTGCTCGTCCCGATTAACCGAAAATATCCGATCACGGAACTTCTGGAGGCGTGCCGCAATTATCCAGCGGCAGGCAATTCCAAACGCATCACCTTCGAATATGTGATGCTAAAGGGCGTCAACGATACGGACGCGGAGGCGAGGGAGCTCGTCCGGCTGCTGAAGAACATCCCGGCGAAGATCAACCTCATTCCGTTCAATCCCTGGCCTGGCGCGCCTTACGAATGTTCGGACTGGGACCGGATCGAAGCCTTCGCCGACATCGTCAATCGCGCCGGCTACGCCTCGCCGATCAGGACGCCGCGCGGGCGCGATATTTTCGCAGCCTGCGGGCAGCTGAAGTCGGAAAGCGTGAAATCGCGGGCGAGCGAACGGCTGAAAGAACGGCTCGCGGAAGAAACCGGCGCGCGCTAGAAAACAGGGATGGCCTACCGGCTTTCCGCCGCTCACGATGTCAAAGCGCTCCACGCGGCCTTCGCCCGCGCGGGCCGCATCCACATTCCGGCGCTGCTCGAGGCGGAAAGCGCCGCGCGGCTTGCAGATGCGATCTCCCGCGTCGAGGGCTGGCATCTCGTCCTTGATTCCAAAGGCAAGCATTATGATCTCGACGCCGCCGGCATGGCGGCGGCGCCGGCGGAGCTGCAGCGCGTCGTCGATCTCGCCGGCGCGCAGGCGCGAGAGGGCTTCGCCTATCTTTTCGAGAACTGTCCCATCTACGACCTCTATCATGGCGGCCGCGCGCCCGGTCATCCGCTGGCGACGCTTTTTGAATTTCTCAACGGCGCGGCGTTTCTCGATTTTGCGCGCGCTGTCACGGGGTTTGCGGCGATCGGCTTCGCCGATGCGCAGGCGACGCGCTACGGGCCCGGTCATTTCCTCACCAGCCACAATGATGCGGTCGAGGGCAAAAACAGGCTGGCGGCTTATGTGCTCAACATGACGCCGCGCTGGCGGCCCGACTGGGGCGGGCATCTCGTTTTTTACGATGCGGACGGCAACATCACGCAAGGCTTCGCGCCCACATTCAATGCTCTCAACATCTTCGCGGTGCCCGCCGACCATGCGGTCTCCTGCGTCGCGCCCTTCGCCGGCGCGCAGCGCCATTCAATCACCGGCTGGCTGCGCGCCGGCGCCGACCCCAGGCGCAGCTGATGGTTGCCGCGTCCCTTCGCATCGATGAAGCCGCGCTCACCGAACGGTTCGTGCGCGCTTCGGGCCCCGGCGGGCAAAACGTCAACAAGGTCGCGACCGCGGTCGAGCTTCGCTATGACGCCAGGGCGGCCGTAATGCCGGAGGGCGCGCGGGTCCGCCTCCTGAAACTTGCCGGCGCGCGCGCGACGAAGGAAGGCGTCATCGTCCTTTTCGCCGACCGCTTTCGCACGCAGGAAAGGAACCGCGCCGATGCGCGCGAGCGCCTTCAGGCGATGATCGCCAAGGCGGCGATCCCGCCAAAGCCCCGCATCGCGACGAAGACGCCGAAGGCGCAGAAGAAAAAACGCCTCGAACAAAAGGTCCGACGCGGCGAAATCAAGCGTGGGCGTGGGCGTGTCCGGGGAGAGGATTGAGGTGACCCGGCGCCTCGTTCTCCTTGGCGCGGGCCATGCGCATGTGGAGGTGCTACGGGACTTTGCTCGGCGCGCGCCGCTGGGCGCCGCCCTCACCCTTGTCAGCCCGCAGGCTAAGGTTCCCTATACCGGCATGATTCCTGGCTTCATCGCCGGGAAATACGGCTTCGACGACATCGCGATCGATGCAAACGGGCTGGCGCGGCGCGCCGGCGCAGCGATCATCTCTTCGACCGCCCTGCGCATCGACCGGCGCGAGCGTCTCGTCTTCTGCGCAGACGGCACGGTGGTCCCTTACGACCTATGCTCGATCAATGTCGGCGCAGTCGCGCGCAATCCGCTCGCCATATCCGCCGGCGTAGAAATCCTGACGACGAAGCCGGTCGAGCCGTTCATCAAGAAGCTCAATCCGATGGTCGCCGACGCAACTGGCCTGCGCGTGGCTGTCATCGGCGCGGGGGCAGGCGGGATCGAGCTCGCCGCCGCGCTTCGCCGTCGCGGAGCCGCCGCGACCCTCATCGCCGGCGCGGCGGGACTTGCGCCCGCCATGAGCGGCTATGCGCGCGCGCTTGTCCGGCGGTTGCTCCAGAAGCGCGACGTCACGGTCATCGACGGCGCCGACGCGGTCGCCGCTGACGCCGGTTGCGTCGTGCTTGCGGATGGAAGGCGGGTCGGAACCGACGCGCTCATTCTCGCCGCCGGAATTTCCCCGCCCCCTGTTCTCGCCAGCCTCGATCTGCCGAAGGACAAGGCGGGCTTTCTGGCCGTCGCCCCGACGCTGGCGAGCCCGGCGGAGGCTAGCATTTTTGCCGCGGGCGATTGCGCCGCCTTCAGCGATGCAGCCGGGCGCCGGCTTCCAGGCGCGGGCGTCTATGCGGTGCGGCAAGGGCCGGTCCTCGCCGCCAATCTCAGGGCCGCGCTCGCCGGCGCTGCGCTGACGACCTATCGTCCGCAGAAAGACTATCTTGCGATCCTATCCTTCTGGCCCGACGGGGCCGTCGCGGTCCGCGGACGGTTCTGTGCGAGCGGTCGCCTCATCGACCGCTGGAAGGAATGGATCGACCGCCGCTTCATCGCCCGCTACCGCTGAAGCGAAAAAACCGCTTCGCGCCTGAACCCCTTTCCGCTATGCGGATCGCCGCATCGGGCGAGGAGCGCAAAGGACCATGGGCAAGCACAAGGGCGTCAAGAAGGTTGTTCTCGCCTATTCCGGCGGGCTCGACACCTCGGTCATCCTTAAATGGCTTCAGGTCGAATATGGCTGCGAGGTCGTCACCTTCACCGCCGATCTCGGACAAGGCGACGAGCTTGAGCCTGTGCGCCGCAAGGCCGAACGGAACGGCGTCAAGGAAATCTATATCGAGGATTTGCGCGAGGAATTCGTGCGCGACTTCGTGTTCCCGATGATGCGCGCCAACGCGCTTTATGAGGGCCAGTACCAGCTCGGCACCTCGATCGCGCGCCCCCTGATCGCCAAGCGCCTCGTCGAGATCGCAAAGGAAACCGGGGCGGACGCAGTCGCCCATGGCGCGACCGGCAAGGGCAACGACCAGGTGCGGTTCGAGCTTTCAGCCTACGCCCTCAACCCGGACATCAAGGTGATCGCGCCCTGGCGCGAATGGGACCTGACGAGCCGCACGAAGCTGATCGCCTGGGCCGAGGCCCATCAGGTCGAGATCCCCAGGGACAAACGCGGCGAGGCGCCGTTTTCCGTCGACGCGAATCTTCTCCACACGTCTTCGGAAGGAAAGGTGCTGGAGGACCCGGCGGAGATCGCTCCCGATTATGTCTATCAGCGTACGAACGATCCCGAGAAGGCGCCTGACAAGCCCGAAGTCATAGAGGTCGGTTTCAGGCGCGGCGACGCCGTTTCCCTGAACGGCGAGCCGCTTTCGCCGGCGAGCCTCCTCGCCGCCCTCAACGAACTCGGACGCCTGCACGGCATTGGCCGCCTAGATTTCGTCGAGAACCGCTACGTCGGCATGAAGTCGCGCGGCGTCTACGAGACGCCGGGCGGCGCCATTCTGCTGGCCGCCCATCGCGGCATCGAGCAGATCACGCTTGATCGCGGCGCGGGGCATTTGAAGGACGAGTTGATGCCGCGCTACGCCGAGCTCATCTATAACGGGTTCTGGTTCGCGCCGGAGCGGGAGATGTTGCAGGCCGCGATCGACAGGAGCCAGGAGCATGTCGAAGGCGTCGTCACGCTGAAGCTATTCAAGGGTCAGGCGAGCGTCATCGCGCGCTCGTCGCCGAAATCCCTCTACTCAATGGCGCATGTCACCTTCGAGGAAGACGCGGTCTACGACCAGAAGGACGCCGAAGGGTTCATCAAGCTCAACGCGTTGCGCCTGAAGCTCCTTGCCCGGCGGAACCTGCGCTGAGCAGGCGCTTTTCGCCAAGAGGTTGAATCGGCTGCGAAGGGGCTGGTGTGGCGGCGCCGGCGCTTCCCCGATCCGGGTTTTTCCGGCTATGATAACGCTGTTGCGTGGGGCTTTAGGGGGCCCAAGGGGTCGTCATGAAGAACATCGAAGCGATTTTCGGGGGCCTTCTCGCCCTTGTGGTCCTTGGGGCGGCGATTTTCATGGTTGCGGGCAATGGCTGGAACGCCGGGCCCACGCCCCTTCCCGGGCCGACGCCCGATTATCCGGCGGATGGCGGCCCGATCGTCGATGCCGGCAGCGGCAATGTGAATTGCCAGTGCTTCGATCAGGCCTTCGCGTTGGCCGGCAAGGACGTCGGCGTCATGTCATCGCAATACCGCACCGGCTTTGAAAGCTGCCGGGCGGTCGGCGGCGTCGATGGCGGCGATTACTGGACCGCCGGCTGGAACGCGCGCCTGTCAGCGAAGCCTTTTCAGGCTTCTTGCCGCGCCTATGAGCGCTCACGCGGCGCCTAGAACCGTTGCTGCCGGGCTTTTTGGTCCGCTCACCCCGGCGATAGCCGGCGCCGAGCGGCCTCAGGGTTCATTGCGGTCCGGAAACGACCTTCGCGGAAAAAAGCGTTTGAGCCTACGCTGTTTCGGCCTTGAGCGGCCGCGCGAGAAGCGCCCCGATGATTGCGTCAAGGCCGCGTGCGCCGGAGACGAGATCGGCGACAGCGGCGCACACCGGCATCTCGACGCCGGCGGCCTTGGCCATGGCGATCACCGCTGGGGCCGTCGCAACGCCCTCGGTAACCGAGTTTCGACCGCCCAGAACGTCGTCGAGCCGGCGCCCGCGCCCGAGATCGAGCCCCAGAGAGTAGTTCCGTGACTGGGTCGAGGTCGCTGTAAGAATAAGATCGCCCAGCCCCGATAGGCCGGCAAGCGTTTCGGCCTTAGCTCCGCGCGCAAGCGCAAGGCGCTGGAACTCCGCAAACCCGCGCGCGATCAGCGCCGCCCGCGCGCTGTCGCCAAGGCCGCGTCCGATGACGGCGCCGGCGGCGATGGCCAGCACGTTCTTCACCGCCCCGCCCAGTTCGGCGCCAATGAGATCGTCGGACAGGTAGGGCCGGAAGTGCGGCGCCCCGATTGTCGCCAGCCAGCGTGCGCCAAGCGCCTGATTTTCCGACGCCAGCGTAACCGCCGTCGGCAGACCTTCGGCGACGTCGCGGGCAAAACTCGGCCCCGACAGGACCGCCGGCGACGCCTCGGGCCATACCGCCTTCAAGACCTCGGTCAGCATCAGGCCAGACCCTCGCTCGATGCCTTTTGAGCACAGCAGCAGCGGCGCGCCGCGCGGCGCTATCGACCGGACGGCGGCAAGAACGCCCCGCGCATGCTGGGCCGGCGCGACGAAAAGGTAAGCCTCGCGCCCGCCGGCAACCGCCATGTTTGCGGTCGCCCGCAATCCATCCGGCAGGCGAACCCCAGGCAGGTAGGGCTCATTCATCCGGCGTTCATTGATGGACCCGGCTGTCTCGGGCTCCAGCGCCCATATCAGCGTATCGACGCCCTTTGACGCCATCAGCGTCGCGAGCGCGGTACCCCAGGCGCCGCCGCCGATGACCGCCGCCGATCCGAAGGGTGACGCCGCAACCGTCATATGCGAAGATGATTCCTGAACAGGGAAGAAAGCATTCAGGATGAACACGCCCTCTTCCGATGTCACGCCCGATCCGGACGCGACTGCAAGGGCGATCCTCGACGCTGCCAGTCGCCGCTTTCTTCATTACGGCTACGCCAAGACAACCATGTCGGAGATCGCAGGCGACTGCAACATGTCGCCGGGGAACCTCTATCGCTACTTTCCCTCGAAACTCGACATCGCCGAGGCCTTTGCGCGGCGGCTCCGGAGCGATCACCTCGAGGAACTGAGGCGGGCCGCCGAGGCCTCCGGCCTTTCCACGGCTGAACGGCTGCGCGCCTATTTCCGAAAGAAGCTTCAGCTCGCTTATGAGCGTTATCACGACCGGCCGAAGGCCTATGAGCTGTCGCAGGCGATTCTCAACGAGCGCATTTCCTTCGCTGGAGAGTGGGAGGCGGCCGAGGCCGCGATCATCGAAAGCATCCTCGATCGCGGGGCGGAAGCCGGCGACCTCGTCCTGCCAAACCGGACCCGTACGGCTCGCCTCCTCCAGGACGTGTTTTTCCGATTCACCAGCTCAGCGATCTATTTCGAGGGTGATTATCAGGGCCTTGCTCGCGAACTCGATGAGGTGATGGATCTCGTCCTCGATGCCTTCGCGTGGCGCCATTCGGGCCTGGTTCGGGGATCTTGAGGCCGCCTGACAGGGGCTTCGCAAAAATTAAACGATGAACGCTGAATATTTTTCACTTTATTCATTGACAGGCGCGGCCGCCCACCCTAGATGTCCGTCATCGCTTCCGCCCGGTTCATCCGCAAGGCTGACCCAGGCCCGACGAGGCGGTAAAAAGACTATATAAAACAAAGAGAACAGCCATGATTACCAGCAATGCACGCTCTGCCGGCGTCCGCTTCGCCATCGCCATCGTTTTGTCGGCGCTCATCGCCGGCGGCTATCTGTCGGCGATCGGCTATCTGAGCCCCGGCTTCGTCGCTTAAGGGCGACGGTCGAATTTCCCCGGCGTCATCGCCGGCCCGACTCGAACCGAAGGACCCCCCGCTCGCAAGACCTCTCCCGCAAGAACGCCCCTTCTGACCGGGAAAACCCCCACCCCCCGTCTTGCGAGCTCAATGAACGCGGAAGCCACCCTCCCGGCTTCCGCGTTTTTTATTGTCCGCTGGCTTGCCCGGCCCGCCGCCGCCCCAGAGCCTTGATGGCCTCGAGAACAAGCAGCGTTCCGACCGCGACCAGCGCGGCAGCCATCACGCCGGTAATCGGGATCGACGTGAACTTGAAAAGCGTGCGCGCCGGCTCGACGGCGATCGTCGCTGACGCCAGCAGGGCGACCAGCGGAAATATGACAGCGATCGGCCGGTTTGGGCGCAGGATCGCCGTCGTCACCGAAGCGCTGAAGGAGCGGTTCACGAGAACGAGCGCCGCGATCGCGCCAAGGAGCGCTATGAAGGCGGTCGTCCGCACCGCCGCCTCGCTTTCGCCGATCGCCATCGCGTGAAAGGTCGCCGCGCCAACAAGGGCCGTCGCGACCGCGCCTTGAAGAAGGCTCGACAACCCGAGCGAAAGGTCGACGAGGGTCTTTGAAGGGGGGCGCGGCGGACGTTGCATCACGTCATTTTCTTCAGGCTCAGCCTCGAACACCAGGGCGCATACGGGGTCAATGAACATCTCAAGGAACGCAATGTGCACCGGGCCGATGAGGGTCGGCAGACCGGTCAGGAGCGGCGCGACCGCAAGCGCAGCGATTGGCACATGGACAGCGACAATGAACGCCGCCGCCTTTCCAAGATTGTCATAAATCCTCCGCCCAAGGCGGATGGCCTTCACGATGGCGCCGAAATCGTCATCGATAAGGACGATAGAGGCCGCCTCGCGCGCGACATCGGAGCCGCGTCCGCCCATTGCAACGCCGATATGGGCTGCCTTCAACGCCGGCGCGTCGTTAACGCCGTCGCCCGTCATCGCAACGACTTCACCCTGCGCTTTCAGCGCATTGACAAGGCGGAGCTTCTGGTCCGGCATGATGCGCGCAAAGACGTCCGCAACCTTGATGCGGCGAGCGAGGGCGTCATCGTCTAGGGCCGCGATCTCCTCACCGGTGACGACATGGCCTCCGTCGATGCCCGCCTCGTGCGCGATCGCCGCCGCAGTCGCCGGAAAATCGCCCGTCGCCATGACAACGCGCACGCCGGCGGCGCGACAATCGGCGACCGCCTCTCGGGCGCCGGCGCGCAATGGATCGGCGAGACCGACGAGACCGATGAAGTCGAAGGCGAAGTCGCGCGGCGAGGATGGCGTCGGCTCGCCCGACCAGCCGGCCCCGGCGACGCCGATGACCCGCATGCCGCTTCGCGCCATTGCTTCCGCCGCGTCGATAACGCGCCCGCGCGCCGAAGCGCCCAGCCGGCAAAGCCCGGCGATGGCTTCAGGCGCCCCCTTGGCGGCGACGAGGAGCNNTCCTCGCCCTCGACGCGCCAGACATTCGTCACTGCAAGCAGGTCAGGGCTGAGGCCGTAGGCGCGGACCTGCGCCAGCGTCCCATTCGACGTGTCTGGACCGCCGGCGAGGCCGGCCGCCAGATCGTGAAACGCCTTCTCCATTGGGTCGACCGGCACACGGGCGCTTGCAAGGACGCCGAACTTCGCGATCGCCGCATCCGCGGCGGCGCCGTCCCCGTCGCCGCCGAGAATCTGCTGGCGGCTTCGAAGGTCTGCGACCCGCATGCGATTCTCTGTGAGCGTCCCTGTTTTGTCCGTACAAAGAACACTTGCGGCCCCGAGGCTCTCAATCGCCGCCGCCCTGCGCGTCAACACGCGCGCCTTCGAAATTCGCCAGGCCCCCATCGCGAGGAAGACTGTCAGGACGACAGGAAATTCTTCAGGCAGCATCGCCATGCCAAGCGCGATGCTTTGGAGCGTCGCACCCGCCCAATCGCCGCGCAGCAAGCCTTGAAGAAACAGCGCCCCTGTGCAGACGATGAGCGCGACCGCGCCGAAGAGGCGCACCACGCGGCGCATTTCGACCTGAAGCCGGGGCGGCTCCCCGGCGAGTTTTTCAAGCGAGCGCCCGATGGCGCCGATCGCCGTCGCAGGCCCTGTCGCGTAAACAAGCCCGAGCCCATGTCCGTGTGCGATAAGCGAGCCGGACCAGGCGACGGGCTGCCCGTCGCCGCCGGGTCGGACCGTCGCCGGGCGCGCGCCGGATGGATCGGCCGACTTTGTCGTCGGAACCGCCTCGCCTGTCAGCAACGATTCGTCCGCCGACAGATCATTGGCTTCAAGAATCACGCAATCGGCTGGAACCCGGTCGCCCTCGACGAGGACGACGAGATCGCCGCGCGCAACTTCGCGCCCAGGGATGCGGCGGCGTTCGCCGTCACGGATGACAAGCGCGCGCGGGCTTGCAAGATCGCGCAAGGTGTCGAGGACGCGTTCGGTTCGGCTTTCCTGAAGAACGGTGATCAGCACCGAGAAGTTCGCGAAGGCGAGCAGCATCATGGCTTCTGCGAGATCGCCGATCGCGAGATAGACGACTCCGCCGGCGATCAGGAGCAGCAACATCGGCTCGCGCAGCACGTCGAGAAGGATGCGCAACACATTGCGTTTGCCTTGGCGCGGCAGGTCGTTGAACCCTTCCTCCCGAAGGCGTCGCTGCGCTTCGGTCTCGCCAAGCCCCGCGCGGCTGACAGCGGCTGTCACGCCTTGGGGCCTTTCCTGCCGCCGCCATGGGCGCGCCCTGCGGGCGGTTCGGCGAGCGGCCAGCGGGCGCGGGGAGCGAAAGCGAGCGCTTCCTCCGGCGATGGCGCAAGACCGGCGCGCAACCGCTCTATTCCCGCCCAGGCTATCATTGCACCATTGTCGGTGCAGTACTTCGCCGGCGGATAGACGAGCCGCCATCCTTCGGCTTCCGTCACCTCTTTCAACTCCGCCTTGACTGCGCAATTCGCCGCGACGCCCCCGGCGACGACGAGCGTCCTCACGCCGCCCGGCGCCAGCATCTCCATGGCGCGGGCGGTCCGATCGACGAGATGGGAAGCAATCGCCTGCTGGAAGGCGGCGGCGAGATCGGCGACGTCCTGTCCGGTCGGCTCTGTGATGGCCTCGGCGGCAAGCCGCAACGCAGTCTTGAGACCGGAAAGCGAGAAGTCGCAGCCCTCCCGACCTGCAAGCGGTCTTGGAAAGTCATACTTTGCGGGATGCCCACCGGTCGCAGCGCGTTCGATCATTGGCCCGCCCGGCTGGCCGAGCCCGAGGAGCTTTGCAGACTTGTCGAACGCCTCGCCCGCCGCATCGTCGATCGTGGTGCCGAGCCGGCGGTAGCGCCCGACGCCGGCCACCTCGATGAGCTGCGTATGACCGCCGGAAATGAGGAGAAGAAGATAAGGGAATTCAACCGTTTCGTTCAGCCGTACCGAGAGCGCGTGCGCCTCGAGATGGTTGACCGGCACAAGCTGCTTCCCATGGGCGATGGCGATCGCTTTGGCCGCGGTAAGACCAACCAGGACACCACCAATGAGGCCCGGGCCGGCGGTTGCCGCGATTGCGCTGAGGTGCGAGGGCGCGGCGCCCGCCTCCTTCAGCGCCGCCTCGATCACTCCGTCGATCAATTCAACATGCGCGCGCGCGGCGATTTCCGGCACGACCCCGCCAAACGCGGCGTGGCGCTCAAACTGCGTGCGCGTGACATTGGACAGGACGTGCACGTCACCACCCTTTGCGCGCACGAGCGCGGCCGCGGTGTCGTCGCAGCTCGATTCAACACCGAGGAGAAGAAAGGCATCAGGCATAAAGGTGTAGGCAGTATGCAATAGCCGGAAGGAAGCAAGTAGGGCCTCGCCCCTTGCCCTCGGATGAGGGTCTGCCGCGCTCTTCAGGAATAGGGGCGCTCGCCCGGTCTTTGATTGTCGCCGCGTTTTCGCGCAAAACCGCCTGACCTTTTTGCACACGCCGCAGTAATGCCGCCATGAAAGTCATCAATACCCGGCCTTCCCCCGACGCCGCGCCGTTTACGCAGGCAGTCCGCGCGGCGGGCGCCGAGGTCATCCTGTCGCCCGTGATGGAGATCCGCTTCAAGACCGCGGCCGCGCCGGTAGAACCGGGCGAGGCGCTTGCGTTCACCTCGGCGAACGGCGTCCGCGCCTTTGCGCGAGTCAACGACGACCGAACCCTCCCGGTCTTCGCCGTTGGCGCGGCCACCGAAGCCGCGGCGCGGGCCGCCGGTTTCCAGCGTGTCGCCGCCGCCAATGGCGATGTCGACAGCCTTGCCGATCTCATTGCGTCCGCGAAAGGACATCGACAGATTCTGCACCTTGCCGGGACGGATCGGGCCGGCGATCTCGTCGCTGCGCTAGCCGCCAAAGGCGTTCCGGCGCGGCGGATCGTCCTTTATGATGCCGTTCCGATGGCGCATTTGAACGCTGAAGCGCGGGCGGCGCTGGCCGCTGATCCCGAAAATTGCGCGGTAGGGCTGTTTTCACCGCGTTCGGCGGCGCTGTTTTACGCGCAGGCGGTTTCGGACGGCGTTGAAGACCGCCTTTCTGGGGCGCTTTTGCTGGCTTTCAGCGATGCGGTGGCCGCTGCCGCGCTCGCCGATCGCTGGCGCGCCGTGAAAATCGCTCAGGAGCGGTCGGTCGAGGCGATGGCGTCGCTCCTGCGCGATTGAGGGAGCGCCTTCGTCCCGCCGGTTTTGCGTCTATATCTTCAAGGAGCAAGGAAAGCGCGATTGATGGTGACCGACGACAGCCCATTGCCAGAAAACGCAGGCGTCAATCCGCCTGATGTCGAGGCAGAACCCGTCGGCACGGCGCTCGAGGTCCCTTCAAGCCCGCAGCCCGATTCCCCGCCGCCGCCGGCCGCAAGCAAGGGGCCGTCGCCGGGCCTGATGTTGGCCGGCGCCTTCGCGGTCGTCCTTTTGATCGCCGGCCTCATTTGGTTCGCCCGCGCGCCTCAGCGGCCTGCGCCGGATGACGCCGGGACGCCGCCGTCGGCGACGATCGAAATTCCCCAGAAGAAACCCCCGCCGGGCCCCGGGCTCCACGACGCGCCGGGATCAGTTAATCCGTCCCCGGACAAAATCTTCAACGACGCCGCATCGGCCAAGGAAGCATTCGACGCTGCGCCGGCTGACGAAAACGGCGAGGGGTTCATCAATGAACTGCCGCCTGCGCCGCACGCCGCGCCTGGCGCCAATGACGCCCTGCGCGATGCCGCGAAGAACGCGCTCCGGAACCAGTCCGAAGAAAGTCCGCCAACGGAATATCCGGAGCCGGAGGCCTCCCTTTATTTCCCTGACGGCGGCGCCCTTGCGGCCGAGCGGGCCAACGCCCAGCGCGCGCTCGCCTTCGCCGCGCTCGCCGCGAAGGCGTGGACGGGCGCGCCTTACGCCGAGGAACTTGGCGCTTTCCTCGCCCTGCCGCAGGACAAGCCGTTGGCCGCCCTTATCGCCGACCGCGCTGAAATCGGCGCGCCGACGGCGGCGATGCTCGCCGCGCGGTTTCCGGATTTTCACCGCCCCGCGTTGGCGGCGGGCCGGCGCGCTGAGGCGAAGGGCGCGGCGGCGAGTTTCGGCGCCAGCCTCGCGACCTTCGTCAACCTGCGTCCGGCTGAACCACGTGAGGGAACGGGGTCTGCGGCGGTCCTGTCGCGCATCGAAGCGGCCGTCGGCGCCGGCGATCTCGATCGCGCGGTGAGGGAAGCGGCCGGGCTCAATCCGGAAGCCTCGGCGGCGCTCAAGCCTTGGCTCGACGAGGCGCGCGCACGCCTGGCGCTCGAAGCCGCGCTCGCCGAACGCGAACGTACAATCCTCGCCGCGCCAGGGCCGGGACCTCAGTGATGATCCGCCTTCTGATCTTCCTTCTCTGGGTCGTGTTGGCTGCGTTCGCCTTCACCGTCATCCTGTCGCTCGGCGAGAGTGTGAAGATCGAGGCCTTCGGCTGGAGGCTTGATGCGCCGGCGGGCGTCGCCGGCGCGACGCTTGCGCTTTTCGCCGCCGTGACGGGGCTTCTCGTCAGCCTGTGGAAGGACTGGACCGGGATGCGCCGGCGCGCCGTGTTGCGCGGCGTCCTGAAGCGGCGCGACAGGGGCGTCACGGCGCTCGTCGATGCTGCGCTCGCGCACCAGGCGGCCGACTACAGGAAGGCTGAAAAGCTGGCGGCGAAGGCGGCGAAACTTCTCGATCGTGACGCTATCGCGTCGCTGTTCCGGCCAGTGCCTGCGCCAGCGCCCGTGGAGATCGAACTCGAGGCTCCGCCGCCGGAGTCCTTGCCGGAACCCGAGCCCGAACCCGAACTCCTTCCTCCGCCTACGGAGGAAACCGCGGCGCCGCCGCCGGAAGTCCCGTCCGCACCGACTCCGCCCGACGCTGCGCCGGCGCCCCCAGAAGAGGCGGCGGTTGAAGAAGCGCTTGACCGCGATGTCGCGGCCGCGCGCGGCGTCAGCTAGGAAAGCCCTGCAATGACCGAACTCAGCATCATCGTTGCGGGCGCGGGCGGGCGCATGGGAAGGGCGATCCTTGAGGCTGCGGGCGGCGAAGGCGTCCATGTCGCAGGCGCGGTCGAGCGCAAGGATCATCCTTCGCTTGGCGTTCTTGCAGGCGGCGTTGTCATCGGCGACGCGCTTGTCCCCTTGATGCGCGGCGGCGGCGTGCTCGTTGATTTCACGGCGCCGGCCGCGACCCTGGCGCACGCCAGACTCTGGGCAGGCGCCGGGCTCCCCATGGTGATTGGAACGACCGGATTTTCCGCCGCGGAAGATACGGAATTGGCATCGCTCGCGAACGCCGCGCCGATCGTCAAATCAGGCAATTTTTCGCCCGGCGTCAACTTGCTTGCCGCGCTCGTCCACAAGGCGGCGGCGACGCTGCCCGCCGACTACGATATCGAGATCGTCGAGGCGCATCATCGCGCCAAAGTCGATGCGCCGTCGGGAACGGCGCTCTTGCTCGGCCGCGCAGCGGCGGAGGGCCGCGGCCAGTCGCTAGACACGGCGATGCGGCTCGACCGGAAGGGCGCGCGAGAGCCCGGCGTCATCGGCGTGGCGGTCATCCGCGGCGGCGGCGTCATCGGCGATCATGATGTGCACTTCGCCGGCGCTTCGGAAGTCGTAACGCTCTCGCATCGCGCGCTCGACCGGGCGCTGTTCGCGCGCGGCGCCCTCGCCGCCGCGCGCTGGGTCGCGCAGCGCCCGCCAGGACTTTACGCAATGGCGGACGTTCTCGGCCTTTAAAGCCCGTTAACCGCGTTTGCCCGCCGAACCTTAACCTTCGCCATGCCAGCCTCCGGCGGCAAGGTTCGGGGCGGAATCATGAAGGAAGTCGCGGTCGCAGCGGCGATCATCGTCATCGGCTCGGTCATCGCCGTGCGCCAGTTGGAGGCCCCGAAGACAGCCGCCGGCGAGGCGCCTGCCCTCGCTGCCGCGATCGCGCCGCTCGGGCCGTCCGGCGAGGTGCGCCTATCCGCCGGCGTCAACCACCAGTTCTACGTCACCGCCGCCGTCAACGGACGCCCGTCATCGTTCCTCGTCGACACCGGCGCGAGCTATGTCGCCCTGCGCGATTCCGATGCGCGCGCGGCGAACATCTATGTTTCATGGGCCGACTACAAGCATCCGGTCCGTACGGCGAACGGCGAAACCAGGGCCGCGCTGATAGAGATCGACGTGATCGAAATCGACAAGATCCGCGTCGAGAAGGTGCAGGCGTTCATCCTTCCTGATGAACAGCTCGGCATGAACCTCCTCGGCATGAGCTTTTTGTCGAAGCTGCAAAGCGTCGAGGCGCGCGGGCGGGAGCTCGTGTTGAAGGGCTGAGCCGGCGTGCGCAACAAAGCGCGATCTGATCTACCGCATCATCAGCGCCGGCAGACGGCCGACATCGGCGCCCGCCTGCCGCATGAAGAAAGTTCGCAGCGGCGCGACGGCGTTGACGGCCCCCATGCCGAGATCGCGCGCGAGGCGCAGAGGGCCGAAATCATTCGAGAAGAGGCGGTTGAGCGCGTCGGTCCCGAAGGCGAGCGTCGCTGAGTCGAAGCGCCGCCAGCGCTGATAGCGCGCGAGCGTCGACATCGAGCCGATATCGAGGCCAAGCCCCGCCGCATCCCCCAGCACTTCGGCAAGCGCGGCGATATCCTTGACGGCGAGATTGTAGCCTTGGCCGGCGATCGGATGAATCGCATGCGCGGCGTCGCCGATGAGCGCGACGCGGCGGCCCGCGAAAGCCGCCGCGAGGTGAAAGGCGAGCGGATAGCCGAAGCGCGGCCCTGCGAGCGACAGCGCCCCGAGATAATCGCCGAAGCGGCGCGAAAGCTCAGCGAGGAAGGCGGCGTCGTCGAGAGAAAGGTAGGCGGGCGCAGCCTCGCTACGCTCGGTCCACACGATCGACGAACGATTGTCCGACATCGGAAGGATGGCGAAGGGTCCGGAAGGAAGAAAAAGCTCCTGCGCGACGCCCTGATGCGGGCGCCCGTGCGCGACGGTCGTCACGATCGCCGTCTGGCCGTAGCCCCAATTGCTGACGCGAATGCCGGCGCTAGCGCGCAAGGGTGAAGCCTTGCCGTCGGCTGCGACGATCAGCGGGGCCTCAATGCGCGCCCCGCTGTCGAGCATGATCCGCGCCGAGGCGGCGCCGAACTCGGGGTCCATCGCGCGCGCCGGCGCGTGGAGGCGGATGCGCGGTTCGGCGCCGATCCGGTCATAGATCGCGCTGCGGAGCACCCGGTTTTCGACGATGAAGCCAAGCGCCTCGTCCGTCTCGAGCTCCCGGCTGTCGAAATGGAGATGAAACGCCGACGCCGCGCCCCAGCGCACCGCCGAGGGCGCGCGCCCGTCGGTGACGAGAATGTCGCGAATGGGCTCGGCGTGCGGCTCGATCGCTGGCCAGAGGCCAAGGCGGCGAAAGACACGCGCACAGGCATAGGCGAGCGCGGTGGTGCGGCTGTCGAACGCGTCCTCGCGAAACCTCGCCGGCGCCTCGGCGTCGACTAGAGCGACGTTCAGTCCCTCCTGCGCCAGCGCGAGAGCGCAAAGCCCGCCCGCCAGCCCGCCGCCGACAATGATCGCGTCCGTCTGATCCCTCATGCGATCCCTATCGGACGGATGCGCCGGCGGCGCCAGCCGCCGCGTCGCCGCAGCACCCCTCGATCAAGACCCTTTCGCGGATGCGAGAAACCCCCTTAGTCTTTGTGCGTGGGTCCTTCCGGAGGCGGCATGAAATTCCCGGTTTTGGCGCTGGCGGCGGCGATCGCGCCGGGACTGGCGTTCGCGCAGGACGCCAGCCTTCAGGATATCGGCCCGGCGAGCGAGACCTCGGTCTTCGTATTCAACACGCTGTCCTTTCTCTTCGCCGGCATGATCGTGATGTTCATGTCGGCGGGCTTCTGCCTCGTTGAGACCGGCCTTGTGCGCGCAAAGAACGCCGCCGCGATCGCGCTGAAAAACGTGTCGATCTACGCGGTCGCGAGCCTGATGGTCTGGCTCACCGGCTACAACCTCATCTTCGGCGTCGAAAAGGGCGGCTTTCTCGGAACATTCGGACTGTGGGCGCCTTCGGATTTAGATCCCGTGGGGAAGGGCCATGCGTCGGCCGCCTTCTGGTTTTTCCAGGCCGTCTTCGTCGCGACCGCCGCCTCGATCGTTTCGGGCGCGCTCGCCGAGCGGGTGAAGTTCTGGGCGCTGATGATTTTCACGGCGGCGCTGACGGGGCTCATCTACCCGATCGCCGCCTCATGGGAATGGGGCGGCGGCTATCTCGACGCCGAATGGGGCTTTGCCGATTTCGCGGGCTCGACGCTCGTTCATTCGGTCGGCGGCTGGGCTGCGCTCGCCGGCGCCCTTATCGTCGGCGCCCGGCGCGGCAAATATTCGGGCAAGCGGGTGACGCCGATGCCGGGATCGAACCTTCCGCTCGCCGCGCTCGGCGTCTTCATTCTTTGGCTCGGCTGGTTCGGCTTCAACGGCGGCTCGCAACTCGCCCTCGGCTCGCTCACGGACGCGCTTGCGGTCTCGAAGGTGATCGTCAACACCAACATGGCCGCTGCGGGCGGCGTCGTCGCCGCGCTCATCATGACATCGATCATCTACAAGAAGATCGACATCACGATCGTGCTCAACGCCGCGATCGGGGGCCTCGTCGCCATTACCGCCGAACCGCTTGCGCCGGCGATCTGGCAGGCGGTCTTCATCGGCGCTTTCGGCGGCGTCATTGTCACCGCCGGCGTGCCGCTGCTCGACCGCCTGAAGATCGACGACGTCGTCGGCGCCATCCCGGCCCATCTGTTCTGCGGCGTCTGGGGCACGCTGGTCGTGCCATGGACTAACACGGACGCGACGCTGCTCGGTCAGCTCGTGGGCGTCGCGCTCGTCGCGCTTTTCTCATTCGGGGTAAGCGCGCTCTTCTGGGTCGCGATCAAATATTCGATTGGCGCGCGCGTCAGCGCAGAGGCCGAGCAGATCGGCCTCGACAAGGCGGAACTTGGCCTCGAAGCCTATCCGGAGTTTGTGAAGACTTAGGGCGCCCGCCAGATTTTTCTCCGCTCGTCCGCCGCAAAAGCGGGGACGAGCGGGGCAGGGGCGGCTCCAATCGTTAACGCGCATTAACCCTCTTTTTGCGCCGGCATGGCATTGTGTCGCCCGTTGCTTGAGCGAGCCTTGCGCCGATGCCCCGTACGCGCCGTCAGCCGACCATCATGGACCGCCTGGACCTTTGGCGGCGAGAGACGATGGCGCGTTCCGGGGGGATCGCAACCGTGCTTCTCGGCGTCTGGCTTGCGCTCGCTTTCGCGAGCTTCTCGATCAGCGATCCGAGCTTCAACAATGCGACGCCGCGCGCAGTCTCCAACTTCATGGGCGCCGGGGGCGCGGCCGTATCCGATCTTCTCTTGCAAGTCTTCGGCGCGGCGAGCCTCCTCGCCGTGCCGCCGCTGGTGATCTGGGGCGTCGTCGCGGCGATCCGCGGCGCGCAGGCTGTGCCCGCTGAAAGGACCCCGCTCGACGTCGCGCTGCGCTTTGGGCTCGGTCCGATCGCTTTCATTCTCATCGCCGGCGCCCTCGCGCTCGCGCCGGAGCCTTTGAGCTGGCCCTTCACCTCCGGACTTGGCGGACTCGCGGGCGACGCGGCGGGACAGGGCCTCAAGGGGCTTCTCGCCGAGCTTGGCCTTCCCTCGGCCGGCGTCTTCTCCGCGCTCCTGCTCGCCCTTCCGGGCGCTGTTCTTTACGCTTTCGTCTGCGGACTGACCTTCGCGCGCCTTGAGGCTGCGGCGTTCGAGATCGAGGCGCTCGGGTTGAAGCTTGCGGAATTCGTCTCGGCGCGCTTCGACGCCATTTCACGCCAGGACGCGCGAAGCGAGGAAGGCGATCTCGACATCGAGACCGCGGAGGAATCGGAAGACGATACCGGTACGGAAGAAGTCGAGGACGTTGACGCCGAGCCGCCCCTCGTCGCGACGCGGCGTCGCAATATTATCCGCGGCGAGGAGGCTCCCAAAAAGCGCGGCAAGCGCGAGGCCCGTGAAATCCAGCCGGAGCTTCCCGTCTTCAAACCCGGCACCTATGAGCTCCCGGCGCTGTCGCTGCTCGCAAAGCCCGCGCCGCAAAAGACGCGCGTCATTTCGGACGAGGCGCTCGAACAGAATGCGCGCATGCTGGAAAACGTGCTCGCCGATTTCGGCGTCAAGGGCGAGATCATCAATGTCCGTCCGGGGCCCGTCGTCACGCTTTACGAGCTTGAGCCGGCGGCCGGCGTCAAATCATCGCGCGTCATCGGCCTTGCCGACGACATCGCCCGCTCGATGAGCGCGGTCGCCGCGCGCGTCGCGGTCGTCCCTGGGCGCAACGTCATCGGCATCGAGCTTCCGAACCTCGACCGCGAGACCGTCTATATCCGCGAGCTTCTCGGCGCTGAAGAATTTGAGCAAAGCCTCGGCGACCTCACTCTGGCCCTCGGCAAGTCAATCGGCGGCGAGCCGGTTTACGCCGACCTCGCGCGCATGCCGCATCTTCTGATCGCGGGAACGACAGGCTCAGGCAAGTCGGTCGGCATCAACACTATGATTTTGTCGCTGCTTTATCGTCTGTCCCCGGATGATTGCAAGATGATCATGATCGACCCGAAGATGCTCGAGCTTTCGGTCTATGAGGGCATTCCGCATCTTCTCGCTCCTGTCGTCACCGACCCGAAGAAGGCCGTCGTCGCCCTCAAATGGACGGTGCGCGAGATGGAGGAGCGCTACCGCCGGATGTCGAAGGTCGGCGTCCGCAACATCGAAGGCTTCAACCAGCGCATCGCCGAAGCGGCCGAAGCGGGCGAAACGCTGACGCGGCGCGTGCATACGGGCTATGACCCGCAGTCGGGCGAGCCGATCTACGAAACCGAGGAGCTCGACTACGCGTCGATGCCATTCATCGTCGTCGTCATCGACGAGGTCGCCGACCTGATGATGGTCGCCGGCAAGGATATCGAGGGCATGGTGCAGCGTCTCGCGCAAATGGCGCGCGCGGCGGGCATCCATCTCATCATGGCGACGCAGCGCCCCTCGGTCGACGTCATCACCGGCACGATCAAGGCGAACTTTCCGACTCGCATCTCCTTCCAGGTGACGTCGAAGATCGACAGCCGCACCATCCTCGGCGAGCAAGGCGCCGAGCAGCTCCTCGGCATGGGCGACATGCTGCACATGGCGGGCGGCGGGCGCATCCGCCGCGTGCACGGCGCTTTCGTCTCCGATGAGGAAGTCGTGAAGGTAGTCGAATTCCTGAAGAAGCAGGGCAAGCCCGAATACGTCCAGGAAGTGACGGAGCTGCGCGACGAGGACGAGGAGGGCGCCTTCGACGGGCTCGACATCGGCGGCAACACCTCCTCGGGCGATGCGCTCTATGACAAGGCGGTGGCGATCGTGATGCGCGACCGCAAGGCCTCGACCTCCTACATCCAGCGCCGCCTGCAGATCGGCTACAACCGCGCCGCGACGCTCATCGAGCGGATGGAGCAGGAAGGCGTCGTCGGCGCGCCGAACCATTCCGGCAAGCGCGACATCCTCGTCGGCGAGGACGCGGCCTGATTTCTGCAGCGGCGGCGGTTCTCTGGGGCGCCTTCAGCGGGCGGCGGACGCTTTCGTGCCGGCCTTTGCGCCGCTATGAGACAGGCCGCCGGGCAGGGCGCCCAGCCGGCGGGGGTGACGGGGTTCATGGTTGCGGACGGCGGCACAAGCGGAGTGCAGGCGCGCCCGGACGCGCCGGCCGGCGCCGCGCACGCCGAAATCATCGATCCGTCGGCGTTTTCGGTCCTCGAGGCCGACTGGCGCGATCTTGCCGCGAACGCAGCCGAGCCGAACGCGTTCTATGGCCCCGATATGCTCATACCCGCCTTTGACGCCTTCCCCGGCGACGGGCCTCAGCTTGTCGTCGTACGGAACAGCGCCTCGCGGCTCATCGGTCTTGCCCCGGTCGCGCGGCTGCGCGGCTATTCGCGTCTTCCCGTCCCTTACGTTGCGACCTGGATGCACAAGCATTGCTATTTCGGCGCGCCGCTGGTGCGAGCGGGCGCCGAGCGTGCGTTTTTCCCGGCGTTCTTTGACTTCGTCGGCCGCCGCGGCGCCTTCCTGCGTCTGCGCCACCTCGATGTCGATGGTCCGCTCCATGCCGCGGCGACGGCGGCCGCGCGCGCGACCGGACGCAGCATCTCGCCGTCGGCGCGCTACGAGCGGGCGATGCTGCTCGCGCCCTGGAAGACTGAAGACTATCTGAAGCTTTCACTGCGCGGAAAACACCGCAAGGACATCCGGCGCCGGCGGGCGCGGCTCGAGGAAACGGGCGCCGTGTCGTTCGAGATGTTCGCCGCCGGCGATGACCTTTCGGCCTGGGTCGAGGAATTTCTCGCCCTGGAGGCGGCCGGCTGGAAGGGCGAGAACGGCACCGCGCTCCGACAGGAAGCATCCTCGGCGCGGTTCTTCCGCGAGGCCGCGCGGCGGGCGCACGACGCCGGCGAGCTCCAGCTCTTCCGGTTCCGCCTCGCCGACCGGACCATCGCCGCCGCCGTCAATTTTCGCGCGCGCGAGATCTCCTACGCCTTCAAGATCGCCTATGATGAGACTTTCGCCCGATATTCGCCGGGCGTGATGATCGAGATCGAGATCATGCAGGCGCTGGAAGGCGCGGGCGTTGCAAAAATCGACTCCTGCGCCAAGGTCGAACACCCGATGATCAACCGCCTTTGGCGCGAGCGCCGGCGGATCGAGGCGCTCAATGTCAGTCGGCGGGGCGCGCCGTCAAAGGCGATATTCAGCCTGCTGATGACGCTGGAAAAAGCGGCGGAAAATGCACGCGCGGCGCAGGTCGGCGCGACGGAGACGCAAGACGATGACGATATTTGAAAATCCGGCGCCTGCGGTCGCCGGGCGGTATCCGGCGCAGACCTTTCGCCTGCGCCACAGGCTCGCGGGCCATCCGCTGTTCACCTTGCCGGCGCTTCTCGATCTCGCGCGGCGCCTGCCGCCGGAGACGATCGAATACAACGCCGGCGACGTCGGCGTCGTGCTTGATCCCGCGCAGACGCCGATGACCGGCCTTTCGGTCGAGGAATCCATCCGCCGCATCGCCGAATGCAACAGCTGGATGGTCCTCAAGAACGTCCAGGTCGACCCCGACTATCGCAGCGCCATGGAAGACTGCCTCGCCGAGATCGCCCCGACCGTCGAAAAGGCGACCGGCCCAATGGAGCGCAAGATCGGCTTCATCTTCATATCTTCCGCTGGCGCGGTGACCCCGCTCCACATCGATCCTGAGCACAACATTCTGATGCAGATCGCGGGGACCAAAAGCATGACGATCTACCGCGACGACGGCGCGCTGATCGATGACGAGTTTCATGAGCGCTATCACGCCGGCCTCGCGCATCGCAACCTCACCGTGACGCCCGCCTTCGAGGGGCGCGGCGAAGCCTTCGACCTCGCCCCGGGCGACGCGGTGCATGTGCCGCTGAAGGCGCCGCATTATGTTCGGAACGGACCGGAGCCGTCGGTTTCTTTCTCGATAACCTGGCGAAGCCGCGCCTCGCTCGACGAGGCCTCGCTCCGGCTCGCAAATCACTGGGCCCGGGCGCGCGGCATGACGCCGCCTCGGCCAGGGGCGGCGCCCATGCGCGACCGTCTCGCCATTCTCGCCCACCGCGCCGCGATGAAGGTCGGCGCCATCAAGCCCTGATGCATCTGGCGCCGGGGAATAACCCCGCTATGGTGCCGGGTCACCATGACAGACAGCCATAAAAACGCCGCCCCAGCCGACGATCTCAAACCCTGCCAGAGCCCGGAAGCCGCTGTCGAGCGGCTCGGCGCGCTTTATGACGACTCGATCAGGGCCGTTGAAAGGCGCTTCGCCGATTACGCCGCCGGCCGGCTGAAGATCGGCCCCTACGCCGCGCCGACCTATCCCTATCTCCTCGCCGAGGTGCCGGCCGAGCGCGCGATCCAGACCGGCAGCCTCGCGCTCGGCCAGATCGCCTCGTCAAGCCTTCATGGCGCGACGATCACGCAGCCGAAGCTTTTTGCAAATTACCTCCTCGAACAATTGCGCCGTGTGACGGAGCGGTTCGAGGCGCGCCTGTTCGTCGGCCGCTCGCGCACGCCGATCCCGCTGACCTTCGCGCTCGAACAGGCGACGGCCTCGCTCGACCTCAAACAACGCGAGGAATTGCAGCACTTCTTCCACATGCCGAATCTCGTCGCGACGAACGACGTCATCGTCGACGGCGGCATGATTCTCGAGCGCGGCGGCGCGCTGCCCTTGTCGCTCTTCACGGCGGAGCGCACGGATTATTCCCTCCACCGCATCCAGCACTACACCGCGACGCGGCCTGAGCACTTCCAGAATTTCATTCTGTTCACGAACTATCAGCGCTATGTCGATGAGTTCGTCGAACTTGGCCGCAAAAAGGTCGAGGCGGGCGAGATCGACGCCCTCATCGAACCCGGCGACCGCATCACGCGCAAAGGGGCGGAGCCCTCGCGCCCGCCGCTCGCCAAGCAGCCGCAGATGCCGGCTTATCACTTTGTGCGCCCGCGCCACGCCGGGGTGACGCTCGTCAATATCGGCGTCGGTCCGTCGAACGCGAAAACGATCACCGACCACCTCGCGGTCCTGCGCCCCCATGTCTGGCTGATGATCGGCCATTGCGGAGGATTGCGCCGCACGCAGCGTCTTGGCGACTATGTTCTGGCGCACGCTTACCTGCGGGAGGATAACGTCCTTGATGATGCGCTGCCGCCGTCTATCCCGCTGCCGACGATCGCGGAAGTGCAGCTTGCGATGACGGCGGCCGTCGAGCAGGTCGGCGGCATCCCGAAAGGTCAGCTCAAGGAGCATTTGCGCACCGGCACGGTCGTGACGACCGGCGACCGCAACTGGGAGCTCAATTTCGAAAAAATCGCGGTCAGGCTGAACCAGAGCCGCGCGATCGCCATCGACATGGAATCAGCGACGATCGCGGCGAACGGCTTCCGCTATCGGGTGCCCTACGGCACGCTCCTGTGCGTTTCCGACCGGCCGCTCCACGGCGAGATCAAGCTCCCCGGCATGGCCGACGCTTTCTACCAGGCGCGCGTGTCTGAACACCTTGCGATCGGTTTGCGGGCGATCGAGCTGCTGCGAGCCGAAGCCGAAGGCGGAACGCTACATTCGCGGAAACTTCGCAGTTTCGACGAGCCGTTTTTACGGTAGGCTGACCGCCGCCCGCCAAAAGGGGTGCTGTCATGATCCTTCGGGTTTTCGCCGTCTCAGCGCTGTTCCTTGCCGCCTGCGCCTCGAACGGCGCGCCGCCGCCTGCACCTGCGGCGGAACCCGCCGCGCCCGTTCGCCTAACCATCGCTGATCCTGTCGCGGAGGCGGGAAGCTATGGCGCAGCGCTCACCGCTATCGGCGACATTTCCCGCGCGCGGTATGTCGAGGGCGATTGCGCGACGGCGGCGATTCCTGACGCTGCTTACGCCGGATTTCCGGTTCGGCGCTGCCGCTATGAACAGGGCGGCCTTGTCGCTGTCGTTTATGTGCTGAACGCCGGGGCGGGCGATGTCGCGCGCTGGATTGCGAACGCCTGCATTTCTGTCGGCCGCGGCGATGATGCGTCGTGCGCGACCGCGCTTGTCCGCCGCATGCGCACCTCCAACGGCTTTATCTTCCCCGTCGCCGGGGATGTTCTCGAACGCGCGCGCGACGCCGGACCGGGTTGCGCCGCGCGCTATGGCGACGAGATCGTCCACGTCTATTTCCGCGACGGCGTCACGATCGAGACAGAGCGCGGATACACCTGCGAGACCTATGTAATCTCGGAGGCGGACGCAGAGGCGGAGGCGTTCAGGGCGCCCGCGCAAACATTCAATGTAGGGCGCATCGCCGCGCTTTCCCGCGCAGATTACGCGCGCCTCGCCGGCGTTGCGCGCCCCGATGACGCGGCGTGGCGCGCGATCGTGCGCGAGAGCTACCTCAATGCGATGAAGACGGGGCGCTACACGTTGCTCGACCTCGCCGCGCGCAATCTGCCGTAGCGCACGGGCCTCAAATCTCCCGCTCGTAAATCCGGTAGGTCTTGTAAATCTCCCCGCCCATGTCGGTGAGCATGGTCAGCATGTCGGTGTTGGTCTCGAGGATCCAGGACAGCTCCGACGAGATGACGCCGTTGTCCATGTTCGCCGAATTGACCATGTCGATGATCTTGTAGGCGAAGGCCGCGCCGAGCGGCTTTCCGTGAAGCTTCTTCCTGACGCCCATCAGCGGCATGCGCGCCTCGGGCAGCTTTTTGACCTTGAGGCGCCAGAGGAGCTTTGCCCAGTTGAAGGGGAGAAGCTTGCCGTCAAAATCGCGGATCGCCTGCATGACGTTCGGCAGGACGAGGCCGAAGGCGACGGGTTCCCCGTCCAGCTCGCAAAAGATGATGTTGTAGGGCTCGATGATGGGCCTCAGCTCCTTCGCCATATGGGCGATCTGCGCCTCGGTCATCGGGACGAAGCCCCAATTGTCGCTCCACGCGTCCTTGTAGATGTCGACGAGCGTCGCGATCTCCTCATCAAAGCACTTGAAGTCGATGTTCCTTATGTTGACCTTTGGCGACGACAGCGCGCGCTCAATGAACTTCATGCGCTTTTCGGGAATGAACTGGCGGCGCGGGATGTAGCGCAGCGCATGCATGTCCATCGCCTTTGAATAGCCGGCGGCCTCGACATGGCGCGCGTACCAGTCCCGCCCGTGTGGCATCATGATGTAGGGCGGCGTGTCGAAGCCGGAGACGAGAAGCCCGCACTCCTCGTTGACGGAGAAGGAAAACGGCCCGGCGGATTTTTTCATGCCGTGTGCTCGGAAGAAATCCTCCGCAGCCTTCAGGAGCGCGGCGAACACTGCGGGATCGTCGATCGCGTCGAGAAAGCCGAAATGCCCTGTCGCGTCGTGATAGCGTTCGAGGTGCAGCGGATTGATGAAGGCGGAGACGCGCCCGGCGACAGCCCCATCCTTCTCCGCGATGAACAGCTGAACGTCAGCGCCTTTCAGCGCGGGATTGGCCCCGGGGTCGAGCCGCGCGCCGACCTCGTACTCCAGAGGCGCGATGTAATTCGCGTCGCCCGAATAGGCGACCTTGCCCGCACGGATGAAGTCCCGGCGGCCATTGGGGCCGCTCACCGGTTCTATCGTGATGGAAGTCATTTGCCCGTCGCCCTCGTCGGGCGCGGCGACGCCGGCCCTAGCTTTTCAGCTTGATTTCGACCGTTGCGCCGGTTTCTGCAACCTCGAACAGCGCCTTCTCGATCGGCGGCGGGGCGAGGCGGATTTTCGGATTCTGCGAGACGCCATAGGGTTCGACCGGGATGCCGAAAGTTCCCTTGTCGAACTTCTCGTTCGCGTTTTCGTCATGATAGGCGACCATGGCGAAAAGGCCGGCTTCCGGCGCGTGGATGCAGACTTCGGTCACGGGCGCGCGCGCCGCGAAGCGCTGGCGGGATAAGCGCCCGCGCTTGTTGAGGAAGCCGTCCGGATCGTTGCGGAAAAGCTCGATCGTCATCAGGCCGACGCTCTTTTTCACGTTGGAGACGCGGACGAGGATTTCCCGCGGCTCGCCCTTGCAGCTGAGATGCTTGTGGGGCGCCTCATCCTGCGCCGCCGCGCCGCTCGCCATCGCAAGGGACGCCGCCGCCGTCAGCCAGAAATACGCTCGCATACCCACTCCATCGCCAACGCGCCGATTAACCAGCCGGCAGGCCAAGTCTTGCGAATTCCGCGCCACCGGTCCGTCGCAAATGCGGCCGGCGCAAGGCCGCCGGTCAAGCCTTCGTGAGGGGAGCGATGACAGGCTCCCGTGACGCCTTCATGACGCCGGTGCGACGCGCGCGGAGGGGAACGCCTCCGCCATCGCGCCATAGGCGGCGACCAGCCGGTCGATGTCATCCTGCGTGTGGGCGGAGGAGACCGCAAGGCGCAAGAGCGAGTCCTTGCCCGGCGTGCCGGGCGGGATCGCCATGTTCACATAGACGCCCTGATCGAGAAGGAAGTTCCACGCCGCAAAGGCGTCTTCCTTCGTCGGCAGCAGGACGGAAATGACCGGCGCCGGCGGGGCGGCGACGCGTAGCCCGAACTGCGTCAGCGCGGCATGGAGCCGGTTCGCGTTCTCCCACAGCTTGGCGCGAAGCGCCGGCGTCGCCGCGATGTTGTCGAGCGCGGCGTGCGCCGAGGCGATGGTCGACGGCGAAGGCGAGGCGGTGAACTTGTAGGGGCGTGACGAAAATCGCAGATATTCAGCCTGCGGATGGTTCGAGGCGACGAAGCCGCCGATCGAAGCGAGCGCCTTCGAGAAGGTGCCGCTGTAGAAGTCGATCTTGTCCATCACGCCGTCCGCCTCGCAGACGCCGCGCCCGTTTTCCCCGTAGACGCCGAAGGAGTGCGCCTCATCGACGAGGAGGTGGGCGCCGTGCTTGTGCGCGACCTCGACGAACTCTTTCACCGGCGCAATGTCGCCGTACATCGAGTACATCCCCTCGATGCACACGAGCTTGCCTTTGAACTTCGGATCAAGTCTCGCCAGCCGCCTGTCGAGGCTTTCCGGGTCGTTGTGGCGGAAACGGATCGTCTCCGCGCCTGAAAGCTGGCAGCCGTCATAGATGCAGGCATGGCAGTCGGCGTCGATGAGGACGACATCCTCGGCGGGGTCGAGGAGGCCGGCGATCGCGCCGAGATTGGCGACGAAGCCTGTCGAGAAGACGACGCAGTATTGGAGCCCGAGGTAATCCGCGAGCGCGCGTTCGAGCGCCTTGTGGCCGGCGAAGGTGCCGTTCGCGAAGCGCGAGCCGGTGGTGCCGGTGCCTTCCTCGTCGAGCGCGCGCTTGGCGGCGGCGATCGCCTTCGGCTCGAAGGTCTGCCCCAGGTAATTGTGCGTGCCGGCGAGAACCGTTTCGCGCCCCTTGATGAGCGCGCGCGTCGGACCAAGCACGTCTTCCATGACGACGGCGAACGGATTCTTCCCCATCGCCGACAGGCCGTTGTAGAGCGCGGCGGTCTTCTCGAACTTGTCGAACAGGCTCATGACCTAGCCTTGGCTTTTCTTGATCGCGTGGATGGCGTCGACGAGTTCGCCGAGCGTGCGGATTTCGGAAATCGTGTTGACCGGGATCGAGATGTCGTAAGCGTCCTCGACCTCCATGACGACGTCGAGCACCGACACGCTGTCGATCTCGAGGTCGGCGACGAGATCGATGTCGCGCGTCAGCTTCACGCCCTTGTGGTTCAGGGGCTCGAGAAGCGCGCAGATGCGGCGGAATACGAGGTCGTCGTCTTCCTGAACGGCGGGCTCGGTCATCGCGTCAGTCCTTGCGGTCGTGGTCACAGCAGACCCTGTTCTTGATACCAGCGGACGGTTTTTGCAAACCCTTCGTGGAGCGGTGTTTTCGGGGCCCAGTCCGCGGCGGCGTTGAAAAGGTTTTCGCGCGCCACCCAGTCGGGGTGGAATAGCTCGTTGACCTGTCCCTGACGTATGCTCGGCGACATCCCGAAAATGCTCTCCGCGGCCCTGACGCCTTCGTGCAGCAGTGCGACGGCGGGCTTTGGAATCTTGAGCGCCAACGGAGCGTTGCCCATGATATCGCCCAAAACGCGCCCGATCTCCGACCAGGCGCGCCCGTCCGCGCTGTCGTCGCCGACATCATAGACGCGCCCCGGCGCGGCGCGGGTCGCTGCCGCGGCGATCGCGGAGGCTGCGTCCTCGACATAAAGCAGCGAAGCGCGCGCCGGCGCCGCGGTCGCCGGCTCGAAGGCGAACCCCGACTTCAGAAGCTTGAAATAGGGAAGCGTGACGAGATCGCCAGGCCCGTAAATCGCCGGCAGGCGCAGCGCCAGGAACCCGTTCGAACCCGACGCCGATCGCACGGCCGCTTCGCTCTCATATTTGCTGCGCGCGTAGGGCGAGGTTTCGGGCTGGCGCGCGGACAGCGATGAAGCGTGGACAAAGCGCGCGCCGGCCGCCGCCGCCGCTTTCGCCGCCGCGGCCGCGCCCGCGACATTGATGCGGGCGTAATCCTGTTCGGTCCGCGCATGGGTTTCGCCGGCCAGATGCAGAAACGCATCGGCGCCGTCCGCAAGCGCGGCGAGCGCCGCTTCGTTCGCGAGGCTTCCTTCGACCACCTCAATGTCGCCGGCGCGCTTCAGGCGCCGCGGATCGCGCGCCAGCGCACGCACGCGAACACCCGCTTCGAGCAGCTGATCGATCAGTGCAGCGCCGATGAAACCGGTGCCGCCGGTGACGGCCGCGACGGTCACACGCGCGCTTCGACGAGCGCCTTGGGCGTCTGCGTCTCGGCGGCGTCCTTGTCGAACTCGCCTGCGAGGTATTTCTGCTTGACCTTGGCGCGCGACAGTTTGCCCGAAGAAGTCAGCACCATCGAATGCGGCTTGGCGAGGATCACGGTCGCCGGCGCGCCGGCGGCGGTCTGGATCGTCCTTGCGACCTCGCGTTGGAGATCGGCGAGCGCTTCGGCGGACATGCCGCGACGCTCCGCGACGACGACTATCTTCTCGCCTGCGCCGTCATCGACAGAAAACGCGGCGACGCCGCCCTGCCGCACGCCTTCGACTTTTTCGACCGCCCACTCGATGTCCTGCGGCCAGATGTTGCGGCCGTTGATGATGATAAGGTCCTTGGCGCGGCCGGTGATGACGATTTCTCCGTTGAGGAAATAGCCCATGTCGCCGGTGTCGAGCCACTCGCCGTGATAGAGCCGCGCGGTCGCCTCGGCGTCGCTGTAATAGCCGGGGGTCAGGCTCGGCCCCTTGATGAAGATGCGGCCGACCTCGCGATCCTTCAGCGTTTCGCCGTTCTCGCCGCGCACGTCGATCGCGTGGCCCGGCAGCGGCTTGCCGCACAGCACGAAGCCTCGCCGGTGCTCCGGCGAAGTCAGCGCCGACGACGGCTGCGCGACGCCTGATCGGTTGTAATGGCGCATGTCGACATGGTCGACCTCGATCGGGGTGCCGATCTCGGTGAAGGAAATCGCCAGCGTCGCCTCGGCCATGCCGTAGCTCGGCAGGAACGCCGTCGCCTTGAAGCCGTTGGGCGCGAACGCCTCCGCGAAAAGGTTGAGCGCTTCAGCGCGCACCATGTCGCCGCCGATGCCTGCGACGCGCAAGGATGAAAGATCGATCGCGCCGTCTTCTGCTTTCGCGGAGCGCCGCGCCGACAGTTCATAGCCGAAGGACGGGCTGTAGGTGATGGTCGCCTTGTTGTCGGACATCAGGCGCAGCCAGAGCAGCGGCCGGCGGACGAAGTCAGACGTCGAGATGAAGTCGACCGACCGCTGACCGTACATCGGCGCAAGCCCGAAACCGATAAGCCCCATGTCGTGATAGAGCGGCAGCCAGCTCGCCGCGCGATCGTCGGCGCGAAGCGCCATGCCGTATCTGGTGATGCCGTGCAGGTTGGCGTTGACGGATTTCTGCGTGCCGATGACGCCCTTCGGGGCGCTCGTCGATCCGGACGAATATTGAATGTAGCAGGGCTCGTCCGGACCGAACGGGATCGCGTCCGCCTCTTCGGCCAGCGCGGCGACCTCCTCGAAACTCATCACCGCAACCGAACCGTTCGCCGCCAGCGCGTCGAGGAGGAAATCCTTGATCGACAGGGGGCCGATCGCCGCCGCCGCTTTCGCGCCATCGACCATCAGGCGCACCTGCGTCAGGTAGCCGTCCTTGCCGCCGAGATTGACCGGCAGCGGCATCGGCGCAGGGATCAGGCCGGCATATTGGCAAGCGAAGAATGCTGTCAGGAATTCAGGGCTGGTTTCGGCGACGAGCGCGACCCGTGAGCCGCGCGGGAAGCGTGCCGCGAGGCGCCGCGCGAGCGAGCGCGCCCGTGTTCGAAGCAGGGAAAAGGGAAGAACGGCCGTAAGGCCGCCGCGCAGATTGTAGAAATTGCAGCCGGTGTCGCCTTCAGCCGCGTAATCGAGCGCGTCGGTAAGTGTGGGGAAGACGTCAAGCTTCAACGGCAGGCGACTTGAATTGGTCGGCGTCGGGACGAGCCCTGCCGCGGGGGCGCCCTCTCCGGCGGCGCCCCTTGCCGAAGCGCCCGCATCAGCGTTGAAGGTCATGAACGCCCCTCGCCCTGTTTACGGCCGCCCGAACGCCGGCCACCTGAACCCGAACGCCGCCCGGGGATCTTCCACAGGACGGGCAACCTCGGGCGAATACCGTTTGAATCCCTGACCGGCAAGCCGGGCGCCCCCAAGGGCCGGTGTCAACAATTGCTCGCCGATGTTTCACCCGTCAACGGGCGGTAAAAAGGCGAGCGAATTGAATAGGCTCGCTGTGGCGCCGGAGTCATCCCGGCGACCCCCTTAAAAGGGAACTTTCGGGCGCGACCGGTGGCATTGCGTGCGCCGGTTGGGCCGCCAGAAACGGTCCTGGCGAAATCTGATCCCGAGAATGGTATCGGGTTGCGCGGAAAAATAATGGTTACACGGACGAAACGGCCATCGTGACACAGGGTGTTCAAGGGCCAACGATCGAAATGCGCCAGGCGTGCGGCCAAGGCGCGGACATTCTGGCGGCGACGGCCTGTTTTTCCGGTTGATTTTCGAAGGCGGCTTTGCCAGTACTCCCGCCGATCTTGTCGGGGGCTGATTGAAGCGCGGACGTTTCATGCGTCGCGGCCATATCGGCGTTCTCTCCCCCGGAATTCCAGTCAGAGGCCTTATAAGGGCCAAGGGAAGGGTGCAATGAGCCTTGAATTGTGGCTGGTCATTGGGGCCGGCGTTCTCGCGATCCTTTATGGTGTCGTGACCATCCAGCAGGTGATGGCGCTGTCGGCGGGCAACGCCCGCATGAAGGAGATCGCCGCGGCGATCCAGGAAGGCGCCTCGGCCTACCTGAAGCGCCAGTACACGACGATCACCATCGCCGGCGTCGCAGTGTTCATTATTTTGCTGTTCGCGCTCGACCTTACCGCGGCGCTCGGCTTCGCCGCCGGCGCGATCCTTTCGGGTGCGGCCGGCTTCATCGGCATGCTCGTTTCGGTGCGCGCGAACGTGCGCACCACGCAGGCTTCCTCGGAAAGCCTCGCCAAGGGTCTTTCGGTCGCCTTTCGGTCGGGTGCGGTGACGGGGATGCTCGTCGCCGGCCTCGCGCTTCTGGGTCTCGCCGGCTATTACGCGATCCTCACCGGGCCGATGGGTCTTGCCCCTGAAAGCCGCGAGGTCGTCAACGCGCTTGTGTCGCTCTCCCTCGGCGCCTCGCTGATTTCGGTCTTCGCCCGCCTCGGCGGCGGCATCTTCACCAAGGGCGCCGACGTCGGCGGCGACATGGTCGGCAAGGTCGAAGCCGGCATTCCGGAAGACGACCCCAGGAACCCCGCGACCATCGCCGACAACGTCGGCGACAATGTCGGCGACTGCGCCGGCATGGCGGCGGACCTTTTCGAAACCTATGTCGTCACGGTCGCTGCAACGATGGTTCTGGGTTCGATCCTTTTCGCGTCGAACGCGACGGCGTTCATGCTCTATCCGCTCGCGATCGGCGCGGCGTGCATCGTCACCTCGATCATCGGCACCTTCTTCGTGCGCCTCTCCGGCGGCTCGAAGAACATCATGGGCGCGCTCTATCAGGGCCTCATCGCGACGGGCGCGCTCTCGCTCGTCGCCATCGGCGTCGTCACCAATGCGATCTTCGGCTTCTCGGGCGCGATCGAGGGGGCGACCTTCTCTGGAATGAGCCTCTTCATCTGCGGCGTCATCGGTCTCGCCGTCACCGGCCTCATCGTCTGGATCACCGAATATTACACTGGCACTGGCTTCCGTCCGGTGAAGTCGGTCGCCGCCGCGTCGGTCTCGGGCCACGGCACCAACGTCATCCAGGGCCTTGCGGTGTCGATGGAAGCGACCGCGCTGCCGGCGCTCGTCATCGTCGTCGGCATCATCGTCACCTATAACCTTGCGGGCCTTTACGGCATCGCGACGGCGGTGACGACGATGCTGGCGCTCGCCGGCATGATCGTCGCGCTCGACGCCTTCGGCCCCGTGACCGACAACGCCGGCGGCATCGCCGAAATGTCGGGGCTTGAAGGCTCCGTGCGCGAGACCACGGACGCGCTCGACGCCGTCGGCAACACGACGAAGGCCGTCACCAAGGGCTACGCCATCGGCTCGGCGGGCCTCGGGGCGCTCGTCCTCTTTGCGGCGTACACGGAAGACATCAAGCACTTCATCCACCTCGCCAACACGACGGACAAGCACCAGTTCTTCCGCGGGATGGAGCCGCTGACCTTCTCACTGTCCGACCCGTATGTCATCTGCGGCCTGTTCATCGGGGGCCTTCTCCCGTTCCTGTTCGGCGGCATGGCGATGCAGTCGGTCGGGCGCGCCGCGCAGGCGGTCGTTGAAGAAGTGAGGAAGCAGTTCCGCGAAGACCCCGGCATCATGAAAGGGACGTCAAAGCCCAATTACGGCCGCGCCGTCGACATGCTGACGCGCGCCGCGATCAAGGAAATGATCGTCCCCTCGATGCTGCCGATCCTGTCGCCGATCGTCCTTTATTTTGTGATCGGCATGGTGGCGGGAAAGGCGGCCGCGCTCGCCGCAGTCGGCGCGATGCTGATCGGCGTCATCCTGACGGGCCTTTTCGTCGCCATCTCGATGACCTCGGGCGGCGGCGCTTGGGACAACGCCAAGAAGCTGATTGAAGAGGGCTTCACCGACGCTTCCGGCAAGCTTCACAAGAAGGGCTCCGACGCGCACAAGGCGGCGGTCACCGGCGACACCGTCGGCGATCCCTACAAGGACACCGCGGGGCCTGCGGTCAATCCGATGATCAAGATCACCAACATCGTCGCGCTGTTGCTGCTAGCGGTGCTCGCCGGTCTCTGATCGGATTCAAAACGGGATTGGAGAAGCCCCGGCCGTCGCGCCGGGGCTTTTCTTTTGCGTGCGGACGCGTCATCGACTCACAATGGATTTTGACGCGATCATCTTCGACTGCGACGGCGTGCTCGTCGACTCCGAGGTCCTGGCGATCCGCGGCGAGCGCGCTGCGCTCGAAGCGCTGGGTCTCGCCTACACGCCGGAGGACTATGTCCGCCGCTTCGTCGGCCTGCATGACGCCGCGTTCTTCGATCAGCTGAGGGCCGATCACCGCGCGCGTCTCGGGCGTGAGGCCCCGCCGGACTTCGAGGACAGCGTTCTCGCCGGGCGCCGGCGCGAAATGCATGCATTGACGATCATCGCCGGCGCCGACAGCGCGCTTGCCGCCGCGAAGGAACGCTTTGGCCGGATCGCCGTCGCCTCGTCCGCGCGCGCGGTCTTTCTGGAAAGCAAATTGCGGCGCATCGGCCTTTATGATCTCGCCGCGCCGCATGTCTATTCCGCCGATCTCGTCGCGGCCGGAAAGCCGGCCCCGGACATTTTCCTCTACGCCGCCCGAAAAATTGGCGCTGATCCGGCGCGCTGCCTCGTCCTTGAAGACAGCGTCAACGGCGTGCGCGCAGGGCTCGCCGCGGGCATGACAGTCTGGGGATTCACCGGCGGCGGGCATTGCTTCGACGGTTATGGCGCGCGCCTCGCCGCAGCGGGCGCGCGCCTCGTCGTCGCCGGTCATGCCGCCTTTCTTGACGCGCTTGGCGCAGCCGCCGCAGTCTGAGGGCCTATGAATTTCGCCTCCGACAACTGGGCGGGCGCGCATCCCGCGATCATGGCGGCGCTTATCCGCGCCAATGACGGCCATGCGCCGTCCTATGGCGGCGACGCGCTGACGAAGCGGGTCGAAAAGAAGTTCTGTGAGATTTTTGAGCGGGACGTTGCGGTCTATTTTGTCGCGACGGGCGGCGCGGCGAACGCGCTCGCGCTGTCGCAGCTTTGCCCCTCCTGGGGCATGATCCTCTGCCATGAGGAAAGCCACATCCAGATGGATGAATGCGGCGCGCCGGAATTCTTCACCGGCGGCGCCAAGCTGCTGCCGATCAAGGGTCCCGCCGGAAAGCTCTCGCCGGACGCGCTGAAAGGCGCGCTCGCCGGCTTTCCTGAGCGCCCGCCGCACGGCATGCCCGCGCGCGTCCTGTCGCTGACGCAGGCAAGCGAATGCGGGACAGTATATTCCGCAGGCGAAGTATCGGGTCTTGCCGCCGTCGCGCATGGAGCGGGCCTCAAGGTCCACATGGACGGCGCGCGCCTCGCCAATGCGCTTGCGGCGCTTGAATGTTCGCCCGCCGAACTCACCTGGAAGGCCGGCGTCGATGCGCTCTCCCTCGGCGCGACGAAGAACGGCTGCCTCATCGCGGAAGCGGTCGTTTTTTTTGATCCCGCGGCGGCGGAAGATTTCGTCTTCCGCCGGAAGCGCGCCGCGCAGCTCTTTTCAAAGATGCGCTTCATCGCCGCGCAGTTCGACGCCTGGTTCGAGGGCGGCCTGTGGCTTGCGATGGCGCGCCATGCGAACGCCATGGCGCGGGCGCTGTCGGACGGCCTCGCCGGAATCGACGGGTGCAAGGTCTGGTACGAGACGCAGGCGAATGAGGTCTTCGCCTCCTTCCCGCCCGGCGTCGCGGAGAAACTGCGCGCGGCGGGCGCGTCGTTCTACCCGTGGGTCACGCCCGGCGATCCTGCCGGCGGCGCGATGCAGCGGCTCATTTGTTCCTGGGCGACGACTGAGGGCGATATCGACGCCTTCCTCGCCGCGGTCAGGCGCGCCTGAAAGCCGCGCGCGCCGCGCGCCAAGTGTTGGCATACGCCTCGACGCTCGCTTCGATCGGCGTCGCGTAACCGCCGCCGATTGCGATCGAAACCGGAATGCCGTGCGCGCGAGCGCCCTCCAGCACCATGCGGTCGCGCTCCATGAGGCCCCGGTGCGTCAGCGCCATGCGTCCAAGCCGATCCTCTTTGAGCGGATCGACGCCCGCCTGGTAGAGCACGAGGTCCGGTTTGAACGCCCACACCGCGGGCAGGTGGTCGGCGAGAACGCGGAGATACTCATCGTCTTCGACGCCGTCGGCCAATTCGACGTCGAGCGAGGATCTCTCCTTGCGGAACGGGAAATTCTTCTCACCGTGAATCGAGAAGACGAAGACGTCCCGCCGTCCGCCGAGGATCGCGGCGTTGCCGTCGCCCTGATGGACGTCGAGATCGACGATGGCGATTCTGCCTACGCGCCGCTCGCCGAGCAGGGCCGTCGCCGTGATTGCGAAGTCGTTGAACACGCAATAGCCCGCGCCGAAATTGTGGTGCGCGTGATGGGTGCCGCCGGCGAGCTGGCCGGAAATCCCATCGCGAAGAGCGGCGCGCGCGGCGGCGAGCGCGCCGCCCATCGTCGCCGCAGACCTCGTCCATATCTGCTCCGACCACGGAAAGCCGATACGGCGCATGGCCGCGGAAGTGATAGTCCCGGTGCGGATGGAATCCACATAAGCGTGGTCGTGCGCCAGGGATATCTCGGCCGGCGAGGCGAGCGGCGAGGCCTCGAGATCATGCATGGCGAGGATGCCGCTCTCGACCAGCTTGCGCCGAAGCATGCCGTACTTCGTTCCGGGAAAGCGGTGGCCCGGCGGCAGGCGTAGGTCGTGATGATCGGAGAAGAAGACCTTCAACGGGCGCCGCCGGCGGGCGCCGACTTGCGTCTGGCGCGGATGTTCAGGATTTCCACAAACAAGGAAAACGCGATCGCAAAATAAAGGTAGCCGCGCGGAATGTGGAATCCAGCCCCGTCGGCGACAAGCGCGGCGCCGACAAGGAGGATAAAGGCGAGCGCGAGCATCTTCGTCGTCGGATGGCGGTCGATGAATCCGGCGAGCGGCGCTGCGGCTGCGGCCATGACGAAGGTGGACAGAATGACGGCCGCGACCATCACCTCGATGATCTTGGTCATGCCGACCGCGGTGATGACGCTGTCCAGCGAGAAGACGATGTTGATGACCATGAGCTGCAGCGCCACGGCGCTGAAGGTCGACTTCGCCTTCGAGGACTCGTGATGGGTTCCCTCGACGGCGGCGTGGATTTCCTGCGTTCCTTTCCAGAGAAGGAAAAGCCCGCCGATAAAAAGAATTAGGTCCTTGAGCGTCACTTCAGCGAAGGCGTGATTGGCGTATTGATCGCCGTGACCGACGAGTCCCGACAGCGCCTCCGGCAGTCGGAACAGCGGCTCCTTGTCGAGATTGATGATCCAGAAGACGCCGCCGAGCATGGCGATGCGCAGGATCATTGCGCCCCATACGCCGATCGCGCGCGCGCGTTTTTGCGCCGCGCCCTTCAGGTTCGCGACCGCGATGGACACGAAAAGAAGATTGTCGATGCCGAGGACGATCTCGAGGAAGGTGAGGGTGACCAGGCTTCCCCAGAACGCCGGCGTCGCGAGCAGGTCTTCCATCCTTCAGCCTTCGATCCAGCCGGCGCCCTCGCGCTCCACAAGCGCCTCCAGGAAGGCCGTCATATAGGAGGAATCATTGAGGCAAGGGAGCGCGGCGAAGTCTTCTCCGCCGTTCTCGTGGAACCGCTCGCGCCCGCCGATCGCAATTTCCTCCAGCGTTTCGAGACAGTCGGCGAGAAATCCGGGCGTCATCACAGCAAGGCGCCTGACGCCGTTCTGCGCCGCCTGCGCGATCATGTCGTCGGTCGAGGGCCCCAGCCATTCCTCCCGCCCGAATCGCGACTGGAACGCGACGGGCGCGAACGCCTCGCTCCATCCCATCGATTCGCGCAGCAGCCGGGCCGTCTTCAGGCAATGGCAGTGATAGGGATCGCCTTCGTCGAGGTGCCGCTTAGGCGTTCCGTGGAAGGACAAGATGATCCGCTCCGGCGCCCAGCCAAGTGCGCCGAGGCTGTCGCGCGCCGAGGCGGCGAGCGCCGCGATATAGGCCGGATGATCGTGATACGCGGCCGCCATGCGAACCGCCGGCTGCCAGACGAGCGGCCTTAACGCCTCGAAGACTGCGTCGCCGACGCTCGCCGTCGTCGAGCGCGAGTGCTGTGGATAGAGCGGTACGACGACGATGCGGCCGCACCCCGCAGCCTGAAGGGCGCGGATGCGAGTGGCGATCGACGGCTCACCGTAACGCATCGCGAAATCGACGATGGCGCGTGCGCCCAGTTTTTCGCCGAGCGCCGCCGCGGCGCGTTCGGCGTAGACGCGCAGCGGCGAGCCGCCGGCCGTCCAGATCTTGGCGTATGCTTCTGCGCTGCGCGCAGGCCGGATGTTCAAGATGACGCCATGGAGCAGCGGCAGCCATAGAAGGCGAGGATAATCGACGACGCGCGGGTCCGACAGGAACTCGGCGAGATAGCGGCGGACGGCGCCGGGGGTCGGCGCGTCGGGCGTGCCGAGGTTGACGAGAAGGACGCCTGTGCGCCGGGCGGGCAGGGCCGGATGGTCGATCGGCAGCGCCATGTCGATGTCAGCCCTGATGTTCATGACGCGTTCCGCACCCCTGAGCCTGGTCCATGGGGACTTCTACGCAACTCATCCGGCCGCCGATGACGAAAAGCTAGAGGAGAGCGTCCTCTGTCACAAAAGCGAAACAAAAAAAACCGATCACCCTCGCGCAACTTGGCGCGCCTTCCGGCCGCCGGCGACAAATGGCGGGGAACGCCTTGGAAATCTTCGGCATCAGCGTCTGGGCCGCGCTCGGCTTCCTCTTCGCGGCCTATGCGGTCGTCGGAAACGACTCCCTTCAAACGCTCGGCACCTTCATCAATTCGAATGAAAAGCTGCCCTGGTGGGCGACGTTCCTGTTCGCCGGCACGGTGCTCGTCGTCGTCTTCGGCTACGGCTATGTGATCTTCGACGGCGACCCCTCGTGGGGCCGGCTTTCGGACGTAAAGAAATACCCGATCTTCGAGGTCCAGTGGTATCACGTCATTCCGGCGGCGATGCTGCTCGTCATTACGGCGTTCGGCATTCCGGTGTCGACGACCTTCATGATCCTGACGATCTTCGCAAGCCTCGCCGGCCTCCAGGGCATGCTCATAAAGTCGCTGCAGGCCTATGCCTTCGCCTTCATGGCGGGCCTTGCGCTCTATACGGCGCTCGCGCCGACGGTCGAGCGCTGGTTCCTCAAGACGCCGGAGGAAGCGCAAAAGCCGGTCTGGATCCTGCTGCAATGGTGCTCGACGGCCTATCTCTGGGCCGCGTGGCTCATTCAGGATTTCGCCAACATCTACATCTATCTGCCGCGCAATCTTCGCCCCGAAGCCGCGGCAGGGTCGGTCGCGGTCATTCTCGTGCTTCTGCTCGTCACCTTCATCGCCAAGGGCGGTCCGGTGCAGAAGATCCTGCGCACGAAGACGAACGTCGTCGACATTCGCTCGGCGACGATCATCGACTTCACATACGCCTCGATCCTCGCCTTCTTCGCCTATGTGAACAACACGCCGATGTCGACGACCTGGGCGTTTCTCGGGCTGATCGCCGGGCGGGAATTCGCAATTGCGACGATCGACAAGATCCGCTCGCCGGGCGCGACGTTCCGGATCGTGCTTTCCGACGCCGCCAAGGCCGCGCTCGGCCTTATCATCAGCGTCTGCATGGCCGTCGGATTGCCTCGTCTTGCGCAGGCGCTCGCGGGCTGATCCTCAGTTGGCGCTGGTGCCTGGCGCGGCGTGCGCGACGAGCCGGGGACCTTCATCGCCAAGGCAGCGCAGGTCGCGCGCCGGCACGCAGTCGGCCAGCAGGCCGCGCTCGGCGAGATGGCGCCCTAGAAGGTCCAGCCGGTCGCTTTGTATGAAGCGCGCCCTGGCGCGAATCGCCTCGTCGAAGGCTGAAGGGCCGTCGTCGCGGCCCATGACGTTGGCGAAGAGCGCAAGATCGTTGCGGGCGATTTCATGCGCGGCGCGAAAACTCCAGCCGAGCCGGCGAAGGCCCATGACCTCGACGCCGTCGCGCCGCGCGGCAGCCGTCGCCTGCGGGCTCAGATAATGGGGGCGCAGCGTATAGCGGGCCGGCAGGGATTTCATCTTGGCGTGATGCCAGGCGCGGACGAACACGGTGACGAGCGTGCCGTCGTCGTATCCTGCCGCATCGAGGATTGCAGCGAGGCGCTCGGCTGAGTCCTCGGGCCCCGCCTTGAAGTCGACATCGACGCCGGCGCGGCCCTTCACATGGGCGAGCGCCTCGGCGAGCGTCGGCACGCGTTCGCCCGCGAAGGCGGGATCGAACCACGACCCCGCGTCGAGCGCCTTGATTTCTGCGAGCGTCATTTCAGACACAAGTCCGGCGCCATTTGTCGTGCGGTCGACACGCGCGTCGTGCATGACGATGAAGTGCCCGTCCGCCGTCATGCGCACATCCATTTCGATGACGCGCGCGCCCATGGCGATTGCACAATCAAAAGCGGCGAGCGTGTTTTCCGGGGCGTGCGTGACTGTTCCGCGATGGCCGACCATGAAGACCGGCTGGCCGCTTGGGGCGAGCGCCTCGCGCGCGAGGCGCTCGGATACGCCGCTTGCAATCCCGCCCGCTGCAGCGACGGCGAGCGCCGCCGTCGACAAGAGCGGCCCTATGACACGCAAGGACGCCATAAGAAGCTCCGAATGACCAGAGCAGGCGGCTAGTGGCGTTCCTTGACGGCGAAATGTCAAGGCGCTGACGGTTTGGTGTCAGTCCGGTTACGGATCGATGACCGCGCTGAAGCTATTCCGCCTTCAGCGCGTCCTCGTCCGGCATGCCGACGATGTGGAAGCCGGCGTCGACATGCAGCGTCTCGCCTGTGCAGGAGGCGCCGAGATCGGAGAGAAGATAGAGCGCCGCGCCCGCGACGCCCTTCGGATCGGTGTCGTCGCGCAGCGGGGATGATTTCCGGTTGAAGGAGAACATGTGCCGGCCGGAGGAAATGCCCGCCGCAGCGAGCGTCTTGATCGGACCGGCCGAAATCGCGTTGACGCGCACGCCGGCAGGGCCGAGGTCGCGTGCGATATAGCGCATGGAGGCTTCGAGGGCGGCCTTGGCGACGCCCATGACGTTGTAGTTCGGGATCGTGCGCTCCGAGCCGAGATAGGTGAGCGTCACCATCGCGCCGCCGTTCGGCATCAGCTTCGAGGCGCGATGCGCCGCATCGACGAAGGAAAACGCCGACACGTCCATTGTGTCCTTGAAATTCTGGCGCGAGGTGTTGGCGACGAAGGAGCCCTCAAGCGCGGCTTTGTCGGTGAAAGCGATCGAATGGACGAGGAAGTCGAGGGTCCCCCATTCCCGCGCGATCGTCGTGAAGGTTTTCTCCATATGCGCATCGTCGAGGACGTCGCATTCGAGGATGAGCTTTGCGCCGAGGCTTTCGGCGAGCGGGCGCACGCGGCGCTCCATCGCCTCGTTGAGATAGGTGAACGCGATCTCCGCCCCTTGCGCGTGGAGCTGCTGGGCGATCGACCACGCGATCGAATTCTTGTTGGCGACGCCCATGACGAGGCCGCGTTTGCCTTTCATCAGCGTGCCGGCGGGGAAGGGGGCTTCGTCAGTCATGGGCGGGTTCCTCTGATTGATTTTCGATCATGTAGAGCGGGCTTCAGACCGCTTTCCGGCCGAAGCGGCGCGCTGACCCTGCTACTCCGCCCGCGCGACGATCAGGCATCCGTTGGTGCCGCCGAAGCCGAAGGAATTGGTCAGGAAACAGTCAATCTTCGCGTTGTCGACGCGCTCGCGGACGATGGGAAGGCCCTCGAATTCGGGATCAAGCTCCTCGATATGCGCGCTTTCGACAAGGAACCGGTCGCGCATCATGATGAGCGAATAGATCGTCTCCTGCGCGCCGACGGCGCCGAGCGAGTGGCCGGTCAGGGACTTCGTCGACGAAAAGGGCGGGATCGCCGATCCAAAGACCTCGCGCAGCGCCGCCGTCTCTTTCGAATCGCCTACCGGCGTCGAGGTGCCGTGCGTGTTCACATAGTCGATCGGCTGTTTCACCGTCGCCATCGCCGCCTTCATGCAACGGACGGCGCCTTCGCCCGACAACTGCACCATGTCGTAGCCGTCGGAATTGGCGCAATAGCCGACGATCTCGCCGTAGATCGTCGCGCCTCGCGCCTTCGCGCGGCTCATTTCCTCGAGCACGACGACGCCCGCGCCGCCTGCGATGACGAAGCCGTCGCGGCTCTTGTCATAGGCGCGGCTCGCCGTCGCCGGCGTGTCGTTGAACTTCGTCGCCATGGCGCCCATGGCGTCGAAAATGTTCGACATCGTCCAGTGGCACTCCTCGCCGCCGCCGGCGAACATCACGTCCTGCTTGCCCCACATGATCTGCTCGGCGGCGGCGCCGATGCAGTGGACGGACGTCGCGCAGGCCGACGAGATTGAATAGTTGATGCCGAGTATCTTGAACGGCACCGCGAGCGTCGCCGAATTCGTCGATGACATGGCTTTCGGCACCACCGTCGGGCCGATCCGCCTGGTGTTCCTGTTCTCGCGCGTCACGTCGGCGGCCTCGACGATCGCCGCCGTCGACGGCCCGCCGGAGCCCATGATGATGCCGGTCATCGGATGCGAGATCTCGTCGGGCGCGAGGCGCGCATCGGCGATCGCCTCCTGCATGGCGATATAGTTCCACGCCGCGCCCTCGCCCATGAAGCGGCGGGTGCGGCGGTCTAGCGCTTCCTCGACGTTGACCGTCGGACGCGCATAGACTTGGCAGCGAAATCCAAGCTCGGCGAATTCCGGCGCGAAGGTGACGCCGGATTTGGCTTCCTTGAGCGCGCGCGTCACTTCGGCGACGTTTGCGCCGATCGAGGAGACGACGCCCATGCCGGTGATCGCAACCCGTCTCATAATCCTCCCGAATTCGCTGACGCGCCTAGCCCTGGGCGCCGGTCGTCAATTGCGCATCCGAGAATAAACCGACGCGCAGGTCCTTCGCCTCATAAATCGTCTTGCCGTCGGCGATGACGCGCCCGTCGGCGATGCCGAGGACAAGGCGACCGCTCATCACCCGGCGGATATCGATCTCATAACGCACCAGCTTCACCGCCGGCGTCACCTGTCCCGAAAATTTGACCTCGCCGCAGCCGAGCGCGCGGCCCTTGCCGGGCAGACCCGACCAGGTGAGGAAGAACCCCACCATCTGCCACAGCGCATCAAGGCCGAGACAGCCGGGCATCACGGGGTCGCCCGGAAAGTGGCACTCGAAAAACCACAGGCCCGGATTGACGTCGAGCTCGGCGATCGCTTGCCCTCGGCCATGCGGGCCGCCCTCGCGCGTGATCCGCGTGACGCGATCGAACATCAGCATCGGCGGCACGGGGAGTTGCGCCGTGCCGGGTCCGGCGAAGCCGTTCATGCCGCACTGCAGCAACTCGTCGCGCGTGAAACTCGATTTGTCGGTCATCGCTCTTGGCCGTCGCCGCAGCGCGCTCTTGGCTGTTTATCCGAGCCGTAAAGCGCACGCGTGCGAGGGTCAATCGCGCCGCTCATACATCGCAGCAAGAGCGTCACCGCCGAATATATCGGTTGCGGCGACCCAGCCCTCGGCGGGGCCGGCGGCGACTTTCAGCCAGCCTTCCTTGCGGGCGTCGATGCGGGCAAGGACGCCAGGCCCGAGGATCGCGCTCTGCGGCGCGGCGGGCGACGGCCTTTTCCGCAAGATGGTTTCGCCGGTCGCCTGCACATGCGTCTGCGCACGCAGCGTCACCTTGTGCGCCCAGCACTCATCGCCGGCCGCGTCGCGGATCTTGCGCCAATGATCGACGGATTCTGCGACCACCAGCACTGGCGCGCCCTCACGGCGGAAGACGAAGCGGACGGGATGGGCGCGCGACGGGCCGATCCGGCAGTTCGTCTCCTCGTGCTTGAGGCTCAGGAAGCGCGGCACGGGCTGGCCGGACGGCGTATCGGTGCGCACATGCGGGGTGCCGCCGTCGGCTTGCGCCGGCAGGGCGAGGCCGCTCAAATGGACAGCGATGAGAAGTGGGACGGCGCGCAGGGACATCGGGCCGGGACTATCGGGGCGAAAAGAAAGAACGAGGCGGGTTGTCGCCGCGGCGCGGCGCGTCATTTACATTTCGCCAAGGACGCTTAACGAAGCGTTAAGGCTTTTCGCCGCCAGCCGCCTCACCTTCGACGAGGGAATTCGATGCCGCATCGCCGCCTGAAAGTCGGAGTGACGCGCAAGCTGCCGGATGCGGTCGAGGCGCGGCTCTCAGACCTTTTCGACACTGTGCTCAATCCGGCGAACACGCCCCTGTCCTCCGATGAATTGATCACGCTGGCCCGCGGCGTCGACGTCATCGCCCCGACGCTCGGCGACGCGCTCGATGCGCGGTTCTTTGCGAGTGCGGGCGACCGGCTGAAGCTCGTTGCGAATTTCGGCGCCGGCGTCGATCATATCGACGTCGCAGCGGCGAATGCGCGCGGCATCATCGTCACCAACACGCCTTCGGTCCTTGCTGAGGACGCCGCCGACATGGCGATGGCGCTCATCCTCGCCGTGCCGCGCCGTCTCGTCGAAGGCGTCCGGGCGCTCGAAGACGGCGCCTTTTCGGGATGGACGCCGACCTGGATGCTCGGCCGGCGCGTGCGGGGCAAGGCGCTCGGCATCATCGGCCTCGGCCGCGTCGGCGAGGCGATCGCGCGGCGGGCGAAAGCCTTCGGCCTCTCGATCCACTATCATAATCGCAGGCCGATCAATCCGCATATCGAGGACGAGCTTGGCGCGCGCTTCTGGCCCGATCTCGACGCTATGCTCGCCCATGTCGACATCGTTTCGGTCAACTGTCCGTCGACGCGCGAGACCTATCATCTGCTCTCTCGCGCGCGCCTCGCGCTGCTGAAGCCCGAGGCCTATGTCGTCAATATTTCGCGCGGCGAGATCATCGACGAGGAAGCGCTCGCCGATGCGATCGTGTCGGGGCGCCTCGCCGGCGCCGGACTTGACGTCTTCGAGAAGGAGCCGAAGCCCAATGCGCGCCTGATGGCGGCGCCGAACGTCGTCCTCCTGCCGCACATGGCCTCATCGACGATCGAAAGCCGGCTCGAAATGGGCGAGCGCGTCATCATCAACATCAAGATGTTCGCCGACGGCCATAAGCCGCCCGACCGGATCATTCTCGGCCTCGGGTGATGGGCTTTTACGCGGACGTCGTCGAACCCGCGCTCGTCAGCGTCGCCTGCTCGCTGGCGCCGATCCGCCGCGAACGGGAGAAGGTCGTGCCGGCGGCGTCAGGGACGGTGCTCGAGATCGGTTTTGGTTCCGGCCACAACGCGCCGTTCTACGATCCGGCGAAAGTCGAACGCCTCATCGCGCTCGAACCGTCGCGCGCCATGCGAAAGATGGCGGCGCGCCGCGTCGAAGCGATGACGCTCCCTTTCGAATGGCTCGACCTCCGGGCGGAGGACCTTCCGCTCGACGCCGCCTCGATCGACACCGTCGTCTCGACCTTCACGCTCTGCACCATCCCGGATGTCTCGCGCGCCCTGGCCGGCCTCCGGCGCGTGCTGAAGCCCGGCGGCCGGCTCGTCTTCCTTGAGCACGGGGCGGCGCCCGACCCCGGCGTGCGCCGGTTTCAGGACCGCCTCGACCCCCTTTGGGGAAAGATCGCCGGGGGCTGCCATCTCAACCGCGACCCCCTGGCGCTCGTCGCCGCCGCCGGGTTCGAAGCGGCCGAAATCCGCCAGCGCTACGCGAAGGGCGCGCCCCGCTTCGCGGGGTACCTGACTTCGGGCGTTGCAATCGCGTGACTCTCGCCCGCGCATCGCGGCTTGGTGAGTGCGCGGCATCGAATTTTAAGTTGATTTGAACCCAAGGCTGATAATTTAAAGGCGGTGCGGTTTGGGATCCGCGCCGCGTAAACGGTCCGGTAACGCTATGGGTTTCGTGGGTGGAAAACTGGCGGCGGGGGTCGTGGCCCTTGGCGCGCTCGGCCTTGCGCCGGCAGGGGCTGACAGCGCCCCTGGCGCTGACGCCTACGCCCGCTTTTCGGCTTCCGACGCAATCGTGCTCGCGGTGCGGTCAACGACCGGCAAGGGCCGCGAAGTGCGGCTTGCGGTCTACGATAATCCGGCGACTTTCCTTGAAGCGCCCGCCTCGCGCCACCATGCGACGGTCGGCGAGGACGGCCTTGCGATCGTCAAGGTCGAGGGGCTTAAGGCGGGCGATTATTCCTTCGTCGCCTATCTCGACGAAAACGGCGACGGCAAGCTCAACCGCAATGCGATCGGCAAGCCGAAAGAACCCTTCATCTTCTCGAACGACGTCAAGCCGAAGCTGAAAAAGCCGAGTTTTGACGAGACGAAGGTGACGGTCGCGCCGGGCGAGGTCGTTGTCCTCACGCTGCGCGGCTGACGCCGGACGATCCTCAGATCTTGCAGAATGCTGCGCTCGCAAGCGACCAGGCAAGGCTGTCGCCGGTCCATATCTCGCCCATCGCCACATCGGCGCGGTTGGAGAAGATGACCAGGCTCCGCTCGATAGACGGCGCCATCAGAAGGCGCGTCTCGACGCCGCCGATCGCGCCGCGGCGCTCGACGAGCGCGACAGGCGCGCCGCAACCGTCCAGCGCCGCCTCATAGGCCCAGACGCCAAGGCCGGCATATCCGAGGGCGGGATCGCTCTTGCGCATTTCCGCGCGCATCGGCTGTCCGATCAGCTTGCCAGCCATGGCGGCGGCGGCGAACGCCTGCAATGCGCGCGGCGGGCCGCAGAGCGCGCCGGCCGCGCCATAGGCCGCCGGATTGACCGGCGGTTCGGGCGTTGCTGCGTTCTGGTAGCCCTTGACGCGCTCCTCGCAGGCGCCCGGCAGGACGTCGGCGCCGCGCATGCCGGCCGGCGTGGCGATCCGTTCACGGAACAAGTCGCGAAAAGACTTTCCCGTCTTCGCCTCAAGAAGGCGGCCGAGCACAAGGTAATCGCAGTTGTTGTAATCGAAGCGCGCGCCGGGCGCGGCCTCGGCGGCCCCGGCGCAGGCCGTGCGCGCATCGCTCCGCACGCTGGCGTCGGCGCTGAAGGGCAGGGGAACGCCGGCGGCGTCGGCCGGGCCGCGGTCGAGATTGGCGATGCCGGACGTGTGCTGGAGCAGCTGGCGCAGGCTCGCCTTGCCGGCCGGCTCTCCGGCGAACTCCGGCGCCTGGCTTTCGAGCGTGGCGTCAAGCGACAAGCGCCCCTTTTCGACTTCCTGCAGAACAAGGATCGCGGTCGCCATCTTCGCGACCGATCCCCAGCGCCAGCTGTCATAGAGCGACAGCGGCCTGTTCGCTTCGCGGTCGGCGAGTCCTTGCGCAGTCGCAAAGAGGGTTTCGCCCTTTTCGCCGACCATGACGACGCCGGAGAAATCGGGCGCGGCCTGCAGCGCCGCCGAAACGGGCGCGCCGTCGACATAATAGGATTTCGGCGCGGGCGGGATGAGCCGCGATTTCACGCAGCCGGGAAGGGCGAGGGCGGACAGGAGAACGGCGGCGAAAACTCTCATCGGGCGCTCCGGTCTATTGAGCCGCATACGGAACATTCCGGATCGCGGGGCAAGCGGATGGTGCGCGCCATAAGCCGCAATCCGTCGAAAAGAAAGAGGCGCCCGGCGAGCGTCTCGCCGGCGGCTGCGATTTCCTTGACGGCCTCGAGCGCGGCGAGCGATCCGGCGATCCCGGCGAGGGGCCCGACGACGCCTTCCTCCGCGCAGGAAAGGACCGCCTCGCGCGGCGGCGTTTCAGGAACGAGGCAGCGATAGCAGGGCAGGTCCGCGCCTGACCATGGCCTGAACAGCGAGACTTGCGCCTCGAAACGGCCGAGCGCGGCCGAAACCATCGGCGTCCGCGTCGCCACGCTCGCCTCGTTCAGCATCTGGCGCGCCGCGATCGTGTCGACGCCCTCGACGACGAGGTCGTGATCGCGAAAGAGCGCGGCGGCGCCGGCTTCCTCAATGCGGGCCGTGAACGCTTCAACGGCGATCGCCGGGTTGAGCGCGCGGGCGAACGCCGCGGCGCGTTCGGCCTTCGATGCGCCGATATCGGCGTCGCGATAGATCGTCTGGCGCTGAAGGTTCGACAGTTCGACGCGATCATCGTCGGCGATGGTCAGACGCCCGACGCCAGCCGCGGCGAGATATTGAATGACGGGCGAACCGATTCCGCCGGCGCCGACGACAAGCACCCGCGCCGCCGCGAGTTTCTGCTGCCCTTGCGCGCCGATTTCCTTCAGCAGGATATGGCGCAGATAGCGCTCGCGTCCGTCAGGACCCAGCATCGGCGCCTACCACCAGCCCCACATCCTTCCCGCGACCGACAAGGCGATCATCGTCAGCCCGGTGGTGATGAAACCCATGCCGAGCCCGCGATTCATCGGATGCGTGCGGCGCACCACGAGCCCTCCGGCGACCGACAGGAAGCCGATCAGGATGACCGCATTGCGAAAGCCGCCTGGAACCGCATCCCAGTTCATCGCCAGCCTTTCCTCACACGCGCCGCGTCAAACGCCGGTTGATCCAAATCCTCCCGCCCCGCGCGCCGTTTCGTCAAGCGACTCCGTCTCCGCGAAAACCGCCTGAACGACCGGCGCGATCACCATCTGCGCGATGCGGTCGCCGCGCCGGATGACGAATTCGTCCGTGCCATGATTGATGAGGATGACCTTCACCTCGCCCCGGTAGTCGGCGTCGATCGTGCCCGGCGCATTGACGAGGCCGACGCCGAATTTGGCGGCGAGGCCCGAGCGCGCCCTCACTTGCGCCTCGAAGCCGGGGGGGAGGGCGATCGCAAGGCCCGTCGGCACCATGGCGCGCTCGCCCGGATGGAGAACCATGGGCTCGCTCTCCGGGACGGCGGCGCGCAGGTCCGCCCCGGCGGCGAGCGCCGTTTCGTACGCCGGCAGGGCTAGCCCCTCGCCATGCGGCAGGCGCCGGACAAGGATGCGGGGGGCGGCGGGTCGGCCGGGGTCGATCATCAATGGGGTCCTGTTCAAGGCCGCGTTGTCTCGTGGAGTCTAGCGCCGCCGGACAGGAAGGCGAGCGCTTCCTGTTGGCGGGCCAGCAAAGAAAGTGAGCGCTCACTTACGGCGATCGCTTGCCGGTTGGCCCGGCGCTCTCCATCTTGTAAGGATTGAAAACAAGTCGTGCGGCCTCGGGCGGGGTTTCACGGCCTGGACCGGCAGGGGAAGGGTCCAGCGACAACAACAACGGGCCGAAAGCACGCCGCAAGGGAAGGCGGCGGCTGCAAGGTCCCGGGGCCGGCTGGGAGCGGCTCCGATCAAGGGGCGCTGAATGGACGAAACCCTCGGACGGATCGAGCGCCGCGCGCGCAAGTCGATCTTTCACGCATTATTGGCCGCGGCCCACAAGAAGGGCATGACGTCGGTCGCCGTCATCGACGGCGACGGGCGCGAACTCACCTATGCCGAGATCATCCGCGCGAGTTTCGCGATCGGCGGGCCGCTCGCCCGGGCGACGAGCCCCGGCGAGAAGGTCGGCGTCCTCATGCCGACAGGGGCGGGCGCCGTCATCGCGCTGATGGCGGCCTTCGCGCAGGGCCGCACGCCGGCGATGCTGAACTTCACCGCGGGAGCGCGAAACCTCAGGGCCGCGACGCGCGCGGCCGAAGTGAAAAAGGTCGTCACCGCGCGAAAGTTCATCGAGGTCGCCAAGCTTGAGGGCCTGATCGCCGAGCTCGAGCCCGATGTCGATTTTCTCTATCTCGAGGACATGAAGGAGGCGCTGTCGCCGGCCGACAAGGCGCGCGCCGTGCTGGGTCCGCTGCTGCCGCGTCTTTTCTCGGCCAGCCCGGAGCCCGACAGCCTAGGCATCGTTCTCTTCACGTCGGGCACGGAAGGCGACCCCAAGGGCGTCGCGCTCAGCCATTCGAACATTCTCTCGAACATTTACCAGATCGCCGAGCACGTCCACATTCTGCCCACGGACATATTCTTCAATCCGCTGCCGACCTTCCACTGCTACGGCCTCACCGCCGGCACGCTGTGGCCGATCCTCAACGGCTATCCGGTCGCGCTCCATCCCTCGCCCCTGCAGACGAAGGCGATCCCGCAGCGCATCCACGAGACCGGCGCGACGGTGCTCTTCGCGACCGACACGTTCCTCACGCAATACATGCGCGCGGCGAACGACGGCGCGATGTCCTCGCTCCGGATCGCGGTCTGCGGCGCCGAGCGCGTGAAGGATGAAACGCGCCAGATGGCCGAGCGGCGCTTTTCGTTCGAAGTCCTCGAAGGCTACGGCGTCACCGAGGCCTCGCCCGTCCTCGCCGCGAACCAGCCGGGCGACATCCGCTCCGGCACGGTCGGCAAGATGCTGCCTGGCATCGAGGTTCGGCTTGAAGAGGTCGAGGGCCTCGCGCCCGGCAAGCGCCTCTATGTGCGCGGCCCCAACATCATGCAGGGCTACATCACGCCGGACGAGCCCGGCGTCGTCAAGCCGCCGAAAGACGGCTGGCACGACACCGGCGACGTCGTCGCCTTCGACGAGGCCGGCTACATGGCGATCCGTGGACGGATGAAGCGCTTCGCCAAGATCGGCGGGGAGATGGTCTCGCTCGCGGTCGTCGAGAATTGCGCGACCGCGCTCTGGCCAGACAACATGCACGCCGCCGCGATCCTGCCCGACGACAGAAAGGGCGAGCAGATCGTCCTCGTCACGGATCATCCCGCGCCTGACCGCTCCTTGCTGCTCGCCTGGGCGCAGAACCACGGCGTTCCCGAAATCGCCGTGCCGAAGAAGATCGTCTCGGTGAAGGAAGTGCCAATCCTCGGCACCGGCAAGCTCGATTACGTCGCCGTGCAGCGCCTCGCGAGCGGAGAGGCGCGCGCCCGCGAAGAACGCCTCGCCGCAATCGATCAGGCGATGGCCGCGCGCGCGGCGGAAGAAGCGCCCGCGCCGGTCAAGCGCGCGGCGGGGGAGTAGGGGCGGGGCGCCCTCTCTCCGCACCTTCCCACGAAGGCGGGAATCAGGCGCCGCGAGCGCTTTGAGTTGATTTCGACGGATCCCTGCCTGCGCGGGCAAGAGCGGCGGGAAGTGTTTGATTTGAAAAATTCAACCGCTACTCCGCCGCTCTTGCCGGCGTCAGCGGCGGGGCGCCGAGCGCCGCTGCGATGCGCCGGGCGAGGCGCTCGGCGACGGCGTCCTTCGACATTTCGGGCCAGCGCTCCTCGCCGTTTTCGGTGATCAGCGTCACCGCGTTCCTGTCCCCGCCCATGGCGCAATGCTCGCCCGCCGAGACGTCATTGGCGACGATCCAGTCGCACCCTTTCCGAAGACGCTTTGACCGCGCATGCGCGATGATGTCGTCGGTCTCGGCCGCAAAGCCGACGACGAGCGCCGGGCGCCCCGTCTTCAATTGCGCGACGGTTTTCAGAATGTCGGGATTTTCCGCGAGCGGAATAGTCTTCAGCCCGCCGCGCTCCTTTTTGATCTTGTGATCGGTCTCGATCTCGGGGCGGTAATCGGCGACGGCTGCGCACATCACCGCGCAGTCGGCGGGCAGGCTCGCCTCGACCGCGGCCATCATCGCGCGGGCGTTCTCGACGCGCAGGGTTTTTGGTCCCGCCGGCGCGCGCAGATCCGTCGGCCCCGAAACAAGCGTCACCTCGGCGCCGAGCCGGGCGAGCGCTTCCGCGATCTTGTAGCCCTGCTTTCCGGACGAACGGTTGGCGATGTAGCGCACGGGATCGATCGGCTCATGCGTCGGCCCGGCGGTGACGATGACGCGTTTTCCGGTCAGCGGCCCGGGCAGCGCCCGGCAGAACCAGGCTTCGACCGCATCGGCGATCTCAATGGGCTCGGCCATCCGCCCGGGCCCGAATTCGCCGCAGGCCATCTCGCCGGCGTTCGGCCCGACGATCGTCGCCCCGTCATCGATCAGCATACGGAGGTTGCGCTGCGTCGGCTTCGCCTCCCACATGCGCACATTCATCGCCGGCGCGTAGAGAACCGGCTTGTCAGTCGCGAGAAGCGCGGTGGAAGCAAGGTCGTTCGCGAGGCCCGCCGCGGCCTTCGCCATCAGGTCGGCGGTCGCCGGCGCGACGACGATGAGGTCCGCCGACCGCGACAGCTCGATATGCCCCATCTCCGCCTCGTCGGTGAGGTTGAAGAGGTCGGAATAGACCTTTTCCCCGGTCAGCGACCCGACCGACAAGGGCGTGATGAATTCCGCGCCCGCCTTGGTCAGGATCGCACGCGCGCCGATGCCGCGCTTTGAAAGCTCGCGGATGAGCTCGAGTGATTTATAGGCGGCGATGCCGCCGCCGATGATGAGAAGGACGGAGCGCGTGGTCATGCCTGAAAATAGCGCCGGGCCGCCCTCAAGTCACCTCACGCGATCTGTTCGACGCGCGCCTTCTGGCAAAGCGGATGGCCCGCGAGCAGCGGGTCGATCGCCTCGCGCATCCCGGCGAAAGACGGGCCGTAGCAATAAAGGGCGGTGTCGAGCGCCCCTTCCCAATAACTCCGGAACTGGCCTTTTTCGCCCATCAGCAGGTCCAGTTCGGAAATGACGTCGTTGATGTCGCTTGTCGCATAGACCTCGTCCGGAAGCTGGGTTCCATTGAGGAACAGCGCCAGCCCTTCATGCGTTCCGAACGGCTTTTCGGCGTCGCCGCCGCCGACAAGGAGTTTCGATCCCTTCGGCGCGCCAAGTTCTTCAAGCGCGGCGATCAGCGTTTCCAGCGAGGTTTCGCCGGCGTCAGGCATTCGCACTTCGATGTCGCAGAAGGAAACGCCTGCGTCGTCGCCCGATAGCTGCGTTCCCCCGCCAGTCACTTCGCCGAGCGAAAGCTCCGCCATCACTTCGCTCAGCGGGGTCTCGAAATGTTCGCCTCGATGCACCGGCTGCAGGCGCGCATTCAGCCGCACCACGACAAGGTCGCCGTCCGCCGGCTTTTTCTTCACCCCGAAATTCAATCCGAACATCTGCGCCCCTCAGCCCGCCTCGAAGGGAAATATCGCTAAGGATCGCGAAGGAGCTCTCAGCAAATTGTCTAAAATTTTAACGAAACGCCAGGACCGCGGCGAGGAGTAGGGCGCTGGCGGCGGCGAACCAAAGGGCCCCGCGCATCAGCCGGCGCTCCTTCACAAGATCGCGCATTAGCGCGCCCTGCGCGCCGTCCTGCCCGGCGAGCGTCTCCCCGGAAACGCGCGCCGACGCCGCGGCGATCGTCTCGACATAGCGCGGCAATTGCGGCGCGATGTCGAGCGCCTTCAGCGTCGCCTCGCGCAGGCGGTCCAACTGGCGCTTCGGGCCGATGGCGTCGGCGATCGCGGCGCGCACGACGGGCGTTGCGGCCTCCCACATGTTGATGGATGGGTCGAGCGTGCGGGCGACGCCCTCAACCGTCACCATCGTGCGCTGAAGGAGCACAAGCTCCGGGCGCAAATGCATGTCGAACAGCGCGGTGACGTCGAAAAGCTGCTGCAAGACGCGGCTCATGTCGACGCGGTCGGCGGACAGGCCGAACAAGGGCTCGCCGACCGCCCGCAGGGCTTGCGCGAAGGCGTCGATCGAATGGGTTTTCGGCACGTAGCCGGCGTCAAAATGCACGCGCGCGGTGCGCATGTAGTCGCGGGTGATGAAACCGTGGATGATCTCGGCGAAGGTGCGCCGCGTCTGCTCGTCGAGCCGTCCCATGATGCCGAAATCGACAAGCGTCAGGCGCCCGTCGGCGTCGATCATCAGGTTTCCCTGATGCATGTCGGCGTGGAAAAATCCCTTGTGCAGCGCCTGCGTCAAGAACACCGAAATGACCCGGCGGGCGAGCGCGCGCTTGTCGACGCCGCGCGCATCGAGCGCGGAAATGTCGCTCACCGGCGTCGCCTCGATCCATTCCAGCGTCAGGACCCGTTTCGACGTCAGCGGCCAGATGATCTCTGGCACGCGCACGCCGGGCGTCTCTTTCAGGTCCTCCTTCAGCGCCGAAGCGGCGGAAGCCTCCATCCTGAGGTCGAGCTCGACCGCTGCGGCGGCCTTCAGCGTGTCGATGAACCTGACGGGCTCCATCCGCCGCGTCGTCGCGGAGAGCCCCTGAAGGACGCGCGCCGCGCGCGCAAAGGCGCGGAACTCCGCATTCACCTGCGGTTCGATCCGTGGACGGAGCACCTTGACGGCGACCGCGCGACCGTCCTTCAGCGTCGCGCGGTGCACCTGTGCGATCGAGGCGGCCGCGATCGGCTCGGAAAAGTCGGCGAAAAGATCGTCGAGCGGCTTGCCGAAGGCGCGCTCGATCTCGGCGACCGCCTCGGCGCGAGGGAACGCCGGCATCCGGTCCTGCAGGCGCCCGAGGTCGCGCGCCATGTCGAAGCCGATGATGTCGGGGCGCGTCGCCATGAACTGGCCGAGCTTCACATAAGCGGGGCTCATGCCTTCGAACGCGCTCGCGAGCCGTTCGCCGGGGCGCAGGAGCCGGCCGTCCGCGGCCTTCGTTCTTGCGCCGCCGCGCGTCGCCGCGCCGATCCATCGCAGCGGCGCGGGAAGCTGGGGCGCGATCTCGGCGGGGATCAGCGCGTCATGGCGCGTCAGGCGCGCGGCGGCGGCGACGAGGCGAAGGCAATCTTCCGCGGCGCTCAGCATCGCCGTCAGATCCGCCGGCCCGAATGGATGGCGACGACGCCGGCGGAGAGGTTTTCAAATCCGACGCGCTGGAATCCCGCTTCGCGGATCATCGCGGCGAACTTTTCCTGCGTTGGAAAGCGGCGGATCGACTCGACGAGATACTGATAGCTCGCGCGGTCGCCTGCGACATGTTCGCCAAGCCAGGGGATCACATTGAAGGAATAGGCGTCGTAAAGCTTCTGCAGGCCCTCGGTCGCGAGATGGGAAAACTCCAGGCACTGGAAGCGCCCGCCGATCTTCAGTACGCGCCGCGCCTCAGCGAGCGCGCGGTCGATTCGGGTCACGTTGCGGATGCCGAAGGCGATCGTATAGGCGTCGACGGATTTGTCCGGGAACGGAAGGTTCTCCGCGTCGCCGCACGCCCGCATAAGGGGCGCCTCGCCGCCGCGTCCGCGCCCGGCGGCGAGCATGTCGAAGTTGATGTCGCACACGATCGCGCTCGCCGCGGGCAGCGCGCCCGCGCGCGGCCTAGCCGCCGCCCGCTTCAGGAACTCTCGCGCGATATCGCCGGTGCCGCCGGCCACGTCGAGAAGGCGCTCGCCCGGCTGCGGGTTCAGCCGGTCGATGAAGACCGATTTCCAGATGCGGTGGACCCCGCCCGACATCAGGTCGTTCATGAGGTCATAACGGCTGGCGACGCTCGAAAAGACGTCCCGGACGAGGCGCGCCTTCTCGCCCGCCTCGACGTCCCTGAAGCCGAATGAGGCGCGCGCGCCGTCTTGCCCTGCCATGGCCGACCGAATTACGCCCGCCGCCGGCGCGGGAGAAGCGCCTTGACGCCGCAGCAACGGTTTGAGAGGGTCAAGTGCCTGAATTCAGGCGCCTATTGGCTTCGGGCGGGGCGGCC
>FRDC01001458.1_pt1 | contig 110108 bp, 172 predicted proteins | sample 1106171 | NCBI WGS metagenome assembly FRDC01 (sample SAMEA3930566, study PRJEB13176) | freshwater metagenome | biome: Drinking water system; feature: drinking water; material: water | place: Singapore | collected 2014-12-20 | reverse complement strand
CTTTTGCCAATTCTCCTTCAGATGTTCTAACGAACAATGGTGAAAATCTTAGACAGAGATCTAGATTTACATCCGAAGAAATCGCTCAAATACAAGCAGAAAAACTTAGAATTAGACAACAATTAGATCTTGATCTTCAGCGAAGATTAAGAGAACAAAGGAGTAGTAATGCTGGAAGAGAAAGACCAGATGTTTTTGCTGGCCAATCTTTTGATACCTTGAGTAATTTGTCTGAATCTGAAAGGCAGTCTCAAAGAGAACGGGACAGAAATTTTGCTCATATCCGTACTGACATCAGGCAGAGAATTAATGAAGGAATAGCAAAAAAATTACAACAACAAGAATCTTCAAATGCGGGTCGTGAACGAACGAACCCCTTTTCTGGATTACCCTCTTCTGTTCTCAATGATCCTGCGGAAAATCTCAGACAGCGTTCGCGGTTTACTCCCGATGAAATCGCACAAATTCAAAAGGAAAAACTGAGAATCAGGGCAGAACTGCAAGGTCATAGAGAGAGAGAGGCCAATTCTAATCAATCTGAATTTGGTCGTAATCGTAATGAACTCTTCAAGTTAACCGGAACGCTGGGACGATTACAACGAAATGGTATTAGCGGGACAGATGAAGTCAATACTATTGTTAGTCGTGTTCAAACATTGAGAGATCGTCAAAAGGCAATTAATCCAAATCTTCCCGCTGAAGATAATGTTAAAAATGCTTTGCGGACAGTTAATGATTTGGCTCGTCAACGCGAAGCGTTTGACCGCAATACGATTTCTGTTCGTGAATTTGGACGGCAGGCTGCTCTTGCATTTAAGCGTTATTCTGCATTCTTGATTGGCACGTTTGCTATTAACAAATTGGCATCATTTTTCCATTCAGGCACTGATGCCGCTTTAGAATTTGAGCATACTTTAACTAAACTAGAGCAATTATTAGAAATTAGTGAAGGCAGAGCCAATGATTTCGGCGAAGCTATTAGAGATGTTGGTGTTAAGACAGGCATTTCCTTTAACGAGATTGGCAAAGGTATTGAAATTTTGGCTCAGGCCGGTTTCAAGTTTAAAGGTCTAAGTGAAATTACCAACATATCTGAACTTTTGGCCAAGACTCAATTAGCTCCTACTTTCGGTAGTATTGGTGAAACCGTTGACGGTCTTATTGCAATCTTTGGTCAATTTAATAAGACGCTGTCAGATACAGGGCAGATTTTTGATCTTGTTAACCAATTTTCCGCAGACTTTGCCGTTGAATCTAAAGATATTTTCGAAGCAGTTAAGCGAGGCGGTGCCGCCTTTCATGTGGCTGGAGGTAATCTAGAAGAATTCGTCAGTCTCTTTTCTCTCTTACGCTCTTCTACTCGTGAAAGTGCTGATACATTAGGTACCTTCTTTAAGAGTGGTTTAGCCAAATTACTTTCTCCGCAATCTCAGGGACGTCTTGGTCTCCTAGGTGTTGGCCCCGGCAGTCTCGTTACTCAATTAACCCAACTTTCAGAAATCATTAAAGATCCAAAGTTTTCTGAATTAGAGAAAATTGACATTGCTGTTAAGTTGACGGGTGATCGCCAATTTGCCAGACTTCTAGCTTTGTTACGTGAGTTGGGTGATCCGGCTCAGGCTAATAAGGTTAGAACCTCACTAGAAAAGTCACTAGGATCTTTGGATAAGGCGGCAAAAGCCCGTTTAGATGATGTGGGTACAAGTCTAAATCGAATTCGTAATGCTTTTGAATCCTTATCCACTTCTTTCTTGAAGAGTGATGGCATTAAGAGTTTCGCCCAAACTTTAGCAAATATTACTACTTTTGCCGGTAAGGCGATTTCTTCCTTATCTGGCTTAAGCCCTGTTATTTTAGCTATCGGTGCTGCTATAACAGCATCTCTTGGTAGAGAGTTTTTTGGTGGATTCTTTGAAAGATTTGGTGTGGGTAAAGGTTTGGGCGGATTCATACGCTCGCCCAAAAAATTACTGGGTGCAGGATTAGGGGTTGCTGCCTTGGCAGGAGGCAGTCTTTTAGCGAACAGTCTTTCTCAATCACAAGATCCGGTAACGGCGGGAATAGGGAATAGGTTGGGTGGGGCGGTGAGTGGTGGGCTTGTCGGGGCCAGTATTGGTTCGATATTTCCTGGATTGGGAACGGCGATCGGTGCTACCATCGGTGCTTTTGCTGGATTGATTGTGGCTATCAATGCTGCATCTAAAGCGGAAAGACAATCTAAGTTTGATAAAGCCGGGATTGGTTTTTTGGGTAAGATTGATTTTATAAAACGTGATTTTTTTGGATTACCGCTTCTTGGTTCAAGAAGAAATGATCCACGTTTCGATGGTCGGAATATTAAAGGTAATGACAGATTTATTGATACGCAAAGTGATTTTGAGCTTCGGGCAAACTTCAACAAAGAATTAAGAGATGATCCTGAAAAACTGAAGGCATTTCGGTCTTTTATTGAAGAAAGAAACAATTCTTCTGACAAGAATCAGTTCGATGCGGCAAAATTAGAAGATTTTGTTAGAACATCAATACGTGATAAAACATATAATAGTAGAAATATTGCCAAAAGAGTTTTTGATATTGCTATTGGGCAAATACCCCTATTCGATGAAAGTAAAGTACAAGAACAGGTTAAGGATCAGGCAGCGGTTTTGAAATCCCTTTCTGAAAGATCGGAAATTATTAGTGCTAACTCTATTAAGGCTCAGGTTCAAAGAATTTTCAACAATATTGAGAAATCCTTAGAAGATGTCGGTCGGATCACTGATAGATTGAGTAATGTGACAACCGATACCTCTTCAACCCTTAAAACATCTTTACCTTCTAGTCCCGAGGATCTTCTTCGCTCTGCCGGTGTTAATAATTTAGCGAATGTATTTACTACAAAGAAAAAGATTGGTGGTATTTTTGATGATTTACTTAGTAATTCGGATAATGCCCTTGCCAATCGTATTAAATTAGCCAATGTCCAAGAATCTTTTAGGACCAGTGGTAAGAAAGGTCAGGAACTGCCGGGCGATGTTACCAGTTTTCTACAGGCTTCGCAAATAGATTCTTCTAGTGAATTAGGCAAAGCGTTTTCTAGTATTTTAGATCAGTTGGCCAACGTAGCTGGCTCGCAGGCTGGCGAGATAGTGCAAGCTCTAGCCGAAGGTTTATCTAAAGGTGAGTCAACTCAAAACTTTGTGGATAATGCTCTTAAACCATTAAATGAAATTACCTCTAAGGCCGTTGATTTTATCAAGAATATTACGAGCGAATTTGATAATGCATTAGATAAACGTGCCGCTTTGGGCAATAATATTATCGGTATCCGCAAATCAATTTTTGAGAATCAGAAACAGCAAAATGATCTGATACAAAATTTCCAAGATTCTATTGATGCTCAGAAAAATTTTAAGAACGGTACGACGGGTTCAATTGGTGAGTTGATACAGTCGGCCAAGAGAAGTGACGTACGTTCTAAAATAAGTGATACGGGAGATAATCCTTTCTCTATAAGTAGAAGGGCTGTAGAATCTACTCGTAGGGCATTGACGCTTAGAACTTTTGCCGGTCAAGACAATATTTCGGTTGATGAAAGGGCAAAGCGAAATAGGGCTGCTGTAGAAGCAGAATTGGAATCTAAAGATTTACAACAAAGATTAGATAATAATCTAGGGGATTTTTCGCGAAGAATTTCTGAGGCGGCTAATGCCAGTCAGAAATTACGCGAAGCATTTTTACAACTTAAGAGTCAGGTGGAGAGTGCGGGAGAAGGAGTGCTGTCTAGCAATCCCGAAGACCTGACCAAGGGCATTGCTTTATTTAAGAGATTTTTGAGTGAAGGCGGTCTTGAAAATCCAAATAAGACTTTAAATAAAATTGGTTTTAAAGCAGAGGAATTTGGCCAGTTTAGAAATATTTTGAATTTGGTTGGCGATGTTTCTATTGGTAAGAATAAGGCTGGGATTGATATCACTGGCAATAGTATCACAAAGACATTTAGAGAAGGTGCCGGTCTCAAATTCTTTGAAACCTTGGGTATTGATGTCAAATCTCAACTCGATACTCTTTTTAAATTACAATCTAAGGCAGAAAATGATAAGAATGATTTGCTACAAAAGCAAATTAAACAAGTAGATGCTCAACAATCTATCTTAGATTTACAGGCACAATTTTATCAGGGACAAACGACTCGCATCAATGATATTTTAGATGCTTATGCCTCAACCTTAAGCGATTTAAAGGGTGCTATTAATGGTAGAGGAACGCAAGGTTTAACTGGTCCGACTCTTGATCCTATTTCTGATCTTAATGATTCTATCAAAAATTTGTCGGATGGTTTGGCTAAATATAATGAACAAATTGAACGGATATTAGGTAATGATGGTAATATGGGTATAGGTACTCTAAGATTTGAGGCCGCCCCCATTCAAGTTAATGTGGCTCTTTCGGCTCCTGACATTCTCAAAGCTTACGGTTCACTTTTAGCCAATTCTGTAATGATGGAATTAGGTCCGGCTATATCAGAAGCTTTTGGGGTAGTAAGTACAGATGCAAAGAATGTTTTTGATTCAAGTGCCAGTTTTAAAAGAACGAGTTTAGTAGAATAATATGCCACTTCTAATTGGAACTAAAAAGCTAATACCGGCTCCCATCCTTAACATCCAAAGAAATGTTAAGTTCGCCGCTGATGGTTCGCCCATTAATACTGATTACTCTATTACTTTAAATGGTACTCTTCTTCCAAATCGTGGGTCGCCTCGATCCGATGGTTTTTGGATGAGTGCAGGCGATCCAGATAATGAATCAAACATTACGGATGCGGATCGTTTTAACTCCATCATCAAAAAGCAGAGTTTGCTTCGTGATGCTTTGGCTGTAACTGGTTATAAGTTAACTTATTCTGCTCCTGGCTATCCCACTGTAGAATTTTATCCTACTCTTAACAGTATCACTTTTGATCAAGGGCCTTGGGTAGTAAATTCTACTTATCAAATTAGTCTAACGGCACCCAATCTAATCACTGATTCCATTAGTGATCAAGCTGTTTGGGATAGTGGGTATTTAAATTACAACCTATCCTCTATTGGCGATAGCTATTCTGTCAAGGAAAGAGAAGATAATACAAATGTTCTAGAAATTACTAGAACGACAAATGCTGTTTCTACCTTCACTACAAGTTATTCGACAGGTAATGAGCCTTGGAAGTTAGCAAGGACTTGGGTATCCAACAGGATAGCAAGTGTTCCATTCAACTCGGGTCTCGTTGGACTAGGAATTACTCTAACAACTCCATCCGGTTATAATTTAGTTGAAGAAGAATCTGTAGACGCTTTTGCCGGTAGCTATTCTCGTAGTCAACGTTTCACCTTCCATAGCAATAACTATTTAGAAACTCGTCGGATATCTCGAAGTTTTGAACCTGCTTTATTAGGAGATCTTGGTCCCGGCATAGAAAGAATATCGGTTGAGGGTTCTATCGTTGGATATGATCCCAATAATAACGTTACGGGCAAAATGAACGCGGCCCGTGCTTATTACAGCGGCATTTTTCCAGTGTTAGGTACATTAGTTGGTGCCTTAGGATCTGCCGTTACTCGTACTGTTAATGAAGATGTCAATAATGGTACAATAAACTATATTAGTAATTTCATTAATCAAACCGGTTCTCAATATCGCCATACATATGAGGTATCGCAAAATCTAGCTGACAACCTGCCGTTGGTAACAATACAAGGTTCTATTGAAGGTGTAACACCTGATTCCTTCTATTATGGTAGTGGCACCGTTAATTACAATAAATTCGATGTGGCTATGACAGGATGGACAGCTATTAATACTACATTGAAAAATTTAGCTTTTTCAACAAGCCTTATTCCATCCGGCTCCTTATATGCGAATAGTCCTAGTGTTAGAAATATAAGTTTTAATCGCCCCAATGGAATCATCAATTATTCCTATGGTTTTGGTTTCCTAGGAACGGGTGTGGCTAGTCAAAACTACAGACATGAATATTCCGTTGAGTATTCAACCGATAATTCGTTGTCCATTAGTGCCGGAGGCACTCGTGGTGGTTTACTGACAACGGCTACTATCAATGGTACAATTTATGGCTTGGATGCTAATGGCGATCCAACAAATAAGGTAGCAAACGCCAAATCCGGCTATGATGCCATTGATGGCGACTTATTGAATTTAGTTAATTCTCACTACTCTTTGATAGGAACAAATGTCAATCCACTTTCCAGTGGGCATACTCGAAGAGTAGTAGGACTAAATACATCTAATGGTATTGTTACTTATTCTGCTAGTTTCACAAACACACCCGGACCTTCTAATGCTAATGTGGCCGTAGAGGATGTAAATGTTGAAGATTCGTTGGCTAACGACATATTCGCTGTACAGATTATTCCTGGGCGTTCTGCTGGACCCATTATACAAAATATTGGTACGGTATCTGAAAGGCGTAAGACCATTAATATTGCTTTGACAATGTATCCTAAGATCGGCACAAATGGTTTTTATTCATATTCGGACAGAACGACGCCTGCGGCGGCGGCAAGCGGTTTGCTGAGTGGTATTGTGACTTCTTTGGGCACTAGAGGAACGGATTGGTTTATAGCAGGTGATAGTGAGAATTGGAATCCAAAGGCTGGATTTTTCACTAAGACTACATCTGTAGTCTACTCAGGATAGTTTATATGGCCATACAGGATATTTCATCTCCAACTGTTTTTTTGGGTGGTTACATCAAAAGATGTTCAGCTACCTTAGGTTTAAACAACAATCCTACCAGTGTTGAGGTAGAACTTGTGTCTGGATCACCCACCAATTCATATGATATAGCACATAATGCTACAGGATTTGATTATACAGGAGCCTTGCCCGGCAAAATTTCCGGTTTCAGTATTGGTGCTTTTAACTTTCTTGGACTCATCCAATCTTGGAGTGAAAATTATTCATCGGCAGGCCGCACTTTTAATGTTAAATTAAGCGATCCCAGGATTATATTTGACAACATACCTGTTGTTATTGGTCCTAATGTGCTTGCCACTGGATTCAACTCAGTCCCCAATATCCTAAATTGTTTTGGATATTATTCTAATCCATCGGGAGCGGGTCTAACATCTAATGGTACATTATTTGATAGAATTAAAAACTATTTGGAGTCTTCGGGCAGAGTTAATTGTTATGGTAAACCACTCAGTATTTCTTTAGGTAGTGGATTTCAAAAGGCTACAGGCACCAATAGTTATGATGGAGTCCCCTATTGGTATACCATACAGGGAACCGACATTAGTCTGGGCAATCTTTTACAGCAAGTAGCCACCGAACAACATTTTGATTATTATGTATCAATTGATGTTAGCGGTTATAATCCCAGTAATTCTGTCGCCAGTCCTCTAACTGTTAAAACCATAAAAAGATCTTCTACAACAAGCAGTAGTGAAATATTAAACTATGTGAATAATGCCTCAACAAGTGGCGTTCTCATATCATATAGACGAGGGCAAGAATTAAAGTCGGAACCTAACGCGGTTGTTGTAGCTGGATCACCACAAACAGTATGGTTTTCTTGCAACACCTCAAATATTTATCCTTCTTGGGGAAGAGCATTAGACGGATCACTTATTTTCAATCCGAGTGTGCCCGACAGTGGTATTATTACTTTAGATCATCTAACTGGCACAGGTGTCGCTCAACTTTTTAATAGTTCATTATTCAGAGTTGATTATTTACAATATACTATTTCACGAAATTTCGGTTCTGATATATATCCCGGAAGAGTTAGTGTAGGTTCAGCCACATATACCTCGACAGGATATTATGCTAGTGAAAAATTGTTAAGAGCCGCTCTGTTCAATCAAGATTCTTGGGAATCCATACTTTTCAAAGACTATAAGACTACTGCTGAAACATTAGGTATATATTATCAAAAATTTAGAGAAAGAAGTAGTTTGCCCAGTGGACTGACAAGTCCTGATGCCGTTAAAAAATCATTGTCCATAGTTAATGTATCAGGTTTGCGAAAACAATCATTGGTACAACAAGCGGTAACTACCGCTGTTTATGAAGCTACTCGGGCAGTGGCCGAAAACTTTTACGGGAAAAGTTATATTGCCCAAATGGACACTTCCTATACACCCTTTATTTCTAACTGGTTAGGTATCAATGCCTTTAGTTTTGATAATGGGTATCCTGAAGTAGAATATGATGTTGCGGGTTCTGCATGGTCAGAAGTATCCACAGTCGGAATTCCGAGTGGTATTAATAACCATGTCGCACTTCATTCTTCGCGACATCCCTCATTTAAAGATGAGTCTAATAAGATTAAGCCCTTTTTGAGTATACCTTCTTTTACATCTAGTAGTAATTCTAATTTTCCCTACCCAATAGATATGTCAAATTTGTCGAATGATTCATTCTTCATAGAACAGGGGGACAAACTTTGTATTCCTATTTCTACTGAATTATATGAACGTTATCCTAAATATGTTCTGTTTAATATTAGTCCAACTGTTCAAGGAATGACTCCCGGTTTCTTCGCCGCGTCAGGCACTGTAAGCCTAGGCTCCTTTTTTGATTTTCTATCAGAAATGGGTTATAGTCAAACTGAGATTGTTACACAGAATTTCATTAATTCTGCGGCAAATGGTGTTTATGGGCTTGCTCCTCCTAGATTAATGAGGCCTACTTCATCACCTGATAACTATGGATTATTTATTCCAATCCAGAGAAAAGTAGCAACATTTGGTCCTTGGATAGCTACAGGTACTAGACCCGGACCTGTGACCTTTAATTCACAATCTGATTTGACTCCAGAGAGATTTGGTAGTTATACAAATCTAGATACGGCAGGCAATATTACCTCTATCAAAAGTCAATCAGTTTCGGATATTTTAGATAGTGCTGAAATTACTTTAGCTGGACTACCCGTATTTAATCTTGGTGATTTGATCGGATCCAATTCTAACATAAGTTCTATAGCAATACAATATGGGGCGGATGGTTTAACAACCAGTTATGGTATTCGCACATATAATCTGCCTGAAATTAAGAACTCGCGTGTATTAAATAATAGGATCAACAAAATCTTCTTGGATGGAAGAAAGGAGGGAAAACCTAAAGTAGATATTAATCAAGCAGTTAGAGACTTAATGTCCAAGAATAATAATACGGCTCAAATAAAGGACTATGGATTTGTGTTTAGCGAGCTAACGCCTGTTGATACAAGCAACGAAGCAGATTTACCATAAAAAAATAATATGTCTTTAGATGGAAGTTATTTAGTTGAGAGAGGTGGATTTATACAACAGGTTAGGTCTGTTGCTAATTCCAATCGTGCTTATGGTTGTCATATAACTTCACTTTTTAAGCCTTTCACCACAAATCCAACTCAGAGTGGTGTCGCCAATTATCTTCTCCCTCTTAATATGATGCTCAGTGGAGGATTGGCCAATTCCTCTGGCTTAAATCCATTTGGCACATGGACAAGGGGAGAAGGTATTGTTAGCGGGCCAAGTGGTAACACGGATCTAGACAATAATATCTATGTGAGTGATGTTAGAACAATGGGACTTAAGACTCCGACCCACTATGTTGGGTGGGGTTATGATATCTATGGATACCCGTCTCCTAATCAAAATAGGAATTGGGATTTTTATGGCGGTGCTGCATATTTAGGTCGATCGACCTTACCTACTGGCTTGACTTCTTCTGGTAGTCTATTACCCAGTGGAAACTTTGCTTCATCTGGAACCTCTTTTGTTGGTCGTGGAAGTTTGGTACCTCCATATTTGTGGAATGCGGGTCCAATCGATCTTCGTTGGGACATGAATAGGGGTGTGTGGACCGCCCCTATTTCTACATACTCTTGTCGTATCATAAGAGGTATTAGGGGTGGATCAACTGCTTCAACGGGCGTTCCTTACTACGCCAGTGAGTTTACTTACGATGTCAAGGTTTCTGATGGGATAGCCAACTCGTTTACTGTCACGGGCATCCGCGTTATTAATGACAGACCAACATTGTATAGAGTATATCCCCTTAGTAGCGGATCTTATCATTTGCTTATGCATATGGAAATGAGTGGAAGACCCGGCTACGGTCTTTTGGCTGTAGAAACTCCTGCTACCTTCGACTGTAGTACATCTAATTCTTCTCTTTTGACTGCTGGTGATGTTCTGACAGGTGATGAGATGTATTATAGTGATATGCCATTGGCGTCTCGCTATGGTGGTTGTGGATATACGGGTTATTACCAGAACGATATTCTAATTGCAGGGAGCGGGGGCGATTTAGAGAAAAGGACTCTAATACAGGGTACGGGGATCAGCATTAATAAGACTGCTACCCAGATATATATTGGGCTGGGTACCGGCATTTCCTACACAAATAATGGGGTAAATACTTCTATAACTGAGTTGCAGGGCTTAACCACGCCACTGAGCTTGGCACAGGGCGGCACAGGATCTAGTGGTAAAAACTTTGTCGATTTAACCACCGTACAGAGCATTGGAGGCAACAAATCTTTTACAAGCGGTATAAGTGTGGTTTCTGGTGCTTATAATAGTCCCAGCATATCATTCCTTTCTTTTTATAGGACCGGATTCACCGCAAGCAGTGGAAATACTATAAACTTGATCAATTCGGGCATTAATCTATTTAAGACTAATCCAACGGGCAATTATTGTTCCGCCCCCCTAACTATTGCTCCCTACTTTAATGCAAATGTAACAGGCTCTACCATTCTCAATATCGTGGAACCGACGAATATTTATGGAATTGACGGGAAACTGATTAGATTTCAATCCGCTGATGGTGTCGAATTAGGATATGCTGGTAATAAGGGTACTTTTTATTACAGTATGATGGAGATAACAGGACAGCCGTACAATATATCGGGTGTCACCAACCTCCTTAACATCAATATTCCATCTGGTTTTAATAGTAATACTATCAATGTAAATCATAGAACTCTAGGTTCAACCTTTAGTGTTGGAACAAGTGGAAATATTTATGTGGGGCCGACCGGAGCCAGAACCCAAATTATAGGTTCAACTGGTAACAAGGATATTAATCTTCCAGCGACGGGCGGTACGTTTGCCCTCAAGGAAGATATCAACTACTTTAATGCCTTCCGTTCCAGTAGCGGTTCCTTTAGTGCTTCAACTTCCGACTCCTTTATTGAATGTACGGGCACACCTTACAACATGACTCTATTTAGTGCTTCAAATGTTCGTGGGAGAACTTTGACAATTCGTAATAATGGGGCGGGCAGTCTTGGTGTATATCCTACTGGGACAGAGACCATAAATAGTACGACTGGATATTCGCTAGGAACATTGAGTACTTTATGGGTTGTGAGTAATGGAAACGGTTGGGTAACGTTCTAAGGATTGTATGTCGGAAACATTAGCTATACAAAATGGATATCTTTTACGCAACGTAAATCTACTTAGCCGCTGTTGCTGCAATAGTGGTATAAGCGAGAAGTACTGGGAGGCTATCCCTTGTGATATGCTTGCCTTGCCTGGTCTTTACTGTAATAACTCTGATCAGTGCCTCTTTGATTCAAGAGCTTTCATTTCTACCCAATCAAAATGCAGTGGTACACTCAATAAGGTGTGTGAGTGTCAAAAGATATCACTTAATCATGCGAGTACCATTTTATCAGCACCTGTTGCTGGTGCTGTTACTATTGGTTTAAATATTGCGTCTGGATGGACTAGAATCACTGGTATCATCACCAATACTAATCTTTCGCTGAGTGCCCATCGCAATTCGCCACCCGCTGACTATATCCAAGTTTTTGACTTTTCTACCTACACAAATATTCAATCTCTTGCTAGTGGCGTGAATTCGTATGCTGTAACAGGTAACAAACCTTGGCAATTCAAAAATTTCTATTTGGATAGTGATGCTGATCCAACCGTTTTGGCGGCTGGTACATTCACTAACACTAATCTCCTTACTTTAACAAGTGTGTCACCCAATTTTAAACTCCGTTGGGGCACACAGGTAAGTCAAGACATTCCATACAATGCTAACGAAAATGTTTTGGCAGCAAATATTCAATCAAAAATGAATGTTTTGCCGGGACTTACTAGCAATGTTTCTTGTGTGGCTGAAGTCAATGACGCGTATCCGGGAACAACCAACTTTCACTTGACTTTCATCAATGGTCAGTGTGGTATAAGTCAACCTAAACTACAAGTTATTAATCGTTTATCAAATAGCGTACCTTCGACAGGATTGATTGACTATACCGGTATATTCATTACTGAGGCGGCTTATGTCAATGGATGGGGTGAAGAAACCGCCGCCCAATACTCCAAAAGTCCTTATGGGGATGTTCCCTGTCCTTACGAATATCCTACTCCTATCAGTGGACAAACGGGCTTGGCACCTTTCCATGATGATATTCAATGTTGTCCGCAAAAGGGTTGTGAGATTGGGCCAAATCAAAACTTTCCGGGCACTTATGTTAATGGTGGCTATGGTTTTGAGAATGTGGAAAAAACTATCTTTCTCACTACCGGCTATTTGGCTACAGGATGTTATACTCTTAGTAAGTTCTTTTTTGCTTTTGGTAAAGAGGGGCGGTTTGATGATGATGCAGATTATCCGGGTAGCACTTTTTTGTATCCAGACTGTGAACCCGGATATGATTGTGATGGAGATGTCGCAACCAATTGTTATCATGAATTATTCATACCCTTCTTCAATAAAACTGTTTCTTGGGGTCCTTTTGGGTCTTACTACAATGGGATTGAGGATGAGGTACATCCAGAAAGAATATTTGGTGATGGTTATGATGATTTAAGAACGGGTTGTGATTATAAGCCCTTTGGACAGATTCGAACAAGAGGTGAGTATACAAATACTAAGGAAATAGAGCTGCTCTTTAGATACGCAAAGACCACTCCTTTTTTCATTAGGAGTTTAGGTACGTGTCCTAGTGGTGATGATTTCTTTTGGGGCAGAGTACATCCTTCAAGCATTACTTCATTTACATTGTCTTCAGGCAATTTAGGAGGGCCTTATCCAAGTGCTACGGGTTTAATAAAACTTATCTACAATTGCAGTGGTAAAACAGTAAATCAGTTTATTGATGCTGTAAATGGTATTCAGATGCTTACATCCGGCTTCACCGGATGTAAAGTATTTAATTTTTGTAAAGCGGCAAGGTCTACTGATTTAAGCAATATTCCTGCGAGTCGTATTAATAATCTAAGCTCAGAATTGTTTCAGGAGTGGGGAAATAATGCTCCTGCGGGCGGATCTTATACTTTCAATGGAGATTCAGATGGTGTTTCTGATCCCGATGTAGACGAGTCACTTTTTAGCGGATCTGAAATATGGTCGTCACCCAAGGCATACTTTGATACATTTACATCTAGTACTTATCTTAATAGTACAAATTCCAATGACTTGCAGTGTTCTCCAATTAACAGGCCTCCCCCACCCTGTAAACGTGGTCCAGGACTTCCAAAAGAAACCGGCACATACTTAGCAAGTAATTTTAATCGATCAATTCGCCCCTACTGGACTACAATGCAGGGATCGACAGAAGTCGTGGCAAATATTGTTAAGAGTACGGATGTTAATTATGACCCTTATTGGACAGATACGCTTGTGCAAGTAACTGGTACCAAGGTTAACATTTTTGTACAAAGCGGCTCCACTATTCTTGGCAGTGGTACTATTGACACAAATAAAAATGGAAGTGGTTATACCGTCAGTGGTTTAATTAGAGACTTAAATGCCCTTTCCCTATCTTGGTATAGTAATCCAGTACAAACATACAAACCTGTAGCGGTTTCAACCGGTACATCGCTTCCATTTGATTCCTATCTTGATGATAGTAGTTGGACAAATGGACCAATTAAGCATGTGACTGCGTATGGTGTAGGTACTCAAACAACTATTAATTATGGATTCAAGGAACCTTTAAGTCAACTAGCATTAACGAGTGTCATTACGCAAACAGGACAATTAGAGTCATGGATTAGGAGACGTTGTGGATGGAGTAGTCCACCGGATAGTGGGCAAAATAATAGTCCCGCCCTCAGTCCCTGCGTTCCTATTTCATCACCCGTCATTAATTTCAATCAAAATATTGATTGTGGTAGGGACACAATAATTAGTGGCAATTACTTAGCGACCTATGGATGTGCCGGAACAGTATGCAAGACAGAGTGGTTTATTAAGGCACAGAGATCCACCTGTTCCACTTTGGAATATTGTGAACAGAACGTGGGAATTCAGAGCGAACCTCATCCTTTCAATAGAACAACAAATGAAGATTGTGAAGATTTTTCTTCACCCACCCTCTATATCTGCCAAAACAATATAAGACCCGATTGCGATTTGCCTTTCCTTATTAAAGTTCCCTATCAATATCTTGTTTGTCAGCCTCCAGAAATCTACGTTACAACCAATGAAACGCCCTGTTCTCTATTCAGTCCTGCCCCACCTACCACGGCAGAATACAATGTGCCTCCCTTCACTGATTACTGCTCCCTTGGATCATCTCATCAAGGGTGGTGTCAATATATTGATCCTCTAAATGTAGAGTTAGTGAAAAGAGAAGATATTCCTGCTACTTGGCCGCCCCAAGCATATATTATGGAAAGGGCTACCAAACCATTTTGTACCAACAATATCAATCCATTTGATTTGCCTTTAGACATGTGTCCGGAAGACAAATACGACGCTATAGGTGAACTATTACCGTCTGTACCTCCAGAATACATTTTTCCCAAAGGTACTATTGTTAGTTGTGCTGCCCAACAAAACTTGGGTGGTTATCCTATTACCACTTGGGACGGCTTGAGCGACCAGCGAGTAATTCTTATTGCTTACATAAGACCAATCGTCAAAGATTTTTATTGGAACAAGGTGTGTGGTGGCTTAGACATCAATACAAATGGTGGTTATAGGATTGATATTGACACGAATACGAGATGCTGTGGATGTGGATTTGGATGTAATGACAGTACGGGGGCTACTGATGATGGTCCTCAAAGATCAAAAACATTTCATATTGAAGCAAATTATAATCATAGGACGGTAGCAGAACCGGTAGCGTGTGGACCGTTTTATTATCACAACCCAGCGGACCCATTCTTCCCTCCACAAGGTGCCGCTCTATGCCAAAGAGGCTGTGATGATCAAGCTCCAGCAGGAAAGGGTCCGTGCATTCAGGCCTCTAAACAATATGCTACTTCCATACATACATCTTACTACGGGGTCGCCGATCTGGTTGTAGGAATGTACAGAAACACAGAGGGTTATTGCTTCCCCAATATCGCCAGTAATCCATGTTGTTGGGGACAGGGAGTAATTAGGACGGACACATCTTCAATTGCCGAAGGCAATTGCGGTGGACAATACTATATATCTCCGTGCGGTCCAACAAATCAGAATAATTGGTGTGATATATATATTAAACATGAGGGGTGTGAAGACTATACTACAAGTTACTTGGGATGTGGCGAACTAGGATTTGAAATTCCATACAGTTTTGGATGTGTCCAAAGAACATACAACACTGTCAGTACAGGATGTGCAGAATTAGGCTTTGTCACAACCGAAAGTATCAGTGTCACAAGCTGTACTACACACGCAACTAATCCGTGCGGATTAGGCGTTGATTCTTTTGTAGAAAATTTTAATAACCACACTGTTTATTACCAAGGTTGTGGAAACAAAACATATGATAATACCAAGGAAACAACTTATAATATCATATCAACCAAGGGGTCGGTGCATACATGCTCGTTTGATTCTATTTCTTATACGCCATCCTATAACCATATTGTTGGTTTTGACAAGTCTTGGGATTGTGGATTTAATAACCTGTCTGCATCATATGATTGTACTGACATAAGATATTTTTAAAGGAAGAAGGAGTTTGGCATGGCTTGTGGATCATGCGGCAAAGCCGCACTTAGGACAATAAGAAATTTGGGTAGTATAGCAAAGCAAAGTAATGAGCCTTTTAAGTGGATATTAACCGGAGTAAAAGGAATTATTAAATGTATTGAGGGCAAAACTATTTATTCGGATGAGGAAATACAGAGAAATAGGGATGTTTGCAGGCAGTGTGAATTTGCTACTAAAACAGATGGGAAGTTAACTCTCCAAAGTCAGTGTATGGCACCAGATCCCAAAATGGGTGGGCAGCCTTGTGGCTGTTTTATTACTTGCAAGACGCAGGTAGATGTATGTCCCTTGGGTAAATTTACTAATCTCACTATTTCCAGTGTATAATTACTGTGGAGGGATCATTTCAAACTAATTAGATTAATCATTCAATGACCCTCTCAGATTTTACACAATGGATAACTTCTACTAGCGGTGCTATAACCTCTGCTATAGTGATGTCTACCACCTTGTATGGCATAATACATGTAAAGATCATTAAACCGGCACAAAAGTGGTTAGCAAAGGTAAACGATCTTTGTAATGAATTGAAGCCAAACGGGGGGTCGTCTTTAAGAGACGCTATAGATAGAATAGAATTGTCTTTAGAAAGACATAATTTAAAGATGTTATCTCTTCAAGATTTTCAAGACCTCTGTCTTTATGAGTGTGCCCCAGATGGTTCTTGTACTTATGCCAGTAAGGCTCTTTGTGAATTGTTTGGACTTTCGCATAATGATATGCTAGGAAATGGATGGCTTGGAGGCATTGATGAAAAATACAGAATAGCCGCTTTCCATCACTGGAAAGAATGTGTTGATCAGAAGGTGCCATATAATAATTCTTATATTGTAAAAAATCGTAAGACTGGAGATCACATCAATGTCATTACAATGGCCAAGCCCATTATTGATTCACGAAATCAAATCTCTAGTTACTTAGGAATAGTACAAGTTACTAAAAATGAATAAGGGGCGTTTCCGCCCCCCATTCAAGACAAAGCCGCCTGTCTTTTTCTTAAGTTTGAAAATTGAACGTGTTCTTAATACAATTTTCTAGGAAGAGTTCTAGAAGAGTCGCTTCTGCCGAATTCAGAGTAATCTGATACTTGGCGGATTCGCCCTCAGTTCTCTTAGTACTCAGAGAAAGTTGTAGACCATACTGTTCTGAGAAGGTAAGTCCTATAACTGCATTACCCTTTTCATTTTCGTGGAACAGACCACTCCAAAAACCCTTATCATTTTTCTTGCCCAGACCCTCTTTTCGACCCCGTAGTACATTAATCATTTCGGCCATATCAAGTTTGCCTAGCATGGCCTGAATTCTTAAGTCTCGAAGAAACTTTCTATCCGCATTCTTGTCGGGATTTTGCGGCATAAAAGTAAGGAATCCATACTGCTTTTCCTGATTATATTCTACAATAACTGCGACACCCTTACCATCATCCTTCTCTCGCCAATAAGAGACTTCGGGTCTCTTTTCCCAAACCTTATTCTCTGAACCGCTAGATTCAGACTGTGCGGGTGCTGCCTCATTCTTCTGACTAAACCTCGGACTCGGACGCTTCATTGTTGCTTCTGCCATAATTACTCCTAAAAAGCTCTTATACTATTAGATACGTTTTACAAAAAATCGAACTATTTATTGTAAATTGCACCATGTTGATAAACAATGTCAGTGATAGCCCACCTATTTTCAGGCTTCATGCTTAACGATATACCCATGTATTTGACAATAGCGTCTCCCCACCGATAAATATAAATTCCGCCAGACCTGTCGATATAATCAAAAAAATCTTTATAAATCCCACTTCTGAAGAATGGTACATATCCAATTTCGAAATTGGTATAATACATTTTATTTTCCGGCTCTAGATTTATATCTCTTATACCGCTTTCTTTTAAGAAATTTAAGGCTGTTTTGCCAAAATTCTTGGCAACCGCCATATTGTCCATCTGTACAGCATCTTTAATGTAGCCATAAAAGATATTGTGTTTTTGTGCGTATTCAAAAATGTTGTAGGGGATTTTCTCTAGAATGAACGAATCTGTATCCAATCTACAATAATATTCATATCCCTGCAAAACCCTGTCTTCATACATAGCACCACTGAAAAATCTACACATATGTCGATAGCCCATACTAAATCCCGGATGCCCCCATCCTACCGGTCCATTCCCGTGTGTAGGATGTGGAAAAAAGACAGGAATTTGTGTCTTGATATCGACTGGATAATTTGGTAGGTCAAATGTTATTTTTTGCCATACAAACTTGATATCAGGATGATTATTACAGAATTGGTCTATATATTGTTCAAAAGTATTTTCATAAAAAACCAAAACATCACAAGGATGGTCTTTTAGATAATTAATGTAAAGGAGGTTAAGGCTTTTGTCAAAGTCTAACAAATCTTCTTCTGAATTGTGTGCAAGATATAAAAAACAATTACTCAAAATGGAAAATCCCATAATAAGCATCGCCATCTGGCGATGGCTTTAACTCATTGTTCATATTTTTAACGTTGCCGCCGGGACCTAGCATACGATGGAAATAATCAGCATTAAAACTGTATAAATGCATTGAATCAATTCTCGTATTTAGAATTTCGTAAATTCTCAATGTTTTACAGTTTTGCTTAGCATTCTGTAGAATTTGGTCTGGATCCATAACATGGTGAAGACAGTTGTAATTCCAAACTTCATCAAATTTTTGGGGATACATAAATTCTTCCGCTGGCAAAGAAATTAATTCTATCCCATGTTCTTTATATCTTTTTTTTACAGTATCGGTCATTGGTAAAGGATCAACCACAATAGCTTTGCTAAAATTTCGACATCTTAAAAGTAGAGAAGTGGGTCCGCCGCCCAGATCAACAACAGATTTTCCTTGTAGATCATATCTTGGTTTTTTGTAGTAATCAGTGCCATGATAACTCGCATCATGACTATTATTTATAAGATAGTCATTTTCTAAACCTAAAAACTTAGCATATCCAACTATTTGTCCATAAAGCTCACTAGCCACAAGCATATGTTCTGCATTATCCGAAGGGTTGTGTCCATACCAATGCTTAACTTCATCTATTTGGGCCTTTATCCATTGATCATAGTTTTTCTGCATGATAATTCCAATCTATCAACGGTGATACGTATTCTTTGATGCAATGAGTAGCGTAGCCCGGAAGAGGTGTAATAAGATTCCTACCTCTAGACTTTAGATCATTAAACATAGCCCAATCTTCTGGGACTGGACCAGAAAGATACTTATTTATTACGTCATAGTCCTGTTCTAGCATCTGTTTTGATGTAGCGAAGGTCATACATGTTGAAGAAACCGTCTTCCAATGAGTATGTTTGGTTATAAGTACCTTGCAAGATTCACCGCCCCAACTATTTTTACAGTAGTCACTAGAATATTTGTCTGCATGATCATAGAGAGATACGTAGTCTGCAATTTGTAGACCTTCACTCAAAACTTTTGCAGAATTATCTCGATGTAGATAGTCATCCTCAACAAAATAGATAAGGGGATCAGAATTTTTTAAAGCTAATTCAATCGCATATTTAAAAGAACTAGAATTTCCTAAGTTTTTTACATGTATATTTGATGTATGAGTGTGTAGATACTCAAGAATTTCAGATGAGGCGTTGTCTGCAATAAATGTGATTGTATCAATAGGAAAGTGTTTTATGAAATTGTTCAAACAAATTTTCCAATTGTATAACTGACCCTCCTTGATTTTGGAGTATCCTGAAATACGATAATATGTTTTTATTTCACAATTTGCCACGACTTGTACATCCCTTTGTCTATTTCATATTTTGGCCAAATATACTGCGGTCTGTTAGGTTGTCTTTGTGCCCATTCCCACATTTTACTAATACCTGTTTTTAGATTTGTTTTGCTACGAAACTGTAAAAGATCCATAGATTTTTTGTATGTCGTAGATGCATGTGTAACTTCATGTCTTTTTTCCAAATATTGAACTTCCGACTTTCCAAACACATCTTGGATGATTGTCAATACTTCATTTATCGAATACGCATCGATACCGCCGAGGTTAATAACTTGTTTAGAGGTGGACGGAAAACGAATAGTATTCCACAGAGGTTCAAGAATATCTTCGATATAACTAAATTGTCTAGTTTGTTCACCATCACCAAAAACGGTGAGTGGCAAATTATTTAATTTTTGAAACATGAAAATACCAATCACATTACGATACTTATCCCATATGTTTTGATTTGGACCATATACATTATGGGCACGAATAATTGTCCAATCCAATCCATGCTGTTCGCCAGCTATCTTAAGGTCTTGTTCACTGGCTAATTTAGCAACACCATAAGGATCATTAGGAAGACAAATATCATTTTCATCAAAGACATCATTGACACCATGACCATATACCGCAATGGAACTGAAAAAAATCATTTTACGTACTTCAAATTTGATACAGTTATTGATGACGTTGGTTGTACCAATCAAGTTGTTGTGGTAATTAAATTTCCGAATGAATGGACTTAGACCTTCTGCTGCATAAGCGGCGCAATGGAACACATAGTCTATAGGCTGGTCTTTGAAAATTTGTTCTAAATTATCAGAGCATACATCACAATAATATTGTTTTTCAATATTACCAACATTATCATTGTAACCACCAGAAAAATCATCACACCCATAAACATATGCTTCAGGAACGTTATTACGGATCCATCTTGAAAGATTGCTGCCTATTAAACCAGCATTGCCTGTAATCAAAATATTCATATTTGACACATAATTTCGTTGAAATTTTTCAAATTTTTACCATGAAAACCAAATGAATGATTTGTATTAAAGGCTGGATGTCCTGTATCCTTCCAATCTAATATACCCATTTCTGTTATAGGATTTTCAACAGAAAACTTGACAGCGACTTCTGGTGGGGCAAATTTAATGCCAGCGTCAATCATGTATTGATATTTTTCAACACATAAGAAATTGTCTTCTCCTAGACCTTGCGTACTTTCAAATCGACTTGACAACTCCATAAATTTCCTAGATCTTAAAGAAAATCCTCCATTTCCAACGCGTGTTTTTTGTTTAAAACACGATTGGAGTCTTGGGGTTTGCAAAGATAGCCAACCCGATTGGTCTGGCCAAGGTGCCCCAAGATAGTCATATTCTAACCAATCTAGTTGAAAAAGACTAGGATTTAAAACAAAACCATCCGTTTGAATGAATAGGGCAAAATCTTTGGTGGTATATTGTACAGCCTGAAGTACAAAATCATTATATTGTGCCCATGTTATTTCGGGACACCAAAAAAAATTGCCATCAAAATCTATCGGTTTCTGATTGCTTACCAAAATCGTTTCACCAAACGCAATTTCTCTAGAAGAGTATTTCAAAACCTTGTGCCCTAAATCAGGATTTAGTGGTTCGATACAAATCAGTGATATGTTGGATAAATCAATCATTTATAGTACGATCCTCATCATAAGTTAACTCCATTAAGTTTTTATATTTGGAATAGAATAATCGCGTATTTTTATGATGGGCAAAAAATAACCAGGGTTTGGGCTGTCCATTAATTCTTGTACCACCCCATTCATCTCTTGATTCAAAATCTATGTTGAAAACACCACACTTCATACCCAATTCTTGATAAGCCTTGTAACAAAGGTCATGATCATCCATATCCTGAGGCGTATAAGATTCATCCAAATAATTTAGTTTTTCTAGAATGTCTTTGCGTAAAAGTAATGGGCCTCTGTTTACTGACCTTCGAACAGAAAATTTGTTACGAGCAATTTGTGATCCTGAGACATGATCTGTATGATTTAGAATGTCGCACCAACCACTATCTCTAAACCATCCCTCTTTGATGTGTTGTGAACTTGGATTTATTTTCCAATTATGTGCTGTTCTTGCCGTGACCGCAAAAATATCGCTGAATGATTCACATGGCTTAGACAATCTTTCGTTCCAACCCCTTTCATTAATGATCATGTCGTCTTGAACAATGATACAATATTTACCCGATGCGTAGCGGAGTCCTATATTATTTGCCCTTGTTTCAAATAAGTTGGGTGTAGTTTTAAGGTAGAACTTCATAAGAGGAAAATCAATAATATTTTGAGCAATAATTTCTCTAGATTTATCATTGCAACCATCGACTATAAAAATGATTTCATAATCATCCACAGTATTATTGACAATGCTCTTAATGACTCTATCTATCAAGAATTCTTTATTATGTACTGTTAGAACAATTGAATATTTCATGCGTTGCACTTAACGAAATTTCTAATTCTATGTTCAAGACAAATTGGTTTAAAAACGAAAATGTCCGCATATACCATATTAGTTAATATGCTTTGATCATGCCTATGATCTTTAAAAGATTCAAAGTTTTCCAGTCCAAGTTGATTAGGGATATCTGTTAAAAGTCTGCTATCACAACAATATTGAAGCCATTGCTTGATGAAGTTTTTTGCGTATGCTGTATTTTTTATTATTAGCACACCCGCTTCTAACTGAAGACAGTTATGGAATATGGCATTGTCGCAACCCATACCTACAAAGCAATCTCTTTTCGTATAATCTTCATTGATCCGATCTCCTACAATACAGAAGATATCTTTGTCGGATGATACAATTTCTTCTTTAATAAACTTATCGATGGATTCATCAAAGATATCTCCTGCGTCTATATAAAAAATCACATCATTCTCATCCGCTTCATATAAAGTGTTGAGTATAATCCAAGGTTTCCATAACCAATAGCCTGCACCACGTTTTTGATTTAAAATATCTTTGTAATGTTCATATAAAAGAGTTTTTTCAATATCGCTTGGAGCATAAGAATGTGATATCCAGTCTGGATACAGATTACATTTTTTTGCTAGATCTTTTTGTTTATCTACAAAAATTTCATTAGCATATGTAATTAAATGTATCTTAACCATTTCCCCATCCATTTAAATTACGAACAAAATTTCTAGGATTTTTATTTTTGAATATTTCTATCATTTTAAAATGATTCTCATGATTCATTTCTACGCGGGGATGATTTATATGGGCACAATCTACAGGAATGCTTTTATTAAACAATCCGTAGCATTGCATACGAAGCCATACATCATGATCTTCTGGACCATAATAAGTAAAATCTTCATCGTAACCACCAATGTTTTGCAAAACCTTTGTTTGCACTGCAAAAAACTGATGTATATGATAGTATCGGCGAATTTCTATATTATGATAATCAAAATCATTATTTTTTGGATCTCTTGATGAACACATCAACTCATTACTAATGGTATCGTTGATCATGCACATTCTCTTAGCTCTTAGAAATGTGTCTTGATTTTCATCTAATGAATCTAACCATTCAAAATCAGAATATACAAGGGTTTCAGGATCTTTTTGTATCATCCATTCAGATTGATTGCGTTTTATGAAGTAGTTTCTAATGAATGAACCACTTCTTGATTCGTTTGGGCGATCTAAAGTAAACTGGTATACATTATGATTCTGTTTACAAATATCATTCGTACCGGAATCTGGACTATCGTTACCTATAATAATAGGTATATCTTTTTTTGAGATAAGAGAAAGTAGATGGGGTATTGTTACTTTTAGGTAACTAGAACGTTGAAAGTTAGGTATGAATATACATACCTTTTTATTTGTAATTGACCAATCGAATGTCATTTTAAATTTATATCCGTTACTCTACAATGCCCCGGATGATTCTTACAATCCGTACATCTAGGCCAATTTCCCTTAATAAACTTTACGTCTGACCATCCCGTTTTGTCCTCTACTACAGGACTATACACTTCGTCGTGTCCAGAAAGCAAAGCTGCCCAGTAAGAATATGAAGAATTTGCACGAATAATTGTATCGGCGTGCATTATATGAAGAAAATCAATAAAGAATTGGTCAGGATCAGTACTCGGAGATTCGTCAGAGATGGTAATAAAATTACGGCCCGAAAGGTCGTGTTCTTTAATTGCATCTTCGTAACTCTTATCAGTAATAACGGCGTAACATGGATTATTTAAGTAGTCGGTGCGACGCTTGTGAATAACATGATACTGAGTGCATAGAAGAGTCTGTTCAATGTACAGAGACCAGTAATAGAGAGGTTTAAACCACTCGATACAGTCGTTTCGACTGTAAAGATCGGCAGCCTCTTGAAACTGAAAATACCCGTAGAGATCGTAGCCTCCGGTAGTAGGGAGTTGATCAATTGGGTATTGGGGCAAGTTCACACTAATTGGATGCTCAGGTACCTCTATGTACTTTCGCATTATCCAGTCACTAGGAACTTGAAGCTCAACTCCTAACTTGCGGGCAAGTGCTTTGCCTGTAAAGTATTGAAAGAGTTGGTTTCCAAATCTACCATTTTTTTGGAGTGTCGAAATCGTAAGGATATTATTCATTGGGTGCCTTGCAGACTATGCTCCATCGTCATCATCCTCAGTTTTCTTTGCCTTAATTACTGTTTTGCAAAACGCTAAACTACTGTCATAAGACTGTTTACCACCGTAAACAAGAGCGGCATCTTCAATAAACTGACCTGCCTTTGCCAACTCAACAATGAAAGCGGCCATGAGACGATCTACATCCTTGTCCGATTCGTTATGATGCTGCCCAATTCCCCTAATACTAATATTCCAGTTACCCATTTTCAACCCTTTGTAAATCATAAATCTTCTGAGGATATCCTAACTTTTATAATGTTGTCATTTTCTATTCTATACCATAACTCATGGATATGTGGTCGTCGCTGACCATATGCTACACTTTTGATAACAGTGTAATTACTATTGAGAAAGTCTAAATATGATTTAGAAATCTCAGGTATATTTATATCTTTATCTATCATCGTCTCGCCTTTCAATTATTTGGTTTCCACTCTAATCGCCAGTCAGATACTATGTCTGACGGCTTAATAGCTTTTGCTTTACCAGCCGTTTCCCAAATCTTGTTATGCAACCCATCGCATACATACACGGCACCATCCATTGAAGGATTAGTTTTCAGCCTAAATCCCACCTTAATAATTCCTTTATCATTGTAAAGGATTGGAATGCTTCTATCTATACTCACTTCTTTTCCTTTACTTTAGCAAAACTCCATACCACAAAATCGTCCTATCTTCAATTTCTTCCGCCTCTTGCTCTGATTCCTCTTCAATATCTGAAACAAGGTTTGTAGTTGGCCACCGGATATCAAATTCGGGTGGTTGAGCTAAATGGTAACGACGAACACGTATTATTTGCCTTAACTGATCTATAGTTTCTTGTGAAAGATAGGCTCCTTGTGAACGCCCATGCATATCTTGAACATATACCATATTTCCAGAAGGTGGATTGATACTACTATAGTCATGATTTAGAGTAACACCGGGTTCCGATCCAGAAGGCGGCTGAGAATTGTCATAAACACGATTATTAGGAGATACGGCAGATCCACCCGCAAAGGTGGAATGGATATTCGTCCAAGCCCTTGTCTCTTGTGTTGACATACGCCTAATGTAGTCACGATCTATATATAAAGTGCTAGGAACAGCAGGGGTTCCGACCAAATGCCAGTTATCCATTGCTTATCATCCTTCTCCCCAAACCTTATCCAAATTCCTTACAACCTCATCTGATCTTTTAGTTGCGAACAAGTTTTGCATATCAGCAACCTGCTTGTAGACAATATTTAAGACGGGGTGCCATAGGTGGACGGCTCGCAAATTTGGATTTTCTTCGACATAATCAAGACCGTATTTACTGATTAAGCGTTCGTACAAATCCCTATCCTCTGGCCCATACACTGTATACTCTTCATCGTACCCCCCGACACTAATCAAGTCTTGGCTAGGAACGGAAAAGCCCCAGTGAAATCTTGCCCAATATTGGGGGGAGATTGGTTCAATGTCCCTATTAATATTATGCAAATGACTTAGATTTTCAAGTACTTTTCCTGTATCCTGCTCATTTAGGGATTGAGTAAAGTATGGGCGAATCAACTTTGGAGGATTTTTGGGATGTGCCTTTTGCACTAGTTCCTTTATCCAGTCATATCCTTCGTAAATGGGATAGAGGATGGTTTCGGGATCTTTTTGGAACAGAATCTTCGCTTGGTTGCGTTTAATAAAATAGTTACGTATAAAGGAGCCGTTGCGGGCATGTTCCCCATATCTATTTTTAAGGGCCATTGAGTAGAGGTTGTAATCCTCATTACGGATCAGATTGGTTGTTCCATCATCAAACCCTACCACAATCATGTAGGAATCTTTGGAAGCCTCTGTTTTAAACTGTTGTAATGTCCGAAGGACGTAATCTAGACGATGGAAATTAGGTATGAAGATACAGAAGGGACGATTGGTCATTTCCCAATCGAAATTCATGAGACACGTCATGGGCATATTACCTTAAATGTAAGCTACTAAAATATCGTTAGGATATTCACAATCCACAGTCTTGAATTTATAGTTTGGATTGATCTCTTGTATCCATTTTATCAAGTCATCTACCGAAATACCTTTGAATAGGTGTGTGCCACAACACCTTATATCATCGATCATTATAGTATGAGTTTTAATCGAATGATTTTTGATAATTTCTATCTCTTTATCTAAAGGACAAAAACTTTCTCCTAAAGCCATTGGAGGTCCGGCGTAGTGGGCATCCAAAAAGATAGTAGCCTGGTCATTTATATTTGCAAGCATATCTGCTAGACGTGTTTCGGAGGGGCCTTGATAAATTTTAACAAGTTGTGATTTAGGATGATTTGATATTAATTTTTGACTAAATTCAAACATTGTTTGAGATAATTCGCATGACTGGAAAGTTTCAAAAGATTCTTCTAAGGCACAAAGCAGAGAATCTCCATGTGCCGTTCCTGTTTCAATGTAATGCTTACAAACAAAAGGTTTGAACTGATTTTTAACTGTCGGCATTTAATTTTTGTCCTACTTTCCTTTAATCCTTAAATCTATCCGGAAACTTTGCCCTAATTATATCAATAATTTCTTTAAGGGCAGCCGCTTCATCATCGTATTCCATACTTTGGCAATCCTTAAAGGCATTTAACACGCCTCTATAGGATACGTCCTTGCCATTACTTGAAAGGGGGCAGCCCCAATCCATCATTGATTTGTGGTCGGGAGTCTTGGTATAACAAAACACGCACCAAAAACCAAAGTCCATCTCCACCTTATTGTAACACTCGCAGAGATACTCCGAGCAGTAGGGAGGATAGCCAAAGTCTACATTGCCATCTTTGGCAGCCGCCAAAGCGGTCTTAAGTGCTTTATTATTAACAGTCACGGATGCTCTCGCAAGGTTGGCAAAGGCCAATTCAGAAAGGTTAGATTTCATAATTAATTCCTCTTACTCATACATACCCTATTTTGAGGCAGGTTTGAGCAAAATACTGTCGGGGATTGCCAGTCCCTTATTAGATGGCCCCCTCTGATATTCATTAAGTTCCCTTAATAGGGATTGGGCACTTTTGTAACTCAATTCCTCAAAAGCCGTCCCGGCACTATCCTTATTATTTTCTAGGAGGGCATTAATGTCGATACCCATCTTGGTCGCTAAAATTTCAATGCTCTTCTTTTGAATAGAAGTCATTTGAGTACTACCCTCTGTACTCACCGGTACATTATTAGCAAAGGACTCGGGAGACTTAGACTCTTCATAAGCAATGGCCCTAATACCTAGTCTCTTCCTCATTGCCCTACTTTCAGCCATTGTCATGGCTGTTGCAGTAGTATAAAGATTGAAGGGTGCATCAGTATTTTCCGTGTCACAATCTGCCACATCTTCAATATGGCACATCTGCTTATCTTCTACATCCAAGTAGTCGATACGGATGCGGACTGTAGAACGGCTAAGGTTGCGTACGTCGGGGGCTTGAATTACATCCACTCCCAGATTAAGGATTCGCCCAACGAATTTGTTAAAGAGTCTACGGAGACCATCACAAGTAGGTCTATCGTTGACCTTTTCCTTATCTTGCAGTTGACCTAACAACCAGTCACTCCACTCATCCGAGTAACGGGCGGGCGCATCATTTAATACCTCCGGTTTAGATTCTTCCGAACTCAGATCCGCATTTAAATCTGCATTAGGAACAAGCACAATTTCTGGTTTGGCCTTATCTAAAAGGACTGTATCATCTTTTTGTTGAAGAATCTTCAAGAGTTCGCCCTTACTCTTACCGCCCAATTCTTCTACAGACATTTGATATTGAGACATCAACTTTTCAAGGATCGACTGCTTAGTTAGATTCATTCATCAACCCCATGATCATCTCCTTAGAGATGTCAAAAAAGGATCTATTTTCCATATTATAACCTAGTTTTTTCAAATAATCAATATGTTTGGGTGTTCGACTGATAATTTTGAAGTTCGAATCATTTACCTTTTTGATTAAGTCTTTTGGGGCCATAGCCGCCATATTGACATCATACAAGTACAGGTACTTAGAGAGAGAGGGCGAATTTAGTGAGGCTTGCCAAGATGTAATATCGGTAGCAACAAGTGTGCCGGAGTACACATTAATTTCATTAGAAGAGTAGATGGCAAACTTAGGAGTAATGATAGGTAAACGTTTGTCCATGTAAAAGAGTGAAATATCCACGTATGGATTTTCTTCAAGTAAGAGATTACTTGTCAGGATTGTTTTGGCGGCAATTTCAGACGTAAAAAGATTGTGAAGTACAAAGCCAAGTTTGGGTACTTGAGGAAAGTCGGAGAATATAGTTTTTTTGGCTGCTTCTTGGGCAGCAATCGGTAGTTTAGACATTATTTTCCTCTAAGACAAAAGGCTGATTCTGCATAGTGTAAAACTAAGTGCTTTTCGGCCACTCTATAAATCCAGTCATGCTCAAAGTCAAAGTTTTCCTTTGTGTCATACAAACCAGCGGTTCGGTAAACTTCGGTCTTTGCCATATAGTTAGGAGTAACTATGTTTCTTTGCATAAGTAGGTTTTTATCAAAGGGTGAGGCAAATACACGCTTCATTTGCTTACTTTCAGTAGAGAAGTAATCAAGGTCTGAGTATACAACGCCGACCTGCGGATACGTCTCGAAGAGACGTAATGACTCAGCGATCTTATTAGGATACATTACACTGTTCCCGTAGTGCCAAACCAAGTAGGGCGTCTGAACTTTGGCGACCAACATATTTTGTATGGTGGCTAGTCCTAGTGGCATTTTGCCCTCTACGATTTCATGCGAAGCCTTGCTAAGGGCTTTTCGACTTAGATCGACCGTTTTATCCTTGCTACAATTATCGTAGAGGATAATGTGGGAAATGTTGAAAAGATTAGATAAGCATGACTCAATAAGAGTTTCTTGATTTTCCGTTAAAATAATTGCCGTTATCACTTAGAAACCTTAATGTAAAAACTATTTTCCAAGTATCCCTTTGACTCCACACTAAAACCAAGGTGTCTTAGAAGAGTATCCATTGAAGTAAGGTTATATAGGGCGGTTAAGCCTTTCTCAGTAAAAAGCATTTTATTTAGGTCTTCTGTGGAGATTTGTTCGAGGGCCATTGCATGGCCTAAAACACTGTAGTCAACATTGGAGATGTAGAGAGTGCCACCCGCCTTCATCTTTTCTTTCCATAAAGAAATAACGGCGGGAACTTCATGAATTGAAATGAAGCCCAAAATGTTAGAAGCGATTATTTCTTCTACACTTCCATTTTCTATATTTGAATTCTTTAGTGTCTTAAAGTCATCCTTTTTGACTTCGGGATTGAAGGGGTTCAAATCTATATTCAAGTAACCAAGTCTTACGTCTTGTCCACAGCCTAAATTAACTTTCATTGTAAACCTTATAAACTCATCTCATATGCTTTGTAAAATACGTCATTCCACTTGCTTAAGAATGTATCCATTCCAAACTTTTCCATAGCGGTCTGTCGCCCCGCCTTACTAATTCTTTTTGCTAGTTCTAAATCACTCAGAAGAAGATGGGCGTATTTCACAGCCTCTTGTTCTGTATCCGCTAAAAAGCCATTGACTCCATGCTCAATAATGTTGGGGAGTTCCTGTTTGGCAGTACTAATTACGGGGGTACCAACCATCATGGCTTCTGCCACTGTCAAAGGGAAGGTTGAATACTGTGAGGAATTGTAAAAGAATCGAGCCTCCCCAAGCATTTGAATCAGGTGTTCTACTGATTTAGCAGATTCAGATAGGCCGGGATTTTCGCCCACCAACTTGATTGGTACTTGTTTTGCAACACCTTGCCAGAGATTCCACCCACAAAATACATCTCTTTGGGCAAAAAGATTAACAACAGATATACCCTCCATCTTACTCCCGGTCCATCCATCAAACTTTTTATCATCTAATCCATAGTAGATGACGGGGTCTTCTGGACGACCGCCCCAAGTTTCCTTGCTCTTTTGAGCCACGTAAACATGACTATGTGCCCTCATCCCCTTCGACTCTTCTATTTGTCTCTTACTCCACTGAGGATGGGGAAGGGCATGGTCAATATGTACGACGGGAACGCCGGTCTTATTAGACAGGTCAAGGAATCTTTGTAGGCAGCCGAATCGATCCTGACTAAAGAGAATGTCAATATCTAAGTCGGGCGGTATATAGTTGGGAGCCGTTAATAAGTAGTGATTAGGAGGCAGGGGTCTAGTATGGAAGTCCCACTTCTTTACACCATCACCAGCGATCATGTAGAAATTGTGTGGCAGATAACCAAGAAGGCTTTGTAAGCCTTCGTGAGTAGGCTGGCAAAGGATATTGAGCCTCTTCTTGCTTGTATTGTTAACTTTGTTTATTTTGGTTACTATAGGGGAAAGCACGAATTATTCCTGTGGATATTCTATCGCTATTGAAATATCTTTAGTATTTAGCATCATACACAACTGGTTTTCCATAGCATGGAAAAGGTTTACAGATACAGATTGATCTTTTGATCGAGCATATAAGACATAAAATCCATATGTTTTTGGACCTAGAATAGGACGTGTCATAACAATTTTGTTGCCATAGTAATGGTTAAGTCTATCAAAGGCTTTTTTGATTTTTCTTTTATAGAAAAAATCTTTGAAAATTTTCATATTAATTCCAAAATCTTACGACCGCAATTTTCAAAAGAGAACTTATCCGCTAAATCATTAGTGTTAGGATTTTTATTCCCGTAGCAATACCGCATGTATCCTTTAGCCTCTTCATAATCAGGCTCCGCCCACATTTCATTACAGGTGTACAGGGTAGGGTAAGGAGTTCTATTCATTCCATAAACAGGAGTCATAGTGTAGGAAAGCAAGTGGCTATTGTGAGGAGTGGCAAATTCCTGTGGTCCACCCCATCCATTAATGATACACTGCTTATTCATAGCAATAGCATCAAAAGCAGGTAGATTCCATGCCGCACCCCTCTCAAAAGAGATGAAGCAGTCGCACGAAGCATGAATCCTCATAATAGTTTCATTGTCAAAGTAGTCCGTCATAACGACTATGGGTGGATATGAGTCTACACTATACTTACGAAGACTGGCCTTAATTTTCTGAATGTCTTCCGTAATAATCTTTAGTGATTCTTGGGGGTTAGTAGCCTCAACATAACACTTCAGAACAAGAAGTACATTATCTGCCTTACTAAATGCTTCAAAATAAGACTTGATTAGATTAGCAACATTCTTACGCGTAGAATAATCACCAATGTGATAGAATTTGAATGCAGAGTCATATCCCTTCCAAGAAATCTTTTTATATTCCTTCGCATATTTTGCCTTATCGCAGGGAATAGGAACAACTTCAATGGGGACTTTGACACCACCCTTAATACAGGCCTGTTTATTCATTTCACAAGAAACCCATATTTTATCCATCAGATTGCATTGGTATTGCCATCCCGAATTGAATATGTTGTCAGTTTCCCAGTAAAAATACCCGATGTTTTTAACACCCTTTTTGTACAAAAAGTAAGGACATAAGATGTTTTGAATAACCACATCTACATTGTCTGGTTGTACTTTTTCTAATTCAAGTACACGCTTCGGAGGTAGAACCGTTTGAGTAGCCAGTTTTACTTTGGATACAGACACACTACCGTTAGGCAGGACAGCATCCAAGGCTAAAATAGTGTTGTTTGCTGCCGCACTATAACCAGTCCCATCGTGGGTAACACTCAGATAATTAATTTTCATTACATAACCACCGCATATGGGATTTCTGTCAGTTGTGGATTCTCTTGTCTAAAAACCGTATTGTATCGATGTTGCTCTAGTCCATTCTTATGCTGAACCCATCCCAACATATTTTGTACTACCTTATTACGATCTACAGGCATACGAACAGGAATATTTTCTTGATTAAAAGTCATTTCATAGCCAAGGTTTAGAGACACGATTGCTTTTTGAGCAACTGGACTGTTGACTTGGCCCGGCTCTTGCAGTATATAGTTGTAGCACCAGTAAATAAACTGTTCATTGTTTAAACCATTGGGGATGTTGACGTTAGGTTGTATCAATTTAATGGGCGATTCCCATCTTTCCTTCACGTCACTAATTGAAAGGGATTTAATAGCATCAATCCATACTTGAGCAATCTTATCCCAAGTATAATGATCTTCAACACACTGGCGTGCTTCTTTTGAGAGCTTATCTCTCTCTTCCTTACTTAGGTTAAAGAATTTGTAAAACTCTTCTGCCGTATAGTCATTATCGGGCAAGGCTCTTAACTGTCCTGTTTGTTGGACAGGTTCTTGGAACATTCGCCCCACTTTGATAGGTATCCCACCCCCATTGTAACACTGCTCCGTCATTGCAGAGTAGTCTACAGCCATGGAAGGCACACCACACGCCTTCGCGTCATTGATGGGAAGACACCAGCCCTCACAGCACGAGTACTGAATGTACAAGTCAAAGCAAGACATGATGTCAGAAAGAATTTGGCGATTGACACCGGAAGAAGTGTTAGGCAGCCTTGCAGTGATGTTCCCACACTTACGGCAATTCGCTACTTCTCCCGACCAAAAAGAGGGATAAACCGCTCCGCAATGGTCACACATGTAAGTGAATACAACCTTATTGCCCATTCCGTGATACTTTAACTCTGTTGGAATGTCCCAGCCAACATCCGGGAATGAAGTATGACAGTAGAGATAGGAGTTTTTGGCCAAGTCATCTCTGCCCTTACTCTTGCAAATTTCCAAGTATTTGGCAAATGCCTTAAATAATTCGGGGAAAAACTTACGAGGCTGATTCCTCATGACCGTACCAATGATATGAGCGTTTGCATCTAGCCCCATATCATTACGAATCTTACTTTTGTCTCTTGGTTTAAATAGGTTATGATCTGCGGCAGGAGAGGCTACACCAAAAACTTTGATAGCCTTCCCCGACTGACGTTCAATAACATTTTTAGCCCACTCAGAGTATGTAAGCAAAATATCACACTGCTTATAGTTATCTAGCCATTCCTGCTTTTGCGGTTCCCCATCGCAGGTAGGCATATGAATGTATTTGAAGTGTTTTCTGTAGGGCGATCGGTTAATAAACTCATCAAACCATGGATCGCGAAATGAAAGGACAACGTCAGCCTTAAAGTCTAAAAGCACTTCTTCAAACTTCCACTGACCAAACTGATTCATCCTATTCTTATTGTAGAGTTCAACTTCCCTAGGATTGTTTGGATCCGGCTCATTTGCATAAACCTTCCAAGGAACTTGATCAATTCCCGGATGATACTTATTGATGTATGAGGCAAATTCAGCCAATTCTATATCTGGGTGATTATGTAGGTATGGCATAATACCCGCAGCATAAGTAGAAAATCCTGTAGCCAACTGACTAAATTCATTAACTACTAAGACCTTAATTTTTTTCGACATGCGAAACTTTCATTCCATCAGTTGGAGATACATGCAGTATAGAGTGCAAAAATCTTTGTCACAACCATACTCTTTGGCTAATTTAACATTATCTCGACTTAGTCCGTTTTCCGCTAAATCTTCTACTAAATCGATTAGATCTAAACTTTTCTTCTCAAACAATCCTCTATAAGATTTAATGGGGCTACCAGAGACATAGTATAATACCCATTCTTTGGGATATTTTTTAACTTTAGCAATGTCATTGATCAAAAGATTTAAGTAAGGATAAAGAAGATTTGGATCTGATATAAACCAATCATTAAAGGTGTTGCTTAGTCCACCCGACTCTGTCTTATTAATTGAGTATGAAGTATTATCAAGAAGGCACTCAATTTGTGAAGTATGAAGGGCAAAGTCTGTATTACAACTTATGTAATACTTTGACTTTAAGAGTATCCCTTTGATAGACTCATTTATATGGGCGTTACTGAGTTGAGTACCCATCCGTTCTTATTCCTATAAATATTGAATACATAGCTGCATTTTTCCATTAAGTAGTCACCAAACTCACTAAACTGTTCAGGGAAGCAGGGAAGGTTGTCGATACTGCCGGTTGAATCCCTAATGAATAGACGAGCCATCTTTTGACCCGGATTTTTACCCGTCTTAGTTTCAGTATAAATGATTTGGTCTAAAATGGCAGCTACACTTGTCTTAGTGCCCGGCGTATTAATCCCGCCACATTCATAGCAGTTTCTTTCGCCTACTATATCTTTCTTGTCCATTGAAGTAGACGTAATAGCAAATCCTAAAAATTCTTTTTCAGATGCTTCTACGAAGGCCGGGTCATCATACTGGTTGAGATCGAGGAGAGCAAGTTCTGACCTAATAATAGACTGCCTATTCACATTAACCTTATTGGCCAGCAAGCGATTTATGATGTCAGGCAAATCTTTAACATCTGAGAATTCAGTCATAATGTCCACAAACTTCTTTATCTCACCCTTAGTCAATTTACCAAGGAAGTTAAACAAAGAAAGAAGGGATTTTCTTGATATTTTGAGGTCTTGGAAAGCACCAGATTTACACAACGCCTCTATAGCCCTTGAATTAAGATTACCAAAGTCTTTAGTCATAGCCAGAATAACAAACTGTCTCCAATCTTTAATAGGAGGTATTTTAGAAATTTCTGCCAAAGACTTGTGACTTAAAAATTTGATATGGGAAAGACCATAAGAAATAGATTTGTCAGATATGGCAAACTCTATGTTCTTTTTGTTGATATTAGGGATCGTAATTGGTATATCAAAGTATTGCATCTCTTTGATAAGATCTGATATTTCCATCCACTTATCTAGACGATGCTGGGCATAGCTAAGATAAGTTGCATAAAAATGAAGCGGGTAGTGGGTTTTGAGAAAGGCAGTCTTATATGCAATATGGGCATATGAGATAGAGTGAGACAGGTTGAAAGCGTATCGGCCACAGTTCTTGATAATCTCAAAAAGTTTATTCGCTACATCCTCAGAAATACCATTACCTAGACAGCCAGAAACAAATTCGTTACCAATTTCAAGAATCTTTGCTTGATTCTTTTTACCGATGGCTTTTCTCAAGGTATCAACTTTAACCGAACGAGGCTTGGGTTCTAAGTTTGACCAAGCCAAACGATCGCCCAAAACCATGACCTGCTCTTGAAAGAAAAGAGCGTGATCAGTTGATCCTAGGACTTCGTCGATAGTAGGATGACCAAACGACTCAACCTCTCTTGTACCATTCCTATAATCCAAGTAATCATCCATCATACCAGACTTGAGACTACCCGGTCTTACACCAGCAATAACAATGCTAAGTTCCCAAATGTTTCTGGGCTTAATCTTTTCCAACCATTTTTGTACTAAGGGAGATTCACACTGAAAAATGCCCTTAGTTTTGCCAGTACCGATAAACTCCCAAGTTTTAGCATCATCTAACGGAATTTTCTTGATATCAATGTTCAAGATTGGGCTCGCAATTTATCCAGTTAAAATCGTTGCAGTTGAGACGGATGCACTCTTTTTGCCAAAAATAACTTTTCTCACCAAACTTCAGATAATACTGAAGGATTTTAGGTGATAGAACGCAGAAACGGGCATTACCCTCCACATTCATGAAATTTACTATAGTAATGTTCTTTTTCACACAATTTTGGACATGCTTCACTTTTAAATGAAATCTGTCTTTGTCGGGAAAGCAATGTTTGATTTCAACCTTAAACTTGTTGCCATTCATATCCAATGTAAAGTCTGGATTGAGGTTGACGTTCTTATCCAGAGGAATGTATTTACCAGAATTGTCACATCCAGTATCAAAGAAAGAACACTTGATGCCGGGCAGACTGTTCAAGTAGTCTACATAAGTTTGCATTAAAGACTGTTCAACCTTGTGTGATGCCTTGATATCTTTGGCAAATTCTTTTGTAGTTCTTTTATCTTTTCGGTAATTCATTGGCTATTTTAATTTTCCTAGAAGATTCTCTATAAAACTTCATAGACCTTTTAACAAACTGCTTAAGTAACTTAACGTCTTCTAAAGCGTTATGGGTATCTTGATTTCTTGACAGACCAATCCTCTCTAGTATCGTATCAAGTTTAAAGTTAGGGATTCCACTGTCTGACTCAAAAAGAGTAAAGGCGAGTTGCATAGCATCAAACTCAAAGCCCCACGGGTAATCTGGTAGGCCAATCTTGTCTTTACCAACCGCCCCATATTCAGCCATATGGAACCGAACAAACTTTGAGTCAAAGTCTTTGTTGTAAGCCATAAAGATAGGTTTACCCATATTACCTTTTGTTTCATTGGCCGAAGCAACATAGTCGGCAAACTTCTTCCATACGACCTTAGCTTCAAGACCTGTGGTCTTTGCCTTCTCGAACAAGTCACCTGTAACTTCAATGGCCCCTGCCTGTGCCTTTTCTGGACGGTTAGGCTTAATCAGACAGTGAAAGTCGCCAATATGATGATCTTCCAAGTCCCACGCATTGATACACGTTGCAGCAATTTCAATAACTTCACAACCGAGCGAAGGATCCAAGCCAGTTGTTTCAGTATCTAAAATTATGATATTACGCTTATTAGCCATTATATTTCCACATTACTCTTATCAGAAATTCCCACTTTGACAGTGCTTAAATCTAGTCCACATTCGAACTTTGCATTATACTTCTCTAAAGAACTGAAGAGGTTGGGCAAGTATGAATCATAGTGATACTTATGCTTCAAGAAAACTTTCCAAATGAGTTCTTTCGCACTTTTGAATAGGTATCCACTATGAAGTTTTCTACTTCTTTCCCTCTTCCACTTATCTTCATACCAAGTTTCTTTAATCTCTACCAAACTGTTGTCTAGGAGGTCTACCACGACGGATTCAGCCAAATACATATTTCCCGTATCTTCAATATTAAAACTGAACACCTTATCATCCTTATTAAGGATTTCACCATCCGCGGTCTTATACAGACTTGTATTGATTCCTTTCATGAAGCCGGGCGATCCAAACACTTCAGAATGTTGTGTAGAAGTCATCTTGTTCCCCTCCGGGGCAAATATCTATTACGTTCTTACCGGGCAAAAACTTCTTGAGCAGAGCGGGTAAGATGTTGTAGGCAGAGTATACTACATCCGCATCATTAATGAGACGGATATCCTTTTGCATCAAAAGTTTGTAATCAAAAAAGGAGTCGGACAAACTAACTTTTTTTTGTGCTTTCTTTAATAAGAAGTTGTATTCAAGTCTTACGTTCTTAGGCCACTTCTCATCGAACTTTTTAAATGGTACATATATTTCATATTTGATTTTCTTTTCTAATGCTATCTTGGCAGACCAATATTCGATACCAATAGAAGCAGAAGTAATGAGTATATCCTGCTTGTGATCATCTAAAATACTTGCTATTTTAGACTTCAAACTCATATGAAGAGGATTTTCAGCGAATCCCCCCAAGTCTTGAAGTCTAGGTCCAATAAAGGTAATTTTCATGAAAGGATTAGTTTCTGGGCGGGTTCTGCGTCCGCAGCAGCGGTTATAATCTTGGGCTTTTTGGCCTCTTCTTCAAACTTCTTTTGAACTTCTTTCAACTTTTCAGGAGCCTTATTAAAGGCATCTGCAATATTCTTTGCATCCTTCAACTTAATGATGATTCGGTCCAAACCCATAGGTGTCATAATTTGAGTACTAAGACCATACTCAAAATCATTGCTATCAGCGATGTTAGTCCAAACTTGGACTTCAAAACCCTCACTATTGATGAACTCTTCGATTTTGTAAATTTTTTGTGTTTCTGTTTTCATTCTATTCCTCTAAACAAACGGGTTCCGTCAAACCCTGATTTATCATATGACATATAACACCAATCTTCTCTAAAGCGGCCACGCCGAGAATATCGAATTTAATCGCTCCAACATACTCAGCATCCTCCATTTCAAATTGTATAATCTTATCTTTAGTGTCTGAGTCATAGCAGATTGGGAAACATTCTTCCAAAAGCTTATCTGAAACCACAATACCTGCCGCGTGTTTGCCCTGATTCCTAATAGTATTAGTAAGTTTGATGGCTATTTCAAACTCTTTCGGATATTCCTTAGCATATTCAGCAATAGCCTTGATGTTATCAATACAGTAGTTGATAACGTTATATGAGGGATTTTCTGCCTTCTTGTCCTCTAAAAGATCCTGAACCTTGGCTGTATCAACCATTCTCTCGGTGATGGCGTTGGCAAGGGAGAATGAATTATTTTCGGGTTCTAAGATACGGAACACTTCTTTGATAACACCCCTACCATCCATTCGCCCAAAGGTAATAATGTTGCAAACTCTACTTTCTCCATATCTTTCGCGAATAAACTCGATGAGTTTCTTTCTGAAGGAAATAGCAACATCTATGTCGCAGTCGGGCAAACTGATATGACCGGGCTGATTTCTGCCAGCACAATAAAAACGTTCAAAGAGTAATTCGCGAGCGGGTGAGTAGGGGAGAGTAGGGTCAGGAATAACGGGATCAACGTCGCTCAGTCCAATAAGGTATGAAACGAGACAGCCTGCGGCAGAGCCTCTTAAGCCGACCTCTATATTATTATCCTTAGCATGGTTGATAAATTCCCTCACAATAAGCATGTAGTTACTAAGACGAGATTCCTTAAAAACGTCGAGTTCATACTTAATTCTCTTAATATAAATGTCCCTTAAAGGAGCGTTCCCCTTCGTCTTCACATTAAGTTGTCTATCTAACCAACCGCTTCGACAAAGATCGGTAAGATAAGAATCAGCATCAGTAACAGGCTGTCCATCAACGATACAGGTAGGAATTTGCGGAGAGTTCTTAATATCAAAAGATTCGCATTCGTCCAAAAGAAAGTTGTTGTTCGGAGAGTACGAGTCTTTAATGTATGAAATGTTGTGTTTGAGCAGCAGACGATTCAGATCAGATTCACATAACTCATCTATATCGCTAAAAGTCTTCTTGTGCTTAGAACAAGTAATGATCTGCTGATAAATGAAATCCTCTTCCTTCGTATAGTATACTGGATCACACTCTACCCTATACATATACTTACTTTCAAGCCACCTATTAAAGTCGGGAATCACCACTTCAGATTCGATCGAAAGTTTAACAAATTCATGATTGCGAATACTCAGAAAATCATCTGCTGTTCGCTCATTCACCTTCCACAAGTTATGAAGTAGTGAATCGCATCCGCCTAGAATAAGGAATAGATTTTTTGATTCTATTAGATTGGCAGATGTAATATAGAATTCGGTCCTCTCCGTTGAGTATTCTTTGGTATTACTCAACATCTTGAGCAACTCATACCAACCATCCTTATTTCTGCATAGGTATGTTACATAACCCAAAATGCCACCGTGTTCAACTAGAAGAGTGATTCCTAAAATACCCTTGATCTTTTGGCCTGCCTCATTAGCCTTCTTAATTGACTTGATAAAGTCTACAGCACCGGCCACCGAGTTAATATCAGTAAGGGCGATTGCCGGGAGATTATTCTTTACTGCCGTTTCAACAATATCATCAACTTTGGCAAAAGCCTGTTGAATTGAATAATGACTGAAAACTTTGTAGGGAAAACTCACTTCAGTTCCTCAATTCTTTTAATCTTGGATTATTGCTCTTGTAATACTATTATGTGAATAGTCATTACGCCTACTGACATCCTTCTTCTTCGCACTTATGTTTATTTGATAAAGGGCTTTGGTGGCACTTTCAAAGGATTGTTTTTGAAATAAGTTGTAGAAGGTGTCACACTGAGACCTACCATCTTGATCTTTGGTTTTACCAAACGAACACACATAACGACACTTCCACTGTTGATCTTTTCTTAGGAAGTCATCTTTAAGTCTAGTTGGCTTATTGTTTTGTGATATCTCAAGAAAGGCTTTTCTCAAATCGTTGAGAGTATTTTTCCTGTCCTCATCACTAAAGGAAACGGTGAAGGGACCACCATCTCGAATAAAGCAAATGGTGAGCATTTTATACTTATATTCAGGATAAAGAGTATCCAAGACTAGATCATATAATCTAAGTTGGTTGTCTTTGAAAAAATCTTCCCACTCCTTTGGTTTACCAGTTAGCCAATCCTTACGAACACCCGTCTTCCAATCAATAATATGTAGCGTATCTTTGTCGATTTCTGTAATCAAATCTATAGTGCCACGGAGTTTGAAAAAACCCTTTTTGACACAGTCATTTAAGATATCTTTTTGCTTATATTCAAAGGCTGGTTTTTGAATGTCTACTTCAAATTGTTTTTCCGTAGCAATGATGTTTAGTTCAAGTGGATTAAGTGGACTACTCAAAACTGTTGCTACTATTTTTTTACAAAAAGTATAGTCTGCTTTTTCTAGGTCAAACGTATTTTTATATTCTTCAAAATATGAATTCCAACATATATCAAGGACATAGTCAGGATCTGAGTATTTATCCTTTAACTTGTAATGACCGGTCTTTTTGCATTTTGCCAATACTTCTAAAACCGCGTGGCAGATTGTGCCTAACAGGGCAGATTTTCCGGCGAGCGATTCAAAACCGACTAGGTATTCTAAAAAATATTTCCACTGACAATCCTTATATGTAGAAAGACTTGAAGATCTAATTGCTTCAACAAACATTAGCGGCCCAACCTATCTGCCATATAGTTCTGCTCACGAGGAACCCATCGTAATTTACAATCCATGTGTTTTAGTTGGCCTAAAACAATTTGTTTCAATGGTTTGAGGATATGAGACTTACACTTATATATACCATTCACCTGATTAATGATGAGTTGAGAATCACCAAAAATCTCTATCTTTTCAATTTTGAGTAATCGACACACATAAAGACCAATGATGAGGGCGACGTATTCTGCCGCATTACTTGAAAGTTTAGGATTTTGAATCAGTCCACCATGAGATTCCAAAATTTCATCATCTTTTAAGATTACAAAACCAAACGTGATACCTTCTTTCCTTTTGCCACCGTCGAAATACATTTTAAACATGTATGATAGTCTTGTTCAATTTTTCTGCATAATACATTGGCTCGTAGTTGATAGGATTAAATAAGCCACAGTCTACAAAAATCATCACATCACTATCTTTGATGATCTTCTGTTTTTTAGCAATTATCTTTTTGGGTGAATACTTGCCTTCAGCAACAGATAATACCTGATGTGACTTGTTAAGAAGGGATTGATAATGTGTTAATACATTGGTGCCCAACTTTTCCCACCCATTTTCTTGTTCGGCATACGGCAAATACGTGACGTAGTCAATTCTGCAATCGATACACACCTGAGCAAAATCTTGTTCAACTCCAAGGGCGAGTCCGGTAAGCCCAACAATCGCCTTATATCTTTTTTGATATTCGGAGAGAATTTTACAAATTTCATTGCGTATAAAAACGCGTTTAGCATTTTGAGGATCGTGTCCATCAAGATTTGATGGGCGAGGCCCTAAGACACCAACCCTAAGAACTTCTCTTGCCATGTGCAGTACTTTCTATATACCCATTTTGGGTAATTTCAACAAAGATGGCGTTCTTGTATAAATCACTTAGAGTATATGCATTTGCGTATGTCATGCCAGATCGAAGGCCCATAATGAGTTGATTCATTACTGTTTTGACGGAACCCTGACATTCTAGCCACTCCGATTCACCTTCTGGGGCCACATCTGATCGGCCTATTTCATCTAGGAAGTCTTGTGAGGCCTGCCCCCTATATTTTTTCCAAATACGTGGGGCAAGTCCCAACCCTCTATCTTCTTCTCTTTCTTCAGCAGGAGATTCAATTGTAGCAGATAGGAGACCGCCAATCATGACACTATCTGCTCCAGCAGCCAATGCCTTAACAATATCTCCAGAGGTACGAATACCTCCATCAGCAATGAGTTTAGCATTAGACTTCATACTAGATAGGGCGTGACGACACTGCATAATAGCAGTAAACTGTGGTAAACCAAAGCCTGTCACAAGCCTAGTTTTACATTGTGAACCTCCCCCCACACCTACCTTTATCCCATTTGCTCCCGCCCTAACTAGATCCATTACTCCCATAGGGGTACATACATTACCAGCAATGATTTGAACCTTGTCGCCAAAACGTTTCTTGATTCTTTCTACTTGCTGAACCACAATCTTTAGATGACCATGTGCTACATCCACACAAACAATTGGGGGGCGGGGGGAGATTTTTACTACCGCCTCCACAATATCCCCTTCGTTTTCTTTTGCCCCAATACTAAATGATGGGACTCCGGTCAAGTCAATGATTGATTTAATATCCGCCATGAAACTATCGGCTGATTTATAAAATCTATGAAGAATGGCAGCGGCCCCTACTTCAGCCATTGCCTTAACCATAGGAAATTCAGTAACGCTGTCCATATTAGCAGCAATAATAGGAGTATTGAGATTGTAGCCTTCTGTAATGGCGGATGAAATATTGATACGGGGATCAAGTCTTGATGGGATATTGGATGGTAATGGCATAAGCATTACATCATCAAAACTTAGGTACTTGGTGGGGGTGTACGGGACATTGTTGGCATCGACAAACTGCATTGGTTATGATCCTATCTTAGACATTAGAAATTCTGTTCCAATCCGATTCTTTTCTTCCATAGACATGTTTTGATTGTCAAGGACTAAACAATTTTCAAATTGTGTGAAATTGTAGTCATCTAGACTTGTTTCACTAATATGACTACTATTGTATGTATTGCGACCCAGCCTGACAACAATTGGATTCATATCCTTGAAGAAATCTAATTCGTTTGGGAAACGAGCATCTGATATGACCGAAATTTCATTGGTGCGTATCTTCCAATGTTCTATTATTGCATTTTTGGTAGCTTCGGCCCAACAATTAGGATGCATTTTGCGACAAATCTCAGATCCAAAAATCTGCATTAATTCGCGAGCAGTCAAAAAATCTTCGCTAAAGTAGGCAAGAGGATTATGTTTGTAGTTTGGTCTTAAATTAGAATAGAGTAGGTGTTTGTCGTAGTCAGAACAGAATGGTATATTCTTCCATTGCAGTCTTGTCAAAGAATTCTTATCCTCATCAGTGCCATTGAGTTGAGCGTCAGATAAACCAAAAATTTCTTTCAAGAAATGCTTGAGGGGACTCGCAAAGGAATATTCGACAATACGATCTTGACAAAGCATAGTAGTATTAATCGAATAATACTTGTCTTTGAAAGCTTTTACTAGGCTGCTTTTACCAGACTGTTTCTTGCCCGAAATAATAATCAAGTTGGTCATTGTAATATCTTTTGAATTTCCTCTACGGAGTAGTCAGAAATATCCTTAGTAAACTTATCACTGAGAGGCGTGATTTTAAAGTAAATACTGTACTTATTTATTAACTTTTGCTCACACTTGAATCCCGCTTTGTCTGGATCAAAGATTGTATGAATAGAGAAGCATTTATTTTTGACTAGAAGTTCTTTTTGATGCTTGCTGAAATTTCCACCAAAAATAGACACGCAGTTCTTGTATCCAGCCTCATACAATTTCATACAGTCCAAAGGAGATTCTGTTAGATAAGTGAAGCCAGCCTCTTTTATATAAGGCTTTGTTATATTGAGACCAAAAAGAATTTTTCCACAAGGGACTTTTCTAGGTTGATGGCACCACTTGATTTCGTGTCCAGTTGTTGTGCGACCAGTGAAACCAACTAAAAGATTGTCTTCATCAAATAGAGGAATACAGGCTCTGCCTCTTAGAGATCTTTTAGTTGAATCGTCATAAAAAGTCTTAAAAGTTTCCAAAGTCTTTGCTTCAAAACCCCTATCCAAAAAGTATTGAACCTTATGGTCCATTTGATCTATTTCTTCATCCGAAAAGGTCCTATATCCTTCTTCTTCCGGTGGTGGTGCAAAAGGAGCAACATTCCAGTTTCCACCTTTTCCCTGACATACTTTAACTATATAGTCAAGGGCTTCCTCCCTAGATATGTTTAAGACCCCTTGCACCAGCCCTACGATGCTCCCAGTTAATTCCTCATGACATCCTTGTGTCCAACACTGCCAAATCTTCAAATCTTTACTATAAGAGAATCCTTTGCGATTGTCACCGCCGTGGATAGGGCAGGCACATCCATTGGATAACTGTTCATAACCAAGTCCAAGTGACTCTATAATAAGTCGATCATTATTTTTAGCGAGATCAAAAACTTCCCTAGAGGATAATTGAGTCATCGTCTGAATCGTTTCCATCTGAATCTGTCACTCCCTGAGATGTGTTTATTACCCCACCCCGCCTATTCTCTATATTCGTCTTACCCTCAGTCAAACTTGATATTTCAAAATTAGCATATAAGTTAATATACTCTCCATCAGGAGTGCCCGGACCAAACCTTGTCGTATTTACTATCAATTTCTTATTACCATTACTAGGAGGATCACCACTTAAATCTTCGGGGCTTTTCTTTTTCATAATGGAAAAGCTAGAACAAAGGAAGATGAGTCGGTCAGATCCAGATATAATACCTTGATCTTCTTTGCTGATACCATCCCTATTTAATTGGGCAAGGGAAAGGATAGGAATATTGTATTTGATAGCAGTATTGTGTAGGTCAGTGATTATTTGCCCTAAATATTGATGCTCTTGGAATTTGCCCGCATCGTCCAAATTCATCAATTTGATATAGTCTAGAATAACCAAACAATCTTTAGCATGTCCAGACTCATTAAATCCCACTTCCTTCATTAACCATCTTCTGATAACAGATATCCACTCTGAGTGATGCAAACCAGAGATATTGTAGTAATAGAAAGGTCTTTTCAGACTCTGCAAGCTATTATGGACTTCTTTTGAGAATTTTTCGTTTTCAGAGAACTCACCAGTCTCAAGCCTCAAAATGGGAACTTTACTAGTTAAAGACAACCAGCGAGACATAATCATGATATCTGTAAGTTCTGTATCGAGATATAGGACAGGGATGTTTTTAGCAGTTACGTTACTGGCTACGTTTACTGCAAAGAATGACTTGCCCTCTTTGGCTCTAGCCCCTATAAGATGCACGCCAGACTTTCTGAGGCCACCGCCTATTGCTGTGTCATATCTAGGGAAGCCGGTAGGTATGCCTAAGTTTTTAGGTTTAACTTCGGCTAAGTAGTTGGCAAAGTCTGCCATCTTATCACCCAAATTCACAAAGTCTTGTTTGTATATGATTTGACTAAGGAAATTACTAAAGGAACTCTCGGCCAAAGAAATAATCTGAGTCAGACTATTATCGTTGGTAATCCGCCCTAGATTCTCTATTCCTTCTTTGAGTGATCCCTGCAAAGTCCTAGCCAAACCAAATTTAGCCACAGTCGCAGTAAAAGGTTTAACATTATCTTTTGAAATTTCTTCATTTTGTAGTTCGTGTAAATACTCTGATAAGTTGTATCTTTCTACAGCGACTGGATCATTCGCATTAATATACCCAATAATGGAAGAGGCGGTGATGTCTTTGACACCCTCAACAGTCATCAGATCTTTAATTGCCCCATAAACTATTCTATTTTGTGGCAGGAAAAAGTAGGGGGCCTTTATGATCGAATCAATATCATAGAAGATTTCGTCTTTGTGGCGAAGTAGACCAGCGATGACCATTCTCTCAGACGGTTCATCATAAATCTCTTTTACCTGCGGTTTATTTGACATTTTGCACAATAGGTTTGTTTATTCTGGGGATCCAAGATTCCCATTGGGTACGCTTTGTTGAAGTCAAATTCTTTTGAACACTTGTCGCATTTTACTATCACTGCTTCGTAGGCCTGCCTGCCTACAGATGATTGTTTTTTAGCAGTCTTCTTATTCAAAACCATTTCTTCATCATTAATCTCAAGGGCGGCTGGCAAATCAGGAATGTTGCCTCGGGCATTCACAGGCCCACTCACAAATGGCTGCTTTCTAATACCCGCGATTCCTTTGTTAGTAAGGGGTATTTCATCAGCTTCGAGTTGTTGCTTCGTAAGTTTTTTTACCTTCGTTATTTTGGACAACTTAGGTTCTGGTTTGACGGTCTTTTTATGAGAAGTCTGCTTTGTCTTTATCGGTGTCGTTTCAATGTGTGGAGCATCTTCTTTGTTTAAACCAACAATGGATTTAATTTTTTCCAGTATCTCTTGGGCTGCCGCCGATTCATTCGGCCCAACAGTCAATGCTTCCCCTGTTAATTGATTATATCCATCTATAACAAGTGCCCAATCTCTACTTTTAATCCCATCCTTAATTGATTGAAGTGGTGCCATTAATAATTCCTACTCTCTATTTTCTTGGCAAAAGATAGGTTCTTTAAATTCTCTGCCAGCATTTGAAACTTCTGCGACAAGTATTTCATAGAATCTATTTCCACTTGAATACTCGTCTTTTTAGATTCTAAATCTTTTGCGTGTGGTTCGTTTGCTCTAATGTAGGTGTCTTTCTCATTAAACCCATAACCGTTCACTTCGGCCACATTCTCACCCACAATCCTCTTTATCGTATTTTCATATAGATTGTATTCAGCAAGAAGTTTGTTTTCGGCCATTGTTAAGTAAAGGGCATATGAATTCAAAAGAATTGCGTATTCGACTGTATCTCTAGGATTGAGTGTTGCTAAGAGTGCTTTGTTGCCCGTATCATTAATTATTTTTTGAAGTTCAGTCGGCGGCCTAATAAGGGGCATATTGATCTTCGCCATAGCATTTTCATACTTTACATCAAATTCAGACACTTCGTTTGCCACTTAAGTATTCCTTCATTTCTTGAACTGATCTGATTTCTGTAAATTCAAAAGAGTTGGCTTCACAAAACTCTTTTTTTCTAGCATCTCTAGCCTTGCTCATATTGTAGTTCTTGATTGACTTATGGAAGTAAGGCACATACTTATCATGCTGTTCACCATGGATCTCAAAGACTTGTCGAGTGAAAGGCAGAAAGAAGTCCAAGTAGAAGTTATGATCTGTTACATAGACTTCTTCCAGTATAACTAAGTATGGATAGGCCGCCTTTAATAATTGCCCACACTCATACTGAATACCGGACTTACAGGTCGCCCTTTCCCTCAAAGGGTATTTCAGAGGATTTACATCCATCTTGTATCTTTTACCGTCTAAACCAATTATATTAATCATTAGGCGATCTCAAAGAAGGAAATGGCAGAATCAGTGTAGAAGCAAATAGTTTTGTCTGATTCGCCCCCATACTCTGTTTTAATCTCAAGTTTATCACAAATTTCTTTTACTTCTTTGCTTATCTTGAGTTTCTTATCCAAAACAACTATATCTTCCTTGGAAAGTGAAACGATTGCTTCGTAGATTTTTTGAGTATCACCACAATAATCAAACGAGAAAAATAGTGCGTATCTCATACTTGCTTCGTAAACATTGTCTTGATTGCTTCTTCCATCGAAGTCAGAATCTTAGGATTGGCTGAAAGGTGTTCAATAACTCCCTCAAACCCTTGTGCTTTTACTTCCTCATTAGTTTCGGGATCGGTGAAACTATACCAAGAGCCGGCCTTAGTAATTAAACCTATTTGTTCGGCCAAACAAACAATATCCTTCTTATAATCATAACCCTCACCATACTTAATGTAGAAGGTGGCCGAACCGGTGCCCGGCCCTAAAGCACTCTTGAGAATCTTGAATTCTGACTCCCTACCTGTTTTCTTTTCGCCTTCCTTGGGAACTTCTTTAGAAGACATACAGGTAAGTCTATAAGACGCTTGATACTTGATGGCATTACCACCGAATTCGGAGGGGCCACCATAAGGTGAGGGATTGGCTTGCAAATGAGTAATAAAAATGATGTTGGAACCCATTGAAGGAAGGATTTGGGCCAGCTTACGAGTACTAGAATACATAAGACTTGAAACACCCATCATACGAACGGAATCACCGTGTTCAGTAGAATGAGAAGCTTCCGTGCAAAGGGCAGCAACAGAATCAAAAACCAAGACAATGTTTGGTTCGGTGGCCAAAATAGTTTCTGTGATATTAAGGAACTTCTCGGCAGTCAAAAAGTTACCTTTTGTAGATTTTACAATCCGCAGGGATTTAAGGTCAAGGGCCTTTACAGATGTAAGAAGTTCTCTTTGCAATCTATTTTCAATATCTACATAGACAGCAGATTTGCCAAGCTTTTGAGCATTGGCAAGAATATTAAGGGCAAGAGTAGATTTTCCGCTTCCGGGTGTGCCTGCAATACTTACGGTTGTACCATCAACAATACCGCCGTTCAAGGCAATGTCGAGGGATAGGGTAGTAGGGATGATGGTGCGATCTGCCTCAATTAAGTCAGACCCCCCAATAATGACATCTCCGTACTTCTTGTTAATACTTTTTTCTACTGTCGTCAGTGCTGATTTAGACATATTTTAAAGGAGCGAAGAAGCTCTTCCCTTCGTAGTATTATAGGAACTTGAGGGAGCGTATTCTACCTTATTCACCGGAGTAACTTTTAGTTTAGCAGTTTCTTTTGAAAACTTTATCTGCCGTCTTACAAGTTCATAGAAATGGGCTTGCTGAGTTTCTTTCTTCAACATTTTAAAACTTATACAAAACTTGTCCACAATATATTTAGAGAGAACCTCGGGGTCAAAAACGTGCAACAAGTCTTTAATGCCAATCAGTTCAAGTACATACTTTTCATTTAGGTCTTGAAGAAACTCGTCGGTCGCATACTCTTTCCGCCAAAAAGGACAGGTGGGCATTGCCTTTTTTCTAACCTTAACATAATTACAAATCAGCAATTCGGTTAAATAGTTAGCAACATCAATCTTTGACTCGGGCACAAAGATGGACGAATATTGTTTCGTAGACATGTTTTACATTGGGCTAGATCGCTCACCCTTTTGACTTAATCCCTCAGTCATCACTTTAATACCACGCTTCGAATCATCATCTTTAGTTTGGCCGGGTTTGCACTCATGAACAAACTTAGTTCTGTCCCTTGTATTAGTAAAGGCATCACTTAGAGGATTCTTATCCAAGTAGTTCGCATAGATGTAGTCAAGCATTTTATCAGCAGAACATGGCTTCTTGGCTTTCAAAAGCCACTGCTTCAACTCTTTGTATTCTTTTCTTGTAAGCATTAGATACCCCTTAATACCATATTGTAATATGACTTATTCTTTGTTTGTAGGAAGGATAGGAAAGCATCAAAGATGTCTTTTGGACAAGAGACAAACTTATACAGGTCGCCGCCTTGCTGTCTCGCTCGTCTCAAACTTTCCTCCAAGTAATGAACATCAAATGGGTTGGCGGGATCGCCCATCACATTTACTTTAATGTAGTACTTGAGAGATTTGCCCGACATATGAGTTTTAGCTAGTATGTCGGATTCTTTTTTGGTTTTTACTGGTTTACCATCTGTACCAAAGAAAAGGGCCGTATTTGAGTAGTTTGCTTCTACTTTTTTAGATGGGGGTGATTTAGGTTTTGGCCTACTAATATACTGATCTAGATTGTCAATTTTCATTCGGTTTCTCCATAAGAATCCTTATAATATCGGACTCGTAAACGACGTTTTTCAAACGTGTAGGATAATTGGAAGCCTGAGCGTCAACGGGTTGACACTTGAAAGTTCCAGTAACATGCTTTATAAAGGACTGGCCTTTACAAAAGGGACACGAGGCTCGAATATTAAAATTCTTCTTCTGATCTATATACACTAAGTCAAGGAGTTTCTTTTGACAATCGGAGCAAAAAATTGGTTCGCTAATCATTACTTGTCAGACTTTCTTTCCAGTCCTAATATACTCAGACTTCTGCTTAGCAGTCATCTTCGCCAAACTCAGGTCGGGTTTCAACTTGCCCTCACGCCAGAAAGGAGTTTCTTTCTTTTTCGAAGGTGGCAGTTCGCCCCTTTTTCTCATCCTCTCCGTATTCTTCCTTGCCAAATCATCAACTGTCTTTGGCTTTGTCGCATCCATTATCATACCGGGCACAGAATACATCCTATAGTAGTTACCCTTGGGGTAATTGTCTAATCCATACGATTGCTTGTCTAGGAGATCAGACTTTGTTAGTTCGCCCTCCTTATCAAAGATGAGGGTAATACCACAATCCATAACTTCAATGACAGAAGGTTTTTGATCTTTCATTTTAAGAAAGATTTCAATAGTAGAATTGGTGGATTTATTGTGATACTGGTAGATTGGCATTACGATCTCTTTCATCGGATGCGGCAGCCGCCGCCACCATTTCATCAACCATGCGGTACAAATCTTGCTTCATAGATTTTGTGTCAGAATAACTCATATGACATATAGGCAGCATACTTATCATATCATCAATGCCTAAATCAACTGATCCAGTTCTGTGGGTTGACATAGGTTCTTTTTGATAACGAACTAAAAGGCTGGTGGCTACTTGAATCATTCTTTTAATCCTTTGGGGTGTATGGCACTAGCCCAACTACTCCTTCACTTTGACAGTATCCATCTCCAACTCAACAATGAACTTATCAATAATGGTGTGGAGTTTGGCCTTTAGCATTTCCGGATCGCCGATTAAACCTTGGCTTGGAGCGATGTAACTCTGCCCATCTTCCATAGTAATCCTAATATCCTCAATCTTATCGATCTTTTGGTCCGAATCAATAACACCCAAACTAAAAATACAGTTGTACATAATGAATCCTTGTGAAAATCCTAAGAGTCTTTAATTTCTTTTACAATTTTTGCTGTTGATCGACTTTGAATATTTTCGGCAATTTTACTGTAAGCTTCCTTGTCAATCACCCCTGTTTCACGAGCAATCTGATTTGCTGTCACAATTTCATCAGCAGCCTGCTTTCTCTTAGTATAATCATACAAGAGCCAGCAACCCCATACAGCAGCAATACCAATTCCAAAAAGGAAGTAGGGAGCGTACTGTGCAAGTAAATACGTACCGATTATCATGGCCGCACCCGTTGCTCCAAGACCAATGCCCCACTTATACTGATTGAAGACAAGGGCAGCTAGACCGCCTAGAGCAATAAGACCAACGCCAAAATACATGGGTAGTTTGAGAAGGTTAACTTCAGCTAAATCCTTGGTAGTGTTCTGACTTCCTGCTACAATGGTTCTAATCAAGACAGTATCATCAGGCTTGAGTTCAAATGAAATAGTTGTAGCATCACTTGGATTACTAGGCTGTTTAGCATCTGCCTTTATTGTAGTGGTGGTTTTTGTTCCATCGGGGGCAATAACTTCAGTGACTTTGGCAATACCCGAGCTTCCGCCGTCGTTGCGGAATGAATCACATCCTACCAAACTAAGGCAAAGAAATAAGAGGATTAGGTAACGTCGCATATAGGGTATATACACAAAAACTAGGAACACTTGCTCCAACCACAATTAGAACAAGTAGTACAGCCCTCAATATAAACTAGGCTCGTAGATTTACAGGATGGACAGGTCTTACCAACTATCTTTTGCCCATCCTTTATATACTTCTTTAAAACTCTGGCTACGGCATTTTCCAATGAAAACATGGTTTTAGAAGCTTTTGTTAACTGTTCGACCATATACTGGATCGGAATACCATGTCGCATCATGGTTGAAATCATGCGAAACAGAGACTGTTCAATGGGGGCAAAGGCTTCGCCGAAGTTGCTTATTTCAATGTTATCAGCAACCAGTTTATAGTGATTCTTATCAATCTTGGTAATATGGGCAGTTTTGGGTTGATTCGCCCACAAAATATCCTTCCCCTTTATATGTCCCCCGAAAATTTCATATGGAACACCATTTTGTAAACCAATTGCCACAATACAATTTTCCCCATCTTTACTCAAGTAATAAAGTTCTGCCTCTAAAGTCTTAAGTCGTTTTGGAGCATTATTGCTAACATTAATATTATCTTTTGATATATTCAACTGCTTAAGTTCTTCGTCCACAAAGTTTTGTGGATGTATTTCGACCCCCTCATTAATTAGTTTTATAGCTAATTCTTTGAAGGGCAGATAAGACACAATTCCATACATTTTGCGATCGGGAAAAGCAGCAATACTCTTCATTTCTCTCTTATAAGCCTCAAGGATAAAATCATAAATCTCTTTCCAGTCTGTTCCTTCGGGAAGCATATATGTTACTGAGATCGATGAATCGATCCACTTCATAACCTTTGCCATTAAATCTAATTTGTCAAGAGGCTTAACTTGAGTAGCATCTTTAAATTGAATTCCAATCTTGTCTCTATACTTTTCAATATGCTCTACTATTTTTTTACCAATCTTACCATCCCAACTATCTTTAATAGTATCAGAATCCATTGGTATTGGAAAACCGGCTTGTTCAAAAGTTTTCCGCACTACTGAAGGTACATTAAAGTAGTATTCATACTTGCCAGCAATTCTGCATCTCTTCCAATAGTAGATACCGAAACTGGGTTCGATACCATAGGAAAGAACGGAGTCACGAAACATAAGAGACAGGCTGCCCGTGGGAGCGATGCTGGAACAATTGCTATTACGCATTGCCTCAAATTTTAATCCTAAATCCATCATGCGTTGGATGAATGGGGATTGTTCGTATTTCTTTCTATTAAATGCCCCAAACGAACCTTTTTCTTTGCCTAGAAGAATTGAGGATTTGTATAAGTAGTAATTATACCACTTAGTGAAGTCTGCAATCGCGTCATTCCCATCTTCCATACCATATTGCTTATTCTGTTTGAATAACCAGTCACAAATATTGGTATAGCCAGCCCCCGTTCTTCGTAGTGCTTTGATTGCCATTTTTTGGTGTGGTGTGGCATAAGTTTCGTAGACTAGTTCACACTCATTGACATTGTCTAAAAATCTATTGATAGATTCCGCAATTACTTCTAATTCTTTTTTGTAAATTTCTGGATCTGTAGAAAATTTACCACAATTAGTAGAAGCTAGAACACAGAGAGAGTCTCGGGAGAGATATTGTTCGGAATTGCCGGAGATAATACCATTCGCCCAGAAGCGATGAGAGTTTTCGATTTCGATACATCCCACTTCTTCTACCGCTCCAAGAGAAACCGAAGATAGTAATAAGGGTCTAATGTATCTAGGCTCTCGGATGACACCACCTTCATCTTCGATTTCAGAAACCGTTGATATTTTGAAAACTTTGCCTGTATAAAAATCATTCCAAATTTCACGTACGGTTTTCAAAATCCCGGTTTCCGCGTCTTCAAATTTATGATTTTCAGTAACATGAAAAGATGTTATCGATTGAGTATGAGGATTGACAAATTCAAGATGCCATATTTGTGCCGGTTCTGTTTTGAAAAAACCAGATGGTGTTTTTTGCCATCCACATGATGGACTAGAATAAATCTCATCACCTTTTACCACATCTTTAATTTCACATTGCTCAATGATATAATTCTTGTTTTCATCCTGTTTTCTTCTAATCACCATTACTTTACTTTTCAGAGAAAAGCAACACGCATTTGTACCAATAATCCTTGTATCATATTCCGCTTTAGGATCATACAAGTAATCTGTGTTAGAGTACTTACGGGCGATGTCAATATTTTGAATACCCGGCTCAGCATTTAAAGTCATTTGCTGAGCAATCATTTCTAAAATTTTGCGGGCCTTTACTACTTTTGAAAATTTTTCATAAGGCCTACTTCTTTTCGCTAAGTAGTAATAACCTTTGTCATCCTTTAAAGTATCTTTATCTATTGAGTGAACATCGATATAAACCTTCTGTCCAACCTTCAGTTCTGGTATTTCAAAAATAAGTTCCCAGTCTTTATTGGCCAAAACCGCTTCATAAAAAGCGTTACTACATTGAACAGAAATATTAGCGTTTTGAATCTTTGTGTAGTCGGATTTACAAGTGATGAATTCTTCTAGATCTGGGTGAGTACACGAGGTACTAAATAAGAAGGCTGGGCGACGTCCACTGTTTGATATTAAACAGGACTCCGCAGCATAAAGATGATCTTCAGCACTTACCGTGATATCATACGTTTCACTTTTTTCTCTTTTTTCTATAGAGTCGATTCTTTGTATATATAAATTACATACGTCCCCTACGTATTTTGTATATTTGACATCCGAAATTGGTTCTTCGGCGTTAATATCATTTACTTTATTATAGTCTAAACCCAACGATCTTGCTCGATAAGGGGTTTTTAGTCTATCATACTTGCCCAAAATATTACCTTCCATAATTTTAATGGAAGCAATTTTTGATAGTTTCTTTAGAGAAGTCATGCCAACAAAGGAAAAATTATATACGTCACTGTAACCAGCCTTAACCTTTTTTCTTATCTTGATAACATAACCAAATTTTTGCATACTTCTTTTAAGATTATACAAAAACTCTCCATCCACAAGTGAAAGACAGACATTTCTTTTATCAGAAGAATTGTATCCGTCGCTATCAAAGAGGCCTGCGAAAAAATGTTCTAGTATATCTTTTTTGCAAATATGTAGATGGAGAGGAAAGTCTAAATGATGAGCCTTGCCTTTTCTAAAACCTATATGCGAAAAGAATTTACCAAACCACCTTCCTAAGGTAATCTTTGTACAATCACCACATCTCGTTCCTTTTTCTCCAATTTTTTTATGAAGCCCATAATCACCCACATTGCATCCAAAAACCTTAAACATACACTGATCGAACTTATCTAAAATATCAGGCCAACTATTAGAAAAAGCAATTTCAACACCATCTTTGTAAAAACAACCGTCTCCATATATAATGCCTAGAATGTAGGCAAGTTCTCTGGTCATTTTTTTAGGAATTTTACTGGGGACAAACAGTCTATTACTGTCATTGTAGTCATGGAGTTTGTAGTTGAATTCTGGAAGAATTAGATCCTCTTCAATATTTTCTTCTATATTTTGTCTAGAACAAATGACCCAATCTTCGATTTCTAGGTCTTTAACAGCCTTAATTTCATGCCTGTCTTGATCTAGATTGTAAGTCAATATCTTGTGATCTTCACTAACGTCAATATAGTCCCCATATTCCAGCTTCACTCTATAAATTGATTTTACAGGATTTTTAAACCAATTGATTACCTTTGTTTTACCCTGCGTACCAAATACGTGACCAGAAAATTTATTTTCAACAATATTTTTGATTGTCTGATAACCATTTTCTGTCAGAATATTTGTATCAGGATGTACGCATTGCCCAATATAATCACCGATGCTATCAATAAACTTCATCCAGTGTACTGCACCGGTAGATTGTTTGGAAGAATTATTGACAACAGTTCCTCTAGGACGCAGTCTGGAAAAGTCAACTCCCAGACCTTGTCTATAGGACGCACACTTGGCTACAGCGTATGCTGTATTTTTAATGATAGCTTCTAGACTATCCCATTCTTCATTTTCAGAAGTAGTACCCATAGAGATATGGGTACAATTCATTAGACTGATGGCCTTATTTGAACCGGCACCCTGCATGATACTACCAGCGGGATGCCACCAGCCATTGTAGATTTCATCAAACCAGCGTTCAGACCAGTACTTACGTTTCTCAGCATCAAATTCGACAGAGGCTACGTGGTCACAGACTCGTTTTAAAGCCTTGACGTAAGTTTCACCCTCACCAAGACTATATTTCTTGTTAAAGGCGTCTATGCTGAATTGATTATTGTTGAAAAAGGACTCAGTCGTCTGGTCTTTTACATCTTCGAACTTCACCATATTTTATCTTTTCGTATAAGTAAGTATTGTTAGTACCTACTATACCCAGTTTCAATTTTAAGGTGAGAAAATTTCACCATTCATTTTAATACTAAAACCATCGCTGAAAACACGACCATCGTACAGAGAAGTGGAAACTTTTGCTTCTTCAAACATTTGAAAGGCCGTCTGAATACTCTGTTTCCATCTTTCAGGCGTCCTTTCAAACATTGAACGATGTCCGATAATTCTTTTGATTCCAGAACGAATAATTGCTCGGGCACATTCAGTACAAGAAAACCAAGGGCAATACATTGTGTTGCCATTAAGTTTGTAACCAAACTTGGCGGAGTAAAAGATCGCACTACGTTCGGCATGTTCAATGTACGAATACTTGCAGGGCGAAACTAAACGACTAGGCTTATTATGGACACCTTCCGGATAAGTATTATAACCTTCCCCGATAATTTCACCATACTTATTAATGATGATAGCCCCTAATTGAGTCGAGGGGTCGGGAGACTTTGCAGCAAGTAAGTAGCACTTTTTCAAAAAGAAGGGAGTCATAGACTCCGTATTCAGTTTGATTCCAGACAACCAAGATAAAGAGTCTACAGGAGCAGACTCTTGATTTTTAACCATCTCATCTAGCATTTCAGCAATCCTTTACTTGGGGCCAAATCCTTTTGTCGAACCAAATCCGCCCTCGCCTCTTTCAGTTTCAGACAAATCCATAACTTCTCTAATAGGTACTTGCATGTAAGTTGTCACAACCATTTGGGCAATTCGATCACCATGATTGATGGTGAAGGAACCGGGAGTTACTTTAGTGAGAATGATTTTGATTTCGCCCCTATAATCTGAGTCAATTGTTCCGGGCGAATTTAATACAATTACACCATGTTTAGCGGCCAGTCCTGATCGTGAACGGATTTGACCCTCATAGCCCGTAAGATCAACGGACAAGCCTGTAGGAACAAGGGCATTTTCACCCTGCTTGATTTCAATTGGGCCATCTGGGAGACACGCTGAAAGATCCATTCCCGCCGCTCCCGCCGTTGCGTACTTTGGTAAAGTAGCATGTTCATTAAGTCGTTTGCACTTCATTCCTAATTCCTTTTCCTTTCTTCTAGTCCTTCTTTATTTGAACAATATTCGAACTGTTTGTTTCATTATTTATCAGATCGTCCAAACCCGCACCGATAAGATCATGCTCAGTGTTTATAAGTTGCAAGTAAGTAAACATAAATAGGTTGGTATCTTTCCAATTCGCTTTCGCCCTTACCATAATTTCCTTAGTCATCACTAAATGTTCATAAACACTTATGCCTGCTTTCAGCATTACATTATTAGAGTCGCTCATTTAAAGTTCCATTACTTAGATTCTTCTTTACCTGTTTTAACAACATTGATCTTCAAAGTTTTTACCGTATCCGTCATAGATACAACGGTGTAGATCGTTGCACACTTATAACAGTATATTTCCTTCGACATTTCGACTAAAACATCCTTGTCAATAGTAATCCACTTGTCACAACAAGGGCACTTGACGTGTATCCTGCATTTTTCAAAAAGATTCTTTTTGTGACAGTGTAGATCCATCAAAGGATTATACACCGCGTGCTATAGCACTCAATAAACTGATTATTAGCGGATTCTGGTTACGCTCCAGATACCTTCGACTTATGAGGACGACGAGATACTATTTCTCCAATCCGCTGTAAATTAATTATCTGCAAGATCTAATACACTATTAGAGGCTTGGCAGTAAAGTTCAACACTTTTCATTTTATTTATGCCATTATTACAATTTTTGGCTGTAGGACTGATTCAATCTCAATACTTCCCTTGTGGTATTCTAGGACTTCTTTAAGTGGACGGTAGACTTCGGGGGCTTCATCTGCCCCACCACCCCTTAATTCAATTCCCATCTGCTCAATTCTTTTCCTCATCTCATCTTCATCCACTAAACCCTTAGATACGCGAGTTTTAACTTTCTTGCCCAACTCTTCATTATAAAGCCATTTAGACTTACCTGATGCTTGCGTTCTAGAAAGTACTCGCCCGGCCCCATGCACTGTTGAATATAGGAGTTCCTTTGAGAAGGGCGAATCGATCCCCTTTACAATAACCGAGTTATCTCCCATTGATCCACCAATAAAACCTCGTTGACCGGGAAAAGCTGGAGTAGTCCCCTTACGAACGACCCAGACATCTTCATTGTTATGGGTTTCTTTCCAAGCAAAATTATGATTGTTATGAACGACATCTACAACTTGACAGCGAAGGATATTATTCACAACATAATTGCAAACTGCCTCACGCCCCGCGTAAGCGTACTTAGAAGCTAAATCCAAACACTCTTGATATTCAAGACCAAGGGTAGAAGTGGCTTCTACTAAAGTTGGGGGTTGGTCAATTCCATCCTTGCCTCCAGCAAATTTAAGAAAGGTTGAAGCAATGTGGTGGCCAAGACCGCGTGAGCCGAAGTGGCAACCGATCCAGACGACTGCATCATCATCGACAAAGACGTTTAAAAAATGGTTCGAGCTTCCCCCCGAACCTCCTTGTTTACGTGCTAAATCTTTTAAGTCTTTTACATGGGGCAAACGCCATGCTGCGTGATCGAAAATAGGACCGTCAAAAGGAATATGAGAATCTTGCCCAACTCCAAATGCTATGTGTTTTTGGACATCATCAGCTAATTGAACTTGACTATCCTTTATTTCATCCCACTTTATATCTGTTTTGATCGCCAAATTTCCACATGCAATATCATAACCAACACCGGAGATTGATATTTTATCTTTATAAGCTATTACGCCACCCACAGGCTGCGAATATCCCAAGTGACCATCTGCACAAAGAACGGCTGCTACTGCTGAGGGATCTTCTACACAACGCCTCATTTGATCAACTGTCTTTAAGTCATGAGTACCAACGACTTTGATAAAAGTATTCATTATTTATTCCGGAATCAAATTCCACAAAGAGCGGGGAAATCTTTCTCTCGAATCCGTGTCCAAGTTCCAAAGGACTTTATCTAAATGACTAAGACTTTTAGGATTATTGATTAAAAGGTTGCAGACTTTAATATGATCTGCCAAGTCACCAATCCAAGTTTCGGATGGGAAGCCTTTGCCCTTTTTACCTTCCGCCGTACTCTTTAATGCATCTTGAATTTTTCTCTTATACTTTAGTGCTAGTGCTGCTGCCTTCAGTTCATTTTTAGTATACTTCACATTTTTCCCTATTGTTTATTCTCAATAATATCCAAAAATCCAAAATCAGAATCTTCAGTAAAACTTCTTAAAGCATCATACAAACGATCTGTGTCATCTAAAATAGGATCGGACAATACAAAGTCTGCATTTTGCACCAAATAGTCGTAGTAACAAAGGAGACTATCGTGAAGGGAATTGAAATCATTGTCTGGGTCGAAATATGATCCATGCACATTGCCATCTGGATCTGTCCAAACAAGAATGCCTGACTTATGTTGTTTTTCTAAATTACTTTTCTTCATTACATGAACTCCATTACTTTGCTACGGGTCCTTTAAGCAAGTTTTCAATAGCATCTGTAAAATTACTACTTAGCAGATTCACAGTCATCCCTTGTGGCATATACCCCTTAATGTTACTGAAAGCGGTAGCCATCGAATTAGCAATTTGAATCCGAGTAAAATTGTCTGAGCCAGGAACTGAGTATGCTGATAAGCGTAGCTTTTGTGCTTCGGCCTCTGCTCGTCCAATCGCAATAATGGCCGCCGCCCTATTTTCACCCGCTTCTTTCTCGCCCTGAGCAGCCAATACCACCTGTTCTTTCTGGGCCTCTGCTGCCTTCACTTGTGCCCCAGCCAATTGCTCTGCCTTTAGTAGTGCGACTTCCTTATCTCTTTGAGCCGCTACAACTTGCTTATTCAAGTCAGCCATTGCCTCAGCTTTGACTTTCTCTGCTTCAGCAACCGCTGCCTTCTGCTCTTCGACTGCCCTTAATTGTTTCTGACCGGCAATTTGACGTGCCTTAATTTCAGCAACATAGGATGAATCTAAGTCAATTCTTTCGATAACAAAGTTTTCAACAATGACACCATTGCTGCGTAGTTCTCCAGTAGGATCAATAAGGTCCTTTTCAATTGAAGCTTGTAGACGCACCAAACCCTCATCAGCATATGCCTCAATAGCCTTCATCACAGTTGCATGATTTTTTACAGTTCTCATAACGGTATTGCGAATCAAGCGTTCTTCCATAATTTGGTTATCATCATTACCAATGTGGGCATTGTAGGTCTTGTGTACATGAAGAATTTTGGTAGGGTCAAATTTCCAACGCACACTTAAACTAATATGCATATCCTGTTGATCTTTAGACTGGACAAGGTATGAGTCGGTTTCCCTCCCCTTCCCCTTTTCTCCTCTTTTCGATTCTGTGTTATTCATAACAAAGATTTGAGTAGTCATATCATACTTGTAGTATGTTTTAATGAGGGGAACGTAGAACTGAGTTGAAGGGCCGACAGGTTGATCGGAAATGCCCGTAAGAGTTTCTACGACGGCCATTTGACTACCACTGATTGTGGTCATGCGAAAAAGGAAGACAGAGGAAAGAAGAGTTAAAACGAGGAAGATGACGCCAGCAATCAATCCGATATTAAATCCATTATTGCCACGATTATTCATTTTTTACCTTTACGAAAAAGAACACTGAAATTGAAAGAGCCAACAAAACAAATGAGGGAGAGGGAAATTAAGACGAGAGGGACGAATTCTAAAAGTTGTCGAAAGCGAACTCCTAAGATGAAGGTGGCTACAGCGAGAAAAATACAGGACAAAGTCAAGCGGTATCGATTAACAAATAGATGTTTCATATGATTTTTAACCTTTTCCATCTAAGCCACTGACCCCTCATCCACCTAGTAACTAAACCTGTCCCTTCACAAAAACAACATTCAAAAAAGGGACCTTCACCATAATCTAGAACTGATTCTGTATAACCACCATGTCCCCCGCATTCTTGACAAGTCAAGCCATTAGTTTCCACATGCTTCTTATATCTTATATGGTGTCTGAATCGATAAAAATCATATTTTACATAATTCATTATATTTGCCATTGGTTTGCCATTGCCTCCGCAATACCTTGATAAGTTTTGCTTCTTACTTTGGCTCTCTCTGGACTTGGCCCAAGTTTGTTTTGCCCACTTGGAGTTTGATTTTCCCACCGACCGCCGGTCGGTTTCTCAAGTACTTTAGTAGGGATCAAGGGAGGCAATCCTTTGAGCCACAAGCACGTAGCCTTACTTTCTGGATGCCCAAACTGCCAAGGTTGAATGATTTGATCCGGCTTCCTATAAAGGGTAGACATGATGCTGACGGGATTTTCAATACAGACCCGAGGGCAATTTACTTTGGTAAATTCTAGAAAGAACTCTACTGCCATTCGCTGTCTTCCATCTGCTCTTTTAGCAGCAAAATGTCTACTGCCGGAAACAGCAAGGTGAGTACAAGGAGGGAAGGCTAAAATCATATCCCACGACTGAAGCAAAAGTGGTATTACGTCGCCCTGTATATGGTACTGAGGGTACGGGCCGGAGGTTCGTTCTAAATCACATGAATATGCCTCATGACCTTTAGCCCTAAAGGCACTCATTACTACTTGTGACTCTTCACAAGCCACCAAAATTTTCATTCTTTCTTTGCCTTTTTACTTTTCTTAAGTTCTTTGACGTATACCGCAAGCACGTCCTCAAAGTCTAGTTCCATCTCACATAACCAATCATTCATTTTATCTATGAGACGATGGAGATCTTTTCTTCTAAGAATTGGGAATCGATTTAGTACTGGTGTAGGAAATTTATCAACACCAGCCTCTACTTCATACCCATTAATGTATGTGGCAGGAAAACACTCTGTTTCATTCGTCTCGCATTCTATTGTACATGCCACATCTTGATAAAGAAGTGTTGGCCCTTCCACCTTTTCCCTCGCCCACATCCTAAACAACTCTTCAGTTTCTTTTGTGATACCACCTAAGAAAATTGCTACGCTTTACTCCTTAATGAATGTTCTAACTATTCAACCGTCAGGTTGTGAGTCTCTAACTCATTCAAACACGTAAATCTGCACCCTTTAACCTCTTCACTCCAACTTTTATGCCAATGTCCAAAAAACCATTCGTTCGGCTGATGATATTCAAACATGTTCTGCAACAAAGAACGGGTGCGACTCAGACTTACTGACAAATGACTAAATCCATTGTGGCCAAGGACTTCCTTTATTCTTTTAGCAATTTCAAAAGGGCAATCATGACTGATGACGTAGGAGGGTTTGACTTGCTTATATAGGTCTAGACATTGGATGCATTCGGCATAACTAAGCTCTTCGTTTGCCCACCAATCGATACCCTCCGTCCTCCCCTCTCTATCTATGGAGTCAGCCCCGCTAACAAAGAACACCCCTGCGGTACGGGCAAGAGGTTTAAACATTCCAAATCGACCGAGGAAACCTTTCGCCCCCAAGCATTTATCGTATGAATCGTGGTTGCCATGAATCCAAAAATCATTACTACGGAGCCAATCAGTATCGATCCACTTTCCATTTTTACGGAAACCAAGTCCCACATCGCCAACCTGAATGTTGAAGTCTTTTTTTGACCCGAGAAGTATTTGTTGCCACTTATCTAGTTTACCGTGTACGTCCCCAATAAGAAGGAGGGAAGTCATGACTTAGGGGCCTTTCCATTGAAGAGTCGTTTGTTAATCTTGAAAACAGCGTAAAGTATTAAAAGAAGGGGCCAAACCGAAGTGACAAAGACCACAATGACAAAACTAATAAGCATGAAATCGGCGATTTCTGCATCACTTAGAGGTCGGTCATGCCTTAGATCTTTAAAAACATTGTGATATAAAAAAATGAGTGCAAGACAGAAGCCGAAAGAAAAGTATAGGATTTCAAACATGGTACTACTTCCCATTTATGAGTCGTTTATTAATTTTAAATACAATGTAAAAGAATAGCAATATGGGCCAAATCAAAATAATTGTAAAAATGACTACAAAACTATAGATGGTAAAACTGGCAATATCATCATTGCTTACGGGTCGGGCACGTTTTAGATCTTTGTAAGCAGTACGATGCAATAAGATAAGAGCAAGGCAAAAACCAAAGAGTGGATAGAGAATTTCTAGTATCATTTTTGTTTGTCTCTCAGTAGTTTCTTATTTAAGAAGTAAAAAAGGGATACAATTAAAAGAAGGGGCCAGCCGATAAAAATTATTATGGCGACAATAGTACACATAATCGCCCCATCAACTAGTCCATCTCTATCCAAAGGTTGTCTTTCTTCTAAGGCTGGAAAAAGAAAGTATTTGTAGACAAGGATGATACTGATGAGGGCACAGATTAAATATAGGATGGGTAAGATCATTTTTTAACACCCTGTGAGTTAGTTTCTAATTCAGACAGTTCTGCCTCTAAATCAATTAATTGTGAATTACATATACACACCGCATCATTATATTTATCAAGTCTTGCCTTAATTGTTTGTATCGCGTGCTTAATTGCACCTATTTTAGCCATTGATGGCGAGGAGTAAGGACCAAGCGTGTCGTTTGGACAAAAAACCTGCCATTTTTTATTGTCGTCTGCATTAACAAAATAGTCAGAAACGCCGAAAAACCGATCTTGAATTTTGAACGAGTATTGAATACGTTCCAGAGTTGGTTGCGGAATTTGAATAATTTTTTCAGTCCACTTCATATGTAAACACCTTTAATCTAACGGTCTCAGCCAATCTTAATTTCAGAAAGATACTGCCAAACCCCAAACACCTTTAACACCCATCCTACAAAACCAACGGCCACCACAAAGTAAACTCATTATTGATTTGATGCTTTCTTTGTATTATCTCTAATTTCTTCTAAAACATCCAAAATACTTCTCAGCAATTTCATAATTCTATCCTCATCACTCGAACTGATCAAATTATCCTTTAAAATTTCTCCCGCATCTTTAACCACTATTTTGGTGGTATCTATACTTCGGACTGGAGTTTGATCGATTGATCGATTAAAGAACATTGCTTGTATCCTCATTTATCTTATCTAGTAACTGCTTGCGATGAGTAAGGATTTTAACTACTTCATCCAAACTTATCGGCTTGAATCCTTGTGCATCTACACCCACATCCAAACGAAGCAGGCCCTCCGGATTCAATCCGTTGTGACTATGACCATGACAGTGAAAGGAACCTTGGTGAGAGCGGGGCCAAGTTCGCATAGCATAATGACAAAGGGTTAGTGTTTGGCGACGCGAAATCTGAATAGTTGTCAGATCTCTGACGGATGTGAAAGTTTTATAATAAACATCTGAATAGTCATACTGATCGATGCCGCCCATCTGCTCATGGTTTCCAATCAGTAGGTGAACCTCTTTGCAATTAATCCTTTCTCTAAAGGACTGGATCAGGTTCGGATCTTTACGTGGAAAACAAAAGTCCCCCAAATGATAAAGGGTGTCGCTTGGGGCAACCAACTGATTGACGTTATCGATTAGGGACTGATCCATTTTTTCGACAGAGTCGAATGGACGGTTGCAGTACTTAATACAATTATCATGGTTATAATGAGTGTCGGAAGTGAGCCAGATCATCCATTAGTCGCCTTCTTTCATTGATACCAGTAGTGTTGTCTTATTTCTTTTAAGACATTTACCAAACTATTTGACTGATAGACTAAAGAATTTCGATGATATCGTGTAAGGAGTATGGCAAATCCCCCTTTCCCATTCTGAATTACATTATAGACACCGTCTTCGCAGAGAGAGTATTCAGATATGGGTAGGCATTTGATAAGACCTTTAAACTCATCAATTTCTAATTTACTTTCATAAGACTTAGTATGTGGCAAAACATGATTCAATAAAACATTCGATAAGGCAATAAGATCCTCATCGGAGGCAGATTTGTTTATAACAATTTCTATTTCATATTGCTTAGTTTTCTCATTATATCCAAAACTATTATTTATTCTTGTATTCTCACTTAATTTTGCATTTAAAGCCTTGATATATTTATCAAGGGCCTTGCGATAAGTTCTGCATTCTACACCATCTTTATAGACCTCAAGAGATTCAGCAAATGTAATGGGGCGACTGCCCGCGTCTAATTCAACTACTTCTTTAATCTTATCGTTCAATTCCCTTATTTGATCATTAAGCAAATTCCTCTGCTCAATTAAAGGACTGATTAAGTTACGAAGTTCAGATACTGTCATATTTATCCTTCTTTATTTGGGACGTATCCGTATCGGGATACAATGAAAGAATGGTGATTCTCAAATGTTCTGTCAGAATGGTTAAAGGATCGAAGTCTTTAATCGATTTCATAGACATTACTTTCGACTTTGTACTCGTTTTCCATTCCTTTAATCATTTCACTTACTACTTTCCAATCCCCACCCGCTAAGCCACACCCCAAACGAGGAAAATGCAGAGACTCTCCTGAAAAAGCACTTACTTCAAACACACGATTCAAACACTTATTTAGTGCCTCATAATCTAAGTGACAATTTCCCCTGTACGGTTTATGTTTCCCACAATAAACTTGGGCATAACAATTAGCAACCGTAAGGTACGGCGGTACTTGATTTACTCTAACAAAACGGACCTCTCCCAACATTTCTGGTCCAGTAGGACAAGTCATAAAGTAATCATAGACTTTTGGGTACTTTTCCTTGATAGATTTGGCGAGCCCTTTATTGAAAACGTTAGAGCAATTACACCCGTGAGCAAGTATACCGTATCGTACATTCAGAATGTTCCCTTTGATCATTTTCATTTAAAAACTCATTAGTGTCTTCTGGCTTGAAGTTTGTAAAACCATATTTTTTATGAAATTTTATATGACAATCTTCACAAAAAGTAATACCATTCTCAATATCATATCTATATTCTTTGTCTTTATAATAAGACCTGATATGATGGGCAGCCAAATTAACACCTGTCACCTGACACTTTTGACAAGTGAAAGAATCTCTTCTTTTGACCTTATTGGACCACCAAACATGCCGCGAACCCCTTTTGCGATCTCTATCCGATTCCGTAAGAGAATGATTATAGTGAGTATTTAAAGCTCCTATTTTTTTCTCCATCAATTCTTTTTGAAAACAGCCACAAGAAATAGAATTGCTATGTAGTAATAATGCGGTAGTACGAATCTTTATTGTTCCGCATTCGCACCGGCAAACCCATTCACTTTGCTCATGTTCTGTCATGCTGTGCAAATCTAATACTTTCCATCTACCAAATTTTTGACCAATGAAATTTTTTCTTGATTTTTTAGCATAACAGGCCTGACATTTTGTCGTTTGATTAGAAATTAAACTAGAAAATCTTACGATCTTTTTAATACCGCATTCGCACTGGCAATGAACTTGTCCTTCTTTATTTACATATTCTAGTATCGACCAAGAATTGATCTTTGAACCAACAGGATATTTTCGTTGATGGCATTGTCTACAATTCTTTGGTTTTCTAAGCAAGAAAGCATATAAGTTATGAATCTTGATACTACCGCACAAACAAAGAACAAATACTTTAGGTACCTGACTTTTCTTTCCAATCTCGCTTATTTTATAAATAATTGTTGGTTGAGTGATAATAACAAGATCGTTTATCTTCATTCCTACGTAATTTTTGACACCCATGCCACCTTATACACTTCAAATCCTAGGCCCTTAGAATGCCTCACGAAATCATTTATCATCATCCTTGGACCGACGGTACCCCAATCGCCACAAAATATTTGCAAAGTCATGAGAGAGATTATCCACATATTCCTCAGCAAAAACTTCCCAACACGCCGCATGGATCATTTCATGCAAAAGTACTTGCAGCCTATACTTTTCATCCTTAATAGGTCTAACTGTAATTTTCTTATTAGGTGTGCTGGGCGAATCACATGTCCCGTCCGTATCCTTAGCCAGACGGGAGGAAAATTCAAGTTCCCATACTCTATTAAGTATTTTTATCTTCATTAGTTAGGGGATGCACAAAAGTCCCCAAATATGTATACCCGGAGAGTATTTTAGGAAAAGTACCCTTCTTTTTACGAAAATCAAAAAACACGGCATAAGGAATAGATTGATAGGTGTTCTCGGCGGTTTTAAGCATTCCCGTTACCATATTAAATGTACCGTTTAGTTCAGGCTTTTTCCCCAACTCAATCATATGATTGATTAAGTCAATTTCATACTTAAATACAAAAGATTGGCCAATGTCCAAATCCTCAAACTTCATGACGGAATCGTAGTCAATGCTAATCATAAGTATCCTTAGACAGATTAAAACAAAAATCGACCTATTCGGTCGATTCTTGCGGAGATTTATCAAAAATTTTATTGAGTTCTGAGAGGTAGATTTAATTTATTGTTTGAAGCACCCTGTTTGAGTAGATAATTTTGGGCTCTTAGGCGACCGGGTGTCGCAGCATTGTCACCGTAACCGGCGGTGCCTGATGCGGAAGTCATAATGTAAGAACCGGTAACGGTTGCAAATCCAGAACTGTTTGTATAGATACCACCGGTCACGCCTATATATCGACCGTCTCGAAGACGGTTGATGCCTGTGCCTTGAACGAGTCCTACCCTGTCATACTGCTTGTTATGAATACCGTCTTGATTAGCGACGTTTAGGTTAGCAGTTCTAACTTCACCAAGTTTCCTGTCATGGCTAGGTGAGCCAAATCCGGAAGCAGCAATAGCATAACCAAGAGGAAGACCAAGGGAGGGGCCAACACCGCTGGCGACAGCATAAGTAATACCAACGTTAGAGGAGCCGGTGAAGCCGGAAGGTCTATAAACGTTGGTTGTAGCAATGAGACCGCTGTTGTCAACTCTGCTATCACCCTTGAAAAGGGTTTTAGCGACATTTTCTTGTCTACCAGAAATAGCTCTATTAAAACCGGCTAGGCTAGTGTTGTTCTGACTTGGCATATAAATCTCCCATTATCTGAGAGTTCATACACTTTAATTACAAATTGGTCAGAATATTATCAATATCCATTAAAAGAGAGGAGGGTTTTAAAGTATCAACGGCTTCTAGTTGAGATTCAGAAAGATTTGGGTAGAAAACAGATATGGGAAGACTCGTATTAGTCTTATATCTTCCTATATCTATGATTAGGTCTTCGATTGGTATATCTTCAAAGGAAGAGCCGAGAATAACTTCTGTGAAGCCAGATTGTTCTGCCATATCAATTAAAGTACTGATCTTTGGGAACTTATTGTCCATAAAAAGATCGATGATAAGACGGACGTTGATGCCTTTGTTATGTTTGATGAATAACCCTATGTCATAAATATCTTTGTGAATCAGTTTTGCATCATGTTCAATGAAAGAGTTGAGGTATGGAATATTGAATGTCTTGACGTCGGGGGCACACGATTTAATCTCAGCAATTCTAATAGCTGTTAGGCTTTGTGCGACGGGGTAGTCTATGTTGAGGGCGACATTCTGTAAATGGGTAGTTTTATCTTTAATCGTGTAGAACTGGTGGGGGGATAGGTTAACTCTCTTGTGTCCCTTCTCATAGCATATATCAAGAGAATTAATGAGAAGGTCAATATCTTCTACTACTTCGACTTCATGTAGGTGTTCAATCTTACTACTTATATGTGGATTCAGATTAGTCTCCCTTAACTTCCTTGAGTTCGAATAGGATGCGATCGTCTATGACATCAAACTCTACAACGGAAAGAACGCTATCTTTAGAAAATGGGTTTTGAAAAAGATCGCCCACACCAACACCGCCCAATTCTGAAAATCCAATAATATCAGATTCCTTTGATGAATCTAGTGTTTGATCCTTTCTTGTCTTCAAAAAAAGCGTCATATCGCTTTCCTCAATCGTTTCCTTATCATCTTTGCAGAGTTTGAACTTTTTAGCCAATTTACACAAAGCAATGTAATCGTCATCAATCATAATGAACCTTTCAGAAAGCGTTTTGGGGAATGGGCGTTTGTTGTTCTACTAAGAAAGAATTCTTTGCCGAGTCAAACCAAGTGATTCCAGAGGTGATGTAGCCATCACCAAAAGGAAACATGTGGTTATATAGTTGTGTAAAGTAATTAAGAGCGAGGGTGGCGGCTGTCATATTTGCAGTAATAAGTTGACCGCCTCCGGGCAAGTTAGCCATATCTTCACAAGACATAACTGACCTATCATCATTGGATGAATCGAGATCAGGTATTAAATCGTATATACTGGGAGTGACTCTTTCTCCACTATATTTAGCAGAAACCTGTACTTGGCCAGAGTTCATTTCATTGCCGCAGCAGATATGCACAGCATTTCGCAGTTTATCGCACCTATCTTCTACATACTTTCTTGCTGCCTTATTGTCAACACAATTAATAACAACTGTATTTTCAACTACTATCTCCTCAATATCTTCCTTGGTCAAATATTTGTCAAGTACCTGAATCCTATCCGACATATCAGGAACCATCAGCTTGAGAATGTTACCCTGATATTCGGCCTTATTCATCCCCACATACTTGGCAAGGAAGTTTTGCCTGCCCATATTTGATTCAGAATACTTATCGCCATCGGCGATAATGATGGTGCCCTCGTATTCAACGGAATACAAGTACCGAATAAGGCCGGGAAGAAGAAAGCTCCCGGTCCCTCCCGCTCCAATAACAATAACTCTATCAAAGTATGCCACTATAGTTTCCTTTCCTGAAAAGGTATCTTGATTGCTTTACGATTGCTAAACAGACTTGTCTCTGGCTCTATTTTTCCTGCACACACCAAAGGCCTATCATTTTTATCTGCTCCTAATGCGGGATGACTAAAGAGCCACAAGGCATCGAGTTCATCAGAAGGATCAGGACCTTCGATGTCCATTTCATCAATGTCTGGAAGTTCAGGATCGCCCATAACAGTGAACCGAGAATTGTTCAAATATTCTCTGTTCTGGCAGTAGGAATTCCAAGAAATCCAGAAACATTTCTTAACCTTCTTGTCATATATTCTTTGGGCTTTTTCTTCCCAAAGTACTCCCTCATTAATGATTGCTTCCACTTCTCTCTCTTCATCATACTTATTCGTATTCTTCTCATTATTCCATTCATAACTTGATGGTTGATAATCACCACCACCCCAAGGACCATGAAAGTAACCAACGATTTTCTGGGCTTTACCACCATAGGGTGATGACTGACCAAAATTGACGGAGAAACTTGACTTGCCAAGTTCCGGCATCATTAATTCCATAAAGAACTTGTCAATCTTTATTTCGTCAATATCTTTCTTCAATTCATCTAAATGAGTGATGCCTTCAATAATTGATTCAAGTTCAACATCAAATGAGACCTGATTAATCATGTAGCGGGCGGAGAATGAAAAGTCTGCATCTACATTACCAATAGTAATGTGTAGACCATCGAAATTTAACTCGTCCGAATCATCAATACCGCTATGAAAAGCGGAGAAATCGCAGTGACTATGAATAGTTCCGTAGAGGACGTAGCCTTCTGCTGTTAATTTTTGATAGTACTGAAAGGTTTTTTGCATCAAACGCTTAGCGTTTTTGTCTTCAAATACTGCCTCATAATAACCTTTTAACTTATTGTCATTATTGTGAGAGGGGTCTTCGACCGGCTTTAAGTAATTTACCTCAGTCTTAGAACAATCGAGTTGGATCACCGGCAAAACTTCCCACTTCTTTGTGGTAGGATTTACCATTAACATTACTGCTGCTTCACAACCATGCTTATTGAAGATATCCCTGAAGTACTTCATTACATGGCGGATATGATCTTTATCAAGTTTGAACTCGGCCCAGTTCTCTTGAATTAAGTAAACCTTATCCGATTCATAAATATTTGCTTCAATATTGTCAGTGATGAATGAATCATCTTTAGCGTCAAAACTGGATAGGGTTGTATGAATGGGATTTGACTGTACTTTAAACAAGTTGCCGTTTTGTAGAATAAGACTGCCTGATCCCATCACTTCAGGATTCAAGTCCTCAATCTTTTCCGTAATACCAATCTCAATAAGACCAAATCCATTTTTCAGGTCGTGCTTTTGCATTATAGATCCACCTCTACAGTCTTCACTTTCGTACTAAGTTTATCCCAAGACTTGGAATAAGATTGAATGATGTTTGGATCAATTTCCAAAGATCTATACTTAATGTAACCTACTTTTGATACTGCTCCTTTAAGCTGTTCAATGAGATTTACGCAATCCTTACAAGTTTTACCAAACTTTTTACGACCCACAGGATATATAGGCACTCTAATCATGCTTGCTCCAAAAGTTTTCTCAAAGTCTTATAACAAGAATTGGTCTTAAATTTCAGGTTGAGAATAAAGGAGGGATTTTTAAGACTTTCCTCCTGCCATCCAGCATAAGAAACGATGCCCTCCACTGGATCTGGCATCAAATCATTGTTAAAGTTGAGTTCAAAGAAGTAGTCGCAAATTCGACGGGCAATCTGCACAGGGGTTTCATTATTAGAAATCTTAATTGGATTGTCGCCCCAACAGATTCTACCCTCTCCTTGATACAAGTTATTGATCGGCAAGTCGAATATTTTGTCGTCAAGCGACTCAATAGGTTTATTTGTACAGAATAAGTAGCACTTCTCATGATGAGGAATCATGCCCTGCGTTGTTTCTCTGATAACAATAACAAAGTAGAGAAAGGGGAAGGCCAAATTGTATACTGTTGTAATACGAACATTTGTGTGTTTGATTGACTTGAGACCGGGCTGGAATTGAAACAAGAACTTGTGCTGTGTTTCCCCATGAACATGCCTTCTTTCAAAGTAAATACATTCGGGCGGAATTAAACCAGATGAGAGAGGCATCGAGTTTTGTATGGCACTCACAATATCTTTTGGATCACTCCATCCAAGCAACTTGCCTTCGTTTTGCCCAGAAGACTCAATTGCCCAAATGCCCTGCGAACTTACAACAAACAAACAGTCATTTTCAGAAATCTTTGTCTCTTTAACCATACCAACCTTTCTTGAATAGGGGTGAAAAGCAAGACAGGGCTTTCGCCCTGTCCTACCTGTTTTATGCCAAGATTTTGTTACTCTCTACTGAGTGGATTAGCCCTTTGTGCCACCGGAGCGGCTCAGGGTCATCACATCACCATCCTTCAGGACGGTAGTGCCATCAACGGGGACGCCGTTGACCGACACCGACTCGTCACCGCTCAAGTTGAAGTAGTCTTGGACGATTGCGTCGTCCACAGCATCATAGACGGTCTTGCCGACGAGCTTGCTGAAGCTGGCTGAGTTGAGACCATTGACGACTTGTACACCATTTGCCATAAAACATTCCTTACAATTGGGTGTCAATTTCTTTGACACCTTCTAACCGATCCAAAATACGAAGAAGGGAACATCCCTCCTTACCACTTTCATCTAGATATAGTATACCGTTGGGAAAAGAAATTCCAGAGATTTGTGTGTTTTTCTCGACAGAGAATCGAGATGCTTCGATGGATTGCATCTCTTTGATAAAGGTTTTAAACACAATATTGACAAGTCTCTTGACTTCCGATTCCTCGAACGTCTTACCAATAACTATTTGAAAAGTGTACTTCTTAGTTGCTACGCATCTTTCGACACCAGCAACATCTTGAATCTGAGACACCAACAGACTACTGACGGGGTAATTTACGCTACATTCCCACAAGTTGTTTTGTCTAAAAACACAAGATGGTGAGAAGATAGGTAAGGCCCCTAAATTTTTATGAACCAGCTTCTTTTTATATTCAGGAAGATCAGGACCATCATTATAACATTCACTGGCTTCACCTGTGGGTTGGCCGCAAATTGGGCATAGGACCTTAGTCCATTTGATGGCTGGATCTTTTGAAAAGAAAGGAGTGGTCATACAGATAAGTTAAGTTGAAAAGTTCCATCTTTCAAAGGAACAACTACTAAATCATGAAAATACTCAATGTGTTTGACGCAATTAAACAAATCATTTGCCCATACTCTTATCTCCATATCGGCGTGTTCACTACTACGTTGAAGGAGGACGCGTTTAATTTGATCTAGGGAAGCGGACCAAATAAGTTCGGTTGAAAGGGCATTACCTAGGATACCACGAGCAGCACCGCGTGCCTGCTTTTTAGCAGTCATACTATCATAGCCATCTTGAAGCATCTTAGATTGAAGTTCTGTAACTAATTTTTCGTAGGCCTCCCGACATTGCCATTCAATATCAATAACGTCTCTTGGATCTGAGTAAGGATCGTTCATTAAATTCTTTTCCAAAAGACCATATTTTTTAATCAGGGGATGCCACGCCCAAATAGATTCAGACTCATCAACATATCTAGTACTTCTTTGACTTACCGCTGTTCTAAACTTATGTCGTACTAATTCATGCGTTAAACCACGGCTGACGCCTCTAATATAGAAAGACAGCCAGCGTTCTTCTGGAAGTTGTGGAGTAACAATTTCCCCTACTATACTATTATTCTTTGTCTTTATAATTTCTGATAGAGCAAGAGGACATTTCTTTTGAACTGTTTCTTTTAAGAAGAAGCCTGTTTCCTTACCGCATGAAGAATGAAATCCAGCACTTTCTAATAGGCGGATGTTGTCAAAAACATCCCACTCTTTAATTGCCCTTATGTTCGCAGTAATTCTATACTTACCACTAAGAAAGGAAAGAAATACTGCCGGACGATTCAAACAAGAAAGGACGAGAGCCTCAGGTCTTATGTTGCTCAACTCAACAGTAACTGTCGCATGTTCCTGTACACTCCCATGATTCACCTCATTAATATGTTGATGATATTCTTTGGAGTTACGAGTCTTTTCCGACTTGGTTGAATCGTAGCAAACTCTTCCAGCAAGTTCAATCAAATTATCAGGTGGAGTGCTTTGAAAGTGATGAGGGAAGAACTCGCCTGAGATAGGTTTGAGTTCATTTGGAATGTGTAGTTCGCCAGATGCGTTGTCATAAACTAGTGATACCATCCGAACCTCCATCCTCTACCATAGGGTTTTTTGCCATATCCAGTTTGGATTGATTTAACATTTCGTGCGACGCCTCAATAAAGGAGAAGATACATTTTGACAGTCGATTAAATTCCTCTTCCTTCAGTTTTTCCTTTAGTTTCTTTAGGAAAAGTTCAGCATAGACACCCTTACTCAAAAAGAAGTAAATTATACCTAGGTTCTCAATAGAGACCGACAAGTCATTAGTAATTGAAATGATGGGATCTATTGAGTCGGAACTTTCCTTTATCCCTACTGTAATCATACTTTAACCTTGAAGTCAGGAAAAATAAATTTGATTCGGTAAAGATCTATTTTGGATTGTAGTTCTTTAATGGAAACCTTCTTGCTAAGGAATTTACTGACAAGTTCTTTGTCTGCATCTTCATTCAACAAAGGAGAAAGGATGGTTTTTTACTAGATCGTCTCAGAGAAGTAGTCACTCCACATAAACCAAGAACCTTCTTTCCTTCAAATATTTCGCCCGAACCATTCATGGGAGTGATTGCACCCGCCGGTTTAACAACCTTATTGATAAGATCGGATAGGTTGACCTGATCTACTCTCCGATATCCTCTTTTAACATACTTACTAATCACGGGTTCTATTGAAGAAAATTTCATAAGTAACTCAGAGTGAATTTAGAATTATCTGATAGCAAATAGGCGTCAAATTCATTCAAATTTATTTGACGTAGTTGAATTTTGTTTTCATCACAGTATTTGGCCAGTTCATCTAAGGAAAGAGTTTCAAAATCAATAGGTTTGGATGTAGCAATTACGTTCGTATATATACTGGGTGGTAAAAGAATATGTCCATCCGACGATCCATATATATGGAATGGGGTCAAAACTTTTTTATGACTCGCTCTTGACCAATGATGAAATCCATCATACAAAATTTTACGAGAAAAGTAAGGAACTTCTATCTTCATTCCTCTTTTTAACACAGTTTTATCATTTGCCCTATTTTTAATGAGATAGTATTTGGATATCGACTTTAGTACTTTATCGAATGTGATTGGCATCTGAGAGTCTTCCTAATACAAGGTAATCGCCTACAAAATAATGGGCGGGGGTGAAAGAGTAACTCATTCCAACCTCAACGGGTACGCGACAATGGAGTGGAGTAATCAGACCAGAAGTAAGTGGACGTTTTGGGTCAAACTCACTGGCCTTTACCCCAAACGCAATACCGAGTTTAGGATTTAGGTCAACAATATGATAGATCATACTTTCAGCAATCAAAAAAGGAGTGGGAGGGAAAAACCAGTCATTTAGGCAGTCATCTTAATGCCGCCAGTTCGACCACGCATAAACTTAATCTTCTCACCATACTTCTCAATAAGAAGATCTTTAAGGGCATTGGAGCTGGTGTTGAGACTCTCTGAGAGAGACTTTAGACTTGTGCCATCCGCAATAAGTTTTTCAACTGTGTCCCACTGAATAGTGGTTGAAAGGTCGGCCTTATTTACTAATGTACGTCTCGTGTTGTTACTCATATTCAAAATCTCCGTAGGGGGCTGCTGATGTAAATTGTAAAACTTTTCATTGCAAACATTGCAAATGATGGGGAACTTTGGTTTGCCTATCCCATACCCACTATATATTAGTGCATCTTCGTTCCAAAATCCATGAAATTGTCCGCAATAATCACAAATTGCCTGATGGGGATACTTCTTGTTCGAATTTTCATTCATAATTACGGGCAAGTGTATATCCTTTTAGATGGAGAATTAACATGGTTTTTGCTTCACTTTTTACTGGGCTTGTTGTGGGATTTGTGTTCGGCGTTCTTTTTGGTCGTAAAAATAAGAATTCGGTGGAAAAGGCTGTAGAACAGGGCAAGTCTAAGATTGGTCTTTAATCAGACCTCGGCTTTCTAAGGTCCAAAGAGCATACTGTATAGTTAAAAGATGGTAGAACTCATCAACCAGTTCTTCATTTTCATACTCTGTGCATGTCAATCCAGTGAAGGATTCATCCCCATTAAAGAGGGTGGCTGTGGTTAAAGCCGCCCTTACTTCATTATAAGAGTCCATGTCTTCGTAGTCGTCGGCGGAGATTTGTTCTGAAATTCCCTTGTATATTCTCAGAATCACATCCTTGTTTTTATCAAAAAATTCGGGGATGTCTTCACTACATAATGTTTCAATATTCCCGAGTATCATCATCTACCTCACTGTCTTCATCTGGATCAAAAGGTTGAAATCCATCTAGTTCTTCGCCCTCAAACATTAAAGGATCGTCTGCTTCATCATCATAGATATCGTCTACACTAAATTCGTCTGGATCAAATTCAGGATCGAACTCATTGAATTCATTTTTGGATGGGATCACTTCATATCTCCTTTCACTTGTTATGTACCGGCCACTCCATCAAGAGTAACTAAAAACGGTTTGTCCGTAATTGAATGTTGTTTCGACTCAATAAAGATCTTATGGACTGAAGCCATGACCCTATCATACAGCGTTTTCTTTCCACGAAACATAATAAGCATATCTCGACTGGGAATGGTGGCAAAAAACTGCCCACGAAAATAATCAAAATACTTTAGGTATAGGTCGGGAAATAGAATGCGGGAAGCATCATAAGAGTCGGTTTCACTGATGATTACAGCACTTCCATCATCAGCATGTGCATTTTGCACCTTATGAATTTCGACTTTATTGAGATTAAGCAAAGATACGTCGTGTAACCATTCTAAGGAAATCTTCTTCCTCTTCAAGTACTGAGTAGTTAAGGATTGAGTAAAGTGAACGCCGTCTAGTACGTAGTATATTAGGCAATCGTTCACAAATTCAGTAGTGGCCATTGCGTCAATGCCATCCCTATTAACAGAAGAGATGCGTGGCATTACTAAATGGCCGTGTTTCTCTACATCAAAATAGGCAAAAGCGTAAATTGATTCAATAACTGAGTTTATTTTGTCCAAGCCATCAGGCGTGATCGTGTCTTTCTCTATATCACCCTCAATAATTTTGATAAGCGGTCCAAGTGCCACATTCTCATTATTAATGATGAGTTTATCCGGCATGACTTTGATATCCGGATATTGTCTTAAAAAGTCAGATATTATTTTTGTTTTGTCCATAAAGTTTTATATATCTGTCCCAAAGGACAATAGAGGCTGCCGAAGACACGTTAAGACTAAGACCTCTTGGTGATGGAATACTGACTACATACCTACACTGTTTTAGCATTTCTTTGGATATCCCCGAGTCTTCGCTGCCTAAAACATAAATACACCTTTTAGGATGCTTAAAGGTCTGTAAGGGAAGAGATCGTGAACATTGCTCCACACCCACCACTACGCAGTGATTTGGTCTTGTCTTAGCAAAATCTTCGACAGTAGGATAGTTAAAGCAAGGTTGACAATTGTTTGACCTCACAGTATCACCATGCATATCTTTATAGCGAGGACCTACTGTAAATAGGAAGTCAGAGGCATTAAGTGATGCGGCGGTCCTAAACATAATTGAAGTATTGCCATGTAGTCTCGGACCCTCAATACCTATTCCACACCACCTTTCAAGGTCTCTGTTCCTATACTGTTTGTCCTTGATTCTTCTTAAGAAATTCAACATTTTCAGAAAGATCCATTAAGACAAAGTAAAGGTCGGACACAAAGAGATCGATCATTTTATCTGGGATCGAGCCATGATAAGAGGACATGAACTTGTAAGTCATATCATGTGGATCCGACTCGTATTGAATTGTATACTTATAGGATTCTAGTCTACCCTCCGTAATTGTGTGTGCCAACTTTTTATTGAAGACATCATTTTTTGCACAAAGTGAAAATCCGACAGATACCTGATTATTGTCCGGAAAGTATTGTGCGGCTACTAGGCCTGTGGGTGAACGATCTTTGTTTCTAATATACTTCTTGTAAACTCTCATCTTAATCCTTTCATACATTGAGTTCTTGACGAATAATAAGCCACCGGGGATCCAAACCACTGGATGAATCTAGTTGATTCAAGTAAGTCACACATTCCTGTAATGACTCAAACATTTCTTCCTGCTTGAAAATAGCAAATGCCCACAGAGGAGCCTTGGTTAAACCTCTAGGAAATATACCAAGAACCGGTTTCTTTTGCCTTTCAGCAGTAATAATTTCATCTACTGTTCCGAACATAAATATGTCCGTATCTATGTACGCGATGACAAAGTCACAATAATCAATCATTCTGAGGTCTTGTCTTCGTATCTTCTTAGCAAAAACACGCAGTTCATCAAACTGGCGTTCGGCCTTTAATTTCTTACATTTATCTTTTTCCCATCCTACTTCCGAGTCCATCGGATGAGGTTTATTAGTAGGATCAAGACATTTGATGCCGAGATAACTAATCCTTTCCTTTAGCTCTTTTCGCCACGATCTACCGTCGTCTGCGGCAAAATCAATTGGGCCACTAAGATAGCACAGGGCTGATTGGAGTTGGTTCAATGAAATTATCCTTATTTGTGAAGTAACTAATGGCCCATTTAGACGCTGCATTTTCCTGATTGTATGGACCTTTACACTGCTGAACAGTGCCATTTACATACATTGCTAGCGACGCCCTACTACCTTTGTAGGTAATTGTGTAAAGGAAGATACGGCCTTCAACCGCATCTTTAGCATACGTTGCAATACAGTGTGACATTTCCGCCCCCTCGCTAATAATGTCCATAACAGTTTCCAATCTTTTCACATGTTTGTTTTCTTTAATTGTGAAAGGAGGGATGGCGGTTTTTGTTTCTGAGAGTAGGCTTGGATCGGCCTTAAACCTATTCAGTCTATGCCATTCTATGGCGTCTTTGGTTATATTAAATAAGTTACGTTCTGACGGATTATTTCTTAAGTAATCATGTATATAGGTTAAGTAGCTGATAATATCGTATTTTTTTCTTAAAGTTAAACGCTGGCCGAATCCACGTTTCCACAAGTGGAATCCTTTTCTTATTTGTTTATCATCAAAGCGTGTGATGCAGGTATATTCAATACATCTATGAAGATAAAGAAAGAAGCGACGTTCTAATGAAGTTTGCAAGTAACGATCTAAAGGAATGGGATATTCTATGTATGCATATTCACGAACATTTGTTAGCCAATGCTTATAAAACTTATTGGTTGAGTTAAGGAGATGGTAGAAGTTTTTTACATTACCCTCTACTATTTTTGTATCAATGGTTGTACCATCCATGCCGAAAACACTAGGTTGTTCTTGCAGTAAGGATATCCCTAAGTACCGATACTTAAAAAAATCATTTCGAATGTGTGGATCTTCTAAAACCTTCCTGCAATGACTCAAATCGTGTAGTTTATATTTTTTAGGGCCTAATAGAGAAAAACACCTTCTATGGAAGGAAAGGTCAGACTCTGTCAAATTCTCTTTGAGTATCTTTTGACACTCTGCCCCAACACGATTTCCAAGAGCTTTACTAAACTTCATGAAAGAAGACTTTACAAAGGAAAGAAGTTTCGCCCCTTTCTTTTTATCAGTCCAGTCAATAGGATTTTGTTGCACAACAACATTGTACAGGCTCATTGCTAAGGAGCCAACGACCTTATAAGTAGATAAGGCATTAAAGGAGGCGAGAGTGGGTGGCATCCATTTTTGTGTTGTTGGTTCAAACTGGATTGTGTGAGTTCCCAGTTTGTCATGACTAACGAAGATGGTGTTCTTGTTAGAAGTGACCTTAAACCTAGTCTCAACAGTTGCAGGATTCACTGCAACAATCGTGGGCGGGGATTCTAGCAAGCATCCACTTTCTGTATAATTATCCACAGATAGAGCCTCCAATAATTGAAGTGTAAATAGGAAGGGTGACTAGGAACCAATTCCAATCAATAATGTGGGCGAGTTTAAGATCGATGAAGAGGACAGAAATCTGCACGATAAATAAATCAATAATGTTCGGGATTCGCGTTACGATACTCCACATATTTCCTCAATCCTTCTGAGATTGGGGTAAGACAAGTTTTATGACGACTACATGAGTAGAGCGGATCGCCCTGTCTCATTCCTGCTAAAAGATTAAGGTGATTGTATAAGTTATCTTTGTTCATATACCAATTCAACTGATTGACAAGGTACTTATTCGTTGTGGCAATGCCTGTGCCCACATCTCTCATTTGCACCTTGTTCGCTGCCATGTCTATAAGGTTATCAATACAATCATCGATATAGACGTAGTCACGATCTACGAAGCCTTCGGCGTAAAGATCGATACTAGAACCGGATTTGATACGATCGTAAGCCAAGGGTACGAAATTACTTCTTTGTCTCGGCCCATAAATATTGAAGAAGCGAGCAATACTGTAGGAAAGGCCAGATTGCTTAACTATTTCTTCGCCCGCTACCTTAGATTTAGCATAAGGTGAATAGGGTTTGAGGTTGTAGTCTTCGCTCGTACAGCCATATACTGAAGCACTAGAAGCAAAAACGAAGTGGATTTCTGGATTGTATTTGAGGCACATGTTTACTAGCCACGCAGTGCCCAAAACATTATTTTCAAAGTATTCTTGGGGTTTTTCAACAGATTCAGGGGCGGAGATGGAAGCGGCAAGGTGATAAATAGTGGACGCATTATTTAATGCAGAAGCAAATAATCCTTCGGTAGACTTTGTCCTGCATCCAACACGACACTTTACTTCTGTCCAACTAACTCTTCTTAAGAGTTTTTCTTTATCAACACCTATTACCCACTGACCCGGTATACTAGCAAGTTTATCTGCCAGATGCCCCCCAATAAACCCCGCCGCCCCCGTCACAATAATCGGCTTATCCATTGCTTTTTCCTTTAGTCAGTAATTCTTCTGATCCCAACCCGCCTCTTACAAGTATACCCTATTCGTTCAAGGGCAGACTTAAGCATAGCATTATCGGGGCCATACCTCAGTCCGATCTTTTCAGACACCACCTTCATGCCGCCCGAACAAATTTCCGGATCCTCAACTAATACTTTCAACTCGTCTAGGTCGATCATATTAAAGGCCATACGGTCTAAACTGTTCATATCAAGAGGGTCTTCGTCAATTAATTCACAGCCAAAAGCTGTAATAAGACGGCCCTGTCCTGTGATACGAACAGCATTAATTTGTTGAAGATATGATTCAATGATATTGTCGATAACATCCTCATCCAAACCAGTACACTGCTGAATAATCTTTTTGGAGACAGGTCTGTTCCTGTTCCCGATCATTTTCTCATAAATAACCTCTAAATATTTAATGTCCCCAGATTCCAGTCCCCACTCATTAATATTATTGATTTGCAGTGTTTTAATAACCGTTTCAAGTGAATAGGGGAGATTATATACAGCCATGACCTTGCGTAAAAGATCTAAGCGATGAAGGACTGCTTTCCTCGGAGTGCCCCTAGAACTTTTTGCAAGCAAACTGAGGGCCTCTACGTCGGTCCCTAGGTCTATGCCGCATTTTTCACCAGCCTTAAGTAGAATCCTTTCAAGACTTGGCACAGTATAGTAAGAAGTGCTGATGATTCGACAGCGTTCACGAAGTGGTTTAGACAGTTTGCCAACATTCGTGGTTGGAAGAACAAAACAGGTTTTGGGGGCGGACATACCAGCCGCACCACCACCTAAAAGTTGGAAGTTTTCAATCCACTCAAGCAAAATTACTTGGGCACTTTTGCCTATAGTGTGTGCCTCTTCTATGTAGACTACATCATTGTCCTTGGCAACTGACGCAATATCATAAACAGACTCGCCATTTTTTAGGTCAGACCCTATATACTTTACTACCGATCCACCCGTCATACCAGAAATGATTGTTGCAATGGTAGATTTGCCAGTACCAGCAGGTCCGCCAATAATATAGGATGGAATAGGTTGCTTGAGTGCCTTGGACCCCTCAATATCCAAATTAATGAGTGCCTTAATGTTGTCTAAGCCGACCAATTCCGACATTTCTGTAGGTCTCACATGGCTAGAAATCCCTGAACTAGTCATTACATACCTCTTTCTATAAAAGAAAAGACGTGGAAGTGCTTTCACACTTACACGCCTGACCGTACCCGAAGAACCTTGTTTTTTAGTTTAAGTCAGAACATCGCTGACAAATATCTGATTCTGCACGAAACTCAGTAAAAAGTTGCTGAGTTTTCTTAGAGATGTATTCTAGCCACTCTGGCGTGACTGTATTGTTGAACATCATGGCCTTATTTCTTTTGTTAATTCGGGCCAAATCCTCATACCATCTTCCATTAGTATAAAAATCTAGTCTAATAAACTCTGGACATGACGTAAAGTGAACCTTGTACTTATCCATTAGCACCTCCAAAGATACATACTATTAGGCACTGAACGACAGGATTCTACTCTTTTATCGTGCGGTTACGTAAATTTTGTCATCTCTTTTGCAAATTTTTGCAATTTTATTATACCTGTTATTGTTAAGGTTGTAGAGGCGTGTGGCAATAGATCCAGTTGCGTCTAGTTGAACCGTTCGCCCCTTCTTGATTTCATTAAAGACGAAATCATACTTCGAGCCTACCGGTCTGCCAACCTTGCTCTTGGGTATCGTATTTTTCCGAACAATCTTAAACTTTACCTTGCTTGCTTTCGACATAAAAAACTCCAAAAAAATTAAAAAACACTTGAAAACTAAAACCTTTGGGCTTACTTTACACGTAAGTCATCGGTTTTACTACGCATTAGTTTCGCCGAGAAGTTCCGAGATGCTGGGGCTTTAAAAGAAAACTGAGATTAAACGATTGATTCAAGAACCGGCCCATTAAAAGGCTGAGGGAACTAGGCCGACCACCTAGGAATCATACCAGAAGAATCGGTTGGGTTGAAACAATCAAAATCCAAGCTCTGCTCACCCAGCAACTTGGTCCCGAAGTAAACCCAATACAATACTCTGTGACTTACAGGCTGCACAAGCAGCATAGGAAAGAACGAAGAGGCCCTTCGGGAATAAGGGGGTCGTACGTACTACTCAGATTCAATTAAGGACAGATACTCCAAGTCTCTCTTTAGATCCTTTGCTTTCTCAATAACCCACTCAGGACTGACATCTTCAGCCGCCGCTAATTCTTTAATAAAGGAAATGATTTCGGCCAGCACGACAGTCGTATTGGTTGTTACTTCCATGCCAAACTCCTTCTTCGATTAGGAACTCTTTTTCTAGCAAATGAGCAATGAGAGAAAATGTTGCCCCATCATCATTTCATGGACAAACACCTTGCGATCAATAAGCATACACTGATCCCTTTTATTCTTTCTTTGCTTGGGGGATGGTCCCCGACACCCTCCTAATGGGCACTTTTAGTCATCCGACGCATCTTCTCAATGCCCTGATTGTTTTTATTACTTACACTCTGAATAGATAAGTTGTTAAGAGCAGCAACCTCCTTCAGTGTCGCGTCTTGCATCGTATACTGCTCCACAACCGACTTTTTGTCGGCAGGCAGTCTCTCTAAGGCTTTTTTGGATACATCTATCAGTTCTTCAGTCTCAATGTCAAAATCTTGGATATACCACGTTTTTCCATCCATAGAGTCTTTGAATTTGGACTTGAGTTTCAAGTCTCTTGCAATCCTTTTTCTTTCTGACCTCTTCGCCCACATACTATTGTAGTAGATGAATTGCTTGAAGGAATGCTTACAGTCATACCTTTCTATGTTGGTAAGAAGGGTTACAAACACGTCTTGAACCAAGTCTGGATTGTAGTCAACCACACTGGCGATCAAAGAAGTAACTTCTGTAGAAAATGAGTAAAGAGCCTCCTTGGCTGTTTTATGGTCGGGGAAAACGGCGTTAAGTGATTGCTTCATTAAGGGAGTTCCTCGACTTGATATTCAAGGCGGTGAATAACACTAGTAGGATTGAAATTGTTTACATTCAAAATTACAAGAGACATGCCTTCCATCGTTTTTTTCTTTAAAGTCTCTTTTGCAGCAAGAACCGCATCCGATTTTGACCTATAAAAAACTTCAGGACAAACAAATTCAAAATCACCATTACCCGTGGAGTAACCAACAAGCCAAATACCACCTTTGTAAAGATTAGAATTTGGCCCATTCCGTACACTCATTACTATTTCTTCTTTTTCTTGTTGATTCATACTTCATCCTTCACGCTAGTAATAACTCTTTCTTGGCCATTCCCGAAAATCTATTAAGCAAACGTCCCGCCCCCATATCTACAGCCTGTCTAGCATTAGCGTATGGAAGAGTTTGACTGTGACGAGTCAAACCTTGGACAATACCCCACGGAGTGTTAGGTGTTCCCCCATCAATATGATTGAATTGTTCGGCCATCTCATAGCCTGACACTAGAACCTTCCTAGTAAGTGCCGTGTCCACCTTCATCTCATAAAAATAGTCAATAACATCTTCCTTCTCTAAGGCTACTTCATGCTGACGCAACCAATTTGCAATAGGAGTAATGTTTGGTTCTGAAAAAACACACAGCGTTTCCATTGCCTTATTAAGCATCAGCAACACTTTTTGATAAGCATCACCCACATGACGCAATCGAGTCTTCACAATTTCATTCACATCCCAACAAATATGATTGCCACAGACGTTGGCAACCATAAAGGAAGTAATTGAGACGGAACCGTCGCCCACCTCACTGTTCCGAAGAAACATCCCCTTCATCATCTTATTGCCATTACCATCATCAAAGCCGAAGTTAGGATTAACCATAAAGGCAAACATATCACGATCACCGGCATACAGACCTGCTGGAGCAATCAAGTCGCCCGGCTTAATATTAAGTCCAAAGTCTGAAGACCCAATAACATCCCTATCAGTTGCTAGGCGACTGCCCGGTTGATCGACTGCGATGGGTCGGGCGGGCGGTACTTTCCAGCCTGCCCGTTGCAAGCGGTACAGGAAGGGGATTAAGTCAGCATTATAGATACGACTGTATTTTTCAGAAGTAATACTACGGACTACATTCGTATTCCGGTTTGAGAGAAGGATGCAACGAGCGTCCGGCTTTTCTTCCAACGTCTTATTAATTCGATGATTAATAACTTGAGTTGCTAGGTGATTACTCAGTTTGCCCACGATACCCCTACTCGGATAATCTGTTCTGTGACACATTTGTTCAAAGGCATAGTTAGTAGGGGCAAACTCCCCTGAGTCAGGTGTTTCAAAAACAATTCCTTCGTCTCCAACGGTTTTCGCCCCAATAGATGCTAAAGGAATTACGTGTTCTACTGAAACTTCTTTAAGTTGGGTACAGGCCGCTTCAAGCATTTCGATTGAGTCAAAACGTTCATCGGGTGGACGACTTGACCACTGTGTTGATGCATCATACAAGTTCATAAAGGATCCTTTACTTAAGGGGGCAAAAAAATTCAAACGATTCAGTTCTCATAAGAGAACTTCTTGTGTTTCCAATTACTGTCAATTGGAAGTATTCCATTAAATCTAAGTACACTTTCCACTTCCCACCAATCTACATAAGGCTTCTTGTTTATGGGAAAGACTAAAGGACAGCCTACTGCTTTATCATCAATGTATACGTCGGCAAGCACTTTATCTCTATAACTATCCTCTGAATCTCTGACTTGTTCACGCACAAGTATTGGCTTTTTTAACCGTTCATTGCACCAATTATATGCCTGAATCCTATAACCTTTTTCCGTCTTATAACTTGTTTTATTACATCTACAGGTGTTGAGGACTAGGGTATGTCCCGCATCAATAAGGGCATTACACACGCCGATCGCGTAAGGTACCTCATTCCCAACTTCTGGCCACGCTCTTTCAACCATGGTGCCATCAAAGTCTAAAGCAATAGTCATTCGGATACCTCATACTTTTCATTGCCTGCACAAATACTAATAATGCCTTCAATAGGGATCATTCTGTACGGACTCCCCTCCCCTACAGACTTCCTGTCATAAGTGAGAATTAAATCCCTTTCTTCTGGATTATATCGCATTTGCCCACCATTAGCGTATTTATGCACACCCATCCTACCATTAATAACTCGAATGGTTCCATCCGTTCGTTTCTTGAATTTTACTCCAAAAAACTTCCCTTTAGTTTGACTTCTCAGTAGATGAACTGCTGCCTGCCTGCTGATTGACTGCATTTTCTGCTCCTTTGACATCGAACTCGCGACTGAACTTTGCTGCACCCTTACGCATCCACTCCTCCAGAGGTATGTGCCTAAGCCAGTGAGAAACCGTAGGAATGAAACCAAAATCCTCCAGACAGTGTTGTTCACCAATAAAGCGAACAGGGACCTTGTCCCCACTTGAATTAGTAATTGTTGCCCCAAACACTTGTTCGGCCTCAAAGATTCCCATTGTATGATGTCTCAAAGCCCTGTGTTGTGCATCTGCCCAATGAGCCTTTGAAGCATCAAACCAAGTATGGATAGGAAGATAATCCTCGGGCTTACCTCCATATCGTTTTGCACTGGATAGGGCGTGATGATATGAGTGTGCCACTACAAACCCTCCTCTTCAATTGTTTCTGCAATATCATATGATGTAGGATTATACTCTTCTGAAGTTACATAGTCGTAGTGATCATTTTTGATGAACATTTTTACCACATCCAGCGTCACCGTTCCGTATCCGCCCTCATTATTTTCATAACCGCACGGCACAAAGTCATAAAGTCTATCTTCAAGACCTCTGATTATATCCTGATCTTTTTCGTTACAATAATCTTCAATCACCGCACCCGTTTTATCCATTAAAATAAGTGACATTGTGTCACCACTATCTCCACTTCCCGAATACTCAAATTCTACCGTCTGAACTTCTGGATACTTCTTCCTTAATTTTCTAACCAAATGAAGCAATGCTTCTGCTCTTTCTTTATCTACCTTCATGTTCTTTTTCCTTTACTGTAATGTAAACTCTTTGATACTCAGCACGCTTTGCCTGATTTAATTCACCAAGTGCATTTGCTACCTTAGAAGCACCTTGCCATCCGTGTACCAAATACGAAACGGCTTGATCCTTACTCCAACACGCTCGACAATAATTCTCAGAGCAGGTTCCGCCTCTATTAGTTTTAGGGCAAACATTTACGCCTTCGACATAATTTGCGACATCATCAATAACGGTTGTGCCCGCAGATAAATGAGGGATTTGGGGCGGAATCTCATTAATATACAGGGCTGATGGACGAACCGATACATTTTTCAAACGGGCTAATGAACGGAGTGGCACATTCCATTGTCTTGACTTTACGTACCAACAGCGGGTGGGAAACCAAAAATTAATACTGGGGAGGTTTTTGCACACCCTATAGAAGAGCCAGATACTGTCAGGATGAAAAAAGTCGCCCGAGTCAAAGAAGCGAAAGTGCCCATTTTGGACACTTCCTTGAATCGCTTCCAAAAATGTATCATACAGAAGGTCTCTGCCCTGACTTGTTTTTAGGTGATGCTTTAACCATCCGTACCGTATGTACTGTGCCTTGAGTACATTCGGCATATTATACCGATTAATTTGTGCATAACAAGTACCACAAATAGAGTTTTCACCATATACAGCAAGAGGACAGGCCCCATTCTTACCTGCTGGCAAGCTGAATGAGTAGCAGGACATATCCTCTGTCCACGAGAGGAGGGTTGTCGTCTCACCCCCATATTCAATCTTATACTTAGATTTGCTCATCAACTCTCCTGCAATAGATTACGTAAACAATATATAGTCAATGATGTACCGTGAAAGTCTGCAAAACTATCTCGTATATTTTCATTAGCATCAATTACAATAACGGTTTCAAAATGCACCTCGTTGTAGGCTTTTTCTAAAGTAGCACCAGATTCTATATAGTCATCAATAAATACGCAGGTCTCGGAAAGAGATGGATATTGTTTATGCTTATCCAGATCGGTATGTATCAAGATGTGTCTGGGGCGAATGGCCTTTATGGCAGAAGACAAAATAATGCCGGATGCCCCACGAGTAATCAAATAAAGAGAGGTGCGATTTAAAGAAAGGCAGATTGAATCTAGTATTTTAGATGCAGCCCTTGCAAATTCTTCTTGTGTTTTGCGATTATGATAACCGTCTACAGCATCGCGATAGTTGTCTGGTGTATAAAGTTCTAACACAGTTTCACCTCCCTAAGTAGGTGGCCTCAAGAGCATCAGCGATTTCTTCGAAAGTCAAACATAGTAAATCATTAGCACTAGAACAACTCTGAGTACCACCAAGAAGCGTAATGAAAGGATCAGAATCACCCATAATATCTTCAAACCATAGAGATGGAATCTTTCTACTTTCATAATTACTCGCGGGGTCTTGGTACAAACTGTCTCTAACCAGCCCCGCCCCCTCTATTCCTAGCCTCGCTCCTGTCAAACATGCCACCCCTAAACAACAGTACCTGTTATTGTCTATGTCCCCCAGTTGTTTCTGCATTTGCCCATACCTACCCGACCTCAAATCCTTTACCCACTCCCGTACAAACTCTTCTTTCGTAATACTCATTCTTAAGATCCTTTCGACGGGGTTTGGGGCAGTAGCCCCAACAACCAGTGAACACCAGACGTCTCGTTAGGATGAATGGATACATCACCCTCTAAACTGCGAAAAACCAGAACAATGTCGTTTGGTTTGGGATGATTCCTTTTTTTCCACAACGTTCCTACAACGACATTGTCTATAAGAACGTCGAAGTCATCTTGACTTGTTTTAGTGGCGGGCCTAAAGGAAACATCTTTCTTTTTACTCATACTCATCTTTCATTTCCTTTCCTACACCACTTAAAAGTTCCCTTTCCGCCTCTTCCCTGTTTAAGTACCACTTGTAACCTCTTCCTTCCAGTAGGTCTTTATTCATTTAAGAACCGCCCTTCTTACTGGTACCTTTAACTCCAAATAATTCCCAAAGTCGCTCCGCGTCTTAATCTTCCTCAGATGTGTTTGAATTGACTTTCTGACTTTGGGCTGAATTTTGATTCGTTTCACCTTAAGCTCCTAAGAAGTCGCTTGGGTCAATACAAATTTGGTACGGGGAATAATCTACATCAATGCACATTTGATTTAATCCATTATAGCCTCTGAATTTGCCTCTTCTCTCACCCCCGCCCACCATAAATCTAATCCACTGTCCAAACCTAAGGACAGTCGAATTATTTAATATATCCTTGTAAGTATCTGTTTTGCCACACCTTCTTCCGAATGAATGATTCACTTCTTCACCTTTCCTTTTGCTCTTTCTAAAGGTTTTGTACTGAGGGGATAGTTGATGTGTGAGTTTGCGTGGTTGTATGATGTCTTTTGGGTGGGTTGGGGGCGGAAGTACACCGTCGCCTTCATGGGCGTGCCCGCCACGAGGTTGTCGCGGAGTTCACGAAGGGACTTCACGAGTGGGGGGCCAATATTGATTTTCTTACGGGGCATAGGATTGGTTCTTTGTTGATTGGGTGTTCTCTCGTACGGCACAAGGCTGAAAAGTTCCATCTGGCATCGGAACAACGACCCAACGACCATTCGCGTGGGCAAAGATGCCACTCTTGAAGCCGGATGCTTGACCTTCTTGACGTCCGACAGTGTTTCCAATCAGGTAGCCGAAGAAGAAGATGAGACCCGCCGCGATGATCGCACTAATGACAGAAGGCCACGGGGATGAGGATGGTTTGTTGCTGTTTGATTGGTTCATGGCTGGTTCTCGTGGAAGAGGATGAGGGCTTCGAGGAGGGTGGGGTGAAATACTGCGGCGTGGGAAAGGTCGGCGACCATCGCATAGGCGACAATCACAGGCAGAATGGGTTCTGATACGCCACGCAACCTAACGGGGAAATAGCCCTTGTCGAGGGCCGCTTCGAGCAGGCAGCAGGTGATGGCGTTGGCGGCGGCGTCCGCGTCGCGGCCTTCGGTGCCCTTCCACCAGCGGCCGTGCGCGTATTCGAGGCCCGGCACCGCCAGCGAGGGCTTGCGTGCGGCGAGGGCGAGGTAGCGGGCGGGCAGGTCGAAGCCCGGCTCCTGAAGGGCGTCGCGGGCGTGTTGCATGAGTCCCTCCTTGCTGAGGCCGACGGAATGGATGCCCATGCGAGGATTCGTGGCGATCCGCTCCAGTGCCTCCGCGTACCGTGCCTCGCGGCGGGCGGTGGCGAGGAGGGCCGAAAGGGTGTTCAGACCGATGGCGGTCATCTTCGCTTCTGGTTCGCTGGTAATGTGGACCTCAAGTTCTGTGAGTTCCTCGCTCGTCAGCCTCTTCACGGGTTCACTCGGCATGGGGCTTCTCCTTCGCGGCTTTCTTTCCATCGTCGTATCCGCGGTTGTAGGCTTCGGACTCTTTGGTGTGGTGCCACGGCGGCCCATAGCGGTCGCGGCCAAGGTAGCTGTCGCGGAAGCCATCCTCGTACAACTTGGCGAGCAACTTGTCGCACTCTTGCACGATCTTGTTCATGCCTTCTCCTTCGCGGCGGCTGCGACCTCGGGGGTGGAGTAACACTCCGCAATGCGAATAACGGACTGCCCGTATTTGAACGGGAAAGGTAGCACTTGGTCCTTCTCCCACACTTCCGCCATAACACCAGCCACGCACCCGTCCGCCGTCTCGGGCAGCGTGCCGAGTAGCCGCTTGTTGGTGTCCCCCACCCGCACGTAGCCGGGCGGGACCGCGTGTGCGGCTTGGAGGGCAGCGGTGATGGCTCGCCGAAGGCTCTCGGGATTCGTGCAACGCCAGTCTGAATCATGTGCGGCGTCAAGCAAGTTGTCGGCAACCGTATAGAACTGGTTAGGTGCTAGCATGATCGTTCCCCTTAAACTTTCTTAAATGAAATGTACACTCAACAACTAATGCAATCCTCATATGACATGAGGGACATTTCTTCTCTACAGTAGATTTGAATACTTTTCCTACTAAATCTACGTTGTCAAAATCAACATCATCCACTAAGTCACCAATCCATGCCTTGCAATACGGGCAACTGTCATAATCCTCACCCTCTTGATCTTCATCTTCATCATCTGTAAGTAGTCTCATTTCGACTCCTTCAACTCATTATGAGGAATGATTTTCTTTTCATAAACTTCCTTCCGACCATCTGGCAGATCAACGACTACCCACGCTCCGCGACTATGAGCAAGAATACCACGCTTAAAACCTTCCCTATAACCAATAATATATTCGGATAAAGCGGTAGTAGCAATAATTGCAATCATAAAGACCCAGAAGAGTAAATCAACTTTCATCATTAAACAGTTACTCTTTTTCAATTCTTGCATCTTTGATCCTTTCAAACTCTTTCTTTATCCTCTCCACATCCTTTGGCTCTATCCGTCCAACGATCCTTCCATGTCTTACGTCTTTGAAACGAATACTGTCATAACCGAACTCTTTCAAAGCCTCTTCCACCCCAAACTTTCCCATCTTTTCAGCATCTGACATTAAATGAAGACATTCTGCTAAGAGGGACTCTAATCCTTTGGTATACCCCACATTCGATTCATTCTGTCTCGCCGCAATATGCGTCGTAATGTCTGAGGGTCTTCCACACATAGCACAAATAATATGAATGTTAGGTCTGAGTTCTACCTTTTCTTTGTCACACCTTGGACAATCCCACTTAGCATCCGGAACACCTCCGGGATGCGTCATTTCCAAACTACATCTTTTGCAATACATTAATATCTCCTTGCACCCTAATAAGTTCTCTCATTAAGTCACGAATTTGTTTCAATAATACTACTGTCGCAGTTGAATCTTGTATAGGCAGAATCTCCCCTAAATTACTGTAATCATATGATTCACTCTGCTCATTTTGTCCAACCTTCTTTTTCTTTTTTGGCATACTTATTCCTTACAAGAGTTGTATCACCTGCCCATCATTACTTGAATGATAGACTTCATCAAATAAATTACATACCCACGGCAAACACCTGTAGCAGGGACGACTCAACCGCATCTCACCCTGATTATTAAAACGAAAATTGACCAAGGATAAGCCACGTAAAGACTTATCCCTTAGTTTTAAGTACGCATCCAACTCGGAGTGTCTCTCATCAAACAAGTAGCCGAGCCTTTTAGCCTCTGGATGAGTCTTACCCCTACAATTAGTGCCTACTGCTTGAATACGATTCCTATGGAGGATGAAGGAAACATGCTTGAAGTCTCTAGTTTGAAGTTGGGCGAGGGCGATTGATCGAGCCACTTGAGAAAGGTCATCAATCTTGTTCTTATTCATTGTTATTCGATCTTTTAGAAGCACACTGCAACCACTTCTTCAATTGGAATTTCCTTCATAAAGATGCTCCTTCCTTGGGGGCGTGGGGCACCGCCCCACTCGCAGCTTTCACTTCCTGCTCATTTAACTGACGAATAGATCGATACGGCTGATTCTTATTGACCCTCATACCCGTCAAATAATTATATTCATTATCGGAAGTAGTTCTTACAATATCTCCATAGGCAGACTTAATCTTGACTATTGTAGAGACGGCGTTTGGCCCCGCCCCCAACCTTTCTACTACTGTTTGGCCCGGTTTATACAACAAAGGAAGCACTCCATTAATAGGCTATGGGTTCAACGACGCAGTCAGTGGGACCTTTTCTGTCTTTCCATTGTGACTTTCTTTCCCGTCTTATTTAATTCCACCTTAATTTGTAACGTTTTTAACTGTTTAAGTAGGACCTTCAAATCCTTCAAAGTAAGGCAGTATCCATCAAAGTTGGCACAAACATGAGGATGATTCGATTCGAACTGTACAATGTAGTCATCTCCCCAAAGGATTTGACCATACTCCACAATTTGGAGGGTCCATCCTTCATTGCTACCCATTTGATGAATGAGGCCACGCGGACTTACCACATAATACTTACTGCGATGATTCAAAACTGTTTCAACGGAGTGAAGATTCCAAAGGAAATTATTGAGGGCGACCGGATCCATCTTTTATTCCTTCCTTTAATTGATGCATATAAATGAGGCGGTACAGATGGGTAGCAGGAGATTCATCATCCCTACTGGGGATCTGTATTAGTTCATCCTTACTCTCTAAATACCACACATTGTCACTTACTATTTTGCCCCAGTTCCAACCTTTCGGCAAGTAGAGGAGTGCAGATTCAAAATTGTCAGGATAGGGGTGCGAGTTCATTCTTTAATTCTCCCTCTTTCCTTTAGTCATGATCATAGTCCGAAATATCAATTACAGCTTTGCCATTTTCCCCTCTTGTTACTTGTATGCGTTTGTGATCCCCAAAATAAGCACTCAGTTCTTCATCAGCAACTAATTCAAAGATTTGACCAATAATTTTAGCAACATGCTGCTTGGCGGAATTGTCACTTTTATATATTGTTTCATATCCATTTCCATAGTCGCCCTCCCCCGTATCATCAAATTTATACTCTGTTTCTTGTACACCAAAGTAACAAACATCCCCATCATTAAAGTATGGAGTATATTGAACCCACTGGAAACCAAGGAGGTTAGGATGAATGGCAAAAGCATCTTCAGCAATTCTTCGTATTACTTGTTCGAAGAGTTCTTTCCTTTCTTGATCTAACTTCTCCTTTTGTTCTGAAAGTTCCCTAAACCTATCAAGCACATCAACCATCGGAGGTCTCCAATCTTCTTTTAGAGGCTGCAAAAACCATTATAGGAGGGATCTACTTTTGTTATCTTCTCTATATTGATCGAATCAATAATGGAGAGGTCCAATTCAACCCTCGCTTTGACCATTTGAAGATCTGCCTTAATCTTCTGCCTCACCCTCTTAATCATTGCTGGCATTTCCTCAAGAGCCTCGCCCCAACGAACCAGCAAGTAGTAGGTTTTCTGCCACGTATACTTTGCATCATTCATAACACCCAACATAACCGGGTCCTTCTTGACCTCTTCCGGATGCCAAACTACAATATCGGAAAAAAGTCCACAACTCACTGCACGATCCGCAATTTCTAGGGCACGAGGAGGAATGGGGCCTGCACTAAAATCCTTCAACTTTGTTTCCTTTGGAAACAAGCAACGGAAAACAACATTTTCCTCTTGGGTAATCTTTCTGAAAGGCACTTGAGTACCCGCCTTCCCCAACAACTCTTTTTGCCCCTTTAATTCCATCTTGTTGATGAGGGCGAGGGAACCTTCCAACTGATCGGGAGTTGCATCCTCAATTTGCTCTTCCAAAAAGTCTTCAACCATAACACTGCCTTGAGTCATCGTAGCCATACTAAAAATCCTTTAAAGGAACTCGGACATGTCGGATTTGGGCACACCCGCAACTTGCAGAGCGGCCAAACAAATAGCAACACAAACATCGGGATGCTCAGCACTTCCCGTTTCACCACTCTCAAACCCACCATCTGGTTTTCTTTTGCTTAAAAATTGAACAAGCCACCTGTCTGTAACCGGCGAATGTGCAATAGTAATGTTCCTTTTCTCCTCATTCAAAAGGGACACTATTTGCCAAGCATCCTCAATAGAAGAAGAAAAGTATGGGACACTTCGATGACCACCACATGCCCTATCACCAATACATTTAAAACCTTGTGGTCCCTCCCACTCCACCCACTTCAATACTTTAAGGGCTACCATACGGTCAAGCAGCCGACAGGTTTTGTGTTCCATCCCTTACTCCTTTCTCATTTGGCTTTTGTCATTAATCATTTCCAAGCATTTGTTGTAGAAAACTGCCCACTCCCTAAAACCTTCCCTTTTTACTTCTTGACTTTGAGGATCGCCCGGCACAGTATAAAAAGTGGATGAATGAAAGGAGGCGTCACGTAGCGTTGTGAGCATTTCAATACACTGCAAGTCAGTCACTTGAATACCTTTGGGACATCCATTTTTAATCGCAATTGTTTTTCAATACTTTCAACTCGGCGAATCAAGTCCACTAACCAGTTATCAGTTTCAGCATATTTTAATTCTTTCTGTAAAATGTGATGCTTGGCGTATACCCCGCCGCGAGGGCGGAATCAGTCTTTGCCGCTCGCCTTCTCCACCGCGGTGCGGGCGATGGGGTTGGCTTCGGTGACGTCATAGGTAACTGCCATGCGAGGGAAGTGATACCAGCGACGGACTACCAGTTCATCCGCCAGCACGCGGACGGCCTCTTCGAGTTCGCGGCACCGCTTGTCGAGGGCGGCGATGTGGGTGGTGGTGTCGGTCATGGCTTCTCCAGCAAGCGGCACAGATCGAGGTAGTAGTCGTACCCGTCGCTCAAAATCTGGAAGTCGCTCAGCGTGGCGTCGGCCTCGAAGCCGATGAGCCGCACGGGGCCTTCGGGGACCGTGGCGACCGTGATGGTGGCGGCGGAGCCTTTCCGCACAACGTCCAACTGGAAGAACTGGTCTCATGTCATGGTGTGGTCCTTTCCTTGATGTAGCGGCACAGTCTCACGAGTCGGGCGGTGGGGGTGCCGTAGTTTGTGCTCGCAACGTGGGTGCCGTACCTTTGGTCGGCGATGAGGTGCCCGTTGCTGTACTCGGTGAAGTCGTACCCCTGCTCCCTGATCCACGTCCGCATCGCGTCGCGGGCGTAGGGCAGGGCTATCCAATCGAGGGTGTTGAACTCACGGACGCGCATTGAGAACCCATCCCACGTCATCCCCGGCAAGCACTCGGGGTGGTCGCGCCACAGCCCCACGATGAGTTCGTAGTCGGTGGGCGACGCAGTGGGCAGCGGCGGGTGCGTGTCGGTGCGGGGCCAGTCCGGCGTGCTGACAACGCAAGGCGTTCCGTCGTGGTTGACGTAACTCATTTCAGCCTCCCAAGTGAGTGCCGCGAGGGTGTAGCGGTCGGCGATCTCGTCGCCGGTGTCGGGGGTGGAGACGCGGCCAATGCACTTGCCATCCTTCCAGATGTGGGCGATCCACTCAATGGCGTGGTCGGCGGAAAACGGGGCGTAGCGTCGTTGCCACTCCCATCCCGTCTTGAGGCACTGGGCGGCGGAGTCGCGGGACCACGAAAGGGCAATGGTTACGCACGCAGCGGAAGGACCATCAGCGTAGCAACGAGCGGTGTTGTGCGGATCAGCGGAGGCGACGATAGCGTATGGGAATCCCATCGCCTTCGCCACGCGGGCCAAGATGGCGGTCTGGATGGGTGTCATTGCGAGTCTCCGTGGCGGACCACTACGGCATCCTTGAAGTCGCCGCCAAACTTCACCTCGACCCAATCGAGCGAGGAGGAACCATCTTCGTACTTGATCGTCTCGGTCCACTTCACCCACGCATCTCGCCGCTCGTCGCCGGTTGCGGATTCGCCCCAGCCTTCTTTTGATCCGTCCGGCGGGATGAAGAACGTGAACTTGTCATTCACTTTGGTTTTCTGAATGGGGCTTGGTCCTAGGCGGAGTTCAACGGCTCGTGTGTACGCGACCTCGATGATCTGCCGACTGAAACTGATGGCGACGATGGTGTGGTGTGCAACGTATCCCATTACCGTGTCTCCTTCTTCAACTCGGATTCCGTGTCCACGCCGACGACGGCGAGGCAGGCGAGCGTGCGGGCGAGGGGTTCGGTGCTGCCCGATCCGGTGAACGTGCGTTCGCACGAATCCTTGAACCGGCACACCCACGGCGAGTCTTTGGAACGATCCGGGTCGTAGTTCACCGAGAAGTACGGGCGGTCGAGTTCCTTGTCGTCGTAGTTCTGCATCACCCTCTTGCACAACTTCTCAGCGTCGGTGAGGGAGGTACAAAACTGAGGAGCATGACTAATGTCGTGGAGTAAACCCGGCCAGTCACTATATCCCTTGATATATTCATCTTTTAGCCAGTGTCCCGCGGGCTTGACAAGAATGATACGATCCATATTGTAAATATGTTGCACCCAGTGGTAGCCCATCACCTTCTCGGCGGCGAGTGCGTTCAGGCGGGGGTAGTCGGCGGGGGTGGTCACTTCTTCACTTTCCTTTCATAAACCATTGAAAGTTCTGTTAATACTACAGATTCTGGGTTGATGTGGGAAAAACCTCTAAGATAAGATTTCATTATTTAATTCCTTTTCTTATCACTCAATTACCTCAAACTTCCTATTCTCTTTTAGGTATTCTGGCCCAGTCACCCTCTGACAATTTTACTGACTCCCATCTAATTCCTTTTACGGCCTGTATAGCACCACAAGTATATAAATTATCGATGGCGTGTACAAGAACCTTAATCCAATCTTCTAATTGAACAATCCTACCCTTTAGGAGGTCTGATTCAGTTGGCGGATTGTGAGGCTCCAGTGGTGTATCTTCGACATCGATCATACTAATATCCTTTCTTTATTTTTCCACTGCATCCTCGTAACCGATGAATCTTCAGAAATGAATCTTTGCTAAGTGTTTCAAATTCCTTTGTTAGATGGCATTGCATACATCTCATTGTAGTGTACGGTGCTTCGTGTCGCCAACCAGCCCCTACAACTTCCCACCTATGTCTAAAAAGAAACCTAAACAAAGACTTAAAATTCATATTTGTGTCTCCTAAGAAACGGGTCGCAAAACGTTAGTTTTGCGAACCGGAGTCGCTCTCTATTGTTAGTGAGGAGAAAGGAGATAAACCCCACAATCAAAGAGAGGCTGCTAAGTCAACCTCTTATTTCTTTAACCATTTCAATACTGCCGACGAGCAACCCGTCTGCCCACACTTCATAAAGGAATTCATTTAGGCGAGGTTCAAGAACTTTGACCTTGCCCGAAACATGCTTGTATACATACTCAGTTGCCTCGGTCAAAGTTCGTGCGACAACTGTTGCTTTCCCTTTGATCTCACAAAGGAAAAAGGAATCTGACACATCCTTTGTTTCATTCTGCGATGTCATCACTAGCTCCTACTTTAACTGTTTCAGAATCCGGTCTGCCACCACAATTGAACCAGCACACGCCACGTTCAAACACACACTACAGGCGGGAATTTCGACAAGCCTGTGACACCTCTCAATTACCTTTGGTTGTAAGCCATAATCTTCCGCTCCCAACAAATAAGCACAAGTAGGGGGATGGGCAAACTTATTAAGGGGAATGGCTCCCACTACCTGTTCCACTCCTACTAGTTGACAGGAGTGGGGCAAATGATCGACCAAGTCAGTAATAGAAGAGAAGTGAAATAGGGGAATGCTCTTGTATGCCTTGGTTGTATCAGATGACTGCCTCTTGTATCTACTGCCGACAGTAAAAACGAAGGCGGCACCAAAAGAGTGGGCGGAACGGATGAGACTGCCCACATTCACTTCTGTTTTGGGATTATAGATTCCTACGGCAAAGAAGCCTTTTGACAAGGGAGAATCCTTTAACAGAGGGGAAGGTCTACAACCCTACCTTTAATTTCTTCAAACTCTTCATCACTCATAAAACGTAAGTAGACACTTGTGGCGTTGTTGAGCAAATCTTCCACATCTTCATAGAATCGGTTAGCAATTTCCTCGTCAACCATGTCTTTAACTTCTGAGTCATCATACTCAATAATTAAGGCAACCTTCATACAGATTCCTGCCTTTCTTTATTTTTTCGGACTTCTGGTCCGTTCCTTTAACGCTCCTGGCTGGGATCGAACCAGCGGCTTCCGACTTAGAAGGACGGTACTCTATCCATCTGAGTTACAGGAGCAAGTCTACGACGTTACAAAAACACGTATTGATTAACCGGCGTTGAAGGAGCCTAGTACTACATGAGGCCCTGCTTCACTAATAGATTCGCCCAAGTAAGTGACGTCTGCCTCTTTAAACGCCGCTTGATTACTTGTGTTAAAACATATAGATCTTGCCTCATCAACAGTATTGGCTACTACAACGAATGCATCATATTCATCATAATCACAACTATCAATGCTTACTAAGTAAATTTTCATTCATTATTCCTTCTCATAAGCGGCTACGAACTTCTTCCCATAAAGGACAGTGCTCTGCTTCTTGTATCCTTTTGGTCCACCATTCCAAATACGAGCCACTGCTTGGTAGTCATTCTTAGTGATGAATTCCTTGGCGTACCGCGTTAAGTACGCTTTCACAACTCTCTCTGAAACCTCTGGATTAGTACAATACTCATACTTATCCTTAATAGTCTTATCAAAAGTGACTGCATCACTGAAGCACTCTTTGCTGATCTGATACTTTCCTAGTGATCGGCCACCATCGCCAACGCAGTGATTGGGATCTTTTTCTCCACCAGACTCCACGAAGGCAAGACTAGCAAGAAATCGTGACCAATCAAAGGAGGGGGGTGTAGAGTCACAAGCAATAGGAAAAAGGAAAAGAAGGATTAGGAAGGGGCGAATTCTACGAAGTATGCTCATTTGTTACTCCGGAAACTTCTCGTTGGATTGGATGTGAAGAACACCAAATTCAGGACCATCAGGGTTTTCAAGGTAAAAGTCTTTGAGTATCTTTTGGGCGAATGTACACGCCTGATTCTTCCGTGGGAAAACCCGTCCATCCTTAAAGAAGACCTTGCACCTTTCCCTGTCTAAGCATCCCTTACTATCTCTTAGGCCATCCGCCCCAATATTAATTGCCACTCTGTATTCGTAGCCTTCATAGCAGGGAGTAGAAAGAATTACGCAAGTTTCACCCATCATAATTACTCCTTATACAATTGCTTAGAAAGCCGTCGCACTTCCGCAAAACATTCCAAAATACTACGACCTTCGATTGAATATCGATCTTCAGTAGAACCTACTGCATATGACATAGTAACTGCATCCACATACATAGTATGCCGTCCATCATCCCCCAAGTAGTACTTACTCCAAGTCTCATCATCTACTACACGACGAATATTCAACTGCCTAATAGCCAAATTATCGAAAGAAACATGATGGGTACGGAGAAGCGAGGATATCCAATATGCCCAACGACCAAGCGTAATATCATGATTCAGGCGATACTTGACACCAAAACCAAAATCCTTATAGCCAAGGACGAGTATTTTAAGATGCCGTGGCAATGTTCTAACTTTATCAATACTATTAACACCAGCAATAACATGAATTACCACATTATTGTTGAGGATTGAATCAATCAAACCTAAGTCAATCATACTTAACAAATCATCCGTGTAACTAATACCTAGGCCATAAATAAGTTCTTTATGTTGCAATTTCTCAATCGTATCTTTGTATCTTTCTAAGTGCTTAGTATTCACTGTAATGTTACACACCAAACCCTTGGACTTAGCCAAAATAAGAAACTCCTCTAAATGAGGATAGGCTAGAGGATTGCCCCCTCCTATGGCCAACTCTACCCCCGGCATCAATCCCTCAATTATTTTACACAAATTCTTAAAATCACTATGAACTCCACGAGTAGTAGATTGCTCATGACAGTATGGGCAACCTGCATCACACCAATTTGTTACTTTAAGGTCTATGCTTTCTGGAAACAGAGGCTCTGCCACCCCCTCCCACCGACGAATCTTAGTCCCATCACTATGAAGCGACACCTCACAGTTACCATTCATATATGTATGAAGGAGCATTCAAACCCTCCTAATGGTTATCATTATCAATAGTGAGTACTGACTTCTTATTGAAAATAAAATCTCGAAGCGTTTGGTGCGAAACGAACGCATCCATACATACATCGTCCGATTGATGATCAATGTAACCGGGATCGGTGTTATTTAACCTTACTTCCTTTGCTCCTGTCGCCTCTCGAATAACCTCTCTTAACATATAGTGATTCTTTTCTATATTGTGGTGATTAGTCACATATGTCAAACAGTAAGCAGCCTTTGTCACAGCATCATTGTATGTTTCAGGCTCCCAACCAAATTCTCCAGTATAAATCTCAACCTTTCCCTCTGAATCAATAGGCAGTCTGTCTGGTATATAAGAACCTGCTACAATTGAAATTGAATGGCTGCTACTGCTGTTGGTTTCAAAAACCCCCACTCTTTTTACTTCATTCATAATCCATCCTTTATGTAAGACTTAATCTGCTCAATCAACTCTTCCAATGAGTTGACAACTTCGATCGATGGTTCCCTCAACCTTAGTTGAATCTTAATATCTCTGATCCTTTTGTAATCCGGATGGCATCCTACAAAAACCCTTTTAGAGGGGTTTACAACACAAGTCCCTAGTTCAAAGAGGGTTATAGGGCAAAGGGTTTCGGGGGTAAACCAAAAGGAAATAATGTCTGCGTAGTGTAAATGAAAGAATTCCCACTCAATCTGCTCTTCTTCCATTTGCCTGTTACTAGTATCGAAGTCGTTACGACGAGGATTAAAAAGTATAGCATTACTATAGGAAAAGGCAGTGCAAAATTCAGACTGCCAATCAGAAGTTCCACTTATACCACCAGCTACAAAGATACAGGGTGGTGTTGGTGCATACCAGTCATCATTGTATCTGTGGGGCGGAGTAATTAACTGCATCTTAGTCCTTCTCTCTTATAGTAAAGATTTTATTACCAAACTTCGTCTTCACCTTAAGTAGAGTATAGCCCGGTCTTGGCCATACGTCCAACACCGTTCCATTCATTTGTCTGTACAGGCCATCACACTCGCCTTCTACTATACCTTTATAACCTTTAGGGTACTCAAGTAAGGAAGATGAGCCGTGCGGTACAAATGTTATAGACATGACATTAACCTTTAATATTGGTGTTTTTAACCAAGCCCCGGATATCCGATAAAGTACATTCCTTAAGTAACTTCCCATTCTCAAACACAACTTCTAGTAATGAGTCTGACTCATCAATTCTCTGCTGTTGATCCTTCAGCACATACTTACACTCATCACCCCCTCCTTCAAGAACCACCTTCAAGAATCCCTTGGCGGACTTCTTCATCTTACCCGCATCTGTGATGGGATCTTTGAAGATACTACGGACTTCACCATTCACAATACCGGCAGTAGACTTGACGGCAATTCCATATGTGTCACGAGTGACGTGTTGATATGTGTAGGAACCAATACCGAAAACAATATTGCTAGAGGCAAATCCCATCTCTTTCATTCGTGAAAGGATGGCTTCGGCCCTTTGGGGAGTGATCGAATCTCCATAGATGAGACCAATATGAGGGTCGAGTTCGATGAAACCGGCGGCATTTCGAGTTCCACCAAAAACGTTGTACAAACAACGGAGGGCACCGTAGTATTCCGGTGTTCCGTATGGGGCATCAGGGTCGCCACAAATGATGTCAACAGGATTACCAGAGTCAGGGCGGAAGACAACCTTACCAGAGCGAGCCATGATTTCTGGTTTCAAAATAGAAGCGTACTCAGTGACTACTCGCCAAAAGTCCCACGTATCTGAAACGATGGAGACAATCCCCGATGGATAGATTTTTGTAATCAGTCGCCTAAATGTATCAATTTCTGATTCTTTATTTCCGAGGGACATTACTGAGTGTTCTGTCGCGCTCACGGAGCCACCGATCAATTCTTTACTAGCATCAATGTTGTAGAATTGCTCACACAAATCAATCGCGGCAACAGTATCCGTTCCGGTGAAACTTGTTAGGTGTGCGGCACCACTAAGAGCGGAGTCTTGCATTCCACTCATTCCGCGACAGGAGAAGTCGTGGCCTTGCCAGTCACAGAAAGCAGGATTTGCCCCGGTCTCAGCCGCATACTTCAAGAACAACTTCTTGTAACCAAAGGCGGTAGTAGCAGATACTATTGGCTTCCACAAATAGTTGGAAAGAACAGTCTCCAAGTAGTTGGTAAGCCAGAAGAATCGCTTGTCAGTATTATGAATGGTTAAGTAGGGAACACCGATTGGGACAAAACTACCCTCGGGAAGTGCCCGAATCTGAATGGGTAGGTAGCCAAGATCATGCAAGGCCGCAATATGTTCTACTCCAATGGCGTCCTTGCCCAAGGATGTATCCATTCGCCTTTTGTATTCTGCAAGCACCTTTTCCTTTGGTTGACGAAAGAACCCATCACTAAAGGAATTGATTAGAAAGTCTTTAATGAAGAACTGAAGGCCGAAGAAAATCGTCCCGCCATGATACATGGAATCGGGCAAGTTCTTCAGTTTGGCTGATCGTGCCGTCAGGTTCGAATAAACCATTTCAGTACCTTCGGGGTACTGGCGACGGTGATCGGTTTTGTAAAAGTCAATTGCTGTTAGAGGATTAATATTCATACTTTCTTTATCTTTCTTTGTTCTACTTCAAGATCTTGATTTAATTGTATCAATTTCCACTCTACATCATCCGCTATTTTTCCTTTTATAGCGTGTTGCATAACGATACGTTCAGTTAATGGCAGGTGTTTAATCTTTTCAAACCACCGCTCGGCAACTTTTTCAAGAAGGATTTGTATATTCTCGTCTTGTTTAAAGATTATGTCGTAGAGTGGGCTGTTTGTTTCTTGGTCTGGCATTGTTTTACTTCCTCCTTTATGGAAACACTACTCGCAGAACAGACACGAAATCGGCAGGAAGTGGGGATTCTCTACAAATAGTATCAGTAGTATAAATGTGGTTGATATGCTCCCGCAGAGCGTCAAACCCCTTTGAAAAGATACCATGCGATACATACAAGTTGACTATTTCTGCCCCCCGCTCTCTCAGGGACTTGGCCAAAGGAATAAAAGTCGCTCCGCCATCACAAATATCGTCAATAATGGTGACGTGCTTAGGCACAGTCTTTTCCACAACAAAGGAGTTGGTGATGTTGCCATTTGTCACGTCGCGTACTTTGAGTGCAGTAATAAGGGACTTTTCGTATTTGAGTGCAAGTTCTGATACTTTCTTAAAAGCCCCGGCGTCCGGAGAAACAAAGGCATCCGTATTACAAATTTCTAAATAACTGTTCGTAAGGGGTTTGACGTTAATAAAATTATCAATTGTTCCGTGCGGAACATCCGAGTGAACGTCAAACGTTGTTACAGAATCAAAGCCAAGGGAATTGATGATTTTCGAAAACGCTTTCAAAGAAAACGGAACGTTTTCTCCCATCGGGCGATCTTGCCGGGAGTACGGCAGAAACGGAACAATCAGTTCTTTCTTTTTGACTTCTTTATTTCGTTCTAGAACATCGTTCAGAAGACATAAGGCCATAATGTCGTCCGAAGATTGTAGATAGGCTATAATACCAGCATAGGTAAAAGCGTTATTTGACCATTTTGGAGATGGATAAGAAATTCTCAAGTCTCCGTTCGAGAATTTATCAACTTGAACCGGAGTAGGATCAACATTGGAATAGTATCTAATGAAAAGATGTGGTTTATTATTCATGAGCAAGCATCCAAGAAAAGTCTCAGGTGTTTGGCTGCTTTTAGTGACTTCTCGATTCTAGATTCTAGATCGGTTTGATCTACAATCTCGATTTCTCTCCCGTCTCCGTCATAGCAGCAAGAAACCGCACACCTTACTCCAATATAGTCAGATTTGACTATCTGGCGGATTTTTGTTCCGTAAGAATTCTGTACAATATCGAGTTTATTGAATACAGATTCCAGTTCGTTCATTGTTTCGCAAAAAACAAAAATTCCATGACCTTCGATGTTGACATATCGAAATTCATCTTTCATTGTATCGATGACCTTTTCTATGGCATCAATTTCCGCCAGTCGTTTGGAGACCTCTTCAAGAGAATTGTATTCCTGATTCTTTAGGACATACACGGTGCGAGTCTTGGCCGGACCCATTTCATGGTATGTCACAGTTTTAGTTGTTATTCTTGGATCCATTACTTAAATCCTTTCAAAGACCAAGGACAGCACGTTCTTCTGGCGTAAGTTTCTTTAGTGCTTTGGTCTTAATCTTTTCTTTATCGGTAATGATCTTTTGCTTATTTTTTGCGGTAATCTTTTGCTGTTCCTCATACTTTTTAGTTATAGCGGCCAGTTCAGGTTTAATATCTGTCCACAACCATTCCGTAGGTATATAAGTGTCAAAGCCCTCAAATGCAGGCTTCAATTCAAATTCGCCCCAAATACCTATCTCTTCCCTGTATGAGATAGGGTCAAAAAGCCTGTCGTCCCCTGAGCATCGAAGTCAGGATTGTTATCAAAGTCATACCACCCAAACCGTGTTGCCATCTCCTTGATAATTTCACTAATCCGAGCCTCAATCTTCTTAATGATTGAGTCATACTCCTTCTTCGTAATGGAATCATCAAATAATTTGTCAAATTCAGTTTTGGTTATTTTCATTAATAATTTTCTCCTTTTGAAACTGGTGCAAACTGTAATTAAACTTTACAAGCTGATCGTAGGTAAAGGACCTCTCTTTGCATATCGAGTAGTTCATGATGTTACAGTAAAAGGGATTGTCAGTAACACGAACGTCCGGACAATCTTTATCTCCCTCTATTTCCCCAGTAATAGGATTGCCCATAAAGGTATGTTCAAGATTTCCAAGAATGTGGCCGACTTCATGAGTAAATACCCACTCACCAAACCCCCTTCTATGGGGCATCAAAATAATGTAGTTAGCATAGGTGCCAAACTCTGCCATTGGCGACATGCCACACATATTTTCATACAGTTTATTTTTGGCCTGTTCAAGTGTTTCATCAAGCACATAGACAGACAGTGTATCTGTTGTGAGGTCAGCATTATCCCTGACGTCCTCAAACGTCAGATTGTCATCATATTCAAGGAAGACGGCTTTAACAACTTTAAACTTAATACTGAGAGGTCGTAACGACGTAGTCGCTAGTTGAAACCACTTGTCAATTTCGGACAAATCCACAATAGGTTGTCCTTCCTTGTAGTGGACAACTAGACGAGTCCGTATAGTAGTGGGATCGGGTGTTGTAGGACCAACTAAGGAGGGACGGTCTTTGGGTAGTGTAGAACAACCGCCACTAAGTAAGAGAAGGGCGAGGAGCGTTGTCTTGAGCATTTTTTCTCCTATAAATAAAGAGAGAGTCATGGATACCATCAAAATTGTACACTTCAGCATATGAGTGCTGCTCATACTTTTCGTTTAAGATCTTCCACATTTCGTCATCACCAGTACAACCATCCTCATCTTCTCCAACATAAATAACCCAATCACCCTTGTAATGCTGTAAACTCTTGCTACCCATCAAATTAGGACGACCCATCTTTTTAGTATGGAGTGACAAAGGGGGCCAGCAAAGGAAAAGGGCATGATTAGGATACTGGGCGACTTTTGGGGGACCGCCCTTCTCTACCTTAAAATGAAAGTGAGAGGGTTTTACCTTCCAGTAAAAAGAATCGTAACAAACACAAGAGACGTTTACTTGGGCGAGGCATGAGGCCCAATAGCCTGTCCCCGCCCCCATTTCAACTACTCCATCCAGTCCTTGCTCAACCACCAAGTTTTTAATTGCAAGAATAGATTCATCAGTTGGGACCGCCCACGAAAACTCTTTCACCCACCTTTGACGCTTTTCCCACAACGGATTTATGCCGTAAAGGATTGGTCCTAATCTCTCGTGCCTTTTGATTGCATCTAAATATTTGTTGGTGAATAGCAAAGGAGAATACTCCACATATTGATTAGTGTAATGTGCCGATCGAGAATCGAACTCGCTCCCAAACGTTATAAGCGTCCGTGGGCCAACCAAAGACCCCCTCGGCACAACTCTTTAAAGAACTTCAATCCTTGTCATATCTACTTTTGTCTTCTTGTTCGAACAATGTCCCTTTTCATCAATCTGTAAGTAATTACTTTTCTGTCTATCTGAATCATTACCCATACGATAGTTGATTTCTTTTACTTCAGCAAAATCTTTTAATGCATGAACAATTCTTGTCATAATTTCTAAACTTGATCGGGCACACTCACTCTGATCATCTTGCTTAAATGGGATGTCAATATGAAGTCTATACATAGTTAATCATTCCGATAGGATTGCCGCAGAGCGTTCTTAATATTCCCCAACGTTAAATGCAACACTCTCTGAGGTAAACCTAAACTTTCCCTTATTTGATCCAAACGCTTTGACTGAACGGTCATCCAGAAGGCCCTCCTATTGGTAAAGATAGGAAGGGAGTAATCAAACTCAACCAATTCCCCCAAAAAGGGAAACATCTCCCCCTTTTGCACCAGTCTTGAGTCTTTTTCACCAGAAATAAAGGTAATATGAACTCCATTCATTGGAGGCCACCATACCGAAACTAAATCCCTGCTGAAAAACCACTTATAGTACTCTCCTAGTGAGTCATCGCACTTCAAGTAGTACCAGCCTGGCTTTTGCCCCTCTTCACCACCACGAACCAAACCTGTGGAGGAGTACAAGTTATGAGGGGGCAAATCCATACTCTTCCTTTAGCCAGTTTTTCATAGCAGTAGAGAAAGGAATATCTCCTTCAAAGGAATCGTGAAAATCTTGTAAAGACTTCAGAAGACTCATGTCTTCATGATGAAAGTATTTATTGAAACTGTTTGAAAGGATACGTGATATGTAGTATATGCTTGCAGCCTTGGAATCCCATAGTTCTGCATCATCGCTCGTTATCATGCATCCGATAGCACAACCCATACCTCTATAAACACAGGACAAGTCTAATATAGCTCTCGGATTCCTCTCCACAACAAAATGCTGGTAAACATGCTCAAGAATTTGCTGTCTTGTGTAAGGAGTCGCGGGTACTGTGAGGGGTCTCATAAAGAACCTTTCCTAAAAACTGTTCCACCGACATCAAGGCAGAATCCATGACTATAGTAACCATTATGGGTATTGTGAAGATGTAAATAAAGAGTGGGAAGGTTCATGTTGGAAGAAACCAGTTTAAAAATAGCCATACCCGTTTCACCATCACCCCCCTCCTCAAAGAAGGATGTTTCAAATGAGTAGGAAGAAAGGTCTGGATTCAATCCTTTAACAATAATTGATTCAGGTTTGTCAGAGTAGAAGTAATCTGCCCTTTCACAACACGCCTGATGAGAGTCGTATCCCAGTACCACATTATTCTCATCTACCCAATTAAACTTACCGTTCCTCTCAAAGTGTTTCATTTAGTCTGCTCCATCTGCAACGAGGAGGGATTCGGAAGCATAAAATTCAAACTGAATGCCTGCAAAAAACGCTATCTTATTGAGTTGTATTTTCCTTTGCTCATCGGTAATTAGCATTGAATCATTAATTCCCATCAAATCACTACAAAATACGGTGTTTCGTCCCCTCGTAGTCATATCACTATCTTTTATATTGGGAATGCAGGAGGGACTGGTAGTTCCATCTGGATACTCAAATCCACACTGATCTGCCCAGAATCCTAAACAACACTGCATATTTGCCTTATTTCTCAAGCAAGATCCTGTGTTACGCATTCCTCTTAACCACCTATCTTCAAACACCTTGATAATCATCATGAGATAGACTCCTTTGGTTGTATATAAGAATCATCATATACAGCATTCATTTGGCCGACATCTATACTTATCGTTATATGGATTTCTTGTTGTCGGCAGCGGCAGCGGCAACAGCAAGATCTTTCCTCTCCATTTTTTCCAAAAAAGCATCAAAGAGTGGACCAAACATATTATCCGGCAAATACGTTGTTCCTTGCATCTTGAACAAGACAGACTACATGAATCTTGCCTGTCTTTCCGTGGTTCGTTCGCCGGAAAATCTAACAGTACCATTATCACTGTATTCTGCCGAGAACATAAAGAAATCGGTTTTAGTAATCTTTACTGCGAACATCGATCCGCCGTCATATTTGCGAATAGTCCAGCCGTTTTTGCCAATTACAACGGATCCATCATGATTGGGCACAGGGGTGAAAGTTTCTTGTGTACACATGATATAGTATCCTTATTTTCTTGAAAGTTTGGAGGTGCAAATGTAATGCCTCTTTCAGGGCAGGCGTCCAGATGGGACCTTTCTACTTAGAATGCATTTTTCGCAGGTTAAACTTTAATTATACTATTTGTGTTCTAAAAGGGTTGTGAATGGGGTGGGTGGGGAACGATCCCACAACCTATAGCTTAAAAGGCTATTGCTCTAATCCAATTGAGCTACCACCCCAGATAACTAATCACCAAAACAAGAGGGGGCTAGAATGAAGAAAATTAGAATAAAAGTGATGGTATGGAAGAAAGACTTTGTGATTAATCATCAAATTCTTTTCCTACTATCTCTTGAATCATGCCTTGTATAATATTAATTAATCCTGGTATATTTATAATACTGATGTAAAGTGTCCCATAGGGACAGTTTTGACTTGTAGTAGATCCGTCTCGGATTACATGTCTTTTTATTTCTAGTATACCCAACTCCTTTTTCCAGTAAGACTGCACCCGTTCTTTCGATATACCATTTAGATATGAAATACAGGATACAGTCTTTTTATGCTGAGGAAAATATTTTTCAATGAAATCTAGAAACTTCCGATGTATAATAGGATCAGAATTGGCAAGTTTCACAGAAGAAACTTTGGAGCCTTCACATATATAAATCATCACTGCATCTCTAAGAATAAAATCTCCTTGGTTATCTTTCGCTAATTGCTTACCAAAACTTCTCTTCTCCTGTCGAAATTGACGACCTTTATGGATATTGAGACTTATCAAACGCTCCAGATTCTCTTTTTCTTTTTCAGAAAGATTACTATATCTTTCCTCCAAATTTTTATGTCGAATGCCTTGATTGTTTTCGAGGCTTTGGCAATGGTAAGAAACGGTCCCCCTACTTATTTTTAATTCTTTAACGATTTCTGAATATGTCTTGCCTGCTTGTCTTAATCTTAATACGTTTGTTTTAATCTCTGTCATGCGTATTTATACACAAAACAGAGTACTCATTCGAACTCTGGTTATTTATTTATATCATAGTCCGCTATAGAGTTTAAAACACAGAAATGGCGATTGTAAATCGCCTGCTCTGAACTCCTGAGCTACCGGCCCGCTATTATTACACTATCCTCCAAGTCACATTAATTCCTTCTTGACACCAATCATTAGCAAACAAATAGCCCTTCACAATAATATCATAGAGATCATTGGAAAGCGGGGCGGGTTCATCGAAAGAATAACTGTATTCCCAACATTCTTGAGATTCGCCCATAGTAACAATGATTTCTAATGTTCTCATCATAACCGCTTCCTTTTTCCTATAACAATTAACTATTGTTATTGTGTTTTTCATTGTCTCATCACTCATCATTGTCGTCCTCCAAGTCGCGGGCGGCATCGACGGCGGCGATGGCCGCTTCGAGTTCCTTGCAGGCCAACGATGCGAGGACTCCGAGGTTCTCTTTGTCTACGGGGTCTTTGGGAACAGGGATTTGCTCGATGAGTTTCCGCCGCCGCCACCCTCTACTCTCCGCCCTCAGCCGTGCGATGCGGGCGTTCGCGGTGGTGAGTCTCGCGTTCGTCGCGTCCACTTTGGCGGCAAGGATTTTGTTCCTCTCGACAGCCATTGAGTGCGCCCACTCCCAGTCGCC